>Ga0302314_10001409_pt1 | contig 45094 bp, 42 predicted proteins | sample III_Palsa_N2_3_FD_200533 | JGI IMG/M metagenome (GOLD analysis project Ga0302314, IMG submission 200533) | Peat permafrost microbial communities from Stordalen Mire near Abisko, Sweden - III_Palsa_N2_3 | ecosystem: Environmental > Terrestrial > Soil > Palsa > Peat permafrost | place: Sweden...
TGGAGCGATCTTTGAAGAATTTTGCCTGACGCATAATTGCGTATCTCAACGCCGCGACGACAATGACAAGTGCGAGGAGAGTTGGTCCCCAGTAATTTAGAATTTCGGTCATATGATCGGCTGCCTCGCCATCTTGCTTCGGATCGGCCGGGTCGCATCGGCACCCAAGCAGCCACCCTACCCGTAGAGCGTGAACAGTCCGCGCATGCAAATGAATAGCTGCATTCTCTTGCGCAGATATGACCTCTCTTGGAATGTCCGAGTTGGGCCGCGAACGAAAATGAGCGTCCGCGCCGAAAGCTGCCGTTCATGCGCGTCAAATGCATATGATTTCGCGAGCCTCTGAAATCGCCGCCGATCTTCGAACGATAAGAGGAGGTGGAATCAATCGCGGCGATACAGTGATGACGTGGACGGCCGTCGGCGCTTAACCCGGCCTGAACCCCGCCTTCTCCAACGCCTGCGCCCGGATCTTGGTCAGCGTCGTCGAGGGCGTGATCGCGTCGGGATCGGTCTTGACGTGGACGATAGCTGGCAGGCCCGAGGCTTCCGCCGCGCGGAACGCCGCGGCGAAGTCAGCTGTCTTTTCCACGGTCACGCCAAAGCCGCCGAAGGCGCGGGCATAGGCGGCGAAGTCGGGATTGACCAGGTCGGTGGCCTCGACGCGGCCGGGATGCTCGCGCTCCTGGTGCATGCGGATGGTGCCATAGATGCCGTTGTCGACCACGATCATCACGATCGGCAGGCGGTATTGCACCGCGATGGCGAATTCCTGGCCGTTCATCAGGAAATCGCCGTCGCCATTGATCGAGATCACCGGCCGATCCGGATGGAGCCGCTTCATCGCCACCGCCGCCGGCACGCCATAGCCCATCGAGGCCGAGGTCGGCGCGATGTGGGTGGCGAAATGGCGGAAGCGGTAGAACCGATGGATCCAGGACGCGTAGTTGCCCGCGCCGTTGCAGAGGATGGTGTCGGTCGGCAGGTTTTCGCGCAGCCAGACCATGACCTCGCCCAGATTGACCTCGCCAGGCTGCGGCGTCGCCAGCTCTGACCAGGCCAGATAGTCCTCGTGGGCGCCGATGGTGTCGGTGCTCCAGTCGAACTCGGCGGCGGCCGTCAGGGCGTCCAGCGCGGCGGCGAAGCGGATCGGCGAGGCGTTGATGGCCAGGTGCGGGCTATAGACCCGGCCCAACTCCTCCGCCCCCGGATAGACATGCACCAGACGGGTCTGGGGCTGGGGGATATCGAACAGGGTGTAGCCCTGCGAGGTGATCTCGTTCATCCGCCCACCGACGAAGATCACCAGATCCGAGGCCTGCACCCGCGCGACCAGCTTGGGATTGGGCGACAGGCCCAGATCGCCGGCGTAACAGCGATGCAAGGCGTCGAATAAAGGCGCACGGCGGTAGCTGGTGGCCACGGCCATGTCGAACCGTTCTGCGAAGCGGGTCACGGCCGCGCACGCGTCAGGGTTCCATCGTCCGCCACCCAGCACCATGATCGGTCGCAGCGACCGGCCGATCAGGCTCTCCAAGGCCGCCATGTCCTCGGCGCCCGGCGCGGTCTCGACCGGGCGATAGGCCGGCGCGATCGGCGTGCGGCAGCGTTCGCCCAGCATGTCCTTGGGCAGGGCGATCACCACGGGTCCCGGCCGGCCGGCGGTGGCGGTATAGAAGGCCCGCGAGACCAGTTCGGGCACGCGGTCCGGATCGTCGATCTCTGTGGTCCACTTGGTCATACTGGCGAACACCGCCTTGTAGTCCAGCTCCTGGAAGGCTTCGCGTTCGCGCACGCCCCGCTCGACCTGGCCGACGAACATGATCATCGGCGTGGAGTCCTGACGGGCGATATGGATGCCTGGGGTGGCGTTTGTCGCGCCGGGGCCGCGGGTGACGAAACAGACCCCCGGCCGGCCCGTGGCCTTGCCGACCGCTTCGGCCATCATCGCCGCGCCGCCTTCCTGGCGGCAGACCGTGACGGTGATCGGGCTGTCGTGCAGGGCATCCAGCACGCCCAGGAAGCTCTCTCCCGGCACGCAGAAGACGTGCGTCACGCCGTGGACCACCAGCTGTTCCACCAGCGCTTGGGCGGCGGTGCGGGTCTTGATGTCGAGGTGCATGAGGGTGCTAGGCTCCGAACAGGACGGTTTCGGTGAAGGCCAGATCGTTCAGCCGAGGCCGCTCGGCGCCTTTGAAGTATTTGGGCTGACGGCCCTTGAAATATTGGCCGACCAGGCCCGGGATGGGCGCATTGGCGTCCAGGATCACCCCGGCCACGCCGCGTCCCAGCAAGAAGCGGCCCAGCGCGCCGGCGCAGCGGGCGAAGTCGGCGGTGTCGCGGCAATAGATCAGTTGCATGAGTTGGACCGGCGAATAGGCGACCCGCCTGGGCGCCAGCACGAAGGGGTCGCGCCCCGCCGCGCTGGCGCAGATCAGGCTGAGGCAGCCGGCCTGCGCATGCGCGGCCAGCAGATCGTACTCGGGCAGGCCCGCGTGGTCGTCGGTTCCGGCCGCCGACACGGCTCGGACATGCATTCTGCCCGGACGGCGGCTCAGCGCCGGGATGCAGGCGAACTGGCCTTCGCTGTAGCGCTGATACCCTTGCGCCGTCAGCAGCGGCCAGGTGTGCTCGGCCGGCGAGATGTTCAGATAGGTGACGTGCTTCAGCTTCAGCGCGGTGGCGCTGAGTTGGGCGGCGTAGGCGCGATAGGCCGGTGCGACGTACCAGCTGGAGATATTGCAGCGGACATGGGCGGCTGTCCCATCGCCGAAGTCGGTGAAGATCAGCAGGACCGCGCCGACGATCACGCCGTCAACCTCGAGCAGATAGCCGAACCGGGGGCAGTCCTCGACCGGCGCCCGCTCGGCCATCCGGGCCAGGCCGCTGGTCCAATACTTGCGTGTGCGGCCTGGAAATCCGGAGGTCAGCAGCGCGGCGACCGCGCCCAGATCGTCCTTGGCGATCTGCCGGCAGCGGACCTTCGGAGGCTGTGACGCGGACATGGGAACAACCTTAACAATGTCTGAAAACGGCACGGAAACTGCAGCTTCAGCGCACCATCGCAAGTTCCGTGCGCACCCAGCCTCGATCTGAATCTCGAACCCTTGGAGTCCAGCCCGACCATGCCCATCCGAACCATCATCGTCGCTCAGATGAGCGAAATCGCCGCCGGCCAGGACAGGGTCCTGGCGCCCCTGACCGACGACCTGATCCTTCTGGAATCCGGCCTGGACTCCCTGTGTTTCGCCATCCTGGTTGCGCAGCTGGAAGACGAGCTCGGCTTCGACCCGTTCACCGCCTCGGAAGACGTCTATTTCCCTGTCACCTTCGGGGATTTCGTCGCCTTCTACGAAGCCGGCGCCAGCGCTTGTTCCCATGCTGCGTGAGGCGCTGGACGCCCGATCGGACGGCTCCACGCGCACGCTATGGGGCGCGAGCGCGAGCCTGTCCCTGGGCGATGTCGCGGCCGCCACGGGGTTAGGCGGGCGGTTGGACGAACTGGCCGGACGCCATGTCCTGGTCCGCACGTCCGATCAGCTGACGGCCGCGCTGGCGTTGATCGAGCTGGACGGCGTCGCCGCGCGGATGGTGCTCTGTCCGCCGGACCTGGACCCCGCTCACCTGGCCTCGGTCGTCGCGACGGCCCAGATCGATGCTATCGTTTCCGACTTGCCGTCGCGCGAAACCGGCGCCCAGGGGCTAGCCTTCTATCCGCTCACCTTGTCGCTGCGGCCCATGGAGCAGCGGCCGAACGCCGGGCTTGCCACCGAATGGGTGATGTTCACTTCTGGCACGACCGGCGTCCCGAAACTGGTCATCCACACCCTTGCCGGTCTGACCGGCGCGATCAAGCCGGGGGCCGCGAACCCGCGGTCGCCGGTCTGGGGCACCTTCTACGACATCCGCCGCTATGGCGGTTTGCAGATCCTGCTGCGGGCGCTGTTGACCGGCGGGTCCATGATCCTGTCCGACGCCCATGAGCCGGCGGCCGATCATCTGGCGCGGCTTGGCCGCCTGGGCGTGACGCATTTGTCCGGCACCCCCTCGCACTGGCGCCGGGCCCTGATGACGCCGGCCATCGCGGCGATCTCGCCGGGCTATGTGCGCCTGTCGGGCGAGGTTGCTGACCAGGCCGTGCTCGACAGTCTGAAGGTCCAGTTCCCGAAGGCCGCGGTCGGTCACGCCTACGCTTCCACCGAGGCGGGAGTGGGCTTCGAAGTCAACGATGGGCTGGAAGGCTTTCCTGCAACGTTGATCGAGGCCGGCGTTGGCCAGGTCGCGATGCGCGTCGTCGACGGCGCGTTGCAGCTGCGCTCGACCCGCGCGGCCAGTCGCTATCTGAACGCCGACGCTCCGGCGTTGACCGACGCCGAAGGTTTCGTCGACAGCGGCGACATGGTCGAGCGGCGCGGCGATCGCTACCACTTCGTCGGCCGGCGCGGCGGCATCATCAATGTCGGCGGCCTGAAGGTGCATCCCGAAGAGGTCGAGGCGGTGATTAACCGGCACCCCGCCGTGCGGATGTCGCTGGTCAAGGGCCGGCGAAATCCGATCACCGGCGCCATCGTGGTGGCCGAAGTCGTGCTGAACGACGCCGCGGAGCCAGGCGGGGCCGAGCTGCGCGAAAGCATATTGGCCGCTTGCCGCGCCGCGCTGGCTCCGTTCAAGGCCCCGGCCACGGTGCGCTTTGTGCCCGCCCTGGCGGTCACCGCCGGCGGCAAGCTGGAGCGCACGCATGCGTAACGTACTGGTCACGGGCGGCAGCAAGGGGGTTGGCCTCGGCGTCGCGCGCCGGCTGGCCGCCGCCGGCTACCAGGCTATCGCCATCGCCCGCGGCAGCAGCCCGGCGCTGGCGGAGGCGATCGCGCAGGCCGACGCGGAGGGCGTCGGCGCGGTGTGTTTCGTCCCCTTCGACCTTTCGCAGGTCGACCTCATTCCAGAGATGATCCGCCAGGTCCGTGCCGAGTTCGGGCCGCTCTACGGCCTGGTCAACAACGCCGCGTTGGGAACCGACGGTCTGCTGGCCAATATGCATGTCTCCCAGATCGAGGCTCTGATCCGCCTGAACACCCTCTCGCCGATCGTGCTCACCAAGCATGTGGTGCGCGGCATGATGGCCAAGGGCGAGGGCAGGGTGGTCAATATCGCTTCGATCATCGCCTCGACCGGCTATAGCGGCTTGTCGGTCTACGGCGCCACCAAGGCCTCGATGATCGGCTTCACCAAGTCGCTGGCCCGCGAGGTCGGCCGGCTGGGCGTCACGGTCAACGCCGTCGCGCCGGGCTTTTTGGAGACCGAGCTGACCGCCGCCATGGACGAGGACCAGCGCGCCCAAGTCGCCCGCCGCGCCGCCCTGCGCCGCCTGGCCGAGGTCGAGGACGTGGCTCGCGCGGTGGAATATCTGATGGGCGAGGGCGGGCGGAATGTGACCGGGACGGTGTTGACCGTGGACGCGGGCGCGACGGCTTAAGCGCGGCGCCTACTTGCCGAATAGCTTGGCCAGGAAGCCCCGTCGCAGCGCCGCGGGGCGCGCATAACCCGGGTCAGGGTTCAGGATGGTCAGCGCGGGGAAGGGGAACATCTCTTCGGCGGGCGCCCGGTCCGGCTTCACGCCGCCTCGGGCAGGTCCGTTCCCTTGGGCGCCTGGGCCGTCGGTGCGAAGCGGGCCATGGCCTTGTGGTAGACGGCCAGCAGCTGGCCAAAGGTCTTGGGCAGGGGGCGGCGGAACACCGCGATCTTCTGGACGTGGGACTCGACGGTCCAGATGGCCGTGTCGCCCGCGGCGAAATAGACCACATCGCCCTTGCCGACCGTTCGGGTCTCGCCGTTCGGATAGGTCAGGGTCATGCCGCCGTCGATGACGTAGATGGTCTCTTCCTCGTCATAGACCCACTTGAAGACACCGGCGGTGCATTCCCAGAACAGGGTCAGGGACGAACGGTCCTCGCTGACGAACAACACGTGGTTGCGGGCCAGGGGCGCGCCTTCAATGATCCACTCCGGGCGGATCGGCGCGCTCTTGAGCTGTACGGCCTTGTTCTCGAACACACGCGGTATGGACACGCTGACGCTCCCTCGGGTTCGCGCCAGGATGGAGAATTGGCGTTAAGGCCGCCTGATCAAGCATGGCGAAAAAAGTCTGAACGCCGCGTGGGTCCGCTATTTCCGCGCGCTCAGAATGTCGTCCAGCCGCGCGGGCTGGCCTGCGTCGCGCTCGAGGCGCGGATAGCGCAGACCCTCGTGATAGTCGATCCGCACGACCTTGAACCGGTCGGCGGTCTTGACGATCAGCTCGATCGGCGCGGACGAGCCCTTGGCTGCCTTGATGGCGTCTTTCAGCGCATCCGGATCATAGGGCTCTCCGTTGACGGCCAAGACCTTGACGCCCGCCGTCAGGCCGGCCTTGAACGCCGCGCCGTCCCACTCGACCGACTTGAGCACGCCGTCCTTACCCAAGGCCATGCCGATCGAGAAGGTGAAGTCCGCGGTCTTGGCCTGGGCTTCCTCCGCCTGGAACATGTCGCTGGGTTTGTCCGTATAGACCAGGCGGTAGCCGCCGCGTTTCACGCCGTCCAGGGGCGCGGGGCCGCCAGCCGTGTCCAGGCGCGAGCGCAGGAACTTGGCCCAATCATAGGGTTGCACCGCGTTCAACGCCGCGACGACGTCGTCGAAAGTGTAGGTGTCAACGACATAGCTTCCGTCACGGACCCCGAAAAAGGCCCGCGCGAAATCGTCCAGCGATTTGCGATCGCCGGACAGCTCGCGGATCATCGTGTCGGCGTCCAGCCAGATCAACGCGCCTTCGGCGTAGTAGTCCTCGAACCGCTGCCAGCCGCGCCAGGACATCGGCCGGCGGGGATTGATGATCTCGTCGCTGGTCGTGTCCTGCAAGGGACGCCATCTGCGGCCTGGCTTGGTGTCGTAGGTCGCCGCGATGATGGCGATCTCCTCCAGAGCCTGTTGCCGGCTCCACAGCCCCGAACGGGCGGTCAGCACATAGCCCCAGTACTGGGTCTGGCCCTCGTAGACCCACAGCAGGCTGTCGCGCATCGGCACGTTCAGGTTGGGCGTCCAAAGGTCTAGCGGCCGCCGGAACTTGCCATTCCAGGAATGGGTGAATTCGTGGGCCAGCAGATCGCGCCCCGCCGGTGTCTTGTCATAATCGGTGAAGTAGTCGGGGTCGGTTCCGTTTTCGCTGGAGCGATGATGTTCGGTGCCCGTCTGGTCCAGATCGTCGCTCAGCGAGAGCAGAAAGTCATAGTGATCATAGTGGCGCGAGCCATAGAGCTTGTAGGCCTGCTGGACCAGCGCGCGATGGGCGGCCAGCACCTCCGGTTTGACCTCAAGCTGATCGGGCTTGTCCGCGACGACGTTCAGATGAACCGGCGCCGGTCCGCCCGGATCGAGATCGACCCTGGCGAAATTGCGGCCAGCGAACAGCGGGCTATCCACCAGGGTCTCCAAGCTGGTGGTCTTGAAGCTGACATGGGCCCCCGGGCCGGAGGCGCCGTCCAGGGCGACGGCGTAGCCCCAGCCGTCGGGCAAGGTCACATCGGCTTGCACCGGGATCTGCCGCGCGTAGTAGCCGGCTGGATACAGCACCGTCTCGATGAACTGCAGGTCCATCATCTTGGAGGTGACCTCGATCGGGCCGACCGCGTCGCGCACCGGCGACAGATATTGGAAGTCGACCTCCAGATTGGCCGCCCCCCGGGGCGCGTCGATATGGAAGGCGAAGACGTTAACCGGGTCCCGCGTCCAGGGGACGGGGCGGCCGTCGGTGCGAACGCTCAGGCCGGCCAACCGGTCGATCGGCCCTTCGGGCGCGTGACCGCCCGGTATCCATTGCGGATAGAGCAGAGTCATCTCGTCGCCCACGATGGGGACGATCTCGCGCACTCGCACGATCCGCCGCTCGATGTCGCTGGCATCCACCGAAAGCCGGATCACGCCGGGATAGGGCCGGTCCTGGGGCGCCGGGATCGGCGGCGAATTCGGTCCTGGCGTGGGGCCGGGGCTGCCAGCCGCCAGCGCCGCGCCGCTAAGAGCCGACCCCGCCCACAGGGTCAGACTGAAAACCCCTGGTCGCTTCATACCCATCCTCGACATGTCCGGCGGCCGCGAGTCGCGGAGCGCGGTCACGGCTGAACTAGGCCAGGCGTCCCAGTTTGGCCAGGGCATGGGCGCGCGATGCACGCGGCGAAGGGGCTCGCGTTTCGGATATCGCGGTTTTTTGGAGAAACCAATTCGCAATCACATGAAGTCACAATGCTGAACAAGGAGCTCGATGGCTTATGGATTTTAGGAAGCTTGCCGCTGTCGTGCTCACGGCCGCCTTGGGCGTGGCCGCCTTCGGCATGGCCGGGGTCGCGCAGGCGCGCCAGGCGGATGCGCCGCCGGCCTGGTCTCCGGAAACCGTGGCCGGCCAGATCGAGAAAAGCGCTGAAAATACCAGCTTCGCTCAGCTTGAGGCCTTCGGGCGGGACGCGTTGCGCAGGCCCGGCCGAGACGGCCTGGACCGGCTCTACCACGTGGCGTGGCTGTTCCTGAACCAATCGGAGTTCCAGCGGTTCGACACCTGGAACAACCTGCTCAAGGCGCGCGCCAAGCAGCAAGGCGACGAACGCTACCTTGATGTCGCCGCGATCAATGACCTGCGCAGCCGGTTCGACAGCGGCGACCTCGCCGCGGGCGAGGAGATCAAGCGCAGCGCCAATCTCGAAACCGACTGGTTCGCCCGCGCCCACGCCAAGAGCACGGCGGCCTATGTCATGATCACCCAGGATCAGGTCGGCGAGGCGTTGCAGCTGCTTTACGAGGCCGATTCTGAGGTTCCCAAGGGCCAGCCGGGGACGGGGATGGCTCGGGCCGGCGTCTGGGAGTCGATCGGACTCGCTCTGATGAACCTGCACGATTTGAGCGGCAGCGCCGTCGCCTTTGGCCGGCAGCAGTTCGAATTCGCGCCCGCCGGCTATCCGCGCCCGGACTTCGACGGCGTTTACAATATGGCCTCTCTGGCCACCGATCTGGGCCAGCAGGGGTTGGCCGATCGCCTGGCCGCCGCCCACCACCGACTGGCCAATCGTTCCAACCTCGCGGGGCTCAAGGCCTGGGACGACAATCTTTGCGCGAAGGTCGCCGAGGCGCGGGGCGACTCGCATGCCGTGCTGAACTGTCTGGCGCCGTTGGGCGAGGGGCTGGACCAGGCCCAATCCCTGGCGCCCAGGCTGCTGATCGCCCGCGCCATCGCCCGCGCCAAGTTGGGCCGAACCGCCGCGGCCGTCCGCGACCTTGCGACGCTGCGGAAGTTGCATGCGTCGAAGGCGTTTGGCGAGGCCAAGTTCGCCCGCCTGCCAGAGGTGGAGGCCCAGGTGCTGCACGCCGAGGGCCATGACGGCCAGGCCTTTGATCTGCTCGGCCGCTACGCCAATCAGCGCGCCACCGAACAGGCTCAGAGCTACAGCGCCGGCATCGGCCAGCTGACCCACGAAATGGAAAAACAGCTGGGCGCCCGCCGTGATCAGCTGTTGACCGCCCAACGCAACGCAGGCCTTCAACAGCAGGTGATCCGCTCACAGCATCTGATCGTGGAGATGGGCGCCTTCCTGGTCTCCATCGTGCTGGCTCTGCTTCTGTGGCAGGCCCACGTCGCGCGCATGCTGCGCCGAGCCCGGCACAACGCCGAAGCCGCCAACCGCGCCAAGTCCGAGTTTCTGGCCAATATGAGCCACGAGATACGCACGCCGCTGAACGGCGTGGTGGCTGTCGCCGATATGCTGGCCCGCGCCGACCTGGGCGAGCGAGAGCAGGAAATGGTGGAGATCATCCGCTCTTCCGGCGACACGTTGCAACGTCTGCTGTCCGACGTGCTGGATCTGGCGCGCATCGAATCCGGCAAGATCACCATCGAGACGGCGCCCTTCCACGCCGGCGACCTTGTGCGCGGCGTCGCGGCACTGTCGCAGCTGCGCTGTGACGAAAAGGGCGTTCAGCTGAAGGTCGCGGTGGCGCCGGACCTGGATGGCCTGGTCAGCGGCGACATGGTCCGGGTGCGCCAGGTGGTGACCAATTTCCTCTCGAACGCGGTCAAGTTCACTGAAGCCGGCTCTATCCAGGTGACGGCCGAACGAACGGCCAGCGGCATGGCGCGCTTCACGGTGGCCGACACCGGCGTGGGTTTCGATCCGGCGAGCAAAGCCCGGGTGATGGGCCGGTTCCAGCAGGCCGACAGCTCTATTACCCGGCGCTTCGGCGGCACGGGCCTGGGCCTGGCCATCTGCGTCGAGCTGGCGGGTCTGATGGGCGGGTCGGTGGACTGCGATTCGACCCCGGGCGAAGGCGCGCGATTCTGGCTGGAGCTGCCTTTGCCGCCGGCCGAAATGGAGGTCGCCGCGGCAGCCGCCGCGTCCACGACACCGGACCAGGGCGGGCGCCTGCGCATCCTGGTGGCCGACGATCACCCCACCAACCGACGCGTGGTGGAGCTGATGCTCGCCGATGTGGCCGATCTGGTCAGCGTCGAGAATGGCCGTGAGGCCCTGTACGCCTTGTTGGTTGGGCCGGCCTTCGATCTGGTCCTCATGGACATGCAGATGCCGGTGATGGACGGCCTGACGGCCGTGCGCGAAATCCGCCGGCTGGAGGCGGCGCACGCCAAGCCTCGCCTGCCGATCATCATGCTGACCGCCAACGCCATGCCCGAACATATCGCCGACGCGACGGCCGCCGGCGCGGACCTGCACCTGGGTAAACCCTTCACCGCCCAGGCGCTGTTCGACGCGATCGGCGAATCGATCGCGATCGGCGCGATAGACGAGGAACTGGCCGCCTGATCTGACGCCGTGGCCATTGACCGGCTGCAAACGCCACGGCAGATTCATCTATGGCTCTCACCATCTACGGATCGCCCCGCTCGCGCACGATGCGCGTGCTGTGGATCGCGGCCGAACTCGGGCTCTTTGTTTGACGCATATTTTTCACGCGAACCGGTTTCCACTTCGCTTGAAAATGCTCAGGGACGGGCTGGACGCGGCTTGCTGGCGGCTGATCGGCTCAGCTAAGACGGACAACGTACGCGAAAAGTCCTGCCTGCCGGGGGAACCATCTTGCCGATCCAGTCTCTGTTCGAGCCGCTGAGCTTCGCCCACGGTCCGGCCATGAAGAACCGCTTCATGCTGGCGCCGCTGACCAATCTGCAGAGCCACCCCGACGGACGGTTGTCCGATGACGAATTCCACTGGCTGACCATGCGGGCCAAGGGCGGGTTCGGCTTGACCATGACCTGCGCCGCGCACGTCCAACGCCAGGGTCAGGGCTTTCCAGGTCAGCTGGGCGTCTTCGCGGACTTTCACTTGGAAGGCCTGACGCGTCTGGCGGCCGCCATCCGCGCGGAAGACAGTATCGCCGTGGCGCAGTTGCATCATGCCGGCATGCGTTCCCCCGCCGACCTGATCGGCGCCCAGCCGGTTTGCCCATCCGACAATGAGGAGTTCAAGGCCCGCGCGCTCACCGGCGCCGAGGTCGAGCAGGTGACCGAAGACTTCATCGCAGCGGCCGAGCGCGCCGAACGGGCCGGCTTCGACGGCGTCGAGCTGCACGGCGCTCACGGCTATCTGCTGGCCCAGTTCCTCAGCCCCACGATCAACCAGCGTGCCGACCGCTGGGGCGGGAGCCTGGAGAACCGCGCGAGGATCATCTTCGACATCATCGATGGCGTGCGCGCACGCTGCCGACCGGATTTCAGCCTGGGCCTGCGGCTCTCCCCGGAACGCTTTGACCTGCGGCTGACCGAGATCCGCGAATTGGCGCAACGCCTGATGAAGGAGGGCCAGATCGACTATCTGGACATGTCTTTGTGGGATGTCCGCAAGGAGCCGGAAGAAGAGGCGTTCAAGGGCCGAACCTTGATGTCCTACTTCACAGAGCTGAAGCGCGGATCGGTGCGCTTGGGCGTCGCCGGCAAGGTCATGGCGCCGCAGGTCGCGATCGATTGCCTGGAGGCCGGTTGCGACTTCGTGCTGCTGGGCCGCGCGGCCATCCTGCACCACGACTATCCCAAGCGGCTGGCGCGGGATCAGACCTTTCGCCCCGTGGCCGTGCCGGTGACCCGCGAATACCTGCGCGCCGAAGGGCTAGGTCCCGCCTTCGTCGACTATATGAACGGCTGGCGCGGGTTCGTGGCGCAAACGGAGGCGGCCTAGCGTCTGCATAGCCCACACGCTAACGGGGCGGGCATGACCACAGCGCATCAACGCCCCTTCGATGGAACGCCCGCGGCCGAGATCGAGATCGGCGCGGATTTGGTGCGCGGTCTTTTGGTCGCTCAGCATCCGGACCTCGCCGGCCTGCCGATCACTCCGGTCGCCTCGGGCTGGGACAACGCCATCTTCCGGCTGGGCGATGACCTGGCCGTTCGCCTGCCGCGCCGGCAGGTCGCCGCCAAACTCGTGCTGCACGAACAGAGGTGGCTGCCGTTTCTCAAGGATCGCCTGCCGCTTGCCATTCCCGCGCCGGTGCGAGTCGGCGTCCCGTGGGGGGATTATCCCTGGCCTTGGAGCGTCACACCCTGGATAGACAGCGAAACAGCCGATCTTTCGCCGCCCGACGGCGAGCAGGGCGAGGTGCTGGCGGCCTTCTTCGAGGCCTTGCACAAGCCAGCTCCAAAAGATGCGCCCCGCAATCCCTACCGCGGCGTGCCGCTGGCCGAACGCGTCCAGATGTTCGAAGCGCGAGCGGCCAATCTGGCCGCCAAGACCGACCTGATTGACGACCGGGTACGGGCCATCTGGACCGACGCGCTGGCGGCGCCCAACGACGCGGCGCCGACCTGGATCCACGGCGATCTACACCCGCGCAATGTTCTGGTCGTAGATGGGCGCATCACGGCGGTGATCGACTGGGGCGACGTGGCCCAGGGCGACCGGGCGTCGGACCTTTCCGCGATCTGGATGCTGTTGCCCGGGCGCGAGGCGCGTGAGCGCGCGATCGCGGCCTGCCCGTTCGTGTCGGCCGCGACCTGGCGGCGGGCGCGCGGCTGGGCCGTGCTTTACGGCGTGATGCTGCTGGATGCGGGCTTGATGGATGATCCGCGCATGACCGCCATCGCTGAAGCCACCCTCGCCAGGCTCATCGACGGACCGTAATGTCGCGCCTAGTCCGCTAGCGGATCGCGATCAAACCTAAACTCTAAGCGCCTCGCGCACCCCGGCCGGCCATTGGGCGATATCCACGCCATGGGTGGCGAACAGGGCCACGGCCAGGCGGTCCATGCCGAAGGCGACGCAGCCGGTGTGGCTGACCTCGCCGGCGGCGTCGTGCAGACCCCAGGTCTCGCCAAAATGTTCGCGGTGATAGTTGAAGCTCATGCAGGCGGTGGGCTGTTCTTCAGAACGGACCGGTACCAGCAGTTCGAACTTCAGCGCCTGCTGCAGCTGGCTGATCGCCACCAGCTGGCCGCCGCGACCGAAGAAGGGGTCGCTGGCCAGGTCGACATGGTAGGGCAGGCCCAGCCGGTCGGCCAGGCCCTTGGCCCGCTCGATCCACTGTTCGCGGAACGCCTGAATCTGCCGCGGCGAGCCGATGCAGACATATTCGCGCATGCGGAAGGACTGGAACCGGTCGATGTCGCGCGAGGGCTCGCGACGGAAACAGTCGCAGGCCACGTCGAAGATCAGGCCGCTGGCCGGCACAGCGCCGCGCGCCGCCGCCAGCGGATAGACCGGGTAGCAGGCCGCCGGCGCCAGCACCAAGTCGGCCGCCTCCAGCGATGTCGTCCAATCGCCGCCGTTCTCGAACCGGTCGACCACGCCGCGGATGTCGCGCTCGCTCCCGCCCAGACAGCTGACGCAGCCGAGCAGGTTGGGAAAGCTCTTCAGATAGCCGTGCTTCTCCAGCTGGCGGCGGCTCATCACCGGCGGAAAGCGCAGAACCTCGGCGCCGGCCGGGCGGTAGGTCGAGATCAGCGCGGCGAGCGCCTCGACCACGCCCTCATAGAGGCCGGTTCGGCCATAGACCCCGTCGACGCCGGTCTGGTGAAACAGGGCCTCGGCCAACTGCTCCAGACGGTTATCCCCGGCGTCCTCAACAAACTTCGCGGTGAGGCTCATCGGGCTCTAATCCCTTATGCTATGCGGAGTTTCGCTCATCAGCGCGGATGCGCCGATGCTGGCGAGGATGCGGTCGTTGTTGATCATGATCGGCGCGGACAGAACGTCACGCAGGTGTCGGCCGATGCTGACATCGCTGTCGTTGCGATAGCCCGACAGGCCGCAGGCCCGAAGCGCGCTCATCACCGTCGATACGGCCAGCTCCGAGGCGTCGACCTTGAGCAGGTTGATCGCCGTCTGGAAGTCGATCGAGGACAGGTCGGCGGGGTTGTAGGCGGCGGCCTCGTAGCGGTCCAGCGACGCGGCGATCAGCGCGCGCAGTGCGCGCAGCGACGAGTGGGCCCGGGTGAAATAGGCCGCGGCCGGGGGCAGCTGGCCGTCCGCGCCGCGAGCAGCCTTGCGCATATATCTGCGCGCCCGCTCCACCGCGCCGGCGGCGATCCCGGCCCAGACCCCGGCCCACATCAGATGGGCGGCGGGGACCATGCTTTGGGTATGGATGACGCCGTAGGGCTCGGGCAGGATCTGGGCGCCGCGTCCGTTGGCCCTGAGGGTGAAGCCGGCGCTGCAGGTGCCGCGCATGCCCAGCGTGTCCCAGTTCAAGGTGCGCTCCAACGCATAGTCGTCCTTCATGAACACCACCAGCACCTGATCGCTGGCGTCGGCCTCGGCGGTGCGGCGCGCCGTGGTGACTACGGCGTCGGCTTGTTCGCCGTAGGAGATGACGCTGGCCTGGCGTTCCAGGCTGATCCGCGAGGCGTCCCGTTCGATCGCCGCTTCGCTGGAGCGGACATTGCCGCCGCCCTGGCCCTCGGTGGTCGATGAGGCGACCAGCAGCTGCTCGGCGGTCAGTTGGCGCAGGAAGCCTTCGTGCCATTCGGCGCCGACCCCATGCCGGATCACGCAGGCTGCCTTGACCTGATGCATGGCGTAGATCATGGCGGTCGAAGCGCAGGCCCCGCCCAAGATATAGCAGATGTCGACGATCTGGGAGACACCGGCGTCCTCGCCGCCGAGCGAGGCGGGCGCCATGACGCCCATCAGACCCTCGGCGCGCGCGGCGCCGATCGCTTCATGCGGAAACCGGCCTTCCACGTCCACCGCTTCGGCGTGAAGGGCGGCGACGGCGGCCACCCGCTGGGCGCGGACCATCAGATCGTCGCGGGCGGGCGCCAGCTTGCCCTCGATCAGCGTCAGGGCTGGGCGCGCGTTCATCGCTGCGGCGGTTTTCAGGTCATGAATGGTCATGGTTCGGCTCGCGACTGGATACTGGAACGTCTAGTGATTGACCGTCTGTGCTTTCGCTATTCTTCAGAGCCTCGAATTCGGGCGACGTTGTTCGGCTCGACGCCCGGCAAACAGGATATTGAAAACCTTCAAAGCCAGCTGTGTGCCAAATCTGGACCCGCTCCGGATCAATAAAAGTTTTACGTGTTTGTAGGCAAAACGCAGGCCAGGGCTTTTCCTCCCGCGGCGGTCCGCCGGCTGGGAGCGGGCCGGGAGCGGACTATGGCGGACGGATCGGTGAGCCCGCGGGGAATGCGGATATCCAGCGTGGTTCAGTCTGTCCTGGCCCGGCGTCAGGTCAAGGCGGCGGTCGGCCTGTCCCAGGACCTGCGCGAGGCGGGCCTCACCTCGCTGGACCTGGTCAATCTGATGCTGGCCGTCGAGGCCGAATTCGATATCGAGATCCCCCAGGCCGACATGACCCCGGACAACTTCCGCTCGATCGAGGCGATCGAGGCGCTGGTCGCCGTTCTCGCGCCGGCGAGCTAGGGCAGGGGCGGCCTTGCCTCTCGATCGCCAGGCCAAACGGTTTCTCGACATGCTGGCCGCCGGCGGCGTGAGCGAAGGCGCCTATGCCAACGTCGTGCAGCGGCGCCAGGCGCTGGACGATCTCACCGGCTGGGCTGGCGGCGATTCGCCGGCCGTGGGCGGTGTTCGCGATGCCGAGGTTGCAGGCCCTGGCGGTCCGATTGGCGTTCGCATCTACAGCCCGCTCGGCGCGCCGCCCGGATCCTTGGGTGCGATGGTCTTCTTCCACGGCGGCGGCTGGGTGGCCGGGAGCCTGGAGACCCATGACGGCGTCTGCCGGCGCCTGGCCAACGCCAGCGGATGCAGGGTTATCGCCGTCGACTACCGCCTGGCGCCGGAGCATCCTTTTCCCGCCGCCGTCGAGGACGCATACGCCGCGGTGCGGGCTGTCGCGGACCGCGCGGGCGACTTCGGCGTCGACGCCGCTCGGCTGGGCGTCGCGGGCGATTCCGCCGGCGCGGGACTGACGGCGGCGGTTTGCCAACTGGCGCGCGGCGATAGTCTACAGATCGCGTTTCAGTTGTTGATCTGCCCGATCCTGGACGTCGCCGCCGAAAGCGCTTCGCGCCTCGAACTGGCCGAAGGCTACTTCCTGAACCGCGCCACCCTGGAGCGTGATCTGGAACTTTACGCCCCGCCCGACCGCGCCGACCCCCGCGTCTCGCCTCTGCGGGCCGGCGACCTTGGGGGCCTGCCCCCCGCCTTCATCCACACCGCCGAATTCGATCCTTTCCGCGACGAGGGCCGCGCCTATGCAAGGCGGTTGGCCGAGGCGGGGGTGGCGGTCGCGGACGTGTGCCATGAAGGCATGATCCACTACTTCTACGCGATGCCCCGTATGACCGGGCTGGCGGAGGCGGCGCTGGCGCGGATGGGCGCCGAGGTGGCGACTCATCTCGGCGCCATTCCATAGGTTAGCGTCGCCCTTCGCCCATTGCAGACTGATGTCGGGGCTGACCTAATGCAGGCCAATCACCCCGCTTAGGCCGCGCGGTCGCAATTGAAGGTGGGAAAGTCATGGCCGCGGAACAAACGCCGATGACCTTCGGTTGGCGCGTCTTCGGCCTGGGCGTGATGGCGTTGGGAGGGGTCGCCCTGGCATGGGGAAACTTCGACCCGGGGCAGCCCGCGCCCAAGGCTCTTCCGGGGCGGGCCGCCCTGGCCTACGCCGCCGACGTCTTCATGCTTGTCGCCGGCGCGGCCGTCCTGTGGCGCCGGACCGCGGCCTGGGGCGCAGCGGCGCTCGCCGCCTATTACGGGCTCATTGTCGTCGTCCTGATGTACGGCCGCCTGCTACCTGCCCACTACGCTGAATTCGGGACCTACAGCGGCGGCGCAGAGCAACTGGCGATCGCGGCGGGCGGGCTGATCGTCTACGCCGCCAACGCCAAGATCGATGCGGCGCTGGCCGCGCGCCTCACGCGTCTGGGCCAGCTGGCGTTTGGGGTTTGCGCGCTGCTGTTCGGCGGAGCGCATTTTTTCTATATGAACCTCACGGTCCCGCTGGTCCCCAAATGGCTGCCGCCTGGCCAAGAGTTCTGGGCCTATGCGACAGGGATTGGCCACATCGCGGCGGGCCTTGCGATCCTGACGGGCGTGCGGGCCCGCCTGGCCGCGATCCTGCTGACCGCCATGTACGCGTCCTTCACCCCGCTGGTGCACGCGCCGATGCTGCTGGCCAATCCCGCCAGCCGGTTCATCTGGTCGGAAAACGTCCTGAACCTGGCCCTGATCGGCGCCGCCTGGGTCGTGGCGGACTCGCTGGCTCGGCCGAGGCGCTAAATGTTTGATTCTAAAGCCTGACGGGCGCCTTGGCCGGCTTTCCAGTCGAAATATCTCCCCGCCGCCTTTGACACGGCCGTGACAGGGATCGCCAATGGGTCCAGCCTTGCCCGCGCGTAACAACGGGCGGCCAGGGCGACCGCTCGGGCCGCCGTGGAGCATCCATGCCGCCCGACTTCATCTTCATGCTGACGCACGCCGATCGGACGGTGGTGGACGCCGAGGCGCGGCTTGACGAGGTATTGGCGGCCGGGATCAGGCACATTGGGTTCAAGGATGTCGGCTTGCCGCTGCCCGCGCTGCGCCGGCTGTCCGCGGCGATCCGGGCCGGCGGCGCCAAGGCCTATCTTGAGGTGGTCAGTCTCGATGCCGCCAGCGAGGCGGCTTCGGCGCGCGCGGCGGTCGCGTTGGAGATCGATGTCCTGATGGGCGGCGCGCGGCCGGGGGTGGTGGTTCCGATCATCGCCGGGACAAGGATCCGCTACTATCCGTTCCCCGGAACCGTCGTCGGCCATCCGAGCATCCTTTGCGGAACCATCGACAGCATCGCCGGCAGCGCCCGGTCCCTGGTGGATCAGGAGGGCGTCGATGGGCTCGACCTTTTGGCCTACCGCTTCGACGGCGACGCGCCCGAGCTGATCCGTCGCGTCTGCGAGGCCGCCGGCGTCAAGCCGGTCGTTGTGGCGGGCTCGCTTGACTGCCTGGAGCGGATCGACGCGGTCGTGGCGGCCGGCGCGGCGGCGTTCACAGTCGGCACGGCGATCTTCGAGGACGCCGTTCCAGCGCCGCCGGGCCTGCCGCACCAGCTGGCTTTCGTGCGCGAGGCGCTGAGCCGAATCCTCGGCCAGAGCGCGCCTAGAGTCGCTTCAAGCCGGCCGTGATCGCCTCGAACAGCGCGGGGTCCAGCTGGATGTAGGCCCCGGCCTCTCGATCGTCGAACAAGAGCGGGCCCGTGATCACGCCGGGATCGAATCCCTCGGCGACCAAATCCTGCTTCTTCTGCTTGAAGGTCTCCGTCGCGGCCAGGTCATCGACGATGCGCAGGAACAGCGGCCGCGCGTAGTCGGGCAGACGCTGGGCCAGATGGGTTCTTAGGCCGGCCAGATCGAACCCCTCGTCCACCACCAGCGCGGCCATGCCCGCTCGACCCTCGCTCCCCGGAACGGCCACGCCATAGACATTGGCGGCCTGGACCCCTGGATAGGCGCCAATCGTCTGGGCGACCTCGGTGGTGGCGACGTTCTCGCCCTTCCAGCGGAAGGTGTCGCCGACGCGGTCGACGAAATAATAGAATCCCTTGGCGTCCATCCGCATCAGATCGCCGGTGCGCAGCCACGCGTCGCCGGGGGCGAACACGTCGCGCAGGACCTTCTTCTCGCTGTCGGCGGGGTCGGTGTAGCCTTCGAACCGGGCGGCCAGGTTGCCCGGATCGCTGCTGATCTTGCCGATCGCCTCGCCGACGTCGCCGCGCGGACAAGCGATGCAGAAACCGGCCTGGTCCCGCGCCGGCGCCCCCGTGGACGGATCGAACCGGACGATGGCGGCGGGAAAACGATGCGCCAGGAAGGACGGGATGCGGCCGATCGCGCCCGGCTGGCCCTCGGCGTTGTAAAGCGAGAAATTACCCTCGGTCGCCGCATAGAATTCGAGGACCTTTGGGACCTGGAACCGCTCCTGGAATCCCTTCCAGACATCGCCGCTCAGGCCGTTGCCGCAGATCAGGCGCAGGCGGTGCGCGGTCTCCTCGGGGCTCGGCGGCGCGGCCAGCAGATAGCGGCAAAGTTCGCCGATATATTGCATCATGCTGCAGTCCCAGCGGACGATGTCGGCCCAGAACCGGCCGGCGGAAAACCGCTCGCTCAGCACCACCGATCCGCCGGCGACCAGCACCGAGCCGGTCGCCACTACGCCACCCACGCTGTGATACATCGGCAGGCAGTTGTAGAGCCGATCGTCCGGGCCCGCGCCGGTCATGCCGGCGAACCAATGGCTCCACATCATCACCCGGTGGTGGCTGACATGGGCCGCCTTGGGCAGCCCCGTGGTGCCGGAGGTGTAGATCAAGAGCGCGCGATCGGGCAGGGCGACGTCCGGGCGCTCGTCGGCCGTCAGCGGATCGGCGGACAGGCGCTCGACGGCCAGGTCGATGCGGGGGCCCAAGGCTTCCTCGTTTCCGTGGGTCCAGACCCTTGGAAGATCATCGAGCCCCTCCAGCGCGCCCGTGAGCGCGCCGGCCATGCCGGCCGCCACGACGATGCGTCGCGGCCGGGCGACCGCGACGGCGTGGCGCAGCGCGGCGCCGGCTAGGTGCGTGTTCAGCAGCGCGGTCACCACCCCAACGGCGCCGAAGCCCAGCCAGATCGCCATGTATTCCGGCCGGTTGGGCATCATCAGCGCGACCACGTCGCCGGGCTCCAGACCCTGCTCCAGCGCCCACCGTGCGTAGCGGCGCGCGCGCCCGGCCAGCTGGCGATAGGTGAACGCCTCATCGTCCGACAACAGGGCGGGGGCGTCGCCGAACCGCTCGGCCAGTTCGTCGATTACAACCGGCAGGGTGCGTGACGGCGACCGATCGATCTTCGCCGTCATCTCCAGCGCCTGCATCCAGGCCTTGGCGGCCGAGGCGCCGGCGGGCCGGGCCCGCGGGTCGATGACGTGCCTGTTCATGCGGGTCCCAAGATGCGCCGCGCGTCCGCGGGTCGCGGGCCTGCGTGCAAGGGCCGAGCCATGCGGCGGCGGCGATGCATGGCGTGCTTCATGCTCAGCTGGCTCCATCAGTTCAGCCCTGACCCAAATCGGGATGGGGCGCGCTATCGCTTTGGAGGCTGGCCCATGCGCCGCGAGACCCTCGCCCTTCACGCCGGTTTCGATTGCGATCCTACGACCAAGGCCGTCGCGGTGCCGATCTACCAGACCGCGGCCTATTGCTTCGACAGCGCCGACCACGGCGCCGCGCTGTTCAACCTGGAGACGGAAGGCTACCGCTACAGCCGCATCTCCAACCCGACCAACGCGGTGCTCGAGGAGCGGGTGGCGGCTCTGGAGGGCGGGGTGGGCGCGCTCAGCGTCGCCTCGGGCCAGGCCGCGCTGCACTATTCCATCGTCAATGTCGCCGACATCGGCGGCAATATCGTCTCGCCGCCGCAGCTCTATGGCACGACCCACACGCTCTTCGCCCACGTCCTGCCGCGCCAGGGCATCCAGACCCGCTTCGCCGAGGATGACAGCGCCGAGGCCATCGAGCGGCTGATCGACGGCCAGACCCGGGCGGTGTTCTGCGAGAGCGTCGGCAACCCGGCCGGCAATATCTGCGACATCGAGGCGATCGCCCGGGTCGCGCACAAGCATGGCGTGCCGCTGATCGTCGACAACACCGTCGCCACCCCGATCCTGCTGCGGCCCATCGAGTACGGGGCCGACGTGGTGGTCCACTCGCTGACCAAGTTCATGGGCGGGCATGGAACCACCATGGGCGGGGCCATCGTCGACGCCGGGCGCTTCGCCTGGAAGGACCACGCCGAGCGTTTCCCGATGTTCTGCGAACCCGACGAATCCTATCACGGCCTGGTCTATGCCGATCATTTCGGAGCGGGCGCCTATATCGCTCGCTGCCGCAGCGTCTATCAGCGGACCACTGGCGCGGTGCTGGCGCCGATGAGCGCCTTCATGCTGTTGCAGGGCATCGAGACCGTCGCGCTGCGGATCGAGCGCCATGTGGAGAATGCTCGCAAGGTCGCCGAATTCCTGCGCGCCGATCCCCGCGTCGATTGGGTCGGCTATGCAGGTTTCCCGGAAAGTCCGTATTATCGGCTGGCGCAGAAGTATCTGGGTGGCCAGGGGACGTCCCTGCTGACCTTCGGCATCAAGGGCGGGCTTGAGGCCGGCAAGGACTTCTACGACGCGCTGGGCCTGATCAAGCGGCTGGTCAATATCGGCGACGCCAAATCGCTGGCCTGCCATCCGGCCTCGACCACCCATCGCCAGATGACGCCGGCCGAGCAGCTGAAGGCCGGTGTGCGGCCCGAGACCATCCGTCTCAGCATCGGCATCGAACATATTGACGATATCATCGCCGATCTCGACCAGGCGCTGTCCGCCGCCCATCCGGTCCAGGCCCTGGCGCGAGCGGTGGGTTGACCATGGACAGGATGCGTCCGTTCCCGGTGGCCGTGAGCAGGCGGGCTCCGATCGAGATAGGCCTGCTCAACAACATGCCCGACGCCGCTCTGCACGCCACCGAGCGGCAGTTTGCGAGCCTGCTCAAGGCCGCGGCGGGACCGCACGAGGTTCGCCTGCGTTTCTACTCTCTGCCGGAAGTCCCGCGCGGCGAATACACCCGCGTCTATATGGGCGCGCTCTACGGCGAACTCGACGAGATGTTCGACGCCAACCTGGACGGTCTGATCGTTACCGGCGCCGAACCGAGGGCGGCGGAACTCGCGGACGAGCCCTATTGGAACCGCTTGGCGCGGGTCATCGATTGGGCCGAGGCCAATGTCGCGGCGTCCTATTGGTCGTGCCTGGCGGCGCATGCGGCCGTACAGCATCTGGACGGCGTGCGCCGGGTTCCGCTGGCGGCCAAATGCAGCGGCGTGTTCGACTGCGACGTGGTCGGTGAAGACGCCTTGCTGACCCATCTGCACGAGCCGATCCGCGCGCCGCATTCCAGGTTGAACGGGCTGGACGAGCAGGAGCTTGCCGCGCACGGCTATACGGTCCTGACCCGCTCGGTGGAAGCTGGCGTCGACACGTTCGTGAAGCGCGGACGCGGCCTGATGATGTTCGGCCAGGGCCATCCGGAATACGACGCCGACACGCTGCTCAGGGAATATTGCCGCGACATGGGCCGTTTCCTTTGCGGAAAGCGCGGCGCGGCGCCGACCGCGCCGGCGCACTATCTGAACCTTCGGACTCAGCGCGCGCTTGAGGCGGTGGCCGGTCGCGATCCCGATCCGGCGCTGATGGAGCGCTATAACGCCATCGCGGCCACGGCGGCGCCGAAACAGGTCTGGCGCGCCTCAGCCGTTGCGCTGTTCCGCAACTGGCTGCATCATATCGCCTCGCACAAGGCGGCCGCGTCGCTGGCGGCCGGCACGGCTGAGGGCCGTACCCTGCTCGCCGCCAAAGCCTGATCCGAACGCGGACGCTCCGTCCACGGAATGGCCGTCTTCGCCGGGGCCAGACGCCCTCGCCGAACATGGCTTGACACCACGGGCCCGGAGGGTCATCACCCGCCCGCGTTTGCGGCGCGACCTCGTCGTCCGCGGCGCTCAACGGAAACACAAGACCCATGCCAAGCGACAGTCCAAGTCCACTTAGCGCGCCGCCGAGGGCGTCCGTCCGGGTCTGATCCGTTTCAGCTCGTTCGTGACGGCCAAGGCGGCGGATCACGAGGCGAGCGATGGTTTTCCTCTCACCAGAACGGTCCGGCGCCGCGCTGCTGATGCGGTTTGCGCGCCGGCGGTATGCGCCCAATAGGGCTGATATCGTCGCGCTGGCGCTGATCGCGGCCGGCGCGGTGTTGATCGTCCACGGCGCCGACCAGATGGGTCGGACCCTGCCGCAGCTGCAGGCCGCGCCGATCGTGCTCGATCTGGCGCGCCTGCCCGGCTACGCGCTTTTGACCACGCTTCGCATGTTCGCGGCCATCATCGCCTCGCTGCTGTTCACCTTCGTGGTCGCGACCCTGGCGGCCAAGAGCAAGAAGGCCGAGATCATCATTATTCCGGCGCTGGACATCCTGCAGTCCGTGCCGGTGCTCGGGTTCCTCACCTTTACCCTGACCTTTTTCATGGGCCTGTTTCCTGGACGCGAATGGGGGGTGGAGCTCGCCTCCATCTTCCTGGTGTTCACCGCCCAAGCCTGGAACATGGCCTTCAGCTTCTACCAGTCCCTGCGTACATTGCCGGAGGACTTGGACGAGGTCAGCCGGCAATTCGGCCTGACGACCTGGCAGCGGTTCATCCGGCTGGAGCTGCCGTTCGCGATCCCATCGCTGGTCTGGAACACCATGATGTCGATGTCAGGCGGCTGGTTCTTCGTGGTCGCTTCGGAAGCTATCACCGTCGGCAAGACCACCATAATGTTGCCCGGTATCGGCTCGTGGCTGGCGGTGGCGATCGAGCGCCAGGACCTGCGTTCCGTCGGCTGGGCGGTGCTGGCCATGGGCGTGGTGATCGTGCTTTACGACCAGCTGTTGTTTCGTCCGATCGTCGCCTGGGCCGACAAGTTCCGCTTCGAACAGACGGCCTCCCAGGAGGAGCCGCGGTCGTGGTTCTTCGACGTGCTGCGCCGGGCCCGGCTGCTGGCGCGGCTGACCCGGCCGATCGCGCGGGCGCTGCGCTCGACGCCGCCCCTGCCGGTGGTCCGCCTGCCCGCTCCCCCGCCCCTTGATCCGCGGGTCAGCAAGGGCCTGGACTGGCTGTGGGTGTGTCTGGTCGTCGTGGCGCTGGCCTGGGCGGTCTTCACGGTCTGGCGCTATGTGTCGGTGTCCATCAGCCTGGCCGAAGCCGAAATGGCCTTCGGTTTCGGCTTGCTGACCCTGTTTCGCGTGTTGGTGTTGATCGCGCTGGCCAGCGTGGTCTGGGTGCCGATCGGCGTCTGGATCGGCCTCAGGCCCGCCTGGGCCGAGCGGGTCCAACCGGTCGCCCAGTTCCTGGCCGCCTTCCCGGCCAATGTGTTGTTTCCCTTCGCCGTGATGCTGATCGTCGCCTGGCGGCTGAACCCCAATGTCTGGCTCTCGCCGCTGATGATCCTGGGGACACAGTGGTACATTCTGTTCAACGTCATCGCTGGCGCTTCGGCCCTGCCCAACGATCTGAAGGAGGTCGCCAGCATCTTCCACGTGCGCTCTTGGCAATGGTGGCGCGATGTCGTGCTCCCGGGCATCTTCCCCTACTACATCACAGGGGCCCTAACCGCCTCGGGCGGGTCCTGGAACGCCAGCATCGTAGCCGAGGTAGTCACGTGGGGGCACACGACGCTGCACGCCGCCGGCCTGGGCTCGTTCATCGCCGACGCCACCGCCCGGGGCGACTATCCAAGGGTCGCCCTCGGTATTTCCGTGATGTCCTTCTTCGTCATCACGCTCAACCGCTCGCTCTGGCGTCCGCTCTATGGTTACGCCAACCGCCGTCTCCGTCTGGCCTAAGGGAGAACCGTCATGACCCTCGCCGCAGAACGTCCAGCCGACACAGCGCTCGTGGAGGTCCGCGGGGTCCAACACGTCTATGGCAAGGGCGGCGGCTCAGGCCTGCTTGTCCTGGACAATGTCGATTTGACGCTGGAACCCAACGAGATCGTGGGCCTTTTGGGCCGCTCGGGCTCCGGCAAGTCGACGCTGCTGCGCTCCATCGCTGGCCTCCTAAAGCCCACCGCCGGCACGGTCTCGGTCAAAGACATGCCTGGCGACGACACAGCCCATGGCGTCTCGATGGTGTTTCAGAGCTTCGCCCTGTTCCCGTGGCTGACCGTGCTGGGCAATGTGGAGCTGGGCCTTGAGGCCCAGGGCGTGCATCCGGACGAGCGGCGCAAGCGTTCGCTGGCGGCCATCGACCTGATCGGCCTCGACGGGTTCGAGAACGCCTATCCCAAGGAGCTGTCCGGCGGCATGCGCCAGCGCGTCGGCCTGGCCCGCGCCCTGGTGGTCCAGCCCTCGGTGCTGTTGATGGACGAGCCGTTCTCTGCGCTCGACGTATTGACCGCCGAGACCCTGCGCACCGACCTGTTGGACCTCTGGTGCGAAGGCCGGATGCCGATCCGCTCGATCCTGATCGTGACCCACAATATCGAGGAGGCGGTCTTGATGTGCGACCGCATCCTGGTCTTCTCGTCCAACCCTGGCAGGGTGATCGCCGAGATCAAGGTCGACTTGCCGCAACCGCGCAAACGACTGGACCCGGCCTTCCGCGCCCTGGTCGACGACATCTACGCGCGGATGACGGCGCGGGCGACGCCGGCGGCCGGCAATCGCGACGGACTGTTTCCTGGAACCGGCATCGGCATGGCGTTGGCCCATATATCGACCAACACCCTGGCCGGCATGATGGAAGCCCTGGCCGGCGCCCCCAACAACGGCAAGGCCGAGCTGCCCGCCCTGGCCAGCGAACTGCAGCTGGAAGCCGACGAGCTGCTGCCCATCGCCGAGACCCTGCAACTGATGCGCTTCGCCGAGATCGAGGGGCGGATGATCCGCCTGACGGCCGCGGCCAAACGCTACGTCAACGCCGAGGTCGATGAGCGCAAGCAGCTGTTCGCCCAGAATCTATTGGCCTACGTGCCCCTGGCCAGCCACATCCGCCGCGTGCTGGACGATCGCGCTTCGCACCAGGCGCCCGCCCGCCGTTTCCGCGACGAGCTGGAGGACTTCATGTCTGAGGACTATGCCGAGGAGACCGTCAACGCGGTGGTCGACTGGGGCCGCTATGCGGAAATCTTCGCCTTCCACGAGGACATGGACCAGTTCAGCCTGGACGATCCGGCTTAGCGGTCGCGTCCGCTAGCTTGCGTTGGCGGGCAAGGCGTCGCTGGTGGCCGCGGATTGCGCGCGAAAGCAGGCGCCGCGCCGGTTGCGGGCGATGCGGAAAATCCAGGTGGCCACCGAGGTCTGGCGGCGATCGAAACTGGCCGCCTTGCGCCAGACCGCCACCATCACGTCCACGGCCTGTTCCTCGGCCTGGATGGAGTCGAGGCCAAGCCGCAGCAGGTAGCCTTTCACGCGGGGGCCGTAGTGGGCGAACAGCTGCGCGAAGGCGGTGCGATCGGCTCGCGCGGCGATCTGCTCCACCAGTTCGGCGAACTGAGCCGCCTCGTCGACCACGACCGTATGGACCAGGGTTTCCGACAGTTTGGCGCCCTCAACACGCAATACGGCTCCGAATTGGAGACGCTGGCAGTCGACATAGACCAACCCAAAACGCCGCGCTTGGGCTGGACGGAAGATGGACTAGGACTGGGCGGCCCTTTGTCCTGACGATCGGGCGAACAGGGCGTTGAGTTCGCCCTGGCTGATCTGATCGGCGGCAAAGCCGATGGTCCCGTGTTCCCTCAGCTCGTTCGCACACGCGCGGACGAAGCCTAGCGCCGAGCGGGCGATGGCGCCGCCTAGGCTGACGCGGCGAACGCCCGCGGCCAGCAGCGTCCGCGCGTTCAGCCGCGCGCCGCCCAGGCCGGTCACGATGTTCAACGGGCCGTCGATTTCGCGCACCAGGGTCTCGACCGAGTCCAGATCCACGACCCCGGGCGGATAGAGGCAGTCCGCGCCGGCTTCGCGAAACAGGTTCCCGCGCCGAATCGCGACCTTGAGCGCGTCCGAGGGCGCGGCCAGGAACACATCGGTGCGCGCGGTGAGCACGAAATCGCTTCCACTGGCGTCGATCGCCGCCCTGGCCGCCCTGATCCGATCGACCGCCAGGGCTTCGTCGTAGAGACCGTCTGCTTCCGGGCGCTTATCCTCGATATTGCCGCCGGCGAGGCCCGCCCCGATCGCCAGGCGCACGGTGTCGGCCACGGCTTCCGGGCTCTCGCCATAGCCCGCCTCCAGGTCCCCGTTCACCGGCAGGCCGACCGCCTGGGCGATCTGGCGCATGCGATCGAACATGGCTTCCCGCGTCACGGCCAGATGCGCGTTGCGAGCGTCGCCGTCCGGTTTGCCCAACGAGAATGCGATCCCCGCGCTGGTCGTGGCGATGGCCGTAAAGCCCGCCTCGGCCAGGACTATGGCGCTGCCGACGTCCCATGCGTTGGGCATGATGAAGCCCGGACCTGGGGCGTGCAGCGCCCTGAAACCTTCCGTCAGTTCCCGCTGCTTCGGCATGCTCGGACCTTTCGCTGTTCAGTCGCTCCCAGCAGTAAGCCGGTCGGCTGGCGTTCGTCCAATGTGTTCGCTGACGCCGCAATGCAACGTCCACGATGAGCTGGAAGCCGGGCGTCGAAGCCGCCTTCGCAATTCCCTTACCCCAGGCGTAATCGACCGCGACAGGCGCCGACGCGAACCTTAGGCCGCCTGGATGGACCAGGCGATACGCCCCAAGGAGCTTCCCATGACCGACGCCGCCAAGATCGCCGACGCCTATATCGCCGTTTGGAACGAGACCGACGCCCAGCGTCGCCGCGCGCTGATCAGCCAGGCGTGGACCGAAGACGCCCGCTATGTCGACCCGATCATGAGCGGCGAGGGCCGCGACCAGATCGACGGCCTGATCGCCGCCGTGCACGAACGGTTTCCCGGTTTCCGCTTCGCCTTGATCGGCCAGCCCGACGGCCATGGCGACCACGTTCGCTTTTCCTGGGGTCTCGGCCCCGACGGCGAGGACAGTCCGATCAAAGGCACTGATTTCGCCGTCGTCGAGGCTGGCAAGCTGCGGACCGTGACCGGCTTTTTGGACCAGGTCCCGGCCTCCGCCTAACCCGGCAGCCGCACCAACGCCCGCAGTCCGCCCAGCGGGCTGCGGTCGAGGGTGACTTCCCCGCCGAGGCCCCGGACCACGTCGCGGGCGATGGCCAGGCCCAGGCCGACCCCTTTTTCGTTCTGGTTGCGCGCCTCGTCCAGCCGGCTGAACGGCTTGAACGCCTCCTCGTAGCGTTCCGGCGCGATGCCGGGGCCGTCGTCGTCGACCACGATTTCGATCCCGCCGTTGGCGCGCGTCCGGGCCGCGACTGCGACGGTCTTGCCATGCGCCGCGGCGTTCATGATCAGGTTGGACAGCGCGCGCTTGAATGCATTGGGCCGCACCTGCGCCGCGAGCCCCCCGTCCGCGTCGATGGTCAGCACGACGCCGATCCGGGTCGCGCCCTCGCCGACGGTTTCAATCAGGTCGCGCAGGGCCGTCGTCTGCATCGCCTCGCCCCCCTCGCCGCGAGCGAAGGCCAGGTATTCGTCGATCATATGCTCCATTTCGGCCAGGTCGCGCTTGATCGCGTCCAGCCGCGGCGAGGGTTCGGCCAGGGCCGCCTCCAGTTTCAGCCGCGTCAGCGGGGTGCGCAGGTCGTGGCTGACCGAGGCCAGAAGCGCCGTGCGCTGGTCGATATGCCGCTGGATCCGCTCCTTCATGGCGATGAAGGCGTAGGCCGCCTTGCGCACCTCGCTGGCGCCGTGCGGCTTGAAGCGCGGGATCTCGCCGCCTCGGCCGAAGGCGTCGGCGGCCTCGGCCAGCCGCTCGATGGCGCGCACCTGGTTGCGGGTGAACAGGATGGCGATCAGGGTCGAGACCAGGGTGAAGACCACCAACCAGACCAGGAACTGGTGCTCGCGGTCGGCGAAGGCGCGGCTGCGCGAGGCGACGACCCGCAAGACCCCCTGGTGCAGCTTCACGCGGATCTCGACATGAGAACCCGAGCTGTCGAGCCAAAACGGCCGCCCCAGCCTGTGGGTCAGCGACTCCCGCAACGATTGGTCCTGAGGGGCGAACGGCGAGAACACAGGCGCGGGCGGGGGAGCGTAGGCCGGCAAGCTGGTCGCGCTAGTGAGGGTGATCGCAAGGCCGAGCGTGCGCTGGGCGCGCGCCGCCAAGCGGTCGAAACGGGTGGGGGTGGGACCGTGCTCATAGCTCTCGGCCAGCCAGACGATATCGCCGGCCAGGGCGTCGGACAGGCGCGCGGTCTCGGTCTGCCAGTGATTGTCGATGAACACCCATCCCACCGCCAGCTGCATCAGGGCCACCGGCAGGACGAAGATCAGCAGCGAGCGGCCCATCAGCGAGGTTGGCAGCCAGCGTTTCAGCACCCTGGGCCAGAACAGCCGTGACAGGATCGGCGGAAACGGGCCGCGGCCGGCCACTTGGCGAGCAGGCGCCGTCATCAGTCGGGCGCCAGCATGTAGCCTACCCCGCGCACCGTCTGCAGATAGCGCGGCGCCTTGGGGTCGGGCTCGATCTTACGGCGCAGTCGGGTGACCTGGACGTCCACCGCCCGTCCGCTGGGGTCGGCCGTCTCGCGCGCCAGGTCCAGCCGATCGACGGCGGTGTGGGCGTTGGCGGCCAGGCGGCGCAGCAACCGCGCCTCGGCCTCGGTCAGCCGCACGGGTTCGCCAGCCGCCGACAGCTCGCCCCGATCCGGATCGAACTGGCAGCGGCCCAGCGCCAGCGGCTGGCGGCCCGTCGCGCGGGTCCCGGTCCGGCGCAGGATCGCCTCGATGCGCAACAGCAGCTCCTGGGGCTCGAACGGTTTGGCCAGATAGTCGTCGGCGCCGCGCATCAGCCCTTCGATCCGGTCGTCGGTCGCATCGCGCGCCGTCAGCATCAAGACCGGCGTGGCGCGCGAGGGCCCGTCATTGCGCACCCACTGCGTCAACGAAAATCCGTCCTCGCCCGGCATCATCACGTCCAGCACCACAAGGTCGAAATCCAGCGTGCCCAGCAGCTTGCGCGCGGCGGCGGCGTCCGCCGCCGCGCTGACGCGGAACCCGGCTCGGGCCAGATATTCCTTCAGCAGGCTGCGGATCCGGTCATCGTCGTCCACCACCAGAAGGTGGCGTTCGCGGATCGGTGCATCGGCGCTGGCGTTCATCGAGTCCTTATCCTTGGCTGGCGGTGCGGCCGCCCGGCGTCAGCCTGAGGCGTTCACATTGCCGCCTTTGTGGTGTAGCCGTCGAGTGGTCCATTGCGCCGCTCCCCAGAGACCCCTCAAGCGGCGGAATTGTGGACCTGTGTGTCATCCCGGCAAAGCCGCCGGGTGGAAGGAGGACTACGGCGATGTCTTTGACGCCTTTCGACGATCGCGACGGCTGGATCTGGCTGGACGGGACCTTTGTTCCCTGGCGCGACGCCAAGGCGCACGTACTGACCCACGCCTTGCACTACGCCTCGGCCGTATTTGAAGGCGAGCGTATGTACGCCGGCCAGGTCTTCGAGCTGACCCAGCACTCCGAGCGCCTGCGCCACTCAGCCCAGATCCTGGATTTCGAGGTGCCCTACAGCACAGCCGAAATCGATCGCGCGACGATGGAAACCTGCGCCAGGAACGGCCTGGACGACTGCTATATCCGCCCGATCGCCTGGCGTGGATCCGAGATGATCGGCGTCTCGGCCCAGCAGACCAAGATCCACACCGCGATCGCCTGCTGGGAGTGGCCGAGCTATTTCAAGCCGGAGGAGCGGGCCAGGGGCATCCGTCTGACCTACGCCAAGTACCGCCGGCCCTCGCCCGAGACCGCGCCGACAGACTCCAAGGCCGCCGGCCTCTACATGATCTGCACCATCTCCAAGCACGCGGCGGAGAAGGCCGGCTATGCCGACGCCCTGATGCTGGACTGGCGCGGCTATGTGGCGGAGTCGACCGGAGCCAACATCTTCCTGGTGCGGGACGGGGTGATCCATACGCCCAAGCCCGATTGTTTCCTGGACGGGATCACCAGGCGCAGCGTGATCAAGATCGCTCGCGAGCGCGGTTTCGAGGTCGTGGAGCGGCACATTCCGGCCGAGGAGCTGTCCAGCTTCTCCGAGGTGTTCCTGAGCGGCACGGCGGCGGAGGTGACCCCGGTCGCCGAGATCGGCGAGCACCGTTACAAGCCTGGCAATCTGTCGCTGTCGCTGATGGACGACTATGCGCGGCTGGTAAGGCGGGAGCTGCAGCCGGCGTAAGGATTTCCATCTCCTGCCCGCAAGGGCCTGCCCTCGGGCGGGCCGCGCGGCGGCGCGTCCGGTGGGGGTGGGGGCGTGATAAAACCTCCACCAACCTGCCGATCTTTCACGCCTTGTCGCCGCCCCAAGATCGGCGTTGCGTCCGCTGATCGTCCCTTGTCCGCTCGTCGGCGGATTTGCCGGCAGGCCGCTGCGGCGTTCGAGTTTTATGCGACCTCGACGGATCGGGATCGGCGGCGGCGCGTTGCGCTCCATAGCCCCGTTGGAAATCGATATGACGCCACCAAGTCTCCGAGTAGTCGGTCCCGACGCCTTTCGCGCCCGAACGCAGCAAGGCCCACTACGCGTCGCCCTGATCGGGAATTTTCCGCCCAGGCGGTGCGGCATCGCGACCTTCACGTTCGACGTCTATCGAGCGCTCGTGGAAGCGGATCCGGATCTCGTCTGCGACGTCTACGCCATGACCGACGTGGAGCGCGGCTACGCCTACGCGGCTGAAGTCGCCTGCGAGATCCGGCAAGATAGCCTGGACGACTATTTCGATGCGGCGGATAGGATCAATCGAACGCTGCCGGACGTCATTTGCGTCCAGCACGAGTTCGGTATCTTCGGCGGTCCGGCCGGGGAGCATCTATTGCGCCTGCTGGAGGCCACGGATCGACCGGTCGTGACCACTCTGCACACGATACTGGAGTCCCCGAATCAAGACCAGCGGCGCGTATTCGAGCGGTTACTCCTCCGCTCCGCCCGCGTGGTGGTGATGGCCCAGCGGGGCCGAGACATCCTGCGCCAGGTTTGGCGAACACCCGCGGACAAGATCGTCCTGATCGCGCACGGAGCGCCGGATCGTCCTTTTTCGGAAACCGCTCCGTTTAAGACGCAACTCGGGTTCTCTGGCCACGAATTGCTGTTCACCTTCGGCTTGATTTCGCCCAACAAGGGCATCGAAAACGTGATCCGGGCCCTGCCGGAGATCATCGCGGCGCGGCCGAAGGCGCTCTATGTGGTGCTCGGCGCGACACATCCGAATCTGGCCGCGCGCGAGGGCGAACGCTATCGCGAGTCCCTGAACACCCTGGCCGAAGGGCTTGGCGTCGCCGATCACGTCCGGCTGATCGATCAATATACCGACACGCCGCGCCTGATCGACTATTTGCAGGCGGCGGATGTCTACATCACGCCCTATCTCAACGTTCATCAAATCACCTCCGGCACCCTGTCCTATGCCGCGGCGCTGGGAAAGGCGGTCGTCTCGACGCCCTACTGGCACGCTGAAGAGTTGCTGAAGGGCGGCTTGGGGCGGCTCGTTCCGTTCGGTTCAGCCGAAGCTATCTGCGCCGAGGTCATCGACCTTTTGGACAACCCCGATCGGCGTCAAGGCATGTCGCGCGCGCTCTACGAGGCCAGCCGCGAGACCATCTGGAGCTGCTTCGCGGTCAGATTGCTCGATGTGCTTCGGCTGGCCAGCGCCAGCGTCAGCCGGCCCGACACGTCCATGCGCCCCGCGAATGCGCCGCGACCGGAGCCAAGTCAGGCGGCGGTGCAGCGGATGACGGACAGCTGTGGAATGCTGCAACATGGAGTCTTCGGACTGCCAGACCGTCACCACGGCTATTGTGTTGACGACAACGCCCGCGCGCTGCTTCTCATGCACCGCCTGCCTGGGGCGTCCGACACGGAGCGTCGCGGCCTTGCGACGACCTACGCCGCCTTCCTGCAGCACGCCTGGAACGGCGAGCGAGGACGATTTCGTAACTTCATGAACTATGAGCGGAAATGGCTCGAGGAAGCCGGCTCGGACGACAGCACCGGCCGCGGCGTCTGGGCGGTGGCGGTCACCGCGGCGCGGTCGACGCAGGCCGATCATCAACGCTGGGCCGGCGCGCTGATGGAACGGATGTTGCCGCATCTGTCCTCGATCCGCTCGCCGCGCGCCGAGGCGTTTATCCTCCTCGGTCTTTGCGACATGGTCGACGCCGGCGGACGGGACGAGCAGATACTCGCCATCGCCCTGGCCAAGACCGAACGACTGATCGGTCTGGCCGAGCGTAGCAAGGCGGAAGGTTCGCCGTGGTTCGAACCCACCCTCGCCTACGACAATGCGCGCCTGCCCGAGGCTTTGATCCGATCCGGTTTGGCGCTGAACCATCGGCGCGCGACCCAGATCGGCGTCGAGATGCTGGGCTGGCTGGTTCAACGGCAAACCGACAGTCTCGGCGACTTTCTCCCCGTCGCGACCACCGACTTCGGGCGCCCGCTGACTGCTCGCGGCCTGTTCGACCAACAGCCGCTTGAAGCCGCGGCCACGGTGGACGCTTGTGAGGCGGCCTGGATGGCGAGCGGCGACGAGCGCTGGATCAGCGAGGCTGAGCGAGCCTTTAACTGGTACTTCGGCGCCAACACCCTCGGCGCGCGGCTCGCCACCGAGGAAGGGGGTTGCTACGACGGTCTGACCTGGAGGGGCCCCAATGAAAATCAGGGAGCCGAATCTGTCCTTTCGCTACAACTCGCGATCTGCACGCTTCAGAGATTGACAGCCGGTGGCCGCTTTCGCGTAAAGACAGCAAGCGATCTGTGACTATTCACACCTGATTGATCCCGGCGTGGCTCTGCTCAAAATTCTTTCCAAGAGATTGTCGGCCGAGCCTGGCCGCGTCGTGATCCGGCCATTCCAAATCGCGCCGGAGCCGCGCGCTCTGCACGCGCCTGCAACCTCGCGCATCCAGCGCATCGTTGCCGCCGTGCTTGAGATGGACATGCGCACCTGCCAGTCGGAACTAGCCCTGGTCAATCGCGACTTCGGCGAACGGCACTGGCAGACGCGCGAGGTGTTCTTGCAGCGATATGAAGAGGTGAACCAGGCGCTGGGGCTCGACCCGGACCTTCGCGACGAGCGCAAAGAGCTGATCGGCGCCTATTTCTGCCACGAATATTCCTACGCGTCTGCCGCCCTGATGAACCCTTCGGTCGTTCCCCATCCGGACCAGACGGGAATGGTCAAGGACTCCGTTCGCGTGGTGCTCTCGCTGCGCGCGGTGGGCGAGGGTCATATCTCCTCGATCGCCTTCCGCGAAGGAATCTTGAGCCACAAGGGCGGTTTCGACTTGTTGCCTCGCCCGCCGTTCTCCGTCGCCGCCCACGAAGTCGAGGCGCCGACAGCCGAGAACGGCATGATGACCCGCGCCGAGCGATTCGCCGAGGCCTCCCTTTCGGGAACGGTGCTCTTCCCCTTTACCCAGCAACAGCAAAACGGCCTTGAAGATCTGCGGCTGACCCGCATGGAGGATGAAGACGGCGGGCCGATATATTGCGGCACCTACACCGCCTATTCGGGCTCCAACATCGCTTCCGAACTGCTTGTCACTCGGGACTTTCACTCCTTCGAGCTGAAGCCGATTGTCGGCGCGGCGGCCCGGAACAAGGGCATGGCGCTGTTCCCGCGCCGCATCGGCGGCCGCTACGCCATGATTGGGCGACAGGATGGCGAGAACCTCTATTACCTCGAATCCGACGACATGCTGCGCTGGGAGGAGGGCGATCTGCTCGCTGCTCCGGTCTATCCCTGGGAGTTGGTGCAGATCGGAAACTGCGGTTCGCCCATCGAAATCGACGAGGGCTGGCTGTTGTTGACCCACGGGGTCGGCGCGATGCGGAAGTATTCGATTGGCGCGCTGCTGCTCGACAAGGCCGACCCACGAAAGGTCCTGGGCCGAACCATCCATCCGATCCTGTCGCCATCCGATGAGGACCGCGAGGGCTACGTGCCGAACGTGGTCTATACCTGCGGCGCGATGGCCCACGGCCGGCGGCTGTTTATGCCTTTCGGCGTGTCCGACAGCTCCGTTGCGTTCAGCTTTATCGATATGGACGAACTCCTGGCGTCCATGGTGTTCGCGCCGAGGCTCGGATGAAGTTCAGACCTTCGGATTCTTGGTGTGACCTCGGGTGAATCTCGGGAATCTCGGCGGGAATCTCGGGGACACAATACTTAACTCACCCGCGTCACGCCGTGCGCCGCGGGTTTGACGGAACCATCACGACCCGGGTTCGTTTCCTCGGCGAACCCGGAGGATGTTCTATGACTCAACGTGCGATCCTGGCCGCTGTCGTGGCTGTGAGTTTAGCGTGCGGACTTGGCGCCTGCCAGAAGAAGGCGGACACGACGACCGCCTCGTCGTCCGACACTACGACCAGCACGACGACCACCGCCGACAGTGGCGCGCCCGCGGATTCGTCCGCCGCGGCGGCGGACTCGGCGGCGTCGACCGGGGCTCCCGCCACGTCCAGCACAACGACAAGCACGACCACGAGCCAGACCACGAAGACGGCGCCGAATCCTTAGCGTGGGTCTTGGGCGACCCTTGGCGGTCAGCGGGGGTCTGCCCGCCGGCCGCGGAGACGACGAGCAAGTCATGAGCATGAGCAGCAAGCGCGGGCCGGCAGGATTGACCCTGATCGCCGTGGCGTGCCTTGCGGCCTGCGCAAGCTCCGGATCGTCGGTGGTGGTCAGCTCGCAGGCGTCCGGCTCAACCTATTTCAGCCTGAGTCGCCCGGGTGTCTATAAGGTCGACGGCGGCCTGGAACTCGCGGGCCGCGTGTGCCGGCGGGCGCGAACCTCGCTGTTGTCCCCATCGCGCGTGCGGTTGGAGCAGGTCGGCGCCGGCGGCGATACGATCGCGGTCGCCCACGCCGCCGTCCCGGCGATCTATCATCGGCAAGACCAGGCCTGTTCCCACTATGCGACCCGCGTCGCGTGGCGGATCGAAGATGGACAATCCATACGGGCGTGTTTCGATCGCGGCGGCCAGTGCCCGTCGGACCCGCCCGTCAAGGCAGTGATCGCCGTACCCGCGGCGGCCGCGCCCTCGTCGCCGCAGTAGCGCGCCCACGCCGCGCCGGCGCGGACAGCTATTTCGAATAGGTGAACGCCAAGCGCAGGCCGACGACGACCGCGTTCGGGATGTGCAGATCGCCATGGGGATTCATGACATACTGCAGGTCGGGCTGGATATTGAGCCAGTCTTTGAAGGCGTAGCGGTAGGTCGCCTCCAGATCGGTTTCCGCCGCCCCGATGTCGCGGCCCATCATTGCTCCGGCCTCGCGAGCGCCGGATCCAAGGCCGGCCCGAGCGATGGCGACGCCGATTTCGTCCTTGTCGCGGCCCTTGATGAGCCCCGTATAGACAAGACCCGCGCCCAGGTAGTTCTCGACCTCGTTGATATCCCCATTGGCGACGCCGAGCCGCACCCAGCCGCTCAGGCCGCCGCCGCTGTCGCCGGGCTTGGTTGTGAGGCGGCCTTCGAGCAGTCCGTAGATCCCGTCGTCGCCATGCACGGCGCGCGGCGCGCCGTCGGCCGTGAATTGATCCAGGGAAGGAAAGGCGCCGGTGTAGGTCCAGGCGCCGACCTCTACCCGTGCCACGTCGCCGAAGCGTTTCTCCACCTGACCGATGATCAGCGCCCCGTCGAACTCAACCGCCACGAAATCGCCCCGATGAGCGGGAATGCCGGCGACCCCGTCGAACACGCCCAGCTGCGCGGTCCAACCCTCGGCCGGCCGATAGAAGCCGGTGACCGCAAGCGCGGGCGTCGGATAGTCGGACGGACCGTTCAGACCTGTGTCGCTGACGTCAACCCCGATGCCGTGCGACCCGTTCAAGAACAGCGCCGCCGTCTCCTGAACGTCGAAATTAGTGTTGATGTCGATGAGGCCGACCTTGACCCCGCCTTGGTCGTTCAGGGTGCTTTGCTGGAGCCAGGCCTCGTACAGGCGAAAGGCTTCCGGCTGGGCTTCGCTGGCGCTGACGTCCTGCAGGCCGCCGACCTTGCTGGCGGTGAAGTTCGAGCCGTTGGCGTGCTCCAGGCTGACCAGGCCGGTGAGCCCCTCATGGCCGGCGACGCCGCCGTCGTAGGCTAGGGAGAGCTTGAGCAGATCGACATACCCCGCGCCGGAATTTCGCCCGCCGCTTGCGTCGTCCAGGAGGTCGGCGGTGTAGGCGGCGGTGAAGCTGAAGGGCGACGGCGGACCATCGCTCGGCTTGGGTGGGCTGGCGGGCGCGGCAGGCTTGGTGGGGTCAGTGATGGTTTGAGCCGCCAACGGCGTGGCGGTGGTCAGGGCAGCGAGCGTTGCGGCCAAACCGGCGACGTATCGGGAAGATTTCATGCGGCGCCCAGCCTGTCCGTTTCCCAGGAGCAAACGGAGGCTCACCGCTAAGGTTCCGACCCACGGGTCCCGGGCGGGTTGGACCCAGCGGCGTCGCTATCATCAACGGGCGACGGGATCGCAATGCCTTTCCAACCGTTGCCTTGATCACTGGCAGCGGTATTTAGGATTTCGATGGACCAGATCGCCCCGGCGCCGCCGGCCATGCCCCCTGACGGCACTAAGCACCCGGATCGGCCCAAGCTCCTGGAGATCTTAGGCCCTGGCCTCATCACCGGGGCGTCGGACGACGATCCCAGCGGCATCGCCACCTATTCGCAAGCAGGCGCCCAGTTCGGCTTCGATCTGGGTTGGACGCTGTTGTTCAGCTGGCCCTTGATGTGCGCGATCCAGGAGATCAGCGCCCGCATCGGCCGGGTCACCGGCCGCGGCATCGCCGGCAACCTCAAGCGTCACTATCCGGACGTGTTCGTCTATTCCCTGGTCGCTCTGTTGGTCGTCGCCAACACCATCAATCTCGGCGCCGACCTTGGGGCCATGGGCGCCGCGTTGAAGCTGGTTCTGGGAGATGGCGACCCGGGAAAGGGAGGTTCGGCCGCGTTGTACGTCGCGGCATTCGCCATCATTACCGTGCTTTTGGAGATATTCGTGCGCTACGCGCGGTACGTCTCGGTGCTCAAATGGCTGACCCTGTCGCTGTTCGCCTATGTCGGCGTCGCGCTCATCGTGAAGGTGCCGTGGGCGAGCGTCGGCTATCATCTGGTCGTGCCCAACATTTCGTTGAAGCCCGGCTACCTCACCGTCGTGGTCGCCGTCCTGGGCACCACGATCAGCCCCTACCTGTTCTTCTGGCAGGCCGGGGAGGAGGTCGAGGAGGTCAGGGAGCGGGCTGACGCCAAGCCCTTGGAGCGCGACCCCGGCCAGGCCAAACGCGAGTTCGGCCGCATCAGGCTCGACACCTATCTGGGCATGGGGCTATCGAATGTGGTCGCGCTGTTCATCATCATCACGACCGCGGCCACCCTGCATGCGCACAACATCACCGACATCCAGACATCCTCGCAGGCGGCCATTGCGCTGCGTCCGATCGCAGGGCAATTCGCTTTCCTGATCTTCGCGCTCGGCATCATCGGCTGCGGCTTGTTGGCCGTTCCGGTCCTGGCTGGATCGGCTGCCTATGCGCTGGGCGAGGCTTTCGGGTGGCATGTCGGGCTTACGCGGAAACTCGGTCGCGCCAAGGCCTTCTATGGGGCCATCATCGTCGCGGGACTGGTCGGCGCCGGCCTCAACTTCATACAGATCGATCCGATCAAGGCCCTGTTCTGGAGCGCGGTGATCAATGGCGTCGCCGCGGTGCCGATCATGGCGATGATCATGCACCTGGCGAGCCACAAGCCGGCCATGGGCGAGTTAAAAATCCACGCGGGCCTGAAAATCGTCGGCTGGCTGGCGACCGCGGTCATGGCCGTCGCAGCCGTCGGCATGTTCGCCACCATGGGGTCGTGACCCGAAGGGCGGAGCAGGAGGCGCCTTCGCGCCAGCCTTATCTCTCGTTCTGCAGCTCGACCACCATCACCTCGATGGGCTTGTCGCCCACATTGACGTCCTGATGTCGCGTGCCGGGCGCATTGGCGGGCAGCCAGTAGGCCTTGCCGGTCCGCCAATCATGAGTCTCGGTCGGACCGTTCTCCTGGACGATCTGCATCGTCCCGCCGGTGAGCGCGATGATGACGCGCGGGTGTTCGTGCCGGTGCAAGGGCAGGGGGCTGTGCGGCAACACGACCGACTTCCAGACCTTCACCTCGGCGTTTTCGAACTGAGGCTCCCGCCCGGTCTGCATCGCCGTTTGCGCTACGGCTAGGCCCGCGCCGAAAGCGATCGCCGCGACTCCCAGAACCAGTCCCATCTTCCCGATCATCGTCACGGCTCCCCATTTTCTGGAGCCCAAGCGTGATCATGAAAGGTGGTGTCTGGCAATCGAAGGCGGCCTCCATCCGCTCGTCCCGGCGGGGCCCAGATCAAAAAACGCGAGGCTGGCCCGATAGTCCTGACCGGCGCCGATCCACCTGTCGGCAAGAGAGGGTTGAAAGTCGTATTTGTCCCCACTTTGCGGATCGGCTTCGCAACGACCTGGAATAGGCATTGTGTCCTCGAAATCGCCCCGAAGCCCGAACGCCAGCGCCGCGTGGTGAAGCATCAGGGACGTCTGTCCGGATCGACGCTCGCCAAGTGGTCTTGCAAATATTTATATCATGCGTTACAAGACTTGCGACGCAACATATAAAGGTTTGTCATGCCTCACAGATCACGAGCGCTAGCCATCGGCTTGGCGGGTTTCGCAATCTCGCTCGCGCGGCCCGCGATAGCCGCGCCGCAATCCGCGCAATCGCCCACCGCCGCCATTTCCTTAAAACCCGCTCACACCCCGCTATCGAACGCGGATGTCGACGCCTTTGTCAGCGGCGCGATCGACAGCGAGATGCGGCAAGACCATGTCGCGGGGGTTTCAGTCGCGGTCGTTCAGGACGGCCGGCTGTTGCTCCTGCGCGGCTATGGGAGCGCATCGCGCACGCATTGGCGTCCGGTGGGTGGGGATACGCCGTTTCGCCTCGGCTCGATCAGCAAGACTTTCACCTGGGTCGCGCTGATGCGGGAGGTCGAAAAAGGTCGGGTCCGGCTGGACGATCCCGTCAACCAATACCTGCCGCCGGCGCAGCGCATTCCCAATCAGGGTTTCAAACAGCCCATCCGCGTCCGCGATCTGATGAGCCATACGGTGGGGATGGAAGACCTCGAATTCGGGCAGCTGATGGCGCGTGACCCCGCCAAGGTCACGACGACGGGCCGCTACCTCGCCGACCACCGACCCAATCGCGTGCGCGAACCCGGCGCCGATCCCACCTATTGCAACTATTGCGCGGTTCTCGCCGGCTACATCGTCTCGCGGCTAGAGGGGGCGGACTACGAGACGGTGGTCGAACGTGACATCGCCGCCCCGTTGGGCATGTCCGCGACGACCTTCCGCGACCCGAGACCGGCGCGCTCCGGCTTGCCGGCGCCGATGGACCCGGCCCTTGCGGCGCGGACGTCGGACGGCTTTTCCTGGTCGGACGGCGATTTCAAGACGATGCCCGTCGAGCTGACCGGCCAGATCGCGCCCGCCGGCGCCGGTTGGTCGAGCGCCGCCGACATGAGCCGTTACATGATCATGCTGCTCAATGACGGCGTCGCAAATGGCGCACGGATCTTTGGACCGTCCACGGCGAAGGCGTTTCGCACGCCGCTGCTCGCCACGGCGCCGGGTGTGAACGGCTGGGACCACGGATTCATTCAGTGGCCTGTGGCCGGCGGCCTGGCCGCCTATGGGCATGGCGGGGATTCGATCCTGTTCCATTCCAGTATGACCCTGGTTCCGGAACTCGGCCTCGGCATCTTCATCGCCACCAATACCGAAGGCGGAGGCAAGCTGGCCAACGCCTTGCCCGAGCTGATGATCCAGCATTTTTATGGCCAATCGGATCCAGCGGCCCAGGCGCCGGCCAAGATCGATGCCGCCGGCCTGCGCCCATATGCGGGAACCTATGTTTCGACCCGGCGCGCCTATCACGGGCTGGAACAGTTCATCGACCTGCTGCAGACCGATACCGTCTCCGCTGGACCTGGCGGTCTTGTCCTCGACGACCAAACATGGGTTCCGGCCGGCCGGCCCGGATTCTTCCGATTGAAAGACGGCGAACGGCTGATGTCCTTCGATCTGCGGGACGGAAAAGCCGTGCGGTGGCGCAGTTCCTATAATACGGGCCAGCACGAACGCGCGAAATGGTGGCAAGCCATGGGGCCGTTTGCCCTCGCGCTTGGACTGACCCTGATCGCCGCGGTGGCGACGCTGGCGGGCCTGTGCGTCCGGCGCCGGGATTCGCCGCGCAGCCGAGCCCAGGCTCTGGCGGGCCTGGGCCAGACCGGCGCGGCGATCGCATGGTTGACGTCGATAACCTCGCTTGGCGCCTGGGCCGCCACCTCCGCCAACAACGACAGCCTCATGTTTGGCTGGCCGGGTCCGTTCTTGACCGTCTTCGTCTGGAGCGGCCTTGCGGCTTCGGTCCTCACGCTGATTGGCGGCGGCTTGCTGGTTCCCGTTTGGAGCGGGACAGGATGGAGCGCTTGGCGCAAACTGCGCTATTCGATGACGACGGCGCTGTTCGTCGTCGCCGCGCTCGTGATCGGCTTGCGAGGTGGTCTTGAGTTTTGGTCCCTGTGAATCCAAGGAACGGTCATGAGCCAAGGCGCGGATGGCCCGGTCGAGGCGCGGACACCCCAGCTCCTAAGGGGGCTCATGGAGATAGCCCTTTTGCGCCTGCTCAGAGATCGCGCGGAGTACGGATTGGAGATCCTGGTGCGACTGCGGCAGGACGCGGGGCTCAATGTGGCGGAGGGCACGATCTATCCGCTGCTGCATCGCCTGGAGAAGGCCGGATCGATTGCGTCGGAATGGCGTATCGATCCGGCCGGCGGCCGCCCGCGGCGCTACTATGCGCTGACTCCGACCGGCGCCTCGGAGCTGGAAACGTTGTCCGCGGAGTGGAAGAGCATTTCTGGCGCCTTGAACGCCTTCCTGGAGTCCTGACCCATGGCTGACGACACGGCCGCGGAACTGAAGATCTACTTGCGCCGACTGGGTTGGGGGCTCGCCACCCTGGCCAAGTCGGACCGCGAGGACATTGTCAACGAAACCCGCGAGCACATTCTGGACAGAGTCGATCAAGGCGCGACGTTGGGCGCCGTCCTGGCGGCTTTGGGTCGGCCCGAGACCTACGCCCGCCGGTTTCTGGACGAGGCCGAGATCGTGTCCGCCCTGGCCACACAACGACCCATGACGGCGCTGGGCGCCATCGTGCGCCGGGTTCATCGCAGCGCGACGGCTGGGCTGGCTTTCGTGCTGGTCCTGGTTCTGTTCACGTTCGCCGGGTTGAGCGTCGTCGTCTGTGTGATGAAGCTTCTCGATCCTTCGCGCGTCGGCCTTTGGATCTCACCGGGAAATTTCTTCTTCGGCCGCCCCGATCAGCCGCATGGGCGCGAACTGCTGGGCGATTGGATTTACCCGCTGACGATTATAGCTGTCGCCGGGGCCTGGTTTCTGGGCCGATTGATCCTGTTCTGGGCTTTGAGGGATCAAAGGCCTCGAAACTAAGGGTTGAGTTCAGAGGACGCCATATTCTGCTCATAGCCCAGCCGCCCCCCCCCCCCTCAAACCACCCACGTCCTCGGCCGCGGATACTCCTGGTCTTGCGCCAGGTAGATCGTCCCCACCAGCGAGCGGATGAAGAACCATACCCCCGCCAGGCCGATCACCCCCATGCCCGCGGCCATGATCGGAAAGCCGATCAGCACCACCAGCAGGACGCCGCCCAGCGCCAGGATCATGCCGCCCAGGAACGCCCAGACCGCGCAAGTCCAGAAGGTGCGGATCTGGAAGATGTAGTGGCTGCGCATCTTCGGCCCGGCGGCGCCCAGATTGGCGTAGGCCAGGACCAGGCCGATGAACACGGTCAGGCCGTTACAGAAGCCGACCAGATAGAGCCCGTAGATGATCGCCGCCATCACCCGGTCTTCGGTCATGGCCACAGGGGTCGGGGCCACAGGGGTCGGGGCGACCGGCGGCGGGGCGCTGGAAAACTCGCTCATCTCGGGCCTCCAGAAGCCCCGACCTAAGTCCGGGTCAGGGTGATTTCCGCGCCCCCGGCGGCGGCGTGGGGGGCCAGGGCCTCGGGCTTTTCGACCCTAACACGGGCGCGCGAAACGCGGGAATCCTCGAGCAGGGCGCGGGCCAGCCGCTCGGCGAAGGTCTCGATCAGCTTCAGATGCCCGTGCGCGGCCAGGGCCTGGGCCTTGGCGGCGACGGTCTCGTAATTGACGGTGTCCGCGATGTGGTCGCCGGTGGTGGCCGCCACGTCCAGCTCGACATCGATGACCAGCGGCTGGCGGCGGCCATGTTCGTGGGCGTACACCCCGACCTCGGCCTCGACGCGCAGGCCGCGCACGAACACCTTGGCAGCCTCAGTGCGGATCACGCCCGCATCGGCCGAGGGCTTGAGCGGCGTCGCGGCATTGGGGACGGGTGCGTTCAAGGGCGGGCCTTATGGGGCTTGATGCGGCTCTAGGGATCGATGATGTCAGGGGTCTTCCAGGCCAGGTGCTGGCCGCCGTCCACCGCGATCATCTGACCGGTGACCGCTCGGGCGTCAATCAGATATCCCAGCGCGTCGGCGATCTGTTCGGGCGAGGCGCCGCGTTGCAAGGGCAGGCCGGCGATCTCGGCGGCGAAATCCGCCTCGCTCTGGTGGATCGAGGCCAGGGTCGGGCCGGGGCCGATGCCGTTGACCCGGATGCGCGGGGCCAGCGCCTGGGCCAGCATGCGCGTGGCGTGCCACAGCGCCGCCTTGCTCAGCGCATAGCTGAAGAACTGCGGCGTGGGGCGCAGGACCCGCTGGTCCAGGATGTTGACGATCAGCCCCTCCCCATCCTCCGGCAGCTGGGCGGCGAAGGCCTGGGCCAAAAGGATCGGCGCGCGCAGATTGGCGCCCATATGCGCGTCCCAGCCGGCGGGGGTCAGGGTCCCGATCCGGTCGTCCTCGAACTGCGAGGCGGAATTGACCAACAGGGTCAACGATCCCACCGCGGCGCCGGCGCGCTCGACCAGCGTTTCCAGCTCCGCATCGACGCTCAGGTCCGCCGCGACGACCGCCGCGCGGCCGCCCATGGCCGCAAGGCTCGCGGCGAGCGCCTCGGCTTCGGCGTCGCGGTGACGGGTATGGACGGCGACGTCATAGCCCGCCGCCTGGGCCTTGATCGCCAAGGCGCGGCCGATCCGGCGGGCGGCGCCGGTGATCAGCGCCCCGCCGCGCGCGGCGCGAGGCGCTGGCGGCGTCTTGCTCAATCGGGGCGGCCGAACTCGATCACGTTCAGCGCGATGAACGCCACCAGGAAGGCTGCAATCATCAGGATCGCTGACATGTCGGACCTCGGGGAAAATTCGTGTGTCAACGCCGCTTTAGCGACGCCGGGGCCTTACCGCAAGGCCGCGCGCATGTAGTCTCGCGCCATGCTGCTGCCCCGGCGCCTCGAACCCCTGACCCGCCCGCTGTTCCAGGCCCGCGCGCGCTGGTCGCGGGGGCTGACGCTGGGCGTGCGCGGCCTGGTGCGGGACGAGGCGGGCCGGGTGCTTTTGCTGCGCCACACCTACACCCCCGGCTGGCATATGCCCGGCGGCGGGGTCGAGCGCGGCGAGACGGGCGAGCAGGCCCTGGCGCGCGAACTGGTCGAGGAGGCGGGGGTCGAGCTGATCGGCCGTCCCGCCCTGCGCTCGATCCATTCCAGCGAGGCGACCTTCCGCGGCGACCACATCCTGTTCTTCGAGGCCAGGGCCTGGCGAAGCGTGCCGGCGACCTCGCGCGGGGAAATCCACGCCGTCGACTGGTTCGCCCCCGACGCCCTGCCCAGCGAGACCACCCGCGCCACCCGTGCGCGGATCGCCGAGACGTTGACCGGCGCCGAGCCGGATGTGATGTGGTGAGGGGCTACGGACTTGGTTCCTCCCCATTGGGGGAGGGGGACCGCGAAGCGGTGGAGGGGGCCTTGCCGGAGATGTCTGCG
>Ga0302314_10001410_pt1 | contig 45072 bp, 38 predicted proteins | sample III_Palsa_N2_3_FD_200533 | JGI IMG/M metagenome (GOLD analysis project Ga0302314, IMG submission 200533) | Peat permafrost microbial communities from Stordalen Mire near Abisko, Sweden - III_Palsa_N2_3 | ecosystem: Environmental > Terrestrial > Soil > Palsa > Peat permafrost | place: Sweden...
CGAGCGTCGAGTCGGACAAGGGCTTGGCAGCGTCCTCCTGCGTGATGAGACGTTTGATCATGGCCTGGATGGCGGTTGCGGAGCAGGTACCTCCTTCAGTGGTTTGGACATGGCTTGAGAAGAAAAATTTCAATTCATACAGCCCGCGCGGCGTCAGCATGTATTTATTGGCGGTGGCGCGGGACACGGTGGACTCGTGCACGCCGAGCCGTTCGGCCACGTCGCGCAGCACCAGCGGGCGCATCGCCTCCTCGCCGTATTCGAGGAAGGCGCGCTGTTCCTCGATGATGCACTGTGCCACTTTCAGCAAGGTTTCGTTGCGCGCTTCCAGACTGTTAATGAAATAGCGCGCCTCCTGCAGGTGCTGCTTCATGGTCAGCTGGTCGCGCGAAGTGTCGGCGCGCTTGATCATGCCCTGGTAATAGGAATTGATGCGCAGGCGCGGCGTATGCTCCGGGTTCAGCGCCACCCGCCAGCGGCCCTGATGCTTGGCCACGAACACATCGGGCGCGACGTATTCGTTCTCATGCGACTGGTAGGGCCGGCCGGGATGCGGCTGCAGCGACTGGATCAGCGCCAGGGCGGAGCGGATCGATTCGAGGTCGAGGCCGGTGGCGCGGGCCAGCTGCGCCTCCTCGCGCCGCGCCAGCAGCGCCATCGGCGCCTCCAGCACGCGCAGCGCCTCGGGCAGGCCGGGGGTCTTGGCCGGGTATTGCTGCAATTGCAGGCGCAGGCATTCCGCCAGATCGCGCGCGCCCACGCCGGGCGGGTCGAAATCCTGCACCAGGCGCAGCACCTGCTCGATGCGCTCCAGCGGCACGCCCAGCGATTCGGCCAGCCGCGCGCTGAGGCTGTCCCAGTCTTCCAGATAGCCGTCGTCGTTGATGGCGTCGACCAGGTGCAGGGCGATCTCCGCCTCCAGCGCATCGAAGGGAGCGATGCTCGCCTGCCAGCCGAGATGCTCGCGCAGGCTGGCGCTGCCGCGCAGGTTGGCCTGCAGATAGTCGTGCAGGCCGTCATCGTCGCTGTTGCTGCTGGAGGAGGATGCGGCCGGGCTGTCGTAGATGTCGCCCCAGTCCGCATCGACCGGCATTTCCTCGGGGATTTCCTTGTTTCCGGACAGGTCGAGCGAGCTTTCCGCCGCGCCTTCCACCTCATCGCCGCCCTCGGCGGCGACTTCGGCCGCCACTTCCTCGGCGCTCTCGGATTCATCGGCGGTGGATTCCAGCATGACGTTGGATTCCAGCGCCTGGCGGATCTCCTGCTGCAGATCGAGGCTGGACAATTGCAACAGCCGGATCGCCTGCTGCAGGGCAGGCGTCATGGTAAGGCTCAGACCAGTGCGTAGTGACAGCGACTGTTTCACGGCGCGCTCAGCGGTTTATCCATGATTGGCATTGTACTTGCACAAAAAAGATGTGGCTGGAGTATGATCGTAAAAATTTCCAGCCAGAGCAAAGGGGCAGCTCAACGGATGGAATGCAGGCCGCCTGCGGTTCCGTGGCCCAGGGCTAGTGTCCCCCTCGATTTTCCCTGATTTGCCGGCGCGCCCCCGGTAGCACCCCCATGGCTCCGCATGGCGTCGGCCATGTTCCGCTCGCCTTGCCTTGCCAGGCTCCGATCCCTGCTTGCCACGCCGCCGATTGGCCCCCTGCTGTTTCCGCATGAGCCGTTTCCAGGCTTGATTACGTCCTGATCCATAGGCAGCCCTGCTCAGGGCACGGCGCAAGTCCTGCGAGGCAGGGCTTGCGGCGGGTGCAAGGAAGAGGACCTATCGCCATGACAGCGATGAAGTTTGGAAGACTGTTTGAACGGAGCGTCGCAAAGCCGGACCCTGCTGCGGCGGTATTGCCGGGGATTGCGGCGTTCGACGGCGTGAATGCTGCGGCGCCTGGCGAGAATCGGCTCAGCCGACTGCTGCGAAACCCCGCGCCGGTGCTGGCAATTGCCGATGATGATCGGGAATTTCTGGCCGCTGCCCGCAAAGCGCACGGTTCCCGCAGGCTGTCGCACTATCCGGCTGCGGCGCCCCTGCTGGCGGCTGCGAATGCGACGCGACTGGCTGGAGCCGCGCCGCCGTGGGATGCCGTGCTGATCGCGCTGGGCCTGCCTGATCTCAACGGCATCGTCGCCATCTCGCGCCTGAAGGCCCTGTATCCCGGCCTGAAAGTGTGGGTGTCGGCAGGCATCGAGGAGCCGCATACCCTGATCAGCGCGATCTGTGCCGGCGCTGATGGTTATCTGATCAATCGCCCTTTGGTCGCCGCTGTTACGCCCGACTTCTCCGCTTTCGACCGGGATCGGCCGCCGTTTGGCGCGCGGCTCGCGGCCAGCCTGCTCAAGCTGATCGGCGATTCCGTCTGCGCAGCATCCGCACCGAACGCAGTATCGCTGCCGCCGGCCCTGGACTTGTCCCGGGCCCAGCTGCAGCTGTTGCAGTTGCTGGCCAATGGCGATACCCCGACGGCGGCCGCGGGCCGGATGCTGCTGTCCACGGCGCAGGCCTACAAGCTGCTGCAGGGGACCTACCGGGCGCTGCAGCAGCCCTCGCTGCGCGCGGCTGTGCCGCAGGCGCTGCGCGCGTCGGTGGGCAGTGATCGTGTCAACGGGCAGCTTGCCGCCGAGCCGATATCGCTCGGTGGAGCCGAGGCATGAAGCACGAGCACCTGTGCGGTGCCGAGATCTTCGTGCTGCTCGAATCCGCCGGCGCCGCGTCCGGCCAGTACGGCAGCGCCTTTCGCATGGTGTTCCGCAACCAGGATCTGCAGGAAGTGCAGCGCTGCCCGGATTGCGCCCAGTCGCTGGCGCAGGCCTGGCAGGAAAAAGAGCTGCGCTGTGTCGAAGAGATCGCCGATCCGGCATGAGCGCCTGTGCGGCGCGGGCTGGAAGCGCGCCGCGCGGCTCCACGGTCCGCATCCGGGTACCCGCTCCGGCTGATCCCGATGTCGCCGGCTCGATGCGGTCAGGCGCGATCGATCGAATGCAGCAGCGTGCGCGCCTGCTGCGCCGCCGCCGCGTCGGACGGAATGGCCTGGCCGAATTGCGTAAGCGCCTCCGCCAGATCCGCCTGTGCGGTTTTGCGCTCGCCTGCAGCGAGCGCCAGCTGCGCCCGCAACAGCAGGGCGCGCCCGAGATCGCGGCCGGGATAGTTCTTGCGGTAAAGCGACACCGCCTGATCGGCGAGCGGGCGCGATTCCGCCAGCGATTGCGGCGTGTCCAGCGCGAACAGGGCCTTGCCCAGCAAATAGTCGGTCGATCCCATATCGCGGTTATCCGCCGTTCCGAACAGCTTGAGCTCCAGCGCGCGTACCCGCCTGAGCACGCTTACCGCTTCCTCGTTGCGGCCCTGGGCGATCAGATCCTCGCCCAGCCGCTTGAGGGGGTTGCGTACTTCGTAGGCCTCGGGTCCGACCAACCGCTCCAGGTTCTTCACCGCCTCGCGCAACATGGGCTCCGCTTCCTGCGGCTGGCCCTGCCGCAGCGTCGCCGTCGCCAGGTCGGACATGGCGCGGTATAGCTGCATTTCATCCGGCCCCTTCTTGCGGAAGATCTCCACCGACGACTTGAGCTGCGCCTGTGCCTCGGCGTAACGGTCCTGCGCAGTCAGAACATTGCCAAGGTAGCGCTGGCTTTGCGCCGCCTTGTAGCTGCCGGGGGGAAAAACGCGCAAGGACTGGCGCAAATCGGCCTCCGCCTCGGCAAAGCGGTGCTGGCCGGTGTACAGGATGGCGCGTGAGAACAGGGCGTCCGAGACCTGCGGATTGTTGTCGCCGAGCACCTTGCGCAGGATGGCGATGGCGCTGTCGATTTCCCGCTCCGATTCATCCGGGTGGTCGAGGCGGTCGAGCACCGAGGCGAAGTTCAGGTGTGCGTTTCCGGCGGCCAGGCTGTCCGGTCCGATGGCGCTGTCCACCGCCTTGATTGCGGCGCGATAGTCCTGCTCGGCTTCGGCGTAGTCGCCCGATTCTTCCAGGCGCTCGGCCAGATCCACCAGTTGCCGCGCCGTGTCCGGCGCTTGCGGGCCCAGCCGGTGCAGGAAAATGGCGTACGCCCGGCGCTGCGCGGCCAGCGCTTCGGCGCGTTTGGGCAGGCCGTCTTCGCTGCTGGCCAATTCGTTGCTGATGCGCGCCGCCAGCAGGCTGTCGCCTTCGCCGCTGCCGTTCACGATGTTGCCCGCTTCGCTGAGGGCGGCGTAGGCCGCGGCGAAATCCTCGCGCTCGTCGAGGACCATCGCCTCGGTGAGCAGGCTTTCGGCGACACGCGTATCGCCCGCGCCGAACAGCTTGCGGCGCGAGGCCAGCGCGGTCTGCGCCAGCTGCAGCGCCCGATCGTCGGCGCCGAGATTGACATAGGTCTGCGCCAGCGTGTCGTAGAGCTCGGCCTGCAGCGCGGGCTCGGTGTCGAGCTGGCTCTGCATCTGCCGGACGCTCTGGTCCAGCACCTCGCGCGCGCTCATCGCCGCGTTTTGCGACTGATCGGGATCGGCTGCCTTGAACACGCTGATCAGGAATTCCTTCACCTGCTCGGCGCGCCGCGCCTGTGCCTGCGCCTCGCGCGCCTCGTTCTCCGCCCGCTGCGCCTGCCAGCTGACGCTGGCGACGCCGGCGATCACGCTGACCGCCAGGGCCGCCGCCGCGGCGACGCCGAAACGGTGCCGGCGCAGGAACTTGGCCGAGCGGTAGGCGAGCGATTCACCGCGCGCCGTGACCGGTTCATGCTCCAGATGGCGCCGTATATCCTCTGCCAGCGCCGGCACCGAAGCATAGCGTTGCAAGGGATTTTTCTTCAGCGCCTTGGCGACGATGTTGTCGAGGTCGCCGTCGAGCGCCTTCCTCAATCTGGCCGGCGTGGTGCCGCGACGCAGCGCTCGCTCGATCGGGCTGCTGCCGTCCGGCGCATTTCTGGCGGCGACAGCCGCGGGCAGCGCTACCGGCTCGGCTTCGACCACGCTCTGCTCCAGTTGCGCCGGCGTCGCGCGCCCGGCGCCGCAAGGCCGGTTGCCGCACAGCAGCACGTACAGCAGCACGCCCAGGGAATAGACGTCGGTGACGGTGGTGATGGCCGTTCCCAGCACTTGCTCGGGCGCCGCATATTCAGGCGTCAGCGCGCGGCCGCCGAGCCGGGTGAGCTCGGTTTCGTTGGCGGTTTCGGTTTGCGCCTCGATCAGCTTGGCGATGCCGAAATCGAGCAGCTTCACCTGGCCGTCGGCATTGACCATGATGTTGGAGGGCTTGAGATCGCGATGCACGATCAGGTGGGTATGCGCCTGGGTCACCGCCGCGCACACGCCCAGAAACAGCCGCAGGCGCGCGGCGATATCCAGTTGCTGCCGATCGCACCAGTGGTCGATGCGTTCGCCCTGCACGTATTCGAATACCAGATAGAGCAGGCCATCGGCGCTGATGCCGGCGTCGTACAGGCGCGCGATGTTGGGGTGGGACAGCCTGGCGACGATCTGACCTTCGCGCCGGAAGCGCTCGCGCACTTCGGGGCGCGCCAGATACGGGTGCAGGGTCTTGACCGCGACTTCGCCCTTGTAGTGCCCGTCTGCGCGGTGCGCGAGCCAGACTTCCCCCATCCCGCCCTGGCCCAGCAGGCGTTGCAGCGTGTAAGGGCCCAGCGCCATCCCGGCCCGCAGGGAGCCGGCCGCCGCCGCAATACCCGCGGCGCCGGCGAGCCCCCGCGTCAGCAAGCCCTCGGCCGGCGCCGCGCCATAGTCGGCGAACAGTTTGACCAGGTGCGGATGCAGTTCCGGACGCGTGTGGCACAGGGCTTCCAGTTCGCGCGAGCGGGTGTGCTCGTCGTATTCGGACAATCGCTCGAAGGTGGCGAACGCCTCGCGCCACACCGCGACGCCGTTGTCGTCGATGTTCATTGCCGCCTCAGGCGTGCAGCGCTTCGAGCAGGAAGGTGCGGGCCTTGTGCCAGTCGCGCTTGACTGTCGCCGGCGACAGCTCCAGCACGTCGGCGATTTCCTCGATGGTCAAGCCGGCGAAATAGCGCATCTCGACGATCTGGTGGCAGCGCCCGTCGATGCGCTGCAGCGCGTGCAAGGCGGAGTCCAGGATGTCGATTTCCTGATCCTTGAACACCGCTTCCTGGTCGCCGGTGAGCAGCGTGACGATCTCCACCGCGCCGCCGCGGCGCAGCGCATTGCGGCTGCGCACGTAGTCGACGATGACGCTGCGCATCACGTTCGCCGCATAGGCGAAGAACATGCGGCGATTCAAGCCCGGCAGGTCCGGCTGGTGCGACAGGCGCAGATAGGCCTCGTGCACCAGGCTCGGCGCATCGAGTTGGGTCAGCGTCGATTCCCTGGCCAGCTTCTGCCGCGCCAGCTTCTGCAATTCGCCGTAGACCCGCGTGAACAGCAGATCGCGGGCGCCGGCGTCGCCGTCCCGTGCCCGCTGCAGCAGCTGAGTCACATCCCCCATGGCCCAAGCATAGCGCGCGGCAGGGCCGGGGCGGACCCCTCATTTCGGGCGGTGCGGCGCCGGCCGCGCCGATGCGGTTTTCTGGGTATTGGTACACGGAAAGCTGCGCTGGGGCCCCTGTCGGCCGTGGCTGGGCCATTGCCTGGACAGACGCATTCGCACCGCCGAACGGCTCATCGGCGCCCGGCCCCAGCCCCCGGTGCTGCGGAGATCGCCGCAGGTCTGGCCGCAGCAGCTACATCTTGAACTGCTCGCCCAGATAGACCCGGCGTACCGTCTCGTTCTCGAGCACGTGCGCGGGTGCGCCGTCGGCGATGACCAGGCCCTCGTTGAGGATGTAGGCGCGGTCGCAGATGCCGAGCGTCTCGCGCACGTTGTGATCGGTGATCAGCACGCCGATGCCGCGCGCGGCGAGGTGGCGCACGATCTGCTGGATGTCGAGCACGGCGATCGGATCGACGCCGGCGAAGGGCTCGTCGAGCAGGATGAAGCGCGGATTGGCCGCCAGGGCGCGGGCGATTTCGGTACGGCGGCGCTCGCCGCCCGACAGCGACATGCCCAATCCCTCGCGCACGTGGCCGATATGCAGCTCGCTGAGCAGGCGCTCCAGTTCCGACTTGCGCCCTTCGGCGTTCAGATCCTCGCGGATTTCCAGGATCGCCGTGATGTTGTCGGCGACCGACAGCTTGCGGAACACCGAGGCTTCCTGCGGCAGGTAGCCGATGCCCAGGCGCGCCCGCGCATGCATCGGCAGGCGCGTGATGTCGGCGCCGTCCAGTTCGATGCTGCCGCCGTCCGGCTTGACCAGGCCCACCATCATGTAGAACGAGGTGGTCTTGCCGGCGCCGTTGGGGCCGAGCAGGCCGACGATTTCGCCGGCGCGGACATTGATCGAGACATCGCTGACCACGGTGCGCCGGCGATAACGCTTGACCAGTCCGCGCGCGAGCAGCAGGGATTGTTGCGCCGTCGCCGTGCTGACCACTGCCGCCAGCCTGGGTTCGAGGCGTTCGCCGCTGCGCACCGTGCTCATGGCTTGGGTCCGTTCTGTGGCTGGTCCGGCGCCTTGGCGGCCGGCGTGGCCGTATTGCTGCCGTCGCCATTGGCGGGCGTCGCTGCCGGCGCGCCGGCGGGGGCCGCGGCGGGTTGCGCGCCGCTCGCCGCGGGCGGCGTGGCGGTCGCTGCCGGCGCACCCGGCACCTGCGGAATGACGATCTTGACGCGGCCGCCGGGGCTATCGCCGCCGGAGGCTTCGTAGCGCTGATCCAGCACGTGATAGCGGATCGTTTCCGCCGTGGTGGTGTCGTCGCCGCGCGTCATCAGGGCATCGCCGACCAGGTCGACAACGCCTTCGCGCGAATCATAGGTCATGGTCTTGGCGCGCGCGGTCATCGGCGGATTATCCGGCCCGTTGCCGGCATGCGACATGTGCGCCGGCGAGCCGGTGACCTTGGCGGTGTACTGGCCGTCGGTGGCGCGCTTCAATTCGAGCCGGTCGCCGTCCATTTTCAGGGTGTCGGAGTCGAGCGTGACATTGCCGACATAAACCGCCGAGTTGCCCTGCACCAGTTCCGCATGATTGGCGCCGATGGTGACCGGTCCGTTCGGCCTGAGATCGGCGGCCGAAGGCAGGCGGCCCAACTGGTTCTTGGTCTGATCCACCTTGGCCGGGGCGGCATCCGGTGTCTTCGCTGTCGCCGTGGTCGACGCCGCTGTTGTCCGGCTTGCCGCCAGTTGCGTCGGCGCATCCGGGCTCTGCGCCCATGCCAGGGCCGGCAGCAGCGCCAGGCTCATGGCCGCCAGCAGATTCCGTTCAGTGCGCTGCTTCATGGGGCCCCGTTGTATAAGTCATGTGCACGTTGTGCAGCAGTTGCAGCGTCTGTTCGGTCCAGTCGGAGCGCAGACCGACGGCATTGCCGGTGCGCAGGGGACTTTGCAGGTCCACCGGTGCATCGGTATCGATCTCGTGCCGGTCGGGATCGATCCACAGGTGGTCGGTATGCACGGCGAGGTCCTCGCCGTTGTCCGGCCACTGGCCGGTGGCCAGCACCGGGCCTTCCAGCATGAAGCGCCGCTGGTGCGCCGGCAAGGTGGCCGCCGGCGCGGTCATGTGCCAGGTCTTGTCGTCGTCGGCCATCAGGTCCACCAACAGGTTCTGCGCCCGGCCGGACTGGTCGTCGAAGTAGTCGATGGTGTCGGCCTGGCCGGACAGGCTGATGTTGCCGTCGCTGTCGAAGCGGGTCAGCTCGGCGGTGACCAGGGTGTAACGCGGCAGCGACACCGGCGCCTGCGGCGTTTCCACGTTGGCGTTGTCCATGCGCTGGAAGGTGTAGAGCAGGCCGCCCAGGGCCGGCACCAGCAGCAGCGGGATGAGGCGGCCCCAATTCAAGATTGCGCTCCCTCACCCGCATCGTCCTTGCCCTGCGCCTTCAGGATCAGGTCGGCCGCTTCACGCACCGCGCCGCCGCCGCCGGACAGGCGGCTGGCCCAATGCGCCGCGGCCAGGGCTTTGGGATGGGCGTCGGCCACGGTCAGGGCCAGGCCGGCGCGGCGCATCAGCGGCAGGTCCGGCACGTCGTCGCCCATCACCGCCATCTGCCGGTCTTCCAGGCCGAGCTGGTGCAGCAGGGTTTCGAAGGCCGGAATCTTGCGCTCGACATTGAGCCAGACGTGGCGCACGCCGAGAGATTCGAAGCGCTGCTGCATCGCCGCCGAGGGCCGGCCGGAAATCACCGCCACCTCGATGCCGGCCTGCAGCAGCAGCTTGATGCCGAGGCCGTCCTTCACGTTCACCGCTTTCCACTCGCTGCCGTCGGGGCCGAGGTAGAGCTTGCAGTCGGTGAGGACGCCGTCGACATCGAGCACCACGCAGCGGATCGCGCGCGCGCGTTCACTCAGGGTGGGCTCAACCATCAGACGACCCCGGCGCGCAGCAGATCGTGCATGTGGATCACGCCCAGCACATGGCGCTGGGCATCCTGCACCGTCAGCACCGTGATCTTGTGCTTGTCCATCAGGTTGACCGCCTCGACGGCGAGCTGCTCGGCGCCGATGCTGCGCCCGCCCTTGGTCATCACCTCGGCGATCTTCACCCGGCGCACATCCAGGCCGTTGTCGATGACGCGGCGCAGGTCGCCGTCGGTGAAGATGCCGAGCACCTGGTCCTGCGCATCGACGATGGCGGTCATGCCCAGGCCCTTGCGTGTCATTTCCAGCAGGGCTTCGGACAGGGTGGCTTGCGGGCCGACTTTCGGTATCCGCGCGCCGGTATGCATCAGGTCGGAGATTTTCAGCAGCAGGCGCCGGCCCAGCGCGCCGCCCGGATGAGAGCGGGCGAAGTCCTCCTGGGTGAAGCCGCGCGCTTCCAGCAGGGCCACCGCCAGGGCATCGCCCATGGCCAGGGTGGCGGTGGTGCTGGCGGTCGGCGCCAGGTTATGCGGACAGGCTTCCTGCGCCACCGAAACATCAAGGTGCACTTCCGCGCTGCTGGCCAGGGTCGAGCCGGGCCGGCCGGTCATGGCTATAAGCGGCGCGCCCATGCGCTTGATCAGCGGCAGGATGGTGAGGATTTCCGCGGTTTCGCCGGAATTGCTGATGGCGATCACCACGTCCTGGCGGGTGATCATGCCCAGATCGCCGTGGCTGGCTTCCCCCGGATGCACGAAGAACGAAGGCGTGCCGGTGCTGGCCAGGGTGGCGGCGATCTTGTTGCCGATATGGCCGCTCTTGCCCATGCCGGTGACCACCACGCGGCCATTGCAGCGCAGCATCAGCAGACAGGCCTGGGCGAACGAGGCATCCACCCGCGGCAGCAGCTCGGCCACCGCGTCGCGCTCGATTTCGAGCACGCGGCGGCCGGCGGCCTGCAGTGCGGCGGAGTCGGCGTGCGGTGCGTGGTCGTTCAAATGCTTGGGCCGAAATCGGAAAGCGGGGGGATGAATGTTACCGGATGCCGGGAAAGCTGGGTGTTACGCCAGGGTTAATCAAGGTCTTGGGCGTTCCTGATGCTGGCATAGGCCGCCAGTGCCCGTTCACGCGAACCGGCCAGATCGACGATGGGTTTGTCGTAAGGCGCCGGCACTGCGGTTTTCGCCAGCCAGGGCGCGTGCAGGGCCTGATCCGGCAAGTGCGCCAGTTCCGGCAACCAGCGCCTCAGATAAGTCCCGCGCCCGTCGAACCTGCCGCTTTGCAGCACCGGGTTGAAAACGCGGAAATAGGGCGCGGCGTCGGCGCCGCAGCCGGCGGTCCACTGCCAACCCTGGGTGTTGTTGGCCAGATCGGCGTCGACCAGGGTGTCCCAGAACCACCGCGCCCCTTCCTGCCACGGAATCAGCAGGTTTTTGGTGAGAAAGCTGGCGACGATCATGCGCACCCGGTTGTGCATCCAGCCGGTCTGCCACAGCTGGCGCATGCCGGCATCGACCAGCGGCACGCCGGTGCGGCCGCGCTGCCAGGCGCGCAGCTCGGCGGCGTAATCGCGCGGCTTGCGCCAGGGGAAGGCGTCGAACTTGCGGTTGAGTGCCTGCTGCGGCGTGTGCGGGTAGTGATACAGCAGATGATGCGAGAACTCGCGCCAGCCAAGTTCGCGGATGTAATGATCGGTATTGGCGATGACCCCGGATGCAGCGTCTTCCGCCGCCAGCCGGCGCAGGCGCGCGACGATCTGCAGCGGCGAAATCTCGCCGAAATGCAGGTGCGGCGACAGGCGCGAGGTGGCGTCCAGGGCCGGCAGATCGCGCTCCTCCTTGTAATGCGCCGCCGCGTCCTCGCAATAGCGTTGCAGCAGGGCCCAGGCGCCGGACTCACCGGGCGTCCAGGCCTGATCCAGTCCACCGTCCCAGCGGATTTTTGGCCGCAGTTGCAGGGCTTCCAGCGGCAGGCCCGGCGGCGGTGCATCCACCGCCTTGATCCGGCGCGGCGCGGGCAGGGGCGCATGCTGCGGCAGGCGCTGGCTGGCCGCGCGCCAGAACGGGGTGAAGACGCGGTAGGGGTCGCCGTTGCCGGTTTTCATCTGCCAGGGCTCGATCAGCAGCGCGGCGTTGAAGCTGTCGGCGATCAGGCTGTCGTCGCGCAGGGCCTGCTTGATGCCCTGGTCGCGCTCGATCAGGGCCGGCTCGTACAGCCGGTTCCAGTACACCGCAGCGGCGTTTGCGGCTTTGGCCAGTTCGCGCAGTTGCGACAGGCTGGCGCCCTGCCGGATCAGCAGGGGCGCGCCGGCTTTTGCCAGGTCCGCCGCCAGCGCGGCAAGCGCGTGATGCAGCCACCAGCGCGTGGCGCCGCCGGGCGACCACGGCGCTTCCTCGTCCGGGGCATGGATGTACACCGGCAGCACCCGCTCATGCTGTTCCAGAGCATGGCGCAGGGCAGGGTTGTCGGCCAGGCGCAGATCGCGGCGGAACCAGACGAGGGCAGTAGTCATGGGCCGAGGGTGGCTGAAATTGTGACGCTTGTCAGTGGCTTCGCCGTGATTCGAGGCTTATTGAGGGCCGCCGCCGACGCGAAGCGTATAATCCGCGCCCAATGAATACCTCCTCCACGGACGCCCTCAGCATCGATGGCATCCGCAAGTCCTACGGCAAGGTGCAGGCGCTGGACGGTGTCAGTTTCAATATCCGTCGCGGCGAGTTCTTCGGTTTGCTGGGTCCCAATGGGGCCGGCAAGTCGACCCTGATCAACATCATCGCCGGTCTGGTCCGTGCCGACCAGGGCCGCATCGGCGTGCTCGGCCATGACACCGTGCGCGACTGGCGCAGCGCGCGCCGCCTGATCGGCGTGGTGCCGCAGGAGCTGGTGTTCGATCCCTTCTTCAAGGTGATCGACATGCTGCGCATCCAGGCCGGCTATTACGGCTGCGGCCGCGAAAGTTGGCCGTGGATCGACGAGATGCTGGTCAAGCTGGATCTTGAGGACAAGCGCAACGCCTCGATGCGCACCCTTTCCGGCGGCATGAAGCGGCGCGTGCTGATCGCCCAGGCGCTGGTGCACCGGCCGCCGGTGGTGATCCTCGATGAGCCCACCGCCGGCGTCGACGTGGAGCTGCGCCGCACCTTGTGGGGTTTCATGAGCGAGCTGCACGCCAAGGGCACCACGGTGGTGCTGACCACCCATTATCTGGAAGAAGCGCAGGACTTGTGCGAGCGCATCGCCATCATCGACAAGGGCAAGGTCCGCGTCATCGAAACCACTGCGCAACTGCTCAACCGCCATCCGTTCCGCTTCCTGCGCATCAAGCTGGCCAACGAGGGCCTGCTGCCGGAATCGCTGCGCCCGCTGGTGTCCGGCGAGAAGAACGGCTCGATCGAGCTGCGCCTGGATCGCGAGAAGCATCCGATCAGCGGCGTCTTCACCGCGCTGCGCGCCGCCGGCCTGGACCTGGAGGATGTGCACACGCGCGAACCGGATCTGGAGGACATCTTCATCGAACTGACCCACGACAACTCCCGCCCGGCGGTCAACGGCGGTGCCCGGTGAACCAGGCCAAGCTGCCCACCGAGCTGACGCCCGAGGCCGATCTGGCGCGCTTCTCCGACCGCGTCGGCTTCTTCACCCTGACCGCCAAGGAGATCAAGCGCTTCTGGAACGTGCTGGGGCAGACCGTCACCGCCCCGGTGGTCACCGCACTGCTCTATCTGCTGGTCTTCGCCCAGGCGATGCAGGGCCGCGCCCCGGTCTACCCGGGCGTCAACTACACCGAGTTCCTGGTGCCGGGCCTGGTGATGATGACGGTGATCCAGAACGCCTTCGCCAATAGCTCCTCCTCGCTGACCCAGTCGAAGATCATGGGCAACCTGGTGTTCCTGCTGATGGCGCCGCTGGGCGCCTGGGAGTGGTTCGGCGCCTACGTCGTCGCCGCCCTGGTGCGCGCCGCCCTGGTGGCCTCGGTGATGCTGGCGGTGGCGCTGCTGTTCGTGCCCTTGCCGCTGCATGCGCCGCTGGCGCTGCTGGCGATGTTCCTGCTGTCCGGCGCCAGCCTGGCGGTGCTGGGCCTGATCGCCGGCATCGTCGCCAGCAAGTTCGACCATCTCGCCGCCTTCACCAACTTCATCATCACGCCGCTGTCCTTCCTCTCCGGCGTGTTCTATTCGGTGCACGCGCTGCCGCCGTTCTGGTACGCGGCCTCGCACTTCAATCCTTTCTTCTACATGATCGACGGCTTCCGCTACGGCTTCTTCGGCCAGGCCGACGTACCGATCGCACTGAGCCTGTCCTGGGCCGCGGGCTTCCTGGTGCTGTTGTCCACCATCTGCCTGTGGATGCTGATGACCGGCTACAAGCTGCGCCGCTGAGACTTTCAAAATGATGACCAAAGACCAAATCAAGCAACTGATCCAGGCCGGCATGCCGGATGCCATCGTCACCGTCACCGGCGACGATGGCCAGCATTTCGAGGCCGAGGTGATCTGGCTCGGCTTCAGCGGCAAGTCACCGGTGGCGCAGCACCGCATGGTCTACGACACCCTGGGCGGGCGCATGGGTACCGAGATTCACGCCCTGAAGCTGCGCACCCACGCCCCCAAGGCGCCCTGCGCCTGAGTTTCCTTTCGGGAATGCCGCGAGAAATCGCGGCATTTGCACAAAAAAGACACCAGCCGGCTGCCGCCGACGCGTAGTCTTCGTTCCAGTTTTTCACGGATAGACGTTGAGTGGACAAATTCCTGATTCAGGGCAACGGCCCGCTGCACGGCGAAGTGATCGCTTCCGGCGCGAAAAACGCCGCCCTGCCGATCCTCTGCGCCGCGCTGTTGACCGACGACACGCTGGCCATCCGCAACCTGCCGCAGCTCCGCGACGTGGGCACCACCCAGCGCCTGCTGACGCAGATGGGCGTGACGGTGAGCTCGTCCGGGCCGGGACAGGTGGAGATCAATGCAAGCTCCATCACCACCTGCGTCGCGCCCTACGAGCTGGTCAAGACCATGCGCGCCTCGATCCTGGTGCTCGGCCCGCTGCTGGCCAGCCGCGGCGAGGCGCAGGTGTCGCTGCCGGGCGGCTGCGCCATCGGCGCGCGGCCGGTTGATCTGCACCTGCGCGGGCTGGAGGCGATGGGCGCCGAGATCGAGGTCGAAGGCGGTTTCATCAAGGCCCGCGCCAGCCGCCTCAAGGGCGCGCGCATCGTGTTCGATGTGGTGACGGTCACCGGCACCGAGAACCTGCTGATGGCGGCGGCGCTGGCCGATGGCCAGACCGTGCTGGAAAACGCAGCCTGCGAACCCGAGGTGGTGGACCTGGCCAACTGCCTGATTGCCATGGGCGCGAAAATCGAGGGCGCCGGCACTTCCAGCATCCGCGTGCAGGGCGTCGCCGAGCTGCATGGCGCCTCGCACAGCGTGATTCCCGACCGCATCGAAACCGGCACCTTCCTCATCGCCGGCGCCATCACCCGCGGCCGCGTGCGGGTGACGCAGACCGATCCCGGCATGCTGGAGGCGGTGCTGGACAAGCTGCGCCAGGCCGGCGGCAAGGTCACCAGCGGCGCCGACTGGATCGAGCTGGACATGCTGGGGCGCCGGCCCAGGGCGGTGGATATCCACACCACGCCGCATCCGGGGTTCCCCACCGACATGCAGGCGCAGTTCATGGCGCTGGATTGCGTGGCCGAGGGCGTTGGCACCATCCGCGAGACCATCTTCGAGAACCGCTTCATGCATGCGCAGGAGCTGATGAGGCTTGGCGCCGAGATCAACATCGAGGGCAATACCGCGGTGGTCACCGGGATCGAGCGCCTCAGCGGCGCGCCGGTGATGGCGACCGATCTGCGCGCTTCGGCGGCGCTGGTGGTGGCGGCCTTGTCGGCCGAGGGCGAAACCCTGGTGGATCGCGTTTATCACATCGATCGCGGCTATGAGCATATCGAGGAGAAGCTGCGCAAGCTGGGCGGCAGGATCCAGCGGGTCACGCAGTAGAGCCCAGTTGTTCCTCCTCTCCCCACGGAGTGGGGAGAGGGTAGGGTGAGGGGCGCTTTTCACCTGCAAAGCACCAAGCTCCGTTCGTCCCGAGTGCCCGCCCTGGCGGGCGTGCTGTTCCGAATGTCCCGAGTAGCGTTGCGTAGCAACGCGTATCGAGGGAGGGACCAGCGCCAACCTCACCCCCTGTCATCCTGAGCATAGCGAAGGATCTGGCCTCACTCCCCCCGCCGTTGAAATTGAGTGGTGCGTGCTTGCGCGCGTGCCGGATCCTCCTGACGCCTTAACGAAGTTTTTCGCCTACGGCGAGTTACTTTTGGCAACAGCTCCAAAAGTAGCCAAAAGAGCCGCCCCCGGAGTCTGCGCCCTCTCATCGCGAGAAGAAGAAGCGCGATGAGAGGGTTCCCTGCGCTTCTCGGCCGAGGTGGGCTTCGTCCACAGGCCATCCATGGCCTGTGGGTGAAATCTTCGGCATCCTGCCTCGCCCCGCGTCTGCGCGCGGGCCTGATCGCCGCAGGCTGCGATGCTCGACGCAGCCAGACGGGGAGGAACGTCAACAGCCCATCAAAAGCCAAAGCAACGTCAAAAGCCGGACCTTGGCGAGCGTCTATGAACGTCTCTGGTACTCCTGCGCTGCAAAAACTCCAGTCCTACCGTTCGTCGACCTCGTCATGCACGCCATCACCAAACCTTGGCACACATGGCACGCATGGTGAAAACGGCTTTTTCCGCCGGGCAATTTGCCCGAAGCTTCAATCCCAAACCGGGGCTGCTGTATCCAAGGCTTGCCGACGGCGGCGTCGGCATGGAGCGCAGCTTTGGAGGGAACCTCATGAGCAGCATCAGGCAGGCACGGGGCCGCGGTATTCCGATGATGTTGATCGCGCTCGCTCTGATGCTGGGGTTGCACAGCGTTCCGGCACAGGCCGAAGCGCTGAGCTATGGCTGGCAGAAGGTGGACGGGATCAATCTGTTCTACCGCGAGGGCGGCCCGCGCGATGCGCCGACCATTGTGTTCCTGCACGGCACGCCCACTTCGTCCCTGATGTACCAGCCGCTGATGGAGCGGCTGGCCGACTCGCATGCGCTGCATCTGCTGGCGGTCGACTATCCCTCGTACGGATTCTCCGATGCGCCGGATCGGGCCTCATACGCGTATACCTTCGACCACTTGGCCGATACGGTGGGCAAATTCCTGAAGGCGCGCGGCATCGTGCGTTATGCCCTGTATATGCAGGACTACGGCGTCCCGGTCGGTTTCCGCCTGATCAGCGCCGCGCCCGAATCGATCACGGCGGTGATGGTGCAGAACGGCGTGATCCATCTCGACGGCTTTCCGATGGCGCAGGACGAGAGCAGTGAATTGCGCCGGCACTGGCGGCAGCGCAATGCCGAGGTCGACCGGCGCGGCGCCGATGCCATGCGTGCGCCGCCTTTTCCGCAGGCCGCCAACTGGGATGAGGGTGGGCATATCCCGCCTGAGGTGGTGCAGCTCAACGACGCCGTGCAGCAGCGCCCCGGCGTGATCGAAGCGCGCAACGATCTGTGGTTCGACTACGGCAGCAATCTTGCCCATTACCCGGCCTGGCAGGTGCTGCTGCACCGGCTGAAAGTGCCGGTGCTGGTGCTGTGGGGCAGCGGCGACAATTTCTTCACCGTGCCGGGCGCCGTTGCCTATCTGCGGGATGCGCCGCAGGCGGAGGTGCACATCCTGCAGGCCGGGCATTTCGCCTCGCTGGAGGTGCCGGACCAGATCAGCCCGCTGGTGCTGGATTTCGTCAAGCGGAACAAGGGGCTCGCGGCGCCGACGCCGCGCTGACCGGCGCATGGGGCAAAGCAGCGCCCGGACAGGTAAAATCCGCGCGCCATGAGCACTTTGACCCTAGCCCTCTCGAAAGGGCGCATTCTCGAGGACAGCACTCCCTTGCTGACGGCCGTGGGCATTGCTCCGGCCGGCGACGCCTCGCGCCTGCTGCGCCTGCCGACGCAGGACGCCAATGTGGAGCTGCTGGTGATCCGGCCCACCGATGTGCCGACCTACGTCGAGTACGGCGCGGCGGACCTGGGCATCGTCGGCAAGGACATCCTGCTCGAGCACGGCGGCGAGGCGCTCTACGAGCCGCTGGATCTGGGCATGGCCCGCTGCCGGCTGGCGGTGGCGACGCAGAAGGATTCGCCGCTGGTGACAGGCGGCCTGGATGCGGCCGGTTCGCGGCGGCTGCGGGTGGCGACCAAGTATCCGGAGATGGCGCGGCGCTATTTCTCCGGGCGCGGCCAGCAGGTCGAGATCATCAAGCTGTACGGCTCGATGGAGCTGGCGCCGCTGGTCGGGCTGGCCGACGTCATCGTCGATCTGGTCGCCACCGGCAATACCCTGCGCGCCAACGGCCTGGTCGAGATCGTCACTATCTGCGAATCGAGCGCGCGGCTGGTGGTGAACAAGGCGGCAATGAAGATGAAGCACGCCGCGATCCGCGCCCTGCTCGATCGCTTCGCCCAGGCCGTCGGCAATGTCTGAAGCGCTGCGCATCACCCGGCTCGACAGCGGCGACGCCGATTTCGAGGCGCGGCTGACGCAGCTGCTGGACCGTGCGCCCGAGGCCGACCTGCAGCTCACGGCGAGGGTCGCCGAGATCATCGCCGGAGTACGTGAGCGCGGCGATGCCGCGCTGCTGGAATACACCAATCGCTTCGACCGCCGCGACGTTACCGCGGCGGCCGAACTGGAAATCGGCCCGGCGCAGCGCGAGGCCGCCTGGAACTCCCTGCCGTCGGACCTGCGCCAAGCGCTCGACACGGCCGCCGCGCGCATCCGCGTCTACGCCGAACGGCAGGTGCTGGAAAGCTGGGAGTTCACCGATGCCTTCGGCAATGCCCTGGGCCAGCGCATCACGGCCATGGACCGCGTCGGCATCTATGTGCCGGGCGGCAAGGCGGCCTATCCGTCCAGCGTGCTGATGAATGCGATCCCGGCCAGGGTGGCCGGCGTCGGCGAGATCGTGATGGTGGTGCCCGCACCCGGCGGCGAACTCAACCCGGTGGTACTGGGCGCGGCGCATCTGGCCGGGGTGGATCGCCTGTTCACCATCGGCGGCGCGCAGGCGGTGGCGGCGCTGGCCTACGGCACCGACACCGTGCCGGCGGTGGACAAGATTGTCGGGCCGGGCAATGCCTATGTGGCGGCGGCGAAGCGCCTGGTGTTCGGCAGGGTCGGCATCGATTCCATCGCCGGGCCTTCCGAGATCGTGGTGGTCTGCGATGGGCAGACCGATCCGCGCTGGATCGCCATGGACCTGTTCTCGCAGGCCGAGCACGACGAGCTGGCGCAGTCCATCCTGATTTCGCCGGATCGTGAATTCCTGCAGCGCGTCGCCGCGGCGATGGCCGAGCGCATCGCCGAGTTGCCGCGCGCCGAAATCGTGCGCGCCTCGCTGGCCGGGCGCGGCGCCCTCATCGCGGTGCGCGATCTGGACCAGGCCATCGAACTGTCCAACCGCATCGCGCCGGAGCATCTTGAGCTGTCGGTGGCCGCGCCGCGCCTGTGGCTGGAAAAAGTGCGTCATGCCGGGGCCGTGTTTCTCGGCCGTCATACGCCGGAAGCCTTCGGCGACTATTGCGCCGGGCCGAACCACGTGCTGCCCACCAGCCGCGCGGCGCGCTTCTCCAATCCGCTCGGCGTGTACGAGTTCCAGAAGCGCAGCAGCCTGATCGAGTGCTCGCCCGAGGGGGCGCGCCAACTCGCCGCCATCGCCGGACGCCTGGCCGACGCCGAAGGCCTGCAGGCGCATGCCGCCAGCGCGCGCGACCGCAATTGATGCCAGGGACGCGGTACTGACCATGCCCTGAAGGCCCATGCTATCTTCACCCAATACATCTTAGGGAGGAGATGGCGATGTCTTTCTTGGGCCCGTTTGGCGAGTTGACCACGGCGCAACGGCATACGTTTTTCGCATCGCTGGCGGGCTGGTCGCTCGATGCCTTCGATTTCTTCATCTTCGTGCTGTGCCTGTCGGCGATCAGTGATGATTTCCACGTCCAGATCCATGACGTCGCGGTCGGCATTTCCCTGACCCTGGCGATGCGCCCGCTCGGTGCGCTGTTCTTCGGCTGGCTGGCGGAGAAGTACGGCCGCCGCCCGATCCTGATGCTCAACGTGGTCAGCTACTCGGTGTTCGAGCTGGCCTCGGCCTTCGCCCCCAACCTGGTCACCCTGCTGGTGCTGCGCGCCCTGTTCGGCTTCGCCATGGGCGGCGAGTGGGGCGTCGGCGCGGCGCTGGCGCTGGAAACCCTGCCCGCAAAAGGGCGTGGCTTCTTCTCCGGCCTGCTGCAGGAAGGTTATGTCATCGGTTTCCTGGCGGCTTCGATCGTGTCCCGCTTCGCTTTCGAATACGTCGGCTGGCGCGGCATGTTCATCATCGGCGCCATGCCGGCCTTGCTGGTGTTCTACATCCGCCGCAACGTGCCGGAGTCGCCGGCCTGGCTCGCCGGCCAGCAGTCCAAGCGCGCCAGCATCGGCGAGTTGTGGACGGTGGTGCGGGCGCATCTGCCGCTGCTGTTCTACATGATCCTGCTGATGGCCTGCTTCAACGCCTTCTCGCACGGCTCGCAGGACCTGTACAAGCCCTTCCTGCTCAAGCAGCGCGGCTATACGCCGCAGATCAGCGACACGCTGATCATCGTGATGAACGTCGGCGCCCTGCTCGGCGGCATCTTCTTCGGCGCTTTCTCGGAAAAGCTCGGCCGCAAGCGCGCCATCGCCCTGGCGGCGCTGCTGGCCCTGCCGATGATTCCCCTGTGGGCATTTTCCGCCACGCCGGTAATGTTGGCCCTGGGCGGCTTCCTGATGCAGTTCATGGTGCAGGGCGCCTGGGGCATCGTGCCGGCGCACATCAACGAGCTGGCGCCCACCGCGGTGCGCGCCATCCTGCCCGGCTTCGCCTACCAGTTCGGCAATTTCATCATGTCGCTGCTGTCGCCGATCCAGGCCAGTTATGCCGAGTCGAACGGCGGCGATTTCGCCACCATGCTGGCCTGGACCATCGGCATCGTCGCGGTGGTGCTGGCTACGGTGACGCTGCTCGGGCCGGAAGCGAAGAACGTCGACATGGGTGCGAAGCAGACCTGATTTTTTTGCTGTCATCCCCGGATCGAGTCCGGGGCAGGCTCTGAGCACAGCGAAGGGTGAGCCATGCCGCTTAGCGAGCGAAGCTCGCTGGTATGGCGAACGCCCGGCCATGGATGGCCGGGTTGGGCTCTCAAATGGCTGCGAAGTCTCGCCAGGGATGGCATTGCTCCGACAACCGAATGAAGCCAGAACCTTCGCCGCGCTCAGACTGACGATGTCCCCGCGGCTGCCTCGATCACCGCGCGCAGCGCGCGGTAGCCTTGCACCAGCCGCGGGCCGGGCCGCCCCAGCCAGGCCTCGGTGATCGGCACGATGCGGTCGTGCCGCAGCGCCGGCACTGCGGCCCAGCCCGGCCGGCGCCTTACCACTTCGGCGCGATAGTTTTCCTGCTTCACCCCGCACCAGGACATCACCACCGCGTCGGGCGCGGCTTCGATGATCTGGGCATCGGTCAGCGGCGCGCTCTTCGCCTCCAGCGCGCCCCAGGGATTGATGCCGCCGGCCAGTTCGATCAGGTCGGTGGCCCAGGACTGCCGCGCCGGCGCGATCACCGGCTTGGGCCACCACTCGATCAGCACTTTCGGCGGCCGCGGCAGGCTGATCCTCGGCATCGCCGCGCGCATCTCCGCCACCAGCCGCTCGCCGCGTTCGACGACACCAAGGGCCTGCGCGATGCGGCGGATATCGCCGTAGATGTCTTCCAGGCTCAGCGGATCGCAGGTGATGGTGCGCAGGCCGGCACTTTCCAGTTCGGCCACGATGCGCTCGTGTCCGGGCACGGTCAGCGAGGTCAGCACCAGGTCCGGCCGCAGCGCGATCACGCCGGCCACATCCAGGTCCAGGTCGCGGCCCAGCTTGGGCAGGCCGGCGACGATCTGCGGCGGATAGTCCGAGTCGGTATCGATGCCGATCAGCAATTCGGCGCAATCCAGGGCGCAGACGATTTCGGTATTCGAGCAGGTATGCGAGAACAGCCGCATGGGTATCCCAGTTGGTGCTTCAATTAATCCGGGGCTGCCGCAGCCCAGGGCGTACAATACGCCGGGGAGCCAACCAGACAACCGCCGCCGCCAGCGTTTCGACGTGAAGCGGGAGAGGAAAGTCCGGGCTCCGCAGGGCAGTGTGCCAGTTAACGGCTGGGCGGCGCGAGCCGACGGAAAGTGCCACAGAGAACGAACCGCCTAAGTCCCGCAAGGGGCCGGCAAGGGTGAAAAGGTGCGGTAAGAGCGCACCGCGTCCCTGGTAACAGGGGCGGCACGGAAAACCCCACACGGAGCAAGGCCAAATAGGGAAGGTGGGTTGCCGCAGCAATGCGCGACCCGACGCGCGGCCCGCGCGCCTTCCGGGTAGGCTGCTGGAGACGTCGGGTGACCGCCGTCCTAGAGGAATGGTTGTCTCGGCGCCGCAAGGCTGCTAGACAGAACCCGGCTTACAGGTTGGCTCCCCACTTTTTACCACCACGGGTGGCGCGCCAGCGCTGCCCAGTGGTTTTTCCGCGCCTGGCGCGGGATGCCCCTGGCGACCCGGTCCGGATGGCCAAACAGGGCATCCGGTAATCCGGACGTGACGAAAGTCGCGCACCCACGCCTGCCGGCACCCTGCCTGGCGCCGTGAATTACTTTAAGTATTCCCCCTAAGTGACTGTTTTTACAGAACTGTACTATTGCGGTACGAGTGCGCGTAAGCCCTTGTCCAGACAGGAAATAATTCTTGCCGGGTGGTTTTTAGTGGATTATAGTGGGGTGTGAGGGAGTCCAGTGGATGATCTTGGGCGCCTATTGACCATTTTGGGGCACACCAGCGCACGATGTTTGCCGGATCGAACAAGCTGACGATAGACGACAAGGGACGCTTGGCGGTCCCGGCGCGTCTGCGCACCCAGCTGGCCGATGAATACGGCAAGCAGATCGCCATCACGCTGGGGCCGGAATGCATCGAGGTGTATCCGGCGCCGGTGTTCCGCCGCATCGCCGAAGCCATCCCGAAAATCCAGGATCGCGCCAAGCGCATGCTGATGCAGCGCCTGTTCGTCGGCTATGCGGTGGAAGCTGAGCCGGATGCGCAGGGCCGGGTGGTGGTGCCGACGATTTTGCGCGAGCTGAAACAGCTCGGCAGCGAGGTGGTGCTGGTCGGACAGATCGACCATTTCGAACTGTGGTCCGAAGCGCAGTGGACGGCGTCGACCAGCGAGGCGCAGGCGAGCTATGCCGACGCCTACGCAGCGCTCAACCTGTGACCCGGCGCCATGCCGAACGTTTCGCCCGTTGCGTCACAGGCACGGGGCACTAGCCGGATGCTCAACCACCGGCCAGTGATGCTCGCGGAAGCCCTGGCCGGACTCGCCGTCCACGCCGGGGGAATCTACGTGGATGGCACCTATGGCCGCGGCGGCCACAGCGGCGCCATTCTCGAAGCCTTGCAGGGCAGCGGCATGCTGCATGCGCTGGATCGCGATCCCGAGGCAGCCGCGCAAGCCTGGAAGCAACACGCCACGGCGCCGAATTTCCGCATCCATCCGCGCAATTTCGCCGAACTGGGCGCGCTGGCCGGCGAACTGGATATCGCCGGCCGCATCGACGGCCTGCTGCTCGACCTGGGCGTTTCCAGCCCGCAGTTCGACGATGCCGCGCGCGGCTTCAGCTTCGCCAACGACGGTCCCCTGGATATGCGCATGGACCCGCTGTCCGGCGAATCCGCCGCGCAGTGGCTGGCCCGCGCCAAGGACGAGGAGATCGCCGACGTGCTGTGGCGCTTCGGCGACGAGCGCAACAGCCGCCGCATCGCGCGGCGCATCGTCGACACGCGCGGCGAGACGCCGATCACCAGCACCGCGCAACTGGCGGCGCTGATCGCCACCGTGCCGGGGCCGCGCAGCCACAAGATCCATCCGGCCACGCGCAGCTTCCAGGCCATCCGCATTCATATCAATGGCGAGCTGGCGGCGCTGGAAGCGGCACTGGCGGCGTCCTCCGGCTTGCTGGCTCCGGGCGGGCGCATCGCCGTGATCAGCTTCCACTCGCTGGAAGACCGCATGGTCAAGCGCTTCCTGCGCGACCATGCGCGCGGCGACGCGCCGGTATTCAAGCTGCTGGGCCGGGCGCAGATGCCGACGGACCAGGAAATCGCCCTCAATCCCCGCGCGCGCAGCGCGGTGCTGCGGGTGGCGGAACGCCTGTCATGAGCGCGTCTCCCAACAGCGGCAACAAAAGCGGTGGCGGCACCTTTACGCCGCTGCTGCTGGCGATGCTGGTGATGGTTTCCGCCGTGGCGGTGGTGCAGGTGAAACAGCACAGCCGCAACCTGACCACGCGTCTCGACGGCATGCGCCAGGAGCGCGAGCGCCTGCAGCTGGAATGGGCGCAGTTGCAGCTGGAGCAGGCCACACTGGCGCAGCACGGCCGCGTCGACGAACTGGCGCGCAGCCAGTTCGGCATGGTCGATCCGCTCGACTACCAGATCGTCGGCGGCGCCCCTGCCGCCGTTACGGATTCCGCACCGGGGAAGCCGCAGTGAGCGCTGCGTTCAAGCTGCGCCCGGACAAGCCCGGCAACTGGCGCCGCCAGGCGGCGCTGGGCCTGATGGCCGTGTTCGCGGTGGCGGTGCTCGGGCGCGCCTTCTACCTGCAGGTGGTGGAAAACGACTTCCTCACCCGCCAGGGCAATATGCGCCAGGTGCGCACGGTGGTGCTGCAGGCCAATCGCGGCGCGGTGCGCGACCGCAACGGCGAGCCGCTGGCGCTGTCGGCGCCGGTCGATTCGATCTGGGTGGTGCCCTCCGATCTGCTCGACGCGCCGCCCTATGTGGTGGCGATGTCCAAGCTGCTGGGCGTGTCCTCGCACGAACTGGAAGGCTTCCTGCGCGAGCGTTCCGATCGCCAGTTCGTCTACCTCAAGCGCCAGATCGATCCGGACGAAGCCAAGCGCTTCATGGCGCTGAACGCGCCTGGGGTGTTCTCGCAGCGCGAATACCGCCGCTACTACCCGGCCGGCGAAGTGGCGGCGCATGTGGTCGGCTTCTGCGATATCGACGGCAAGGGCCAGGAAGGCATCGAAGCCTCGCAGGACGCGGCGATGCGCGGCACGCCGGGTTCGCGGCGGGTGATCCGCGACCGCGCCGGCCATGTCATCGAGGATACCGACGACTACACCCAGGCGCAGCCGGGCCAGGACGTCGACCTGACCCTGGACCTGCGCCTGCAATACCTGGCCTATCGCGAGTTGAAAAGCGCGGTGGAAACGAATGCCGCCAAGGGCGGTCTGATCGTGGTGGCGGACGCACACAGCGGCGACATCCTGGCCCTGGCCAGCCAGCCGGGCTACAACCCCAATCGCGCCGACGACCGCGATTCGGCGGGTCTGCGCAACCGCGCCGTGGTCGACAGCTTCGAACCGGGCTCGACCATCAAGCCGCTGCTGATCTCGCAGGCGCTGGAGACGCATGCAGTGCCCGCCGACATCCACATCGACACCGGCCCCGGCTTCTTCAAGGTCGGCGCGCTCACCGTGCACGACGTGCACCCGGAAGGCGATATCGACCTGAGCCTGCTGCTGGCCAAGTCCAGCAACGTCGGCGCCGCCAAGGTCGGCCTGATCATGGGCGCCGAGTCGGTGTGGACCGGCTACCAGAAGTTCGGCATCGGCGAAGCGGTGGGTTCGGGCCTGCCCGGCGAAGCCAGCGGCATACTGCGCAAGTACAACGATTGGGGCCAGATCGCCACCGCCACCGCGTCCTACGGCTACGGTCTCACCGTCAACGCGCTGCAGCTGGTGCGCGCCTATATCGGCATCGCCAACGATGGCCTGATGCCGTCGCTGTCGATTCTGCACCGCGACCATGAAATTCCGGCGCAGCGCGTCATTTCCGAGCAGACCGCGCGCACCATGCGCCTGCTGCTGGAAGGCGTGGTCAACAAGGGCGGCTCCGGCGTGCGCGCCATGGTTCCGGGCTATCGCGTCGCCGGCAAGACCGGCACGGTGCGCAAGAACGCCAACGGCATTTACATCGAAGGCCATCACCAGGCGGTGTTCATCGGCATGCTGCCGGCCGAGCATCCGCGCCTGGTGGCCCTGGTCATGGTCGACGATCCCAGCGGCGACGATTACTACGGCGGCGCGGTATCCGCGCCGGTGTTCGCCCGCGTCATGGCGGGCGCGGCGCGCCTGCTGCAGATCCCGCCCGATCTGAGTCCCGGTACGCCGCAATTGCAGACCGTCGACGCCGGCGCCGCCGCGATGACCGCCGCGCCGGGTCTGGCGCTGGCGGTGGGAGCGCGCCCATGAACGCCGCCCTGGTGACACGTCCGCTGCGCAGCCTGCTGCAAGGCTATGCCGATGCGGTGCCGGATATGGGCGTGACCGGCATCGAACTGGATAGCCGCCGCGTGGTTCCCGGCAGCCTGTTCCTGGCGGTGCGCGGTCATGCCCGGCATGGCCTGGCTTTCGCCGGCGAGGCGCTCAAGCGCGGCGCCATCGCCATTGCCTGGGAGCCGGTGGACGATGTCGAGGCGCCGCAGTACGAAGTGGCGACCATGGCGGTCGATGCGCTGGGCGCGCATGCGGGCGAGATCGCCGCGCGCTTCTGGCGTCATCCCAGCCACGGCCTGTTCAGCGTCGGCATCACCGGCACCGATGGCAAGACCTCCACGGCACACCTGATCGCCCAGGCGCTGGATCGTCTCGGCACGCCCTGCGCCTACTTCGGCACGCTCGGCTACGGCCGCCTCGGCCATCTGGCCGACGCCTCCCACACCACGCCCGATCCGGTGCGCCTGCAGCGCCTGCTGGCGGAGCAGCGCGACGCGGGGGCGCGCGCGTGTGCCCTGGAAGTGTCCTCGCACGCGCTCGACCAGGGCCGCGTCGCCGGCGTCGAGTTCGATGTGGCGGTGCTGACCAATGTCGGCCGCGATCATCTCGACTACCACGGCACGGTGGAAAACTACGCCGCGGCCAAGCGGCGCCTGTTCGGCTGGGAAGGACTGAAAGCCGCGGTGCTGAACCGCGACGACGCGCATGCCGCCGAGTGGGCGCGGACCCTGGTGGGCGGCGCCGAAGTGACGCTGTACGGCGTGGGCGGCGAACTGCCGGCACGCGGTCGCTATGTGCTCGGCGTCGATCTGGAACTGCACGGTGCCGGCCTGCGCTTCGAGGTGCACAGTTCCTGGGGCGAGGCGCGCATCGACAGCCGCCTGCTCGGCCGCTTCAATGTCTACAACCTGCTGGCCGCGCTGGCCAGCCTGTTGCATCGGGGCGTGCCGTTGAGGGACGCGGCCGAGGCATTGAGCGCCTGCACCACCGTGCCGGGCCGCATTGAAGGTTTTCGCGGCACAGCCGCCGCGCCGCTGGTGGTGGTGGACTATGCCCACACACCGCAGGCCCTGAGCCAGGTGCTGCAGGCGCTGCGCGCCCATACCACCGGCAGGCTCATCTGTGTCTTCGGCTGCGGCGGTGACCGCGATCGCGGCAAGCGCCCGCTGATGGGCCGCGCCGCGGCGGAACTGGCCGATGTGGCCATTGTCACCGACGACAACCCGCGCGGCGAAAATCCGGCGGATATCGTGGCGGAAATCCTCGGCGGCATTCCGGCTGAAATGCTGGGCCGGGTCAGTGTCGAGCATGAGCGTGCGCGCGCCATCGAGCGCGCCGTGCGTGGTGCCGGCGCCGACGATGTGGTGCTGGTGGCCGGCAAGGGCCATGAGGATTACCAGATCTACGGCAGCGAGCGGCGCGATTTCTCCGACCGCGCTTTCGTAGCGGGCCTGCTTGGCATGGAGCCGCGAGCATGAGCATCGGCGCGACCGCCAGTACCGCAGGCAACATGGAACATCTGTCGCAGATGGCGCGCCGCGTCGGCGGCCAGTTGCTGGGCGAGGATGCGGCATTCGCGCGCGTCGTCACCGATACGCGCCAGTTGCGGCCCGGCGATCTGTTCGTGGCGCTGAAGGGCGACAATTTCGACGGCCATGACTACGTGCTGCGCGCCGCCAGTCTCGGCGCGGCCGGTTCCCTGGTGTCGCAGGCGCAGGGTGTCGCGCCGTCACAGGTGGTTGCCAGCGATACCCTGACGGCCTTGCAGGCTTACGCAAAAAGCTGGCGCGCCGATTTCGAACTGCCGCTGATCGGTGTCACCGGCAGCAGCGGCAAGACCACCACCAAGCAGATGCTGGCCGCGGTCTGCGCCGCGCGCGGGCCGGTGCTGGCCACCGAAGGCAATCTCAACAACCATATCGGCCTGCCGCTGACCCTGCTGCGGCTGCGCACCGAACACCGCACCGCGGTGATCGAGATGGGCGCCAATCATCTGGGCGAGATCGGCCTGCTGGCCGGCCTGGCGCGGCCGGATATCGGCATCGTCACCCAGGCCGGCGATGCCCACCTGGAAGGTTTCGGCTCGCGCGAAGGCGTGGCGCGCGGCAAGGGCGAGATGTACACGTCGCTGGCCGGCCGCGGCATCGCCGTGATCAATCGTGACGATGTCTATTTCGATCTGTGGCGCGAACTCGCCGGCGGCAGCACCGTGCTCAGTTTCGGCCTGTCGGCCAACGCCAACGTGCGCGCCGAGGACATCCATGGCCAGCCCGAGCACGCGCCAACCGCCATGGTCTTTACCCTGATCACGCCACAAGGCCGCAGCCGGGTCGAGCTGCCTCTGCCGGGACGCCACAACGTGCTCAATGCGCTGGCCGCCGCCGCGGCCGGTCTGGCGCTGGGCCTGGATGTCTCGGCCATCGCCGCCGGTCTGGCCCAGGTGCGGCCGGTGGCCGGGCGCCTCAACTGGATGAGCACGCCGCAGGGCGCGCGCCTGCTCGACGACAGCTATAACGCCAATCCCACCAGCCTGCGCGCGGCGCTCGACCTGCTGGCCGGCCTGCCCGGCAAGCGCTGGCTGCTGCTGGGCGATATGCGCGAACTCGGCGGGGACGAAACAGCGATTCACGAAGAGGCTGGCCGCAACGCACGCCTGCTGGGCATCGATCGCCTGTATACGGTAGGCGCGCTGGCGCAGCACGCGGCCGCGGGCTTCGGTGCGCAGGCCCGCCATTTCCCCACCACCGAAGCCTTGATCGAAGCCGTGCGCGAGGCGCTGAGCGAAGCCGATGCCAGCCAGGTGGCGTTGCTGGTCAAGGGCTCGCGTTCCTCCCGCATGGAGCGCGTCGTCGCCGCGTTGACCGGCACCACCGTGGCCGAGGCCCACTGATGCTCTACGCACTGGCCGAATATCTCCAGCACTATGTCGGCAGCTTCCGCCTGTTCGGCTACCTGTCGGTGCGCGCCATTCTCGGCATTCTCACTGCGCTGATTTTCTGCTTCGTATTCGGGCCGCTGATCATCCGCCGCCTGCAGGTCCTGAAGTTCGGCCAGGTGATCCGCCGCGACGGTCCGCAGAGCCATCTGGCCAAGACCGGCACGCCGACCATGGGCGGCGCCATGATTCTCGGCGCCATCGCCATCGCCACCCTGTTGTGGGCCGACCTGTCGAGCCGCTTCATCTGGTTCGCGCTGTTCGTGACGCTGTCCTTCGGCGCGGTGGGCTTTGCCGATGACTGGCTCAAGATCAAGCACAAGTCGCCCAAGGGCCTGTCGGCGAAAAAGAAGTATTTCTGGCTGTCGCTGACCGGCCTGGCCACCTCGATCTGCATTTACTACACCACCAAGACGCCGGCCGAGACCACGCTGATCCTGCCGCTGGTCAAGGAAGTGTCGCTGCAGCTGGGGCTGTGGTTCATCCCCTGGAGCTATCTGGTGATCGTCGGCTCCAGCAACGCTGTCAATCTCACCGACGGGCTCGATGGCCTGGCGATCATGCCGACGGTGCTGGTGGCTTCGGCGCTGGCCTTGTTCGCCTATACCACCGGCAACGTCAAGTTCGCCGGTTACCTCGGCATTCCCTATGTCGCGGGCGTCGGCGAGCTGGCCATCTTCTGCACCGCCATCGCCGGCGCCGGCCTCGGCTTCCTCTGGTTCAACGCCTATCCGGCCCAGGTGTTCATGGGCGACGTCGGCGCGCTGGCGCTGGGTGCGGCGCTGGGTGTGGTGGCGGTGCTGGTGCGGCAGGAGATCGTGCTGGCCATCATGGGCGGCGTGTTCGTCGCCGAGACGGTATCGGTGGCAGTGCAGGTGCTGTACTTCAAGTACAGCGGCGGCAAGCGCATTTTCCGCATGGCGCCGCTGCACCATCACTACGAGCTGAAGGGCTGGCCGGAGCCGAAGATCATCGTGCGCTTCTGGATCATCACCCTGATCCTGGTGCTGGTCGGCCTGTCCACGCTGAAGGTGCGCTGATGAGCCCGACCTACCAGGGACTCAAGGTGCTGGTGGTTGGCCTCGGCAAGTCCGGCGCTGCCACCGCGCGCTACCTGGCGGGCGCTGGCGCTTCGCTGGTGCTGACCGATTCGCGCGCAGCCCCCGGCGGGCTGGAGCAGGTGCGGGCGGTGGCGCCGCAGGGGCAATTCCATCTCGGCGCGTTCGATGCGCCGCAGCCCTGGTCGCAATTCGCTTTTGCGGTGATTTCGCCGGGCGTGCCGCTGGACGATCCCTTCGTCGCGGCGCTGCGCCAGGCCCGGGTCGAAATTCTCGGCGATGTCGAACTGTTCGCACGCGCCGCCGCGGCGCCGGTGATCGGCATCACCGGCAGCAATGGCAAGAGCACCGTCACCACCCTGGTCGGCGAAATGGCTGTGGCCGCCGGGCTGCGCGCCGGAGTCGGCGGCAATCTCGGCACGCCGGCGCTGGACCTGCTCGATGCCGAGGCGCAGCTTTACGTACTGGAGCTGTCGAGTTTCCAACTGGAAACCACCGAGACCCTGAAGCTGGCCGCGGCGACCATCCTCAACGTCTCGCCGGACCATCTCGACCGCCACGGCTCGGTGGAGCGCTACACCTCGGCCAAGGCGCGCATCTATGCGCATGCGCAGACCGCGGTGGTCAACCGCGACGATCGCGCCACCCATACCGGCACGCACCTGGCGCGCCGCATCGTCAGCTTCGGACTGGACCTGCCGGCACCGGGACATTACGGCCTGATCGAACAGGGCGGAGAGATGTGGCTGGCGGGGCCGCCGCAGGGCGGAGCCGAAGCGGCGGCCGAGGCCCGGCCGCAGGCATCCTCGTCGCGCTTCCCGCCGTCGGCGCTGCTGCCGCTGGCTTCGCTGAAGATCCAGGGTCTGCACAACGCCGCCAACGCGCTGGCCGCGCTGGCCCTGGCCGACGCCGCGGGCATTCCGCGCCAAGGTAGCCTGCGCGCCCTGACCGAGTACAAGGGCCTGCCGCATCGCTGCGAGTGGATTGCGGATATCGGCAAGGTGACCTGGATCAACGACTCCAAGGGCACCAATGTCGGCGCCAGCCTGGCCGCGCTGCAAGGCTTCTCCGGCCCGCTGCTATGGCTGGGCGGCGGCCAGGGCAAGGGCCAGGACTTCACCGCGCTGCGCGGTCCGCTGAAGGACAAGGCGCGCGCGGCGATCGTGTTCGGCGAGGATGCCGCGCGCATCGAGCGCGATCTCGGCGGCGCTCTGCCGGTGCGGCGCGTGCCGGATCTGGCCGCGGCGGTGGCGGAAGCGCGCAAGCTGGCCCAGCCGGGCGACCGCGTGCTGCTGTCGCCGGCCTGCGCCAGCCTCGATCAGTTCCGCAACTACGAAGATCGCGGCGCGCAGTTCGCCGCTCTGGTGCGCGCATGACACGGTGCCGCGAAGCGTGGGTGCGGGAATGCGCGCCGGGCGCCGACAGCGGCAGCCTTTCACGGCTTGCCGCCATTGCGGAGGCGACCCAAATATGAGCGCCCAACGCATGAATACGCAGGGCAGCCTGTCGCTGGGGCTGCCGCGTGCTCGCTACGGCCTCGACGGCACTTTGTGCCTGACGGTCGCGATCCTGCTCGGCTGGGGCCTGATCATGGTCGCTTCGGCTTCGGTGGCGATCGGCGAGAAGATGTCGGGTTCGCCGCTGTATTTCTTCGAGCGGCAGCTGGTGTTCGTGGTGATTGGCTGCGTCTGCGGCGCGATGACCTTCGCGGTACCGATGAAGAGCTGGGAAAACAGCGGGCCGCTGCTGCTGGCCCTGGCTTTTTTCCTGCTGATCCTGGTGCTGATCCCGCACGTTGGCGTGCGCGTCAACAGCGCGCGGCGCTGGCTCGACTTCGGCCTGTTCCGCCTGCAGGCCTCGGAGCCGGCGCGGCTGGCCATGATCCTGTATCTGGCCGGCTACATCGTGCGCCGGCAACTGCGCTTGCAGACCAGCCTGCCGGGCCTGGCCATGCCGTTCATCCCGCTGGGACTGGTGAGCCTGCTGCTGCTGGCGGAACCGGATTTCGGCGCCACCGCCATCCTCATCGCGGTGGCGATGCTGATGCTGTTCCTCGGCGGCGCGCGGTTGGCTTATCTGGGCGGCCTGTTCCTTATCGTCGGCACCACCCTGACCGTGCTGGTGCTGACCGCCGCTTACCGCATGAAGCGCCTGCTCACCTTCACCGATCCCTGGGCCGATGCCGAGCACGCCGGCTGGCAGCTGACCCAGTCGTTGATCGCGGTCGGCCGCGGCGAAGTGATGGGCGTGGGCCTCGGTAACAGCGTGCAGAAGCTGCTGTACCTGCCGGAAATGCATACCGACTTCATCTTCGCCATCCTGGCCGAGGAGTTCGGCCTGCTCGGCGTGGCGACCCTGCTGGCCCTGTTCGGCGTGATCGTCTGGCGCGGTTTCGTCATCGGCCACAACGCCGAGAAGCTCAACTGCCTGTTCAAGGCCTTCCTTTGCTATGGCCTGTCGAGCTGGCTCGGCCTGCAGGCGATGATCAACATGGCGGTGAACATGGGCATGCTGCCGACCAAGGGCCTGACCCTGCCCTTCGTCAGCTACGGCGGCAGCAGCCTGATCACGGTGCTGGTGATGCTGGCGCTGATCCTGCGCGTCGATCACGAGAACCGCCTGATCGAAGCCGGACATCCCGAAGCGGGAGGCCGGCCATGAAAATCATGATCGCCGCCGGCGGTACTGGAGGCCATGTTTTCCCGGGCCTGGCCGTTGCCCAGGTGCTGCGCGCGCGCGGCCACCAAGTGGTGTGGATGGGCACGCCGGACAGCTTCGAGGCGCGCACCGTGCCCACGCACGGCATCGAAGTGCGCTTCGTGCGGGTCAAGGGACTGCGCGGCAAGGGCGCCCTGAGCTGGCTCGGCGCGCCGCTGCGTTTGCTGCGCGCGCTGCGCGATGCCCTGGCAGTGCTGCGCAGCGAACGCCCCGATGTGCTGCTCGGCATGGGCGGTTTCGCCGCTGGCCCCGGCGGCCTGGCCTCCTGGCTGACGCGGCGGCCGCTGGTGATTCACGAGCAGAATTCCATTGCCGGTCTGACCAACCGCCTGTTGGCGCGCGTCGCGCGCCGCGTGCTGGAAGCTTTCCCGCACACTTTCGCCAGGGCCGAGACGGTGGGCAATCCGGTGCGCCCCGGCTTCGCTGAACTGGCCGACCCGGCGCAGCGCATCGGCGCGCGCGCCACGCCGGGGCAGGTCCTGATCGTCGGCGGCAGCCTGGGGGCGAAGGCGCTCAATGAGATGGTGCCGGCGGCGCTGTCCCTGATCCCGGCGGCGCAGCGTCCGCTGGTGCGGCACCAGGGCGGGCGCACGCTGGAAGCGGCGCAGGCGGCGTATGCGCAGCACGGCGTCAGCGGCGAAGTGACGGCCTTCATCGACGACATGGCCGCCGCCTACGGCTGGGCCGATCTGGTGATCTGCCGCGCCGGTGCGTCCACCGTGGCCGAACTGGCGGCGGCGGGTTGCGCCGCGCTGCTGGTGCCCTATCCGCACGCGGTCGACGACCACCAGACGCGCAACGGCCAATACCTGGTCGATGCCGGCGCGGCGCTGATGGTGCCGGAAGACCTGCTGACGCCGGACCTGCTGGCGCAGATGCTGGTGGGCCTGCTGGCACGGCGCGAGCAACTGGTGACGATGGCGCAGGCGGCGCGCAGGGCGGCCTGGCCGAATGCGGTGAACGTGATTGCCGATGCCTGCCTGGAGGCAGCGGCATGATGACCGTGACCGGCCAGCCTCAACTCGCGCAGACCTGGATGCGCCGCGTGCGCCGCATCCACCTGCTCGGCATCGGCGGTTCCGGCATGGCCGGCATCGCCGAGGTGCTGCTCAATCTGGGCTATACGGTGTCGGGCTCCGACCTGAAGCACAGCGCGGCGACACAGCGCCTGCAAGGCCTTGGCATCACGGTCGAATTCGGCCACGACGCGGCGCGGGTGCGCGGCGCCGACGTGGTGGTGGTGTCGACCGCGGTGAAAGCCGACAATCCGGAACTGATGGCGGCGCGCGAGGCGCGCATCCCGGTGGTGCGCCGTGCCGAGATGCTGGCCGAGCTGATGCGCTTTCGCTACGGCGTGGCCATCGCCGGCACGCATGGCAAGACCACCACCACCAGCCTGGTGGCGAGCGTGCTGGCAGAGGGCGGGCTCGATCCGACCTTCGTCGTCGGCGGCCGCCTGAAGAGCGCCGGCGCCAACGCGCGCCTGGGCGGGGGCGCCTATCTAGTGGCCGAGGCCGACGAGAGCGATGCCTCGTTCCTGCATCTGACGCCGATGATCGCGGTGGTGACCAACATCGACGCCGATCATCTCGAAACCTATGGCGGAGATTTCCGCCGCCTGCGCGCCACCTTCGTTGAATTCCTGCAGCGGCTGCCGTTCTACGGTCTGGCGGTGCTGTGCGTCGACGATCCGGTGGTGCGCGAGATCCTGCCGGACGTGGGCCGGCCGGTGCTGACCTATGGCGTCGAAGGCGGTGTCGAGGGAGGCGCCGACCTGCGCGCCGAGGACATCCGCTTTGAAGCCTCCGGCGCGCATTTCACCGTGGTGCTGCCGGACGGCACGCGCGAGGCGCTGCACCTGAATCTGCCGGGCCGGCACAACGTGCAGAACGCTCTGGCCGCCGTCGCCATCGCCCACGAGTTGGGCGTGAGCATGAGCGCGGTGCGCAAGGCCCTGACCGAATTCGAGGGCGTCGGCCGGCGCTGCGAATCGCATGGCGATGTGCTGATCAAGACCCTTGGCGGCACGGCGCTGGTGCGGGTGGTGGACGACTACGGTCACCATCCGCGCGAAATCGCCGCGACCCTGTCGGCGATGCGCGGCGCCTATCCTGGACGGCGGCTGGTGGTGGCGTTCCAGCCACACCGTTACTCGCGCACGCGCGACCTGTTCGACGATTTCTGCGCAGTGCTGTCCGAGGTCGACGTGCTGCTGCTCACCGAGGTCTACGCCGCCGGCGAAGCGCCGCTGCCCGAGGCCGATGGCCGCGCCCTGGCGCGCGGCATCCGCGCGCGCGGCCGGGTCGAGCCGATCTTCGTCAAGAGCGTGGCGGAAGCGCCGGCCGCGCTGTCCTCCATCGTGCGCGACGGCGATGTGCTGCTGACCCTGGGCGCCGGCGACATCGGCAACTTGCCCCATCTGCTGGAGCAGCAAGCCGGGGAGGCAAGCTCGTGATGGCCGAACCGGGTCTTGCCAAATTGCGCGGCACGCTGCGGCTCAACGAACCGCTGGCGCGGCATACCAGCTGGCGCGTCGGCGGCCCGGCCGACCGTTATTTCGAGCCGGCGGACCGCGAAGATCTCATTGCGCTGGTGCGGCAACTACCGCAACGGGAGCCGGTGCTGTGGCTGGGCCTGGGCAGCAATCTGCTGGTGCGCGACGGCGGCTTCCGCGGCACTGTGATCGCCCTGCATGGTGCGCTGGACGGCTTGTCGCGCGAAGACGAAACCACGGTCATGGCGGAGGCCGGCGTGCATTGCGCGAGGCTGGCCAAGTTCGCGCAGCAGCAGCAACTGGCCGGGCTCGGCTTCATGGCCGGCATTCCCGGCACCGTCGGCGGCGCGCTGGCGATGAACGCCGGCGCCTGGGGCGGCGAGACCTGGCGTGCGGTGCTGCAGGCGCAAGCGATTTTCCGCGACGGCCACAGCGACTGGCTCGGCCCGGAGCATTTCGGCATTGCCTACCGCACGGTGCTGCCGCCGCCCGATTTCCTGGGCTTCATCGCCGCACGCCTGCGGGTCGAGCCGGACGACGGCAGTCATGCGCGGACCACCCGTGAATCGCTGGCCAGGCGCAAGGCAACGCAGCCGGTGGGCAAGCCCAGCGCCGGCAGCACCTTCCGCAATCCGCCGGGCGACCACGCCGCGCGCCTGATCGAGAGCTGCGGCCTCAAGGGCCAGCGCATCGGCGGCGCCGCGGTGTCGGAGCTGCACGCCAATTTCATTCTCACCGACGAGGGCGCCAAGGCGGCCGACGTCGAGCAATTGATCCAACTGATCCGCACCACCGTGAAGCTCAACACCGGAATTGAATTGGAGCCTGAAATCAGAGTCGTCGGGGAGGCTGCGCATGCGTAGCCTCACTTCAAATCCAAAGGACTTCGGGCGCGTCGCGGTGCTGATGGGCGGCTGGTCGGCAGAGAGAGAAGTCTCGCTGTGGAGCGGGCAGGGCGTGCTTGAGGCGTTGCTGCGCCGCGGCGTCGACGCGGTGGCGGTGGATGCCACCCGCGAAATCATCCTGACCCTGGGCCAGCAGGGCTTCGCCCGCGCCTTCAATGTGCTGCACGGCACCGGCGGCGAAGACGGCACGGTGCAGGCGGTGCTCGACCTGCAGGGGGTGCCCTACACCGGCAGCGGCGTGCTGGCCTCGGCCCTGGCGATGGACAAGTTGCGCAGCAAGCGCATGTGGAAGGCCGAAGGGCTGCCGACGCCGGAATGGATGGCGCTGCGCGATCCGGGCGATGCGCTGCGCGCCGCCGAGCAGTTCGGCTATCCGCTGTTCGTCAAGCCGTCGGAGGAAGGCTCCAGCGTCGGCATCAGCAAGGTCAAGCACGCCACGCAGCTCGGCTCGGCTTTCCGCCGCGCCCGCGGCGATTACGAGGAACGGCCGCGCGCGGTGCTGGCGGAGCGCTTCATCGCCGGCGGCGAATACACCTGCGCCATTCTCGACGGCCAGCCCTTGCCGCTGATCCGCATCGAGCCTGAAGGCGAGTTTTACGACTACCACGCCAAGTACATCTCCGACCAGACGCGTTACCACTGTCCTTCCAACCTCGATCCGCTGCATGAATCGGAGCTGCTGGTGATGTGCGCCCGCGCTTTCGAACTGATCGGCGGCCGCGGCTGGGGCCGTGTCGATTTCATGCTGGACGTCCAGGGCAAGCCCTGGCTGCTGGAAATCAACACCGTGCCGGGGATGACCTCGCACAGCCTGGTGCCGATGGCGGCGCGCGCCGCCGGCATGGATTACGAAGCGCTGTGCTGGGCGGTGCTGGAAACCACGCTGGGAGGCGCCGCGTGAGTGCCGGAGCCATGGCCATGCCGATGAACGACGCACCGACCCTGCCGCGGGCTTTGCTGCCGGCGATCGTGGCGGCGGCCCTGCTGGCTGTCGTCATGCTGCTTGGCCATGCCCTCAAGCCGCTGCTGAACCGGCCCTTGCAGGCCTTGCGGATCGACGGCCAGCTTGCGCATCTGACGCCACAGCAGATCGCGGCGGCGGCGGCGATCGCCCCCGGCGCGCGGCTGTTCGATGTCAGCCTGGATGCGGTGCGGGCGCAGGTGGAGAGTCTGCCCTGGGTGGCGCACGCGCGTGTTTCGCGGGTCTGGCCGGGTCGCATCGCGGTGCGCGTATGGGAGCGCAAGCCCTATGCCCTGTGGGGCGACAAGGGCCTGGTCGACGAGGAGGGCGTGGCATTCACGCCGCCGGCGCAGGATCTACCGCCAGGCCTGCCCCGTCTGGCCGGCCCCGATGGCCGCGAGGCGGAAGTGATGCAGGACTATCAGGCGATCGCCGAAACCCTGGCCGGCGGCCCCTTCGCCCCGGACGGCTTGCGACTCGACGCGCGCGGCTCGTGGACCCTGCATAGCGCCGGCGGCATCGAGCTGCGCCTGGGCGAGGACGACCCGCGCAGCAAGACCGCACTGCTGCAGGGCGCGGTGATGCACACGCTGACCGACAAGCTGGATCAGGTCGCTTATATCGATCTGCGCTACAGCAACGGCTTCGCCGTTGGCTGGAAAGATGCCGGGCCCTGCCCGGCAGCCAAAGGTGCCGCGCCAGGAACGGCGCGGCCGGACTGCGGCCGCAAGGATGCGTCGCAGGCAATGAACGCGCCCGCCAAGCCACCGGCCGCGGGCGCCAAAGCCGCAGAGGGCAACAAGCATGAGTAGACGCCAAACCACCGAGTATCTGGTGAGCCTCGATGTCGGCACCTCCAAGGTGGCCGCACTGATCGGCGAGGTGAGCCAGACCGGACTGGTGCGCGTGATCGGCCTCGGCACCTCGCCGACGCGCGGCCTGAAGAAGGGCGTGGTGGTGAACATCGAGGCGACGGTGGAGTCGATCCGCCGCGCAGTGGAGGCGGCTGAGTTGATGGCCAACTGCCGTGTGCGCGCGGCCCACGTCGGCATCACCGGCAGCCATATCCGCAGCCTCAACTCGGTCGGCGTGGTGCCGATCCGCCACCGCGAGATCGGACAGCGCGATGTCGATGCGGTGATCGAGGCGGCCAGCGCCCTGGCGATTCCCGCCGACCAGCAGATCCTGCACGTCATTCCGCAGGAGTTCGTGGTCGACGGCCAGGAAGGCATCCTCGATCCGATCGGCATGAGCGCGGTGCGCCTGGAGGCCAAGGTGCACATGGTCACCGGCACCTTGTCCGCCGCGCAGAACCTCTACAAGTGCGTGGAGCGCTGCGGCCTGACGGTGGAGAAGCTGGTGTTGCAGCACCTGGCCTCGGCCGATGCGGTGCTGTCCCCGGACGAGCGTGACCTCGGCGTGGCCGTGGTGGACATCGGCGGCGGCACCACCGACATCGCCGTATTCAAGGGCGGCTCGATCCGTCATACCGCGGTGGTGCCGATCGCCGGCGACCTGGTCACCAGCGATGTTGCCGTGGCTTTCCGCACGCCGGGCCAGCACGCCGAGCAGATCAAGTTGAAGTACGGCTGCGCCCTGCCGGAAATGGTGCAGCACGATCCCGGCATCGAGGTGCCGGGCGTGGGCGATACGCCGCCGCGGCGGTTGTCGCGGCAGATGCTGGCCGAAGTGATGCGGCCGCGCTACGAGGAGCTGTTCCGTTATGTGCGCAAGGAGCTGCACCGCGCCGATGTCTACGACCTCATCGCCGGCGGCGTGGTGCTGACCGGCGGCGCAGCGCAGACCCCGGGCATCCTCGAACTGGCGGAGGAGGTGCTGGACGTGGCGGTGCGGCTGGGCTTGCCGCACCAGGTCGAAGGCATCGAGGAAGTGACGCGCAGCCCGGCCTACGCCACCGGCGTGGGGCTGCTGCTGTTTGCCAGACAACAGAGGCCGGCGGGCGGATCGCATCTGTCCGGCAGCGCGGGAATGCAGCATTGGTGGGGACGCGTGCAGGGCTTGCTGAAGGGCCATTTTTGACGGCTTTCAGTAATTGAACGGGTTTTTGACAAGGACGCTGCAGTTGGAGTTGTTCTCAGAGATTTTTGAAGGAGGCTGACATGGCGAATGTGGTACCAGAGATGTTCGAGTTGGTGGACGGTCAATGCAAGCGCGCCGTGATCCGTGTGATCGGCGTGGGCGGCGGCGGCTGCAATACGGTTAACCAGATGGCGGCGGCGAATATCCAGGGTGTGGAATTCATCTCCGCCAACACGGATCGGGATCACCTGGAAAAGTGCGTGCCGACGCTGCAGCTGCAGCTCGGCGCGGAAGTGACGCGCGGTCTCGGCGCCGGCTCCAACCCGAAGCTGGGTCGCGAGGCGGCGGAAGAAGATCGCGACCGCATCAGGGAGATGCTGGAAGGCACCGACCTGCTGTTCATCACCGCCGGCATGGGTGGCGGTACCGGCACCGGCGCGGCGCCGGTGATCGCGGAGATTGCGCGCGAGCTGGAAATCCTCACCGTGGCAGTGGTGACCAAGCCGTTCCCGCATGAGGGCAAGAAGCGCCTGATGGTGGCGCAGGAGGGCATCCGCGAGCTGCAGCAGCATGTCGACTCGCTGATCCTGATTCCCAACGAGAAGCTGCGCCTGGTGCTGGGCGGCAACGTCACCCTGCTCAGTGGCTTCAAGGCGGCCAACGACGTGCTGCAGAACGCGGTGCAGGGCATTTCCGACCTGATCACCCGTCCGGGCATGATGAACGTGGACTTCGCCGACGTGAAGACGGTGATGTCCAACCGCGGCATGGCCATGATGGGCCTGGGCTCGGCTTCGGGTGAGGATCGGGCCAAGCGGGCGGTGGAAGCGGCGTTGTCCAGCCCGCTGCTCGACGATCTGGAGCTGATCGGCGCGCGCGGCATCCTGGTCAACATCACCTGCGACGAAAGCCTGACCCTGGACGAGCTGGAGCTGGTCAACGAGCGCATCAACGAGATCGCCTCGGCCGAAGTCGACATGAAGTGCGGCACCAGCTTCGATCCGGCGCTGAACGGCGAGCTGCGGGTGACGGTGGTGGCGACCGGCCTGGAAGGTTCGCGCGCCGCCAAGGTCAAGGAAGTCCCGATGGAGCAGCCGCGTCTGAAGTCCCCGGGCGTGGTGACGCCGTTGCGCACGCCGTCGGCGTGGCCGGCACGCGGGCACGATGTCGAAATCCCGCCGGCGCGTCATGCGCGTCCGTCGACTTCGGCCAGCCTGATGGCGCTGGACTACAACGAGGAGTTGCTGGATATTCCGGCGTTCCTGCGCGCCCAGGCTGATTGAAAAGTCTGACGTCCTGTCAAGCTGTTTGACGTCCGTGTCAAGCACCGCGCCATCCATGGCGCGGACTGTTGAAACAAGCGGTGTCTGGACCGCTTGGATCGATGGGGTTGGTGGGTCGGGCGCGTTCGCCATGGCGCGCCTGACGCTGGAGCTTGCAGTGGCCGGGCCAGGGAAGGTCCGGCTGCCGCGACCCCTGCCGCTTGGCGGGGGTGCCGGGGCACTGTTAAGAAGGCTTAACCGGGCCGGCCGGAACTCCGTGTTAAAATACGCATCTGAAGCCGACTTTCCGGCCAAAATCTCCCGCCTCGGCGGGGTGCCGCATATTACTTAAAACATGATCCGGCAGCGAACCCTACGTAATCCGATCCGCGCCAGCGGCATCGGTCTCCACAGTGGACAGAAAGTGTTCATGTCGCTGCTGCCGGCTGGCCCGGACACCGGCATCCTGTTCCGCCGTGTCGATCTGAGCCCGCCGCGGGAAGTGCCGGCGCGGGCCCTTGCGGTCAACGAGACGACGCTGTCGAGCAACCTGGTGGTGGACGGCGTCAAGGTGGCCACCGTCGAGCACCTGATGTCGGCCCTGGCCGGCATGGGTATCGACAATTGCGTGGTGGAACTGTCCTCGCCGGAAGTGCCGATCATGGACGGCAGCGCCGGGCCGTTCGTGTTCCTGATCCAGTCGGCCGGCGTACACGAGCAGGATGCGCCCAAGCGCTTCCTGCGCATGAAGCAGCCGGTCGAGGTTTCGGACGGCGACAAATGGGCGCGGCTGGAACCCTACGAGGGCTTCCGCCTCAGCTTCCATATCGATTTCGATCATCCCCTGCTCAAGTCCACGGCGCAGCAGGCCACGGTCGATTTCTCGACCAGCGCCTATATCCGCGAAGTCAGCCGCGCGCGCACGTTCGGCTTCATGCGTGAATTCGAGTTCCTGCGCTCCAAGCGCCTGGCGCTCGGCGCCAGCCTGGAAAACGCGGTGGCGGTGGACGAGTTCCGCGTGCTCAACCAGGACGGCCTGCGCTACGACGACGAATTCGTGCGCCACAAGATCCTCGATGCGGTGGGCGATCTGTACTTGTTGGGCCAGCCTCTGCTGGGTGCCTATACCGCTTTCAAATCCGGTCATGCGCTCAATAACAAGCTGGCGCGGGCGGTGCTGCAGGACACTTCAGCATGGGAAACGGTGATCTTCGAGGACGAACGCCTTGCCGCCCCGGCTTTTTACACAAAAACGGCCGCGGCCCTGGTCTGAATCCTGGCGCTACGGTCAATCGGGCGCGTTTCGCATTAGGTTGAATCGGCCCAAAAGGACCTGACCGGCGGCCTATCGCTGTTCTTCGATCGATCTCCGGCCTCGATCCAAGTATTTGTAAGCATTGGCTTAGTTGTGTTGCCTGCGAATCCTCACGCGAGCCCTTGAGCGCTCCCTGTTGTGGCGCATCAAGGCTTGCATCCAAGTCAAGACCCTGTTTAGACTGGCCGCAATCTAACCGCTCCTGGCGGACGGATTGATTTTCACTTCAATTTTTGTAAAGGCCAAACCTAGGCGCTGGCGCAGGAAATGGATCAATTCTTGCTGCTTATAGCGAACTTGAGTCAGAGCAGCGGCAGAAGCGGCATAAACGACCAAAATGCCGTCGCGCTCATTGGCAATAATCAGGGAAGAAGCCAGCGGTTCGCCCGCCCAGTCACGGATTGCGGTTTGGATTTCCGCTAGTTGACCGGCGCGAGCCAGCAGGCTGTGCACAGAGGAACCTGGATCGTTTAAACATGCGCCGATGCCTTTTGCGTCGGGCTCCCGAGGGGGCTTCATCAGCTTTGCGGGGTAGGTTGTCTTAATGGATATTATTTTAGTCAGTCACGCACGCGGCCGCACCTGGCGCTTGCGGCTGGAGCCACGCAACATCATAAGCTGGCTGCCAGTAGGCTTCTGTGCGCTGGTGCTCATTGGCGTCTGCTTTTCGGCGGGCTGGATGCTGCGTCCGGCCAGCGGCCTGCTGCCGGCCAACGTCGTGAGCCAGTGGGACGGCCAGTTGCAGCAGCAGCGCGGTGAGTTGCAGACGGCTCGGGCCAAGGCCGAGGAAGACGCAAATGCCCTGTCGCGCCGCATTGCCGAGCTGCAGGCCTATGTCATGCGCCTCGATGCCGCCGGCAGCCGCATGACACAAATTGCCCATATCGACCCCGCAGAGTTCAACTTTGACAAGCCGCCGCCCATGGGCGGCCCGGAAGTGCAGCTCGGCAACCAGCCGGCGCAGCCGGTGGCGCTGGCCGACGTGCTGGGCTCGCTGGATCAGTTGCAGCAGCAACTGAGCGACCGTGAGCGGCAGATGCGGGTGCTGGAAGATCTGCTGCTGGCCGGACGCCTGGAAAAGGAAATCCGGCCTTCGGGCTGGCCCATCAGCGGCGGCTATATCACTTCCGGCTTCGGCGTCCGTACCGATCCCTTCACCGGCCTGCGCGACTACCACCCGGGCATCGATTTCGCCGCGCCGGAAGGCTCGCAGGTCATGTCCGTGGCCGCCGGCATCGTCACCGAGGCGGGAGAGCGCAACGGCTACGGCAACCTGGTGGAAATCGACCACGGCAACGGCTATGTCACCCGTTACGGCCACAATGAAAGAATCCTGGTCAAAGTCGGCGAGCGCGTGCGCAAGGGCCAGGCAATCTCACTGATCGGCAGCACCGGCCGCTCCACCGGGCCGCATGTGCACTTCGAAGTGGTGCTGAACGGCAGCGTGGTCAATCCCGAGCAGTACATCCAGGCGGCCAGATAGGTCGTCCCTGACAAGCCAGGGTATGTCGTCCTGACAAGCACCGCGCCAGGGATTTGTCGTCCGTAACAAGCGCCGGGCCATCCATGGCCCGGACTGTTGAAACAGGCAGATGGGCGGCTTCTCCGGGCTTCCCTGCTTGAAAAGCGGGCATCCGTAACCATCAGTAAGGCATAATCCGCCTTCCGTTCGGACGCGGCCGGCTTCCGGCTGGCCGATCATCCCCGCAAACAGACAGATAATGGCTTCTTTACTCACGCGCATCTTCGGCAGCCGCAACCAGCGGCTGGTCAAAAAACTGCAGGGCCTGACGATTCAGGTCGGTGCGCTTGAATCTCGCTACCAGGCGATGAGCGATGCCGATCTGGCGGCGCAGACCGGGCTGTTCCGCGAGCGCCTGGGCAAGGGCGAGACGCTCGATGGCCTGCTGCCGGAAGCCTTCGCGGTAGTGCGCGAGGCCGGCAGGCGCGTGCTGGGGATGCGTCACTTCGACGTGCAGCTGATCGGCGCGGCGGTATTGCACCAGGGCAAGATTTCCGAGATGCGCACCGGAGAGGGCAAGACCCTGGTCGCCACCTTGCCCGCCTACCTCAATGCCCTCACCGGCAAGGGCGTGCACATCGTCACGGTCAACGACTACCTGGCGCGGCGCGATGCGGAGTGGATGGGGCGCATCCATCGCTTCCTCGGTCTCAGTGTCGGCGTCATCGTGCCGGGCCAGTCGCCGCGGGAAAAGCGCGAGGCCTATTCCGCCGATATCACTTACGCCACCAACAACGAGCTGGGCTTCGATTACCTGCGCGACAATCTGGCGTTCACGCCGGACGACAAGGTGCAGCGCGGCCATGCCTACGCCATCGTCGATGAGGTCGATTCGATCCTGGTCGACGAGGCGCGCACGCCGCTGATCATCAGCGGCCCCACCGACGACGATCCCGAACTGTGGCGCAAGCTCAATGCGCTGATTCCGCGTCTTCAGGCGCAGAAGGAAGAGGAAGGCCCCGGCGATTTCTGGCCGGATGAGAAGGGCAAGCAGATCCACCTGTCCGAGGCGGGACACGAACGGATCGAGGAACTGCTGCGCGAGATCGGCCTGCTCGGCCAGGACGAGAGCCTGTACGACGCCAGCCGCATCGTGCTGGTGCATCACCTGAATGCCTTGCTGCGCGCGCACCACCTGTACAAGCGCGATGTCGAGTACATCGTGCGCGAGGGTCAGGTCATCATCATCGACGAGTTCACCGGCCGCATGATGACCGGCCGGCGCTGGTCGGATGGTCTGCACCAGGCGGTGGAAGCGAAGGAACGGGTATCGATCCAGCAGGAAAACCAGACGCTGGCCTCGATCACCTTCCAGAATTATTTCCGTCTCTACAAGAAGCTGTCCGGCATGACCGGCACGGCCGACACCGAGGCGTTCGAATTCCAGAGCATCTACAACCTGGAAGTGGTGGTGATCCCCACCAACCGCGACATGATCCGCAAGGACCGCGGCGACCTGGTTTACGGCACGGCGAAGGAGAAATTCGACGCCATCATCCAGGACATCATCGAGGCCAACCAGCGTACCCAGCCGATCCTGGTGGGCACCGCTTCGATCGAGACTTCGGAACTGCTGTCCGGCCTGCTCAAGCAGAAAGGCATCAAGCACGAGGTGCTCAATGCCAAGCAGCATGAGCGCGAGGCCGAGATCGTGGCACAGGCCGGGCGTCCGGGCGCACTGACCATCGCCACCAATATGGCCGGCCGCGGCACCGACATCGTGCTGGGCGGCAATCTCGAAGCCGAGCAGGCCCAGTTCCCCGAAGAAGACCAGGCGGCCCGCGAAGCGGTCAAGACAGAATGGAAGAAACGGCACGAGCAGGTGGTGGCCGCTGGCGGCCTCTATGTGATCGGTTCCGAGCGCCACGAGTCGCGGCGCATCGACAACCAGTTGCGCGGCCGCTCCGGCCGCCAGGGTGATCCCGGCGCGACGCGCTTCTACCTGTCGCTCGACGACACGCTGATGCGCATTTTCACCCCGCCGCGGATGCGCGCGCTGCTGCTCAAGCTGGGCATGCAGCAGGGCGAGGCGCTGGAGCACCGCATGGTCAGCAATGCCATCGAGACGGCGCAGCGCAAGGTGGAAGCGCACAACTT
>Ga0302314_10001411_pt1 | contig 45067 bp, 43 predicted proteins | sample III_Palsa_N2_3_FD_200533 | JGI IMG/M metagenome (GOLD analysis project Ga0302314, IMG submission 200533) | Peat permafrost microbial communities from Stordalen Mire near Abisko, Sweden - III_Palsa_N2_3 | ecosystem: Environmental > Terrestrial > Soil > Palsa > Peat permafrost | place: Sweden...
CCACGCCGCGCAGCAGGGTTTCCATCCACGGCCGGATCTTGCTGTTCTCGTGCCACATGTGGCCGAGATTGACGCCGAACACGGCGCGGTTGTCGTTCATCAGGCTGACCGGGTTGAACCAGGGCAGGCTCAGGCCGATCTTGAGGAAGGCCAGCGGCCGGATCAGCCCGGAGTCGGAAGCGCTGGAGATGCCGAACATGCCGAGCCGGCCGGTGTGGCGCAGCGACTTGTAGCTCTTCTTCCAGTGGGCGCCGCCGAGCGGATCGAGAATCAGCTCGACGCCGCGGCCGTCGGTGAGGCGGTGCAGTTCCGGGCTCCAGTCGGCGCCGCGATAATCGATCGGGTGATGCAGGCCGCGCTCCCTCAGGAAATCGTGCTTGCCGGCGCTGGCGGTGCCGTAGAGCGTGGCGCCGATGTGACGGCCGATATCGATGGCGGCGAGGCCGACGCCACTGCCGGCGTTGTGGATCAGCACCGCTTCATCCTTGGACAGCGAGCCGACCACCACCATCAGCTGCCAGGCGGTGAGATAGTTCACCGGAATGGCGGCGGCTTGTTCGTGGCTCAGCGAGGCCGGCTTGTCGAACACCTGCTGCAGCGGCACCACCACGGTATCGGCGTAGCCGCCGAAGCGGGTCAGTGCGAATACTTCACGGCCCTGCCAGTCGCCTTCGATGCCCGGTCCGACGGCATCGACCACGCCGGACACTTCATAGCCGACCACGCAGGGCAGCTTGGGCGCGTCGGGATAGAGGCCCTTGCGCGCCATGATGTCGGCGAAATTGACGCCGCTGGCGCGCACCCGGACGCGCAGCTCGCCGGCCTTCGGCTTCGGATCCGGCGACTCGCGCAATTGCAGCTTTTCGGGGCCGCCGTAGCCGGTGATGTAGACCTGTTTCATGGACCACTCCCTGTTTGCTGTCTATGCCGTCGCAGGCGAAGACCAGCACGGTACCTGAGCGCCGCGGACGCTGCCAGCGCAGCCGCGGCGGCCGCTGCCGAACGGACCTGAAGCGGTTCTCAAGCCGGTGGCTTGGCCGTGTCCGGCGGCGGCGGTTCGGGTGCGGCGGCGGGAGGCTGCGGCGCACTCTCGCCATGATCCGCTGGCGAGTCGGAGGGAGGCGGCGCTGGAGCAGGCGCGGTATCGGCAGGAGCGGATTGCGGCACCACGGCCGCGGCGGGCGGAACGGCGGGCGGAGCATCCGGCCGGGCACTGCCGGCGTCATCGGCATCCGGCAGTTCGGAGGCGGGCGGCTCCGGTTCTTGCTGCGGCGCGCCGGGCGAGCCGTAGCCCATCTGCCCCAGAATCCAGGCGACGCGTGTCTGCACGTAGGCGCCGGGCGCGCGCACGCTCCAGTGGCGCGGGTTCGGCAGCACCGCGGCGAGCCGTGCCGCTTCCTCCGGCGTGAGCGTCGCGGCGGGCTTGCCGAAATAGATCTGCGAGGCCGCTTCCACGCCATAGATGCCGGGACCGAACTCGGCGATGTTGAGATACATCTCGAGGATGCGGTCCTTGCCCCAGATCTTTTCGATCAGCACGGTCAGCACCGCCTCGATGCCCTTGCGCACATAGCCGCCCGGCCACAGGAACAGGTTCTTGGCGGTCTGCTGGCTGATGCTGGAAGCGCCGCGGCGGCGCTGCGGATGATCGAGGTTGTATTGCTCGGCTTTATGGATGGCATCCATGTCGAAGCCGTTGTGGGTCCAGAATTTCTGGTCCTCCGCCGCGACCACAGCGCGACGCGCGTTATCGGAGATGCTGGCGGCCGGCACCCAGTGGTATTGCACCGGCTTCACCGGACTTTGCAGCATGTAGGAACTGGTGGGCGGCGGCAGCCAGCGCAGCCCGACCACCACCATCAGCACCAGCGCCACGAAGGCCAGCAGGAAGCCGAAAATCCAGGACAGCAGCGAGTCCCGCGGCGGAGGCTGCGGCGGTGTCAATGGACGCGACCGCAGGGACGGGGCCACCCTTAGCGTTGGCGTGCCCGCCGGCTCCGGTGTCGGCTCCAGCGTCGGCTCGATGCGTGGACTCATGTGATCGCTGCTTTCCTCGCTCCGCATGCGGAGCATCCATCTATAGGGGACATTGTCCTGGCGCCCGCGGTTCCCCATCGCCCCGCTTACTTGCGGGGATTGAAAGAGTCATGGGCCGCGGCCAGGCGCTGCACGCCGCTGACGATATCCTGCGGCGCCACCGTGGTATAGCCGCAGACCAGTGTGGCGCAGCGCGGCGGCCGCAGATGATAGGCACGCCCGCTGTAGACGCGCACGCCGTGCTCCTCGGCATGGCGGATGAAGGCATCCGCGCGCGCCGCCGCGATGCGCGTCAGCCGCAGGAACAGATGGGTGCCGGAGGCCGAGCCCGACCACGACACCGCGCCATCGCCGAAATGGGCTTCCAGCGCGCCGAGCAATTGCTGCCGCTTCAGCTCCAGGGTGCGCGCCATGCGCCGGCGCGCGCTGTCGTAGGCGCCGGATTCGAAGAACGCGGCCAGGGCGCGCTGTTCCAGCGGCGCGCTGCCGCGGTCGGCCAGCCATTTGGCCGCGCGGAACGCCTCGCGCAAATCCGGCGGCACCACCAGATAGCCCAGGCGCAGGCCGGGAAACAGGGTGCGGGCGAAGGTGCCGAGATAGAGCACGCGGCCGCCGCTGTCGAGGCCCTGCAGCGCCGGGATGGCGCCGACGCCGTAGCGGAACTCGGAGTCGTAATCGTCCTCCACCAGCCACACGCCGCGCTGCGCCGCCCAGCGCAGCAGCTTGAGGCGGCGTTCCACGCTCATGATGGCGCCGGTGGGGAACTGGTGCGAGGGCGTGACGTAGACGGCGCGAACGCCGCGCAGCTGCTGCGCATGGCGCTCGATGTCGAGGCCGTCGGCATCCACCGCGCAGGGCACCAGTTGCGCACCGGCGGCGAGGAAGGCCTGCCGCGCGCCCTGGTAGTGGGGGTCCTCGATGCCGATGCGATCGCCCTCGCCGCACAGCACGCGCGACACCAGATCCAGCGCCTGCTGCGAGCCGTTCACCACCAGCACATCGTCGGCCTGTGCCCGCACGCCGCGCTGCTCGCGCAGATAAGCGGCCAATGCGGCGCGCAGCGCGGCCAGTCCGGCCGGATCGGGATAGGCCACCTGCGGCGCCGCTGCGGCGCGCGCCAGCGCCTGCCGCCACAGGCGCAGGGTGCGCGGGTCCGGCGCGGTGCTGGCGTAGTGGAAATCGACCAGGCCGCCGCGGGCGGCGGCGACCGGTCCCGGCGCGGCATGCGGCGCCAGCGCCTGGGCACGGCGCGCATAGGCGGAGAGGCGAGGCTTGCGCCGCTGCGCCGGTGCGGCGGCATCGGCGGCGCCCGGCAGCGCCATGCGCGGCACCTGCACCGCCACCTGCGAGCCGGAGCCGACGCGCGAGACGATATAGCCCTCGGCGGCGAGCTGTTCGAACGCCGCCAGCACCACGATGCGCGACACCCCCAGATCGCGCGCCAGGCTGCGGCTGCCCGGCAGGCGCGAGGCGGCTTTCAGCTCGCCGCCCAGGATGGCCTGGCGCAGGGCTTCGTAGACCTGCCGGTAAAGCGGACCGCGCTGGCTCAGTTGCAGCAGCATGCGGAGGTAGTGGCCATATCGGACAGATCAAAAGTGGACATTTACTTGTACCACTTTCTGATCGAGCATACATCCATCCGGCGCCCCGGCGGCGCCACCATAACGATCCGGTGAGGAAACCAAGATGAGACGCAGCCATGCGCTGGCGGGACTGCTGCTGTTGGCGGCGCTGCCGGCTGCCGGCCCTTGCGGCGCCGACACCTCAAAGCCGGCCGACTGCTCGGCCGCGGAATACCACCAGCTCGACTTCTGGGTCGGCGACTGGGAGGTCTACGACAGCGACGGCAAGCTGCAGGGGCACAATCTGGTGGAGAAGGTTTACGGCGGCTGCGTCATCCAGGAAAACTGGCATGGCGTCGAGGGCGGCACCGGCAGCAGCTTCAATATCTACGATGCCTCACGCAAGCTGTGGAACGAAACCTGGGTCAGCAGCCACGGCTATTTCCTGTCGATCGAGGGCAATCTGCACGGCAAGGACATGGTGCTGACCGGCACCCACCTGGACGCCGACGGCCACACCGAACTGCATCGCGGCGTTTGGACCCCGACCGGCTACGGCGTGCATCAGACCTGGGAAGTGTCGGCGGACGGCGGACACAGCTGGACCATGCGCTTCGAGGGCATGCTGCGCCGCGCCGCCAGATCCGGCACTCAATAACCGGAGTGTGCTGGGAGACCGCTAGGCCGCGCTGAGACCGAACGCCTCGGCCAGCAATTCGTAGGAACGCAGACGCTCGGCGTGGCTGTGCACATTGGTCACCACCATCACCTCGTCGGCGCCGCTGTCCCGCGCCTTCGCCTCGATCAGCACGCGCACCGTGTCCGGCGCGCCGACGATGCTCATGTCGCGGTAGTGCCGCACCGCTTCGCGCTCGGCCTCGCTGTACGGATAGGCCAGCGCCTCTTCGGGGCTGGGCAGGGGCAGGAATTCGCCGCGGTTGATGCGCAGGCGGGCCAGGTCCATGGTCGAGGCCAGATAACGCGCCTGTTCCTCGCTCTCGGCGCAAACCACGGCGACGCCGAGAATGGCGTGCGGGCGCGGGAACTGCGCCGACGGGGTGAAGCTCTCGCGGTAGGCGGCAAAGGCCGGCGCCGCCGGGGTCGGGCTGAAGTGGCTGGCGAAGCTGTAGCCCATGCCGGCGCTGCCCGCCATGCGGGCGCTGGCACCGCTGGAGCCGAGCAGCCAGATCGGCGGCATGCCGACGCCTTCCGGCATCACCCGCACGCGGCGGAAAGGGTGCCCCGAGGGCAATTCACCGCGCGACAGCGCCAGCATTTCCGACAGATGCGAGGGGAATTGCTCACCTTCGAAGGCGCGCAGCGCGCGGCTGGCCGCCGGCTCGGAGCCGGGGGCGCGGCCGATGCCCAGGTCGATGCGTCCCGGATACAGCGCCTCCAGGGTGTGGAAGGCTTCGGCGATGCGCAGCGGCGCATGGTTGGGCAGCATGATGCCGCCGGAGCCGACGCGGATGCGCTGCGTTGCCGCCGCGACGTAGGCGATGAGGATTTCCGGCGCCGAGCTGGCCACGCTGGCCATGCTGTGATGCTCGGCGAACCAGTAGCGCGCGAAGCCCAGGCGGTCAGCCAGGCGCGCCAGGTCCACGGTTCTGCGCGCGGCTTCGGCGGAGGAAGTGCCGGTCGGCACCGGCGCGAGATCGAGGACCGACAGGGGAATGGCCATAGAGCTAGCCAATGGGGGCTAAAGCGGGCGATTCAACAGGACAGGCCCTGAACGGCGGGCTAAGCTTTGCGCTCGATCGCCAGCGCTTCAGCCATGCCGGACCTTCCAGACGCCCTGCCGCCCAAGCCGCAACCGCCGCTGAACTACGATTGCTGCGGCGGCGGCTGCGCCGATTGCGACCTGCGCATTTACCAGCGCGAGCTGGCGCGCTGGAAGAAAATGGAAGCGGCGTTGTTGGCTGGTGGTGTGGACAAAACAGCTCCTAACCCGTAGGGCGGCCTGTGGCCGCCGGCCTTTATCAAACCTCGGCGCAGCGGCGGGCACGGCCCGCCCTACAAAAGCCGGGCCGGGTAGCACCCAGCATCCCTCATTCCCAAGACCGCTCAGCGCTTGCCGCTGAAATGCCGCGTCAGATTGCTCAGTGCCAGCCGCGATTCGGCCTGCACCCGCCGCCACATGAACAAGGCATTGACCATGCGCAGGTGCAACGGCTTGACCTGGTAGCGCAGGGTGCGGGTGAAGTTCATGCCGGTGTTGCGCTTCTCGAACTGGTACAGCAGCTGCACCGTGCTGCCGTCGTCCATCACCGCGTTGGCGGCCCAGCGCAGGCCCGGCTCGGCCTGCTCCACGGTCCAGCGCAGATGGCGCTTGATGCCGGCGGAAAGAATGTCCTCCTCGAAACGGGCGCCTGCGGCCAGCGACTCGTCGGCGTGCTGCTGCGTGCCGAGCGAGGCCGGGTGCCATTCCTTCCATCGCGCCGGGCGGGTGACATAGTCATACACGGCCTCGGTCGAGGCCAGGATGAATTGGTCGAGCTGGATTATGGTCATCGCTGAATCGTGCGGCTAATAGTGCGGCGGCACTTCGTCCGCGGCGGTACCGCGGAACACCGACTCGGTCGAGTTGCGGGCGCGCTCCAGCAGTTCGCGGCAGCGCGCCTCAAGCTGGTCGATCTGCTTCTGCTGGCGCGCCACCACCTGGTTGAGCACCTGCAAGGTCTCTTCCAGATAGGCGAGCTTGGTTTCCAGCTCGATCAGGCGTGATTCATCCATGGCGGCAGCGGGATTGTCGTTCAATTGCGCAGTGTAGCCGCTGAAGCGGCAAAATAGGACATCTTCCCCGCCCCGCAGGCCGCCGCCCGGCCGTTACCATGCTTGAGATCAACGACAGACTCAGCCTGCCGCTCGAACAGATCGAGCTCAGCGCCATGCGCGCGCAGGGTTCGGGCGGGCAGAACGTCAACAAGACCTCCACCGCCATCCACCTGCGCTTCGATATCCGCGCCTCCTCCCTGCCGGAGGAGCTGAAGGAGCGGCTGTTGCAGCGCGCCGACCAGCGCATCACGCGCGAGGGCGTGGTGGTGATCAAGGCGCAGCAGCATCGCAGCCAGGAGCAGAACCGCGAGGCGGCGCTGGAACGACTGCGCGAGCTGATCGTCGCCGCCAGCATCGTGCCGCGCAAACGCCGGGCGACCAAGCCGACGCGGGGTTCGCAGCAGAGGCGGCTGGAAGGCAAGACGCTGCGCGGCCGCACCAAGACGCTGCGGACCAAGATAGAAGAGTAGCGGGCATCCGGTCCAGATACCGATGATCCATCGGCGGACTGTTCAGAAAAGCCTGGAACTCATCTCATCCATGTCCCCTCTCCCCGCTCGCGGGGAGAGGGTCAGGGAGAGGGGCGCCCGCACAGCCAGAGAATGTCGCAAGGAACGAGCTTCGGCGCGGCCGGACAGCCCCCCTCTCCCTGGCCCTCTCCCCCACGTTCGTGAGGGAGAGGGGATTTGTGAAATGAGTTCTAAGCAGCCTTCAGCAGCCGATCGATTTCGGCCAGGTCTTCGGCGCCGAGCTTCCAGGCGGCGGCTTCGGCATTACCCTGCACCTGCTCCGGCTTGCTCGCGCCGGCGATCACCGAGGATACGGCGGGATGCGCCAGCAGCCAGGAGAACGCCAGTTGCAGCAGGCTGTGCCCCCTTGCTGCGGCGAAATGACGCAAGGCTTCGACCGCGCCGAGGTTGGCCTCGGTATAGGAACTGGCGCCCCAGGCGCCCGGCTCGAAGCGGCTGCCGGCCGGCGCTGCTTCGCCGCGCTTGAAGCGGCCGCTGAGCAGACCGTTGGCCAGTGGAAAATACGGCAGAAAAGCCACGCCGGCGCGGGCGCACTCCGGCAGCACATCCAGTTCCGGCGCGCGGTGCAGCAGGCTGTATTCGTTCTGCACGCTGACGAAGCAGGCCGCGCCGGCCTTCACCGCCTGCTGCGCCTCGCGCAACTGCACGGCGGAGAAATTGGAGCAGCCGATCTCGCGCAGCTTGCCGGCGCGCACCAGGCCGTCCAGCGCATCGAGGGTATCGGCGATGGGCGTGGCGGCATCGGGCTTGTGCAACTGGTACAGATCGATGCGATCGGTACCGAGACGGCGCAGGCTGTCCTCCACCGCGCGCCGCACGTAATCCGGTTTGGCGCCCTGCCGCTGCGCGTCCACCGCCATGCCGAACTTGGTGGCGATGATGGCCTGGTCGCGCCGCCCGGCCAGTGCGCGGCCGAGGAATTCCTCGCTGCGGGTGCTGCCGTAGATGTCGGCGGTATCGAAGAAATTGACGCCCGCATCGAGCGCGGCATGCACCACGCGGGTACTGGCGACCTCGTCGATGCGGCGGCCGAAGTTGTTGCAGCCCAGGCCGACTGCCGACACCTGCAGCATACCGATGTGACGTCTTTCCATGGCCTGGTCCTCCTTCGGCCGCAACCGCCGCCCTACTTCTTCAGGCTGTCGCCGAAGTATTGGCGCAGCTTTTCCACCTTGGGCAAGGCCACCGCGGCGATATAGGGCTGGTCCGGATGCAGCTCGGCGTAATTCTGGTGATAGCCTTCCGCCTCGAAGAACTGCTCCAGCGGCTCCAGCCGGGTGGCGATGGGGCGGCCGAACACCTTGGCCGCGTCGAGCTGCTTGATATAGCGCTCGGCGACCAGCTTCTGCTCGTCGTTGGCATAGAACACGGCGGAGCGGTACTGGGTGCCGACGTCGTTGCCCTGGCGATTGAGCTGGGTCGGATCGTGCGCCACCGAGAAGAAGATCTTGAGCAGCTTGCCGAAGCTCAGGCGCGCCGGATCGTAGGCAATCTGGATCACCTCGGCGTGATCGGTGGTGCCGGTGCAGACGGCCTTGTAGTCCGCCGTTTCCTCGCTGCCGCCGGAATAGCCGGAAACCACTTCCAGCACGCCTTCCAGATCGCGGTACACCGCTTCCACGCACCAGAAGCAGCCGCCGGCCAGCACCGCCAGCGCGCGGCCGGGCGCGGCCTGCAGCGGCGTGTCGTAGGCCGGCTCGGGGAAATCCTTCGGGCTGATCTTGAGGCTGCCGCCAAACAGTGAACCGATCATCTGCTCATCCTTGGTTTCAATGTGAATTGGATCGCGCCGGGTGGCTGCGGTTCAATGTGCGCGCCGGGCAAAGGTGCGGAACTTGCCGCGGCCGCGTTACTCTATATTCCCTCATTGCCGCTCCGCCCCGGCCATTCGCCGCACCGCGCCGGGCCGGAATCCCCTTCCAGATCAGGAGTATGCCCATGCCCGCTTCCCTAGGTTACGCCGCCCACAGCGCGAAAGCACCGCTGGCCCCGTTCAAGTTCGAACGGCGCGAACCCGGCCCGCATGATGTGCAGATCGAGATCCAGTATTGCGGCGTGTGCCATTCCGACCTCCACCAGGTGCTGGACGAGTGGGGCGGCGGCACCTTTCCGATGGTGCCGGGCCACGAAATCGTCGGCAAGGTGGTCAAGGTGGGCGCGCAGGTGAAGGGATTCAAGGCCGGCGATCTGGCCGGCGTCGGCTGCATGGTCGATTCCTGCCGCACCTGCGCCAGCTGCAGCGACGGCCTGGAGCAGTATTGCGAAAAGGGCTTCGTCGGTACCTACAACGCCAAGGCCAAGGACGGCTCCATCACCTACGGCGGCTATTCCAACAACATCGTCGTCGATGAAGCCTTCACCCTGCACATCTCGCCCAAGCTGAACCTGGCCGCGGTGGCGCCGCTGCTCTGCGCCGGCATCACCACCTGGTCGCCGATGCGCCACTGGAAAGTGTCCAAGGGCCAGAAGGTCGGCGTGGTCGGCCTCGGCGGCCTGGGCCACATGGCGGTGAAATTCGCCCACTCCTTCGGTGCGCATGTGGTGCTGTTCACCACCTCGCCCGGCAAGGCCGAGGATGCGAAACGTCTCGGCGCGGACGAGGTGGTGGTGTCGCGCGACAAGGGCGAGATGAAAAAGCATGCTCGCAGCTTCGACTTCATCCTCGATACCGTGTCCGCGCCGCACGATCTCAACGCCATGCTCAACCTGGTCAAGCGCGACGGCACCATGACCCTGGTCGGGGTGCCGCCGGTCGATCCCAGCCTCAAGGTCGGCAACCTGATTTTCCAGCGCCGCCAGCTCGGCGGTTCGCTCATCGGCGGCATCAAGGAAACGCAGGAGATGCTCGACTACTGCGCCGAGCACGGCATCGTCTCCGACATCGAAATGATCCCGATGCAGAAAATCAACGAAGCTTACGAGCGCATGCTGAAGAGCGACGTGAAATACCGCTTCGTCATCGACCTCGCCACACTGAAGCAGTAAGGGGAACGAACCATGGCCGACAGCATCAGGATACTTGGCATCTCCGGCAGCCTGCGCAAAGGCTCCTACAATCGCGCGCTGCTGCATGCCGCGCAGGAACTGGCGCCGCCGGACCTGCAACTCGACATCGCCGACATCGCGCAGATCCCGCTCTACAACCACGACGTGCAGGCGCAGGGCTTTCCCGAAGCCGTGCAGAAACTGGGCGAACAGATCCGCGCCGCCGACGGCCTGCTGTTCGCCACGCCGGAATACAACTACTCCGTATCGGGCGTGCTGAAAAACACCATCGACTGGATCTCGCGCCTGAAGGATCAGCCCTTCGCCGGCAAGACCGCCGCCATCTGCGGCGCCAGCATGGGCGCCCTCGGCACCGCGCGGGCGCAATACCACCTGCGCCAGATCGGCGTGTTCGTGGACCTGCGCTTCATCAACAAACCGGAAGTGATGATCGCGGCGGCGCATGAACGCTTCGATGCCGAAGGCAAGCTGACGCACGAGCCGACGCGGAAATTCGTCGGCGATCTGCTGCTGGCGCTGCGCGATGCGGTGCGCAGCAGCAAGCGTTGAGGCCGGCATCTCCATGCGCGCCATGTGTGCCAAGGTTTGGTGATGGCGAGCATGACGGGGTCGACGAACGTTAGGTGTGGTGATTAATTGGCGCAGGAGCACCGAAGACGTCCGCAGACGCTCGTCAAGGTTCGGCTTTGGACGTTGCTTTGGCTTTTGATGAGCTTTTGATGTGCTTTTGACGTACCTCCCCGTCTGGCTGCGCCGAGCATCGCAGCCTGCGGCGATCAGGCCCGCGCGCAGACGCGGGGCGAGGCAGGATGCCGAAGATTTCACCCACAGGCCATGGATGGCCTGTGGGTGAAACCCGCCGCGGGCGAGAAGCGCAGGGGACCGATCAATCGCGTCAGCGATTGATCGGCGCAGACATCGGGAAATGTTCTTTGCTTACTTTCTTGCGTCAAGAAAGTAAGGCCGCCGGCAGGGCTGCGCCACGGGTGCTGCTAGGGTGCCCCTATTGTTGCGCACCCATAGACGTTTCTGAGCCGAATCGCTGGGATTCGCTTCGCTCCATCCCAGACTACGTGCTTCCTTCCGCTGTTGGAAAGAAGTAACTCGCCGTAGGCGAAAAACTTCGTTAAGGCGTCAGGAGGATCCGGCACGCGCGCAAGTGCACGCCGCGCGGTTTCAGAGGGGGTGGGGCCAGATTTTTCGCTGCGCTCAGAATGACAGCGAAAAGCAAAACTGGATTCCCGCCTTCGCGGGAATGACGATGCTGGGCAGGGGCGCGCTTAGTCCCTTCCTCGATACGCGTTGCTTCGCAACGCTACTCGGGACATTCGGAACAGCGCACCCGCTGCCGCGGGCACTCGGGACGAACGGAGTGTGTTGCGCGGTTTGATGAACTACGACGATCCTACCAGCGCAGCAACACCGTCCCCCACGTCATCCCGCCCCCCACCCCCTGCAACATCACCAGATTCCCCGCCTTGATGCGCTGATCCCGCACCGCCGCATCCAGCGCCAGCGGCACCGAAGCCGCCGAGGTATTGCCGTGGCGGGCCACGGTGGTGACCACCCTTTCTGGCGGCAGGCCGACCTTGTCGGCCAGGGTGTTGATGATGCGGATATTGGCCTGATGCGGCACGAACCAGTCGAGCTGGTCGGCGGTGACGCCGGCGGCCTCCATGGCCTCCCTGGCGCTGTCGTGGAGGGCGCGCACGGCGGTGCGGTATACCGCCTGGCCGTCCATCTCCAAAAAAGGATTGCCGCGGATCTGGCCGTGGCTGATGCCGCCGTCGACGCGCAGGATGTGCGACAGGCTGCCGTCGGCGTGCAGATTGCTGGTGAGGATGCCGGGCTGGTCGGAGCGCTTCAGCACCACGGCGCCCGCGCCGTCGCCGAACAGCACGCAGGTGCGGCGGTCGTTCCAGTCGAGCAGGCGCGAGAACACCTCGGCGCCGATCACCAGGGCGCAGCGGTGCTGGCCGCTGGTGATGTAGAGGTTGGCGGTGGCCAGGGCATACATGAAGCCGGTGCATACGGCCTGCACGTCGAATGCCGCGCCCTGCTTCACCCCCAGCTTGGCCTGCAACAGGCAGGCGGTGGAGGGGAAGATCATGTCCGGCGTGGTGGTGGCGACGATGATCAGGTCGATGTCCTGCGGCCCCACCCCGGCGGACTGCATCGCCCGGCTGGCGGCGTGGAACGCCAGATCGCTGGTCATCTCGCCGTCGGCGGCGACGTGGCGCGCCTCGATGCCGGTGCGCGACACGATCCATTCGTCGGAGGTGTCGATCCTGGATTCGAGTTCCTGGTTGGTAACGACACGTTCGGGCAGGTAGCTGCCGGTGCCGATGATTCTTGCGTGGGCCATAGGAGGGCGAGCTTAACCTACAGTTTCCTCCATACGCTTTAGAATGGGCGCGCCTATTTTTCTAACCATATGGCTTTTCGGAGGATTCACCATGAGCATCAGCATGTATCAGGTGTCGGTCCCGGTGTTTGTCCGCGCCCTGACCAATCTGCGCAGCATCCTGGAAAAAGGCGCGGCCCACGCCGAAGCCCGCAAGTTCAAGCCCGAAGTCCTGCTCAACGACCGGCTGGCGCCGGACATGCATCCGCTGACGCGGCAGGTGCAGATCGCCACCGACCAGATCAAGGGCTGCGCGGCGCGGCTGGCCGGCGTGGAAGTGCCGAAGTACGAGGACAACGAGGTGACATTCGAAGACCTGTACGCGCGCATCGACAAGACCGTGGCCTTCATCAAGAGCCTCAAGCCGGAGCAGATCGACGGCAGCGAGAACAAGGACATCAGCCTGCCCACGCCGCGCGGCCCGATGGAATTCAAGGGCCAGCCCTATCTGCTGTTCTTCGTCCTGCCCAATGTGTATTTCCATTGCACCACCACTTACTCGATCCTGCGCCACAACGGCGTGGAGCTGGGCAAGATGGACTTCATCGGCAAGCCTTGATTGATGTCGCGCAGCGAGGGATCGGGCCAGATCCTTCGCTGCGCTCAGGATGACACTGGAAGTGGAGCGCAGCGATCTGCGCTGCTCAGGATGAGGGCAGAAGGTCCAGCAGTTCCGCCTCGACGGCCTTGCCCTTGATGCGCAGAGCCGCGGCGGCGATGGGCAGGCTGAAGCGCCTGGGCCCGGCGCTGCCGGGATTGATGTAGAGCACGCCGTCGCGCAAGCGGCTCGACGGCCGGTGCGAATGCCCCGACACGACCACCTGGAATTCCGCGGCGGCCGGATCGAGGTCGAGCTCGTTGAGATCGTGGATGACGTAGATCAGCACCGCGCCGGCCTGCAGCACATCGGTTTCGGAAATCCGCGCGTACTCCGCGCCCTTGTCGTTGTTGCCGCGTACCGCGGTGACCGGCGCGATCCGCGCCAGTTGCTCGAGGATGGCGGGATCGCCGATATCGCCGGCGTGCACGATGAAGTCGCTGCCGCGCATCGCCTGCAGCGCCTCGGGGCGCAGCAGGCCGTGCGTATCGGAGATCAGGCCGATACGCAGGCTCTTACCAGATGACACAGGCATCCTTCTTCACCATCGGGCTGTCCTGCGGCACCTTGAAGGCCTGCTGGAACGCCGCGATGTTGGCCAGGGTGCCGTTGACGCGGAAGATCGGCAACGGATGCGGGTTGGCGGTGGCCAGTTCGCGCGCCAGCTCCGGCCGGTACAGATCGGCCCAGGAGTGGCCGTAGCTGATGAACAATTGCTGTTGCGGCGTGTAGCCGCCGATGACCGGCTCGGCGGCGGCGCCGGGCGAGGCTTCGAAGGCGCGCAGCGCCAGCAGCAAGCCGCCCAGATCGGCGATGGCCTCGCAGGTGACCAGCTTGCCCTTGACGTGCAGGCCGCCATCCACGGTGTACTGCGAGAACTGGTCGGCGATGCAGTCCACGCCGGACTGGAAGCGCTTGGTGTCGGCCTCGGTCCACCAGTTGACCAGGTTGCCGTGACCGTCGAACTGGCTGCCCTCGTCGTCGAAGCCATGGGTGATCTCGTGGCCGATCACCGCGCCGATGGCGCCGTAGTTCACCGCCAGCGTCGCCTTGGGATCGAAGTACGGCGGCTGCAGGATGCCGGCGGGGAAGTTGATGTTGTTCATCGACGGGTCGTAATAGGCGTTCACTTCCTGCGGTGTCATGTCCCAGTCGTTGCGGTCCACCGGCTTGCCGATCTTGGCCAGCTGGCGCGCATTCTCGAAGGCGTTGGCGCGCATCATGTTGAGGGCGTAGGGGCCGCGGTCGACGGCCAGCCCACTGTAATCGCGCCAGGCGTCCGGATAGCCGATGCGCTCCTCGATCAGGGCCAGCTTATCCAGCGCCTTGGCGCGGGTCGCCTCGGTCATCCACGGCAGGCCGGCCAGATCCTGCTTCAGCGCGGCGCGGATGCCGTGCAGAATGTCCAGCACCTGCTGCTTCGCTTCCGGCGGAAACTTCTTCTGCACATAGAGATGGCCGACGGCGAAACCCAGCGCCTGGTCCTCGGCGTTGGCGACGCGGCGCCAGCGCGGCAGCAGCTCCTTGTTGCCGCGCAGTACCTGGGTCAGGCGGAAGCCTTCATCGACGAAAGCCTTCGACAGGAACGGCGAGTACGCCTCGGCCAGATGCCAGCGCAGGTAGACGCGCCAGTCCTCCAGCGGCGCCTTGAGCATTTCATTCGAGGCGGCGGCGAAGAATTGCGGCATCGCCAGATTGATCTGCTGCAGTTCGGCATGACCCACCGCCTCGAAATAAGCCGGCCAGGCGATGGCCGGCGCGGCCTTGAGCAGGGCGGCGCGATCCATCGGATGATAGATCGCATGCGGATCGCGCTGTTCCTCCACCGGCATCGAGGCCTTGGCCAGGCGCGTTTCAAACGCCATCACCATGCGCGCCTCGTGCGCGGCGCCGCCGGAGCTGTCGCCGAGCAGTACAAAAGTACGCGTCAGATGCTGCAGGTAGGCGGTGCGGATCTTGATGAACTTGGCGTCCTGCTTGAGGTAGTAGTCGCGATCCGGCAGGCCCAGGCCGCCCTGCATGGCGACGCCGATGACCTGGGTGCTGTCCTTGAAATCCTGCATCTGCGCCAGATTGAACAGCGCATCGACGCCGATCATCTGCAGGTGCGCCAGCTCGCCGATGAGATCGGCCCGCTGGCGCAAGGCGGCGATGCGCTGCAACTCCGTTGCCAGCGGCGCCAGGCCGGCTTTCTCGATGCCGGCCTCATCCATGCCGCTGGCATAGAAGTCGCCGATCTTCTGCTCTTCGCTGCCCGGCGCGGCGGCGCTGTTCTGCGCTGCCGACTGCAGCAGCTCATGAATGAAATCCTGGTTCTGCTGCGCCAGGATCTGGTCCACGCCCCAGCTCGAATAGGCCGCCGGAATCGGATGATCCTTGAGCCAGTTGCCGTTGGCGAACTGGAAAAAATCCCGGGCCGGATCGGCGCTGCGGTCGATCCAGTCCAGATGCAACGCAGTGATCTGCTCCGGCGTCGCAACAGCAGTGGCAGTATCGGCAGCCTGGGCGGCGGCCAGCGGCAGCAGCAGGCCGGCGCTCAGCAGCAGTATGGTTTTCATCGGTCTCCCCGCGGCGAACCCGGCTCGCGATATTCGAAGACCAACTTTACCCAGTTGCCGCGGGACGCGCTTGAGCCGGGGCCAGGCCTGTCAGAAATCGCTGCGGCGCTTCTTGCGGCCGCCCAGCCAGGGCAGGATCAGGCCGACGAAGATGCCGCCGGCAACCAGGACGGCGCCGGTGGCCATGGTCTCGCGCCGCGCCTTCTCGGCATCGAATTGCTGCTCCAGCGCACCGACCTGCTGCTCGCGCTGCGCGATGGTGGCGCGCAGCTTGTCGTTCTCCCCGGCCATGTCCAGCGCCGGCTTGGCCTTGGCCAGCTGCTGCTGCGCCGCGTCCAGATCGTGCTGCAGGGATTGCGCCTGGGCGTGCGCCTGGTCGACCTGCTGCCGCAACAGCGTCAACTGGTCCTTGGCGGCGGGCTGGTCGGAGAGGAAACGCGAAGTGATCCAGCCGTCACGGCCATCGCTGGTGCGGATGTGGGTGAAGCTGTCGCCACCAAGGGATTCGAGCACGCTGACCCGCGCGCCGCTCTTGACCACACCCAGGGACTCCGCGTCGTTGCTGGGCTTCTGGCGGATGGTGACGCTGATTTCATCCGAGATGTATTGCTGTTTTGCCGCGGACTGCGCCATTGCGAACGGCATCTGCAGCAGGACAGCGAGGGCGCAGGTGGCCTGCGCCAAAAACTTCCGTGTCTTGATCATTGCCCCTGGAGAGTAACAGTTGATTTCCGGCATGAACACCCCTGCCGCGAAGCGCGTGGCGCTCCGCGGCAGTTCGATGGCGGATGATCCGCGCTCCGCCGCCGCGGCTAGAGCAGGCCGAAGTTGTAGCGCAGGCCCACTTCATAGCGCTGCTCGTCGCCGCCCTGGATGGCGCCCTGCAGATCCAGATGCGGCGCGATGTTGTAAAGCGCGTTGAGTCGTATCGAGGTTTCGTTGGAGCCGAACAGATGCGTGTAGCGCAGTTCCGGCGACAGCTCGAGTGCGCCGGTGGTCTGCCAGCGCACACCGGCGCGGGCGCCGACGCCGGTGCTGGTGTCGCCGCCGCGGTCGCCGTGCTCGAGGGTGGCGCCGCCGAACAGGTTCAGCGTGGGAACGATCGGCACATGGAACAGGCCGCCCACATCGAACTGGTGCAGCCCATCGGTGCCGTCGTATTCGGCGATGATCGCCAGCGGCAGTATCGGCAGATCGACGGAGCCGGCGACACGGCCGCCGGCGCCGCTCTGGCCGTAGTCGTGACGGTCGATGAAGCCGCCTTCGACGTAGGTATAGTCGGCGGCCGAAGCCACCACGGGAAGCATGGTCAGCGCTGCAAGCGCAGCAAACTGCCGCGTGCGTCCGGTTTTAAGCATGTTGTAAGCCTCCTGGCTAATTGATTTGTGCAAGCGAACAGGGACCGGCACAAACGCGTTCGTCCCTGAACGGTGCGGGCAACCGCGATCTAAAGACCATTGGGTCGGTGCACAGGTTCCGAGCATGCCGAATGGATGCTGAACCGTTTCTGAACAAGCCGCCCCGTGTGGAGGCGGCTACAGCCGCGATGTGCGGCAGGCCCGCGGTCGATTACTTGTCGATCTGGCGGTAACGCTCGTTGATGCTCTTGGTCAGGGTCAGCAGGTCGTTGGCGGTGTGGCGATAGGTCGCCGTCAAATCCGCCGAGGGATTCGCCGCATTGTTGTCGAAGCCGGCGAACATGCCGCCCAGCGCCGCCATGTAGTTATCGATGGCGCGGCCGCGGTTATAATGCGCCCAGTAGATGTTGATCCCCTTCTCGCATTCGAACTGCTGCATTCTCTGGCCGATGCTGACCGCCGAACAGGTGGCCACGGCCTGGATCAGCGCATCCAGTTCGGCGCGCGGCGCCTCGGCGATGTCCTTCTGTACTTTTTTGAACAGCTCGGCGTCGTTGAGCGTGGAGAGGGCGTCCGCCGCAGCGACGACGCTGAGGCCCAGACCCAAACACAGGCACAGTGCGCTGCATACAGCTTTCAGTCCGGTCATGATGCTTCTCCTTGCTGCGGGGTTCGCGGGGGCGGGATGGCGCAAGCGTAACGCATTGCGTGGCCGCCGTAGCGGCGCAGCCCCGCTCCGGCCCGGTGCCGCCGCTCCGGCATGGGCCGGCCGGTGAGCGGCGGGCTGCCGCGGGCCACGGTGCTGATCCCGCTGATCGTCGCCAGCGCCCTGTTCATGGAGAACCTCGACGCCACGGTGATCACCACCGCGCTGCCGGCGATTGCGCGCTCGCTCAACGAGGACCCGCTGCGGTTGAGCCTGGCCGTCACCGCCTACCTGCTGAGCCTGGCGGTGTTCATCCCGCTCAGCGGCTGGGTGGCCGACCGCTACGGCGCGCGGCGGGTGTTCCGCAGCGCCATCGTGGTCTTCACCTGCGGCTCGATGTTGTGCGGCATGGCGCTGGACATGCCGGAGCTGGTGGCGGCGCGCATCGTGCAGGGCATCGGCGGCGCCATGATGGTGCCGGTGGGACGGCTGGTGCTATTGCGCAATGTGCCGAAGAGCGAGCTGGTGACGGCCATCTCCTATCTCACCGTGCCGGCCCTGCTGGCGCCGCTGATCGGGGCGCCGCTGGGCGGGCTGATCGCCACCTATGCCTCGTGGCGCTGGATCTTCTACATCAATCTGCCGATCGGCATGCTCGGCTACTGGCTGGTCAGCCGCTACATCGCCGAAGTGCGCGAGGCTGAGCCGCGGCAACTGGATCTGCGCGGCTGGGGCCTGCTCGGCGCCGGCCTGGCCGGGCTGGTTTTCGGCTTCGAGACTCTGGGCAAGGCTGTGCTGCCGCCTGTCCTGGTGGCGGGCCTGCTGGGCGCGGGCGCACTGCTGGTCGGCGCCTATGTGCTGTATTCGCGCGGCCGGGCGCATGCGATCCTGGATCTGTCGCTGCTGCGCATCCCGACTTTCGCCGTGGTCATCTCCGCCGGCTCGCTGTTCCGCATCGGCATCGGCGCCTCCAGCCTGCTGATGCCGCTGCTGTTCCAGCTCGGCTTCGGCCTGACGCCATTCAGCTCCGGCGTGCTGACGCTCAGCGGGACCATCGGCGCCATACTGATGAAGCTGCTGGCCCAGCCGATCGTGCGGCGCTTCGGCTTCCGCCCCCTGCTCATCGTCAACTCGCTGATCGGCGGCGGCTTCCTGCTGGCCTTCGGCCTGTTGCAGCCGCAGTCGCCGCATGCGCTGATCGTGACGCTGATGCTCGGCATCGGCTTCTTCAGCTCGCTGCAGTTCACCTGCCTCAACGCCATCGCCTACGCCGACATCTCCGAGTCGCGCATGAGCCAGGCCACCAGCTTCTCCAGCACGGCGCAGCAGTTGTCGCTGAGCGTCGGCGTGGGCCTGGCGGCGCAGCTGCTGCATCTGCGCCTGCTGCTGCGCCACCAGCTCACCCTGCTGCCGCCCGACTTCACCTGGACCTTCGGCGTGCTGGCCGCGATCACCGCGCTTTCGGCCCTGCTCTACCTGCGGCTGGCGCCGAACGCCGGGGGCAGCGTCAGCGGGCGCCAGGCCGCCGGCTAAGCCTTGCCGACCAACTCTGTTACATCCTCACCACTGTTCTTGCGGCTCCTACTAGGCGAGAATATTGCTTCACGATTTCATCCCTGATCGCCTCCGGTTCGCCGATGTCCCGCTCCATACTTGTTCGCCGCTCCCCCATCCACGGCAATGGCGTATTCGCCGCCGCCGACCTCCCCGCAGGCAAGAGCCTGATCGAGTATCGCGGCAAGCTGCTGCGTCATGCCGTGGCCGACCGCCGCTACTGCGACAACGTCGAAACCGGGCATACGTTCCTGTTCGTGCTCAACGACACCTACGTCATCGACGGCACCGAAGGCGGCAATTCCGCGCGCTGGATCAACCACAGCTGCGATCCGAACTGCGAGCCGATGCTGTGGGAAAGCAAGGACGGCAATCCGGCGCGGGACCGCCTGTATATCGAGACGCTGCGCCCGGTCAAGGCCGGCGAAGAGCTGACCTACGACTACGGCATCGAGCTGGAAGTGCGCTACACGCCGCGCCTGAAGCAGCTGTGGGCCTGCCGCTGCGGCTCGCCGGAGTGCACCGGCACCCTGCTCAAGCCGAAGAGCCGCAAGAAGAAGGCTTAGGGCCTTCTCCCTCTAGGCCAGCGTAGCGGCCTGCGGCTGTTTCGACGCATCACCCCGCCCCGCGCCCTGCACCGCCTTGACGTGCCCCAGGATCAGCTGCCCGATGCGCGGCAGCAGCGGCGCCGGCAGGTCGTGCCCCATTCCCGCGATCACTTCCAGCCGGGCGCCGGCAATGCGCCGGGCCAGCTCGTGGCCGGCCGCCACCGGCACCAGCGGATCGGCCTCGCCGTGGATCACCAGGGTCGGCGCCGTGATCCGGGCCAATAATGGCAAGCGGTTCTTCGCCGCCATGATCGCCAGCGTCTGGCGCGCCATGCCGCGCGGATACAGGCTGCGCTTCTGGTCGCGCTCGACCATGGCCCGCAGCGTCGCATCGTCGGCGGGATAGCCCGGGCTACCGATCAGCTTCCAGGTATTCATCGAATGCTGGATCAGCGACTCGCGGTCGACCCGCTTCGGCCGCTGTGTCAGGCGCAGGCGCAGCGAAAGGCTGGGCTGCGGCAGCCGCGGATTGCCGCTGGTGGTCATGATGGCGGTGAAGCTGCTGACCCGCTCCGCATGGTTCGCCGCCAGGATCTGCCCGATCATGCCGCCCATCGACAGGCCGACCACATGCGCACGGCGGATGTTCAGCGCATCGAGCAGGCCGATGGCGTCCGCCGCCATGTCGTCCAGCCCATAACCGGCATGCAGCGGCAGATGCAGCAGGTAGCGGATGCTGGCGCGCCTCAGGTCCGGCTTGCCGGCGCTGTCGATCTTGCTCGACAGCCCCACATCGCGGTTGTCATAGCGGATCACATAAAACCCGCCCCGCGCCAAAGCCTCGCACAGCGCCTCCGGCCACAGCACCAGCTGCCCGCCCAGCCCCATGATCAGCAGAATGGCCGGATCGGCCGCGCTGCCGAAAGTTTCGTATTCGATCTGGATGCCGTTGGCTTGGGCTTGAGGCATGGGATGCTCTGGATAGGGGGCTTTCGGGGATTGTTGCATGAACCCGCGGGGTTTTAGCTTGGCCCGGCGGCCGCCCTGTCACGGCCAGCGGCACAACGGGCGGCCCTGGATACCGGCTTGCGCCGGTATGACGCTGAGGGGGGGCCTTTACTTTTGATTTTGCCGTGGCTTTTGCTTTTGACGTTCCTCCCCGTCTGGCTGCGCCGAGCATCGGAGGACGAAGCCCACCTCGGCCGAGAAGCGCAGGGCACCCTCTCATCGCGTTTCTTCTTTTGCGATGGGAGGGCGCAGACTCCGGGGACGGCTCTTTTGGTTACTTTTGGAGCTGTTGCCAAAAGTAACTCGCCGTAGGCGAAAAACTTCGTTCAGGTGTCAGGAGGATCCGGCACGCGCGCAAGCGCATGCTGCGCGGCTTCAGATGAAAGTGTGAGGCCAGATCCTTCGCTGCGCTCAGGATGACAAGGTGAGGGAGCGGTACTGGTCCCTCGATACGCCCGCCAGGGCGGGCACTCGGGACGAACGGGGTTCGGTGCTCGGGATATGAAAAGCGCCCCTCTCCCCTACTCCTCTCCCCATAAATGGGGCGAGGGGAAAAGCGCCTCCGCGCCTGAAACAAGACGCTCCGATTCCGATATGCCAGCATTACGCATGCGCCTCAACAAATACATCAGCGAAACCGGCATCTGCTCGCGCCGCGAAGCCGACAGCTGGATCGAACAGGGCCGGGTCAGCATCAACGGCAAGCGCGCCGAACTCGGCACCCAGGTCAACGAGGGCGACGAGGTGCGGGTCAACGGCCGCCTGGTCGGTGCGAAGAAGAAGCAGGTCTACATCGCGCTGAACAAGCCAGTCGGCATCACCTGCACCACCGAGCGCCACATCGCCGGCAACATCGTCGACTTCGTCAACCACCCCGACCGCATCTTCCCCATCGGCCGGCTCGACAAGGATTCCGAAGGCCTGATCCTGCTCACCAACAACGGCGACATCGTCAACGAAATCCTGCGGGTGGAAAACCAGCACGAGAAGGAATACATCGTCACGGTGGATCAGCTGGTGACGGCGGATTTTCTCAACGGGATGTCGAAAGGCGTGCGGCTGCCGGAACTGGAGGTGACCACCAGGCCGTGTCAGGCCAGCCGCATCGGCGAGCGCAGCTTTCGCATCGTGCTGACCCAGGGCCTGAACCGGCAGATCCGCCGCATGTGCGAGGTGTTCGGCTACGACGTGCGGCGACTGCAAAGGGTGCGCATCGTCAATCTGCGCCTGGGCAAGCTGAAGACCGGAGAATGGCGGGATCTGACGGCCGAGGAGTTGCGCGGATTGTTGCCTGGGAGAGAGTGGTAGGAACCGAGGCGTCTCGCGCAAAGACACAAAGACACAAAGTAAAGATATTGTTTGGAACCTCCAGCGCTCCAGTTCCGAAACAGCAGCCACCGGAAATTTTCGCTGTTCTTTGCGCCTTTGCGTCTTTGCGCGAACCGGGCTTTTGCTATTCGCAGCGCCGCGCGATGGTGGCCATCAGCTTGCCCAGCAGCACCAGGTGTTTGCCCAGGATGGCCTTGCCGGTGGTGAGCAGGGCGGCGGAAATCTCGCGCTGCGGATCGGCCCAGCCGAGGATGTTGATGAAGCCGAGGTGGCCGTAGGCTTGGGCCGTATCCGGGCCGTAGAGCCCGAATGGATTGGCGCCGAGCATCATGCCTTCGCTGTAGCGCATCGGCACCATCAGCATGCGGTCCATCGACATGCGGCCGCGCGGGGCGACGGCGCGCGCCACCGTTTCCGGCTTGAGGATGCGCTTGCCGTTCCATTCGCCGCCGTTGAGCAGCATCTGGAAGAAACGCGACAGCTCCTCCGCCGTGGAGTAGATGTTGCCGGCGGGAATCACCGCATCCATGAAGGTTTGCGAATTGGACGCGACCACCACTTCGTCGAATGGCGCCAGCAGGGCCCGCTCCACTACCTTGGACAGCGGGAAGCGCACCGGCGGGCCGGCGACGTAGTTGATCGCCACGCGATCGCGATGCTGCGGCGGCAGGCCATAGGTGAAATGGGTCATGCCAAGCGGCTTGCGGATGTGGTGATCGAGATACTGGCGCAGGGTCTGGCCGGTGACGCGCTGCAGCAGCTCAGCCAGGATGAAGCCGCCGGTGATGGCGTGATAGGCCATCTGGCGGCCATGGGTCTGCGGCGCGCGGCAGATCAGGTCGATGACCCTGCCCCAGTCGTTGAGCAGCTCGACCTTGCGCTCGGCCTTGGGCAGGGCGATGGAGGGAAAGCCGCCGCGGTGCGACAGCACGTCCGAGACGCGGATGCCGCGCTTGCCGGCCTGGCCGAACTCGGGGAGGTACAGGCTGAGCGGCACATCCAGATCGATCTCGCCCTGCTCCGCCAGCTTGTGGATGAGGATGGCGGTGACCGCCTTGGAGGCGGAGAACAGGCACACCGGCATGTCCGGCGTGAGCAGCATCTTGTGGGCATCCTGCGCATCGCGCGGACCGCCGCCGAAGACGTGGCCGATGCTGCGATTGAACACGATGCGGCCGCGCCGGCGCAGGCACAGGCTCATCGCCGGATGGGCGCCGGAGCGATACAGCTCCTGCACCGCGCTCCAGATTTCGCGCGCGTCCTCGCGGGCCAGGCCGGCGCGCGGCGGAAACACTTCGTGCTCGCGATCGATGGTGGTCAGCGCGCGCAGGTCGCGCGGCACCGCAATGCTGTGCTGCTGCCGGCGAAACACAGGCATTGCTTTCTACTCCGCGGAAGGGTTCACGGGTTTCTGGGAACCCTGGATCTGATGGGCACGCTTACGCCGCGCCGTTTCCCGGCGCGGAGCGAGGATGCTCAGGCGGTTTGCAGGCGCAGCAGGCGCACGCGCCGGCGCTGCAGGCGCAGGCTTTGCTCCAGCACGCGGAAGCGGCGCCGTGCCTCACTGTGCTCCCACTGGCCGGCGATCTGCTTGCGCGCCGCCTCGATGCGCTCGGCCTGCAGCTTCTTCCACTCGTTGAGGGTGACGGAGAACGCTTCCAGCTCGTGCTCGAGCAGCTTCTGCAGTTCGGCCAGGCGCCCCGGATGGGTGCAGGCGCGCAGCTTTTCCTGGGCCCGCTCGAACTGGCGTTGCAGCATGGCGCGCTGGATCTTGAATTCGGGCACGCGCTTGAGGCCGCGGGTAACGCCGACCGAGGACCAGCCGGCGATCCACCACTTGGTCGGATCGAACTGCCACCAGCGCACGCCGTTGCGGTAGTCCCACTGAAACAGGTGATGGAAGTTGTGGTAGCCCTCGCCGTAGGTGAACAGGGCGACGAGGTCGTTGTCGCGCGCGGTGTTTTCCGTGGTGTACGGGCGGCGGCCCCAGTAATGGGCCAGCGAGTTGATGAAGAAAGTCAGATGGTGGTTGATCACCAGGCGCAGCAGGCCGCCGATCAGCAGGAAGCCCCAGGGATCGCCGAAGGCGGCGCCGACCAGCAGCGGGAACGCGATATTCATGCCCAGGGCCAGGCCCAGGTAGTGGCGGTGCTGGAAGGCCACGATGGGATCCTGCTCCAGATCGCGGGCGTTGGCGAAATCCAGTTTGCTGCTGGGATAGTTGCGCAGCATCCAGCCCATATGGGCGTACCAGAAGCCGCGCTTGATCGAATACGGATCGTCGTCGATATGGTCGACGTTCTTGTGGTGCACGCGGTGCATCGAGGCCCAGATCAGGGTGCTGTTCTGCAGCGACATGGCGCCGAACAGCATGTAGAACAGGCGCAGCGTCCAGTGCGCCTCATAAGCGCGATGCGACCACAGGCGATGGTAGCCGGCGGTGATCGACAGGCCGGTGGCCCACATGGTGAAAGCGAAGAAGATCCAGGGCCCGGCGCCGAGGTGGTGAGTCCAGGCATACCAGGGCAGCAAGCTCAGCGCGAGCCCCGTGCTGATCGAAAACATGATGGCGGCGGGGGTGTTGATCGGAGCCTTGCGGACTTCAGCGACAGCATCGGTCATGAATGGACTCTGGCGGCATCCTGGCCGCGTGCGGCAAACCGGCGATTGGGACTGTATTGGAGCATGTCGGGGACCGGCCGCCAATGGTGAAAACGTCTTAGGCCCGACAGAATCATTTGGCCGCGGCGATCGAATGCAAGCAAACAGGCCGGATTGATGACGAAAAAAAACCGCGGTGATTAGCCGCGGTTTCTTTAAGCGGTGCTGCTTGGGTTACAGCGGGCGAATCTGAGTCGCCTGCATGCCCTTCGGGCCGCGCGCAGCTTTGTACTCAACGCGCTGACCTTCCTTGAGGGTCTTGAAACCCGTGCCCTGGATTTCCTTGAAATGGGCGAAGAGGTCTTCACCACCGTCCGACGGCGTGATAAAGCCGAAGCCTTTCGCGTCGTTGAACCACTTCACGGTACCAGTAGAATTATCTGCCATACGACATTCCTTTTACGATAAAACACAATGATGGACGGGCGTTAGCCCGGATTTGCAAGCGATCAAGGAGGTGCCGGGAGACATTACAAAGCGCCGCTTTGGGAAGCGGGTAAAGGACCGCGGTACGGACTGCTTGAAACGACTGCGAGTATCACTCTACCCCGTTCCGCAGCCGCTGTCGAATCGCATTTGTGCGCCATCTTTGACTGCCGGCGGCGGCAAAGCGGCCGGCAAGGCGGCTCCCACCGGCCCGGCCTGAACTTGAATACGGCGCGGAGCAGCCCCAAAACAGCACCTACATATATAAGGAGAGACGGCATGGAAAAAGCGCATGGCGGCAGCGGCAAGGTCTGGCTCATCACCGGCTGCGCCCGCGGGCTGGGCCGGGCCCTGGCGGAGGCGGTGCTGGCACGGGGCGACCGGCTGGTGGCCACGGCGCGCGAGGCGCAGTCGCTGGCCTCGCTGCAACAGCTGGCGCCGCAGCGGGTGCAGGCGCATGCGCTGGACCTGGGCCGGGAGCAACAGGTCACTGGCGTGGTGGCAGCGGCGATCGCCGCTTTCGGCCGCATCGATGTGCTGGTCAACAACGCCGGCTACGGCCTGGCCGGGGCGGTGGAGGAGGTCAGCGACGCGGAGGCGCGGGCCCAGCTCGATGCCAATGTCTTCGGCACCCTCTCCCTGGTGCGGGCGGTGCTGCCGGGAATGCGGGCGCGGGGCAGCGGCCACATCCTGCAGATTTCCTCGGCTTCCGGCTTTGTCTCCAGCCCGGGACTGGGCCTGTATAACGCCAGCAAATTCGCCCTGGAAGGCTATTCCGAAGCCCTGGCGCAGGAAGTGGCGCCGTTCGGCATCCGCGTCAGCATCATCCAGCCGGGGCCGTTCCGCACCGACTGGGCCGGCCCCTCGCTGGCCACGCCGCGGCACAGCATCGCCGCCTACGCCGACACCGCGCACAAGACCATCGCCACCCTCAACGGCTATTCCGGCAAGCAGCCGGGCGATCCGGCCAAGGCCGCGGCGGCGATGATCGAGGTGGTGGAGTCGGCGCATCCGCCGTTGCGCCTGCCGCTGGGCGAAGGCGCGCTGAACCGCATCCGCGGCAAGCTCAAGGCGCTGACGGAAGAGCTCGCCGCCTGGGAACAGCTGACGCTGGCGACTTCCTTTCCCCCCGGAACCTGAGCCAGCGGCCACCTGAATCAAGCGTCCGCCGCGGCGCCACCCATCGGCCGCGGCGGGCCTCTGGCTCACCTGACGCGGGGTTCCGCAGGGCTTGCAATGCCAGCATGCGCGCATGACAGCACTAGCAAGGATGCGTGCGCCGGCATCATCGGATGAGCCGGCCTTGGTACGGCACTGGGGGCGCTCGCTGCGCCCGGTCTGGAGTCTCTATCCCGGCGGCAGGCGCTTGCGCCTGTCGTTGAGCGAGACGCGGGGCTTTGCGCCGCCGCTGGCGGCAACGGTGGATGTCGACTGGATCTGCCAGGAAGACCAGATCGTGCTGGGCGATGCGGAACTGCACCGCGCCCTGGCCCGCGCCGGCATCGTGCGCGATGGCTACGAACCGCTGCTCAGCAGCCACGGCACCCTGATTCTCGCCCGCCTCACCGCGGCGGAGCTGGAACGCCTACCCGAACAGGTATGTGAAGCCGGGCTGTCGCACTAGTCCGCGGCGGATATTTCCGCCATTCCCTGAGCTGAAAGTCCCGCCCCTGGCGGAAGGGCCTCTATTCGCCCCATTTTGGGGCAAATGTGTGCTCGTTCCGGTAACAGAGAGGAACATGCCAGGAACACCCCCAAAGCACTCCAGTGAGGCCTTTGGGGCGGCAAATTGGAAGAAAGCGAAAAACCGCCGCCACCGCCGATAAAACCGCTTTTCAACTTTCCTGCGGCGGATCTTCCACCACCACTTCGGTCTTCACCGAATTGGCGATGAAACAATCCTCGTGCGAACGATGGTGCAGTGCGTCGATATCGGCGGCATCCGGAATTTTTTCGCCGGAGAAATGGATGCGCGGACGCAACACTACCTTGAGCATGACCATGCGCCCCTGCGCGTTCTTGCCCATGGTGCCGACGGCGTGATCCTCGTAGCGATCGATGATGAAGCCGCGCTGCGCAGCGTAGGAAAGAAAGAACAGCATGTGGCAGGAAGACAGCGAGGCGATGAACGCTTCTTCCGGATCGACGTTGGCTTCCACCGACAGCGGCAAGGGCACCACCTTGGGTGAACTCGAAGCCTGCACCACCGCGCCGCCGTCGAAGCGCCATTGATGCGCACGCGAGTAGCGGTTGTCGGTGTACTTCTCTTCATTGTTGCGCTGCCACAAGATGGTGGCGAAATAATCGTGTTTGCCGCCGCTCATGTCCTCTCCGCAATTGTTTGACGCGTTGCGGCGATAATGCACCCGATAGAACGACAGGGGAACCCTCATGAGCAACGCATCCGACATGCCCGAGATCCAGGCGCCGCCCCTGCACCTGCTGGCGCTGGAGGCGCGCGTGTTCGCCGAGATACCGTGGTTTGTGCTGCGCAGCCTGAGCATACGAGGAATGCCGCGCGGCGACGGCCACCCGGTGATGGTGGTGCCGGGCTTCGGCGCCGGCGATCTGGCGACGCTGCCGCTGCGCAGCGCGCTGCGCCGGCTCGGCTATGCGGCGCACGGCTGGGGCCTGGGCACCAACTTCGGCATGCGCCCCGCAGTGAAGAAGGCGCTGACGCAGCGCTTGCAGAAACTCAGTGCGGAACATCAGTCGCCGGTGAGCCTGATCGGCTGGAGCCTCGGCGGCGTATTCGTGCGCGAGATGGCGCGCCATCAGCCGCAGCTGGTGCGCCGCGTGTTTACGCTGGGCAGTCCGATCAATGGCCGTCCCGATGCCAACAACATGCTGGCGCTGTTCCGTCTTGCCAATCGCGGCAAGGCGGTGAATCTGGATTGGGAAGGCTTCCGCAAACGTTGCACGCCGCCGCCGGTGCCATGCACTGCGATCTACTCGAAGACCGATGGCATCGTCGCCTGGCAGTGCTCGATGGAAGACGCCGCGGCCAATACGGAATGCGCGGAAGTGCGCGGAAGTCACTTCGGACTGGTGGTTAACCGCCAGGTTTTGCGGGTCATCGCCGAACGTCTTGCGGCCGCCTGAGCACCGATAACAGCGCAAAAAAATGTGCGTCGAATTCTCAAAAAACCCTGTATCCACGGCATGTTTCGAGCAATTGCGCAAGCTTCGCTGAAACATTTTTTGCAAGCGAGAAAAAATCGGCCTCTGTACCTTGACAGAGTTTCGTCTACTAGATCTTGTGTTTTTTCTCAAGCTTTGCCACTATGGGTCGTGGCCACGTGACTGTCAGCGATGGGCGCCGATAGCATCAGCCATATTTTGAAGTTGGGAGGTTCCCATGCCCGCTGCTAAGAAGGCTGTGAAAAAGAAGGCCGTTGCCAAGAAAAAGGCTCCGGTGAAGAAGGCTGCCGCAAAGAAGAAAAAGAAGTAAATCGGCGTTTGCCCCGATCTTAAGGCCCGACGCCCCAGACGTCGGGCCTTTTTTATTGCCTGCCGTTTTCCCCGCAACGCCCCTCGTATCCCCGCCCCAGGCCGTGCATCACGGCCGCGCACAGCGCGCCCCGGGGCAAGCCCGGATCAGCTGAAACCGCCGCCGCAGCCTCGTGCCGGCCCGCGCTTGTTTATGATGAGCGCCCGCATCCGCCCCGGTCGCCCATGCAACGCGAACGCCTGTTCCCCGCTGTAGCCAATTCGGATCTGCTCACCTGGGCCGTCTCCGCGGCGATGCTGCTGCTGGTGCTGTATCTGAAGCTGCTGTCGGGGCTGCTGGCGGCGCTGCTGGTGTATGAACTGGTGCATGTGCTGGCCGACCGCTTCAGGCTCAGCTCGATCAGCCGTAGCAACGCCAAGCTGGTGGCGGTGGCGGTGCTCACCAGCGCGGTGGTGCTGTTGCTGATCCTGGCGATTCTGGGGCTGGCCGCGGCCCTGCGCCACGGCAACGACAGCCTGCCGGCGCTGCTGCAGAAAATGGCGGAAATTCTCGACAACTCGCGCCAACGGCTGCCGGAGTCGCTGAACGACTACCTGCCGGCCGACGCCGACGAGCTGCGCGAGAAGCTGACCGGCTGGCTGCGCCTGCATGCCGGCGCGGTGGGCGGCGCCGGCATGATCGCCGGACGGGTCTTCGCCCATATCCTGATCGGCATGGTCATCGGCTCGCTGCTGGCGCTGCGCGAGAGCGGCACGCAAACGCAGCGCGGACCGCTGTCCGCGGCGATTGCCGAGCAGGCGGCGAAGCTCAGCGAGGCGTTCCGCCGCGTGGTGTTCGCCCAGGCCTGGATCGCCGCCATCAACGCCGCCTTCACCGCGATCTATCTGCTGATCATCCTGCCGCTGTGCGGCATCCATCTGCCGCTGACCAAGTCGATGGTGACGCTGACTTTTTTCGCCGGCCTGCTGCCGATTGCCGGCAATCTGATTTCCAATACGGTGATCGTCATCGTCAGCCTGAGCAGTTCGGTGTCGGTGGCGCTGGGCTCGCTGGTGTTCCTGATCGCGGTGCACAAGCTGGAATATTTCCTCAACGCGCGCATCATCGGCTCGCATATCCGCGCCAAGGCCTGGGAGCTGCTGCTGGCGATGGTGCTGATGGAAGCGACCTTCGGCATCGGCGGGATTATCGCCGCGCCGATCTATTACGCTTATTTCAAGAACCAGCTGGCGGAAAAAGGCCTGGTCTGAAAACTTTTTAATCCTGACTAAACCCACTTAATGAACAACAACACAAACTGGTTCTGCTGGCCTCAGCTTAGCCATCCCTGGCGCGACCTCGGTGCTTATCGGATAGCCCGGCCCGGCCATCCCTGGCCGGGCGTTCGGAACCTCAGGAGATGACATTGAGTCATCTCCAAAGCGAGGTTCCTTACCCTAGCGCCCATGATTTCACCGAGCAACTGATCCGGCAGGTGCTGACCGATCTGGACGGCATCCTGCTCGAAGGCGAAACCGTGGTGGACGAGGCCTTGCCGCTGCTGGCCGCGGCGGCGGCCGCCGGCCGCACCCGCGGCGGCGCGCTGGCGCTGCTGGTGCGCGCGGGCCTGTCGGCGCATCGCGCGCTGGTCTTCGGCCATGACGACAACAGCGAATTCGAAGCGGCGGACGACGACGCGGTCGGCGAGGTGCTGAGGCAACTGGATGGCGCGACGCAGGCGCAATTGCCGGCGCTGCTGAAGGCGGCCAGCGCGCTGGAGCACTACGTGGCGGCAGCGGAACCGGGCCTGCCCGCGCCGCGGCAGACGTTGGCGCTGGCGATCTATCGCCTCTACGAAGGGCTGCGCAACGACGACGAGGCGCTCGGCGGCCGCGGTCTGGTGGAGCTGCGCTCGCTCGCCGTGCATCTCGATGCGACCGCCGCCATGCTCGATCACGGCAGCGTCTCGGCGGAGCCGCTGCGGGTGATCCGTCCCGACCGCTTCCACGATTATTTCCTGCGCTTCACCAGCCTGGCGCAAACCCGCGACAGCGCCAGCGAGGAGCGCGCGGTGGCGGCGCTGAGCCGCGATGGCCGCATCGAGGCGCTGATCACCGCGGACGCCACCCACCCGATCATTGCGGCGGCGCTGCAGGTGCATGAGGCGATCACAGGCGACGCCAAAACCAAGGATCATGTGCTGGCGCGCATCCGCGCCCTGCTGGTGTTTCTGGCCGCCCTGCGCCGGCAGCCGCGCGAGCAGATCGGCGACGCGGTGGCCGATCCCAACGTGCACCTGAGCCTGGTCATCGCCGCGGCAACGGCGCCGCTGCGGCTTGGCGCGGAATTCGAGTTCGGCGCGCTGGCGCAGATCGCGCGCTACAACCAGATGCTGCTGCGCGGCGCGCGCAGTGCGGCGGCGCGCTCACACTAGAACCCATCTCATAACTATCCCCTCTCCCCACGAACGTGGGGGAGAGGGCCAGGGTGAGGGGGTCTATCCGGCCGCGCTGAAGCTTGTTCCTTGCGACATTCGCTGGCTGTGCGGGCGCCCCTCTCCCTACGCCCTCTCCCCGCAAGCGGGGAGAGGGGATAGTTATGAGATGGGGTCCAGCCTTCTCGCCTGTCGCAATGCGCTTCATAACGCGTGGACGGCGCATCAGCCTGCCACCCGATCAGATCCGTCGCGCATTAAAAAAGGCAGGGTTGCCCCTGCCTTTTCAAATCAGACCGCCCGGCGTTTACGGATTGCTGGGCGTCTGCGGATCGCCGGCGGGCAGGCTGCCGAGGTCGAGCAGCTTGCGCACGTCGGGCGTGCCGTTGCCGGTGATGAAGTTGTAGTCCCTGGCCAGATAGCCGGTGTGGTAGTAGCCGTCGAAGCCGGGAATGTTGCGGTGGTAGAACTGGAACTGGGCGGGCGCCAGGATGCCGCCGACCAGATCCTGTAGCAGCGAGCGGTCGTAGAGGTAGTAGTTGACGTTGCCGAGGCGGCCGCCGGTCTGCTGCACGCGCAAGGCCAGCGCGCCGACGAACTCCGGCGACGACACCGAGGTGCCGATCACCCCATAGGTGGCGCCGCCGTCCCAGATGATGACCGCGCTGCGGTCCGGCGAGCACGGCGTCACCGCCAGGCCCAGCGGACAACCGCCGACCTGCATGCCGATATCCGGCACGGTGCGCTTGCCGGTGGAAGTCAGCACCAGCAACTGATAAGCCGGCGTGGCGAAATGATCGCTGTAGCCGCCGCCCGCGCCCCAGTAACCGCCGGTGACATTGAGGCCGACGCCGTACGGATCCTGCGGCACTTCCGGGTCGCCGTCGGCGTTTTCGCTGACATACTTGGAGGTCAGCGTCGGCGGCGTGGTTTGCGGGCTCGGCGGCGGCGTGGTAGCGATGTTGGTGCCGCCGACCGCGGTCACGTGCGGGCTGGAGGCGGGCGTGGAAACGCCGGTGACGAACTTCGGCGTGGCAGTCGGGTCGCCCGAGAAGTAGGTCGGATCGGGACAGGCCAAGCCGCCTTCATCGCCGGAGCTGACGACGAAGGTGATGCCTTGCGCATTGCCCTGCTCGAACAGCGTGTCGTAGGTATCGAGGATGCCGTAGTAGTCGACGCCGCCGTTGTAATCCGCCGCGTAGAACTTCTCGCATTCGCCGAAGGAGGAATTGACCAGATCGAAGGCGTTCGATTCGTCGATTTCCGTGTAGGCGGCCAGGATGCTCTCGTCGGAAAGATCGGCAAGATTGACCAGCGTGACCGCCGCACCCGGCGCCCCGCCCAGCACCTGCTGCACGTCGAGCGAGGCCTCGAACGAGGCGTTGGGATCGAACGGCGCGCCGCCGTTGATCAACAGGCGCCCGGCCAGCGTCGGGTCCGGCTTGCCGGTGGTCACGCTGAACTTCTCGTGGTCGAACATCGCCTTGATGTCGGAATCGAGCACGTCGTTGCTCATCACGATGGCGACGTTGGCGCCGGCGCCGTTGAGATCCGCACTCTTCACCTGGGTCTGGTACGAGGGATAGTCGTAAGCCTGTTTCAGATCGTTGTAATAGTAAGCGCCGTATTGGCCGCGCCGGTTTTCCGGATTGAGCGGGCCGAGATTCCTGGCAAAGGAATGCGCTTCATGCACGCCGGCGAAGTGCGCCACCAGCGCGCCCTCTGTCGCCAGCGCGCCGGGCATCGCCAGGCCTCCCGCGGACACCAGACGCTCCGCGGCGCCGGGCCGCTTGACCGTATTCAACTTGGTCGAGAACAGTTTCTGGATCTGGGCCACGCTGCCCTTGACGCCGAGCGAGCGCGAACGCACCGCGGTGACTTCCAGTCCCCCCGCTTTCAGCGCCGCCTCCACCTTCTGCACCGATTCCGCGGTGGGGCCGAACTGCGCGCTGAATTGCTTCGGCGTCAGCCATTTGTGATACGAGGGCGAGGTTTCGTTTTGCTGATCGGCGACCAGCTTGTCGAGGGCGGCGCGATTGCGCAGCGGCATGAATACTTCGAATTCAACCATCTGTTGCGGTGCTGCCGCGGCCGTGACGACCGACGAAGTCGAAACCGTTGAAGCCTGTCCGGTTTGGCCAAAAGCCAGTGCTGCAACCCCTACAGCGATACCGCGAAACAGCTTATGTTTGCTGCGCATCGGATGATCCTCCTTGAAAAAAGATCGTACAGCGACCGGCAGACGATGCCCGGAATCACCACGGCCTGCAACAGAATTCGGCACGCGGCATGCCCGGATGCAACAGTGCGAAGTTCAAATTCAAGGGCTTGCCCTCGATCGTTGATCAAGAGCGAGCGCTGCTGTGCGGCATGCGCGATACGCTGCAACGCGCTAGCCATGCACATCGCTCAGGCAATGCGGGCGCGAGCGGGCAAAAGAAAAGGGCCGGGGAGCAAGCTCCCCGGCCCTGCGACAAACACTTCAAAAAATCAGACGCGCTTTCTGCGACGGATCAGGAAGGCAGCAAAGCCCGGCAGCAGCAGCCAGGGGCCGAAGGCGCCGCCGCCGCTGTTGTTGACGACGCCGGTTCCCGACAAGGCGACCTGGGTGGCGCCAAGCATATTGCCGGTGGCGGTCAGGGTCAGGGTGCTGGAATACGGCTGCACCGCCGTGGGGCTGAACGTCACCGTGATGGTGCAATTCGCCCCAGGCGCCAGGCTGGCGGGACAATTGTCGGTCTCGGTGAAGGCGGGGTCGCCGGTGCTGATCTTGGCGATGACTAGCGGCGCGCCGCCGGTATTGCTCAGCGTCACGGTGTTGGTCGGCGGGACGACCTGGCTGCTGCTGCTGCCGCCCTGCTGGACGATGCCCAGGTTCAGGGAACTCGGCGTCAGGGTCACCACCGGCAGCACCTGCGCCAGGGCCGCATCGGCCTGGACGAAGCCGTAGCCGGTGTCGAAGTTGACCGCGGTCTGCGGGACGGCGGCGCCCGAAGCAGGGTCAACGGCGGCCATGTTGAGCAGGGCCGAGTTCTGCAGCGCCTGGGTGATCAGCGCCGGCGTGGCGTTCGGCTGTGCCTGCATCAGCAGCGCGGCAATGCCGGCGGCATGCGGACCCGCGGCGGAGGTGCCGAAGAAATTCCAGGTGCCGGGGGCATTCTCGCACTGCAGGATCGAGTCGCCGCGAGCGCCGAGGATTTCGGCGAAGAAGGTGGTGTTGCCACCGTCCGGAGCGACGAAGTTGGGCTTCTGCCGCACCACGGCGGTCTGCGGCACACCGTTGACGTCAAACAGGATCGGATCGCCGCCGGCCGAGGAATAGGCCTCCACCGTGAAGTTCGGATAGACCGCCGGCAGGCACACCGGATTGGCGCGGAAGTACGATGCGCCTACGGCGTTGGCGCCGGCTGCGCCGGGATGTCCCTGGATGGTTGCGCTGTAGGTGGCGAAAGCCGGATCGGCCTGGGAGCCGCCGCCATCATCGGCGAAGATGATCTTGATCTTGTTGGGCGGCGGAGTGCCGCCGACCAGGCCCACCTGCACGCCGTAGGCGGTGGTCTTGCCATCGGTGTCCAGGCCGGTGATCGCCACCGAATCGGTGCCGACCGGAGTCGCGCCGGAGCAGCCGCCGCTGATGACGGCGCCGGTGCTGTCGGTGAGGCAGATATCGAGCGAGCTGGTGTTGCCGCCGCTGTTGGGCGCGCCGGTGGTGTAGGGCTGATCCCACTGCAGGATTTGCAGACTCTGTTCCTGGAAACCGGAGGGGACGGAAAGCGGCAGGAAGTTCTGGGTGGTCTTGCCGTCGACCGAGGTGAACGACATCAGCTTCTCGCCGGCATTGTCCGCGCCGGCGGCGCCGACCGTGCCGGAATCGACCCAGCTCGCCTCAAACGCCTGGCGTCCGCTGTTGCCGGCGGAGGAGAAATAGGCGACGCCCAGAGCTGCCACCTGATTGATCGCCTGCGCGACGATGCCGTCCTGGTAGGTCGGCTCGTCGAAATAACCGACGTCGTCGTCGATCACCTGGGCGCCGGCAGCCTGCAGAGCGACGATGCCGTTGGCGAAATCCGCCTCGCCGTTGAACGCCGTATAGAACTTGATGTTGGTGCCCGGCGCCACGTCATACACCATCTGCCCGATGGCGCGGCCTTCGTCGGTTGCGCCGTCGCAGGGAGGAGCTCCGGGAGTTGAGAGGGTGGCATCGTACTCCTCCAGCACTTGCGTGCCGGCCGGAAGATCTCCGGTGGCGATATCGCCGGCCTCGCTGGTGGGGGTGGTGACGCAGCCGAAGCTGTCGGACAGCACTCCGACGGTGATGCCGGCGCCGGTCAGGCCCGGAACCTGGGTCGAGGCGCGCAGCAGGTCGCTGTGCTGCAGGAAATCGCCCTGCGAGGTAATGCTGCCGGTGCGCGTTTGCGCCCTGGAGGTGCGGATGAACTTGACGTTCTGCAGCGCCGCCGCGTCCTTGATCCGGTCAACCGGCAACCAGCCGGAGATCAGGTTTGAAAAGGCCGAGAGATGCTGCACGTTGAGCTGCTGAAGCTGGCTCTTGACCGCGGCAGCATTGCCCTGGACCAGGATGTCGACCAGCACGCCCGGAACGACTTGTGGGGTGGCGATGTTGAAACGCACCCGCGGCTGGGATGCCGGAAGGGCGCTCATCAGCTGGGCCTTGGGCAGGCTGCTGGCCTGCTCTGAAATCGCCGCCAGGGTGTTGTCGACCTTGGCGTAACCCGCGCTGGACTTGGCCGCCGCAGTCAGGGCGAATGCGCCGGCCAGCGGCCTGGCCTGGACGGCCGCAGCCGTCGATCTGGATAGTGCGGATGATGATGGAACATTGATATCGCCGGCGCTTGCTGCGCCGATTCCCAGCGCCGCCGCAAAGGCGACGCCGAACATGCAGACGGATGTCCGCCCCATAGTGATTTCCCCAAAGTGAATGATTGCAATTCACGGAGGTGCATCAGCGGCAGAAGTTCGACGGCAGCAACAGATGCCGGTCAAGACACCGCGGAAAAAACGCGGCGACCGGTCCGGCATCGGATATCAGCGCAGGCCTTCACACGCCAACGACATCCGTGTCCCAATGGCATGGAGCATATTCCGATGAAGTTCAAAATGTAAAATTTGTTACACGAGAGGCCATCGGACCAGCCGGTATCGGTTCGCGCCGGGATTCCTGTTTCGCCGCGGAACCCGCATCCGGATCGGCTACCCGGCCGTATACCACTCCGCCGCCGAGGGTTGGTGTTTCACCGGCTGGAATTCGATCAGGCGATAGTCCGCCAGTTGCTCCAGCCGATACGGGTCCTGTGCGATGAACGCCTCCAGCTCGGCGCGGCTGGTCGCGCGGGCGATGAGAATGCCGCCGACGCGCGGCTGCTGCGGCCCGGAAGCCAGCATCAGGCCGCTGTCGTAGCCGGTTTGCAGGTGGGCGCGATGCGCAGCAACGGTCTGCTCGATGCGCGATAGCGGCACGCGGTAGGTGATTTCAACGATGTAATGCGGCATGGATGGGCTCGCCGGAATGGGGATTGGCGCAGTCTACCGCAGGGTCGGCGGCTGGCCTCCGCCGGGCGCCCGGTTGGGCAAAACCGGGGCGGCGGCTCTTGCGCGGCGGCCCCGGCAGTGGTAACAAGTACGTCCGGCCTGTCAGCCGGATGGTTCAAGATTGCATTGATCGGGGGATCAAGGATGAACGCCAAAACTGCACTGGTCGTGGACGATTCCAAGTCCGCGCGTTTCGCCATGCGCAAGTTCCTGGAAAGCTTCGGTTATCAGGTGGATACCGCGGAAAGCGCGGAGGATGCCTATATCTATCTGCGCAAGAAGCTGCCGGAAGTGGTGTTCCTCGACCACATCATGCCCGGCACCGACGGCTTCGAGGCGATCAAGGCGATCAAGCTGAATCCGCTCACCGCCGGCCTGCCGGTGGTGCTGTGCTCTTCCAACGAGGGCGACGATTTCCTGCGCCAGGCGCGCGTCTGCGGCGCCATCGACGTGCTGCAGAAGCCGCCCAGCCCGGACCAGATCCGCTCGGTGCTGGGCAACCTCAAACGGCTGCAGGACACCGCGCCGCCGGCCACGCTGGCCCCGGCCGCGCCAAGCAAGGTGCAGTCGATCCGCGAACCGGAAGTGGCGATCGAGCAGGCGGTGATGAAGAACCTGCGCGATGCGCTGCCGCCGGCGGCGCTGACGCCGCTGGCCGCACCCCCGGCGCTGCGCCTCGGCGCGCCGCGCGAGGAGTTGCTGGTGCTCGGCCGCAGCCCGGCGCCGCGCGAGGAACACACGCCGCGCATCGAAGCGCTGCGCGAGGAAATGGAAGCGCGCCTGCGCAAGATCACCCAGGATTTGTTCGTGCAGATCGGCGAGATCAAGGCGCAGATCGCCCACAGCGACGCGGCGGCACACACTCCGCGCGACGAGCAGCATCTGCATGAGATCGCGGCACGGGCGGTGGAGCCGCAGCTCGACTCCCTCAGCCGCAATGTCGAAACCCTGCTGGGCCGCCTGCGCGGCGATATCGACGAACTGCTGGCGGTGCAGAACCAGCGCATCGACCAGCTCAGCCAGAGCCTGCGCCAGGCGGTGATCGAAGAGGCGCACGCGGTATCCGAGCGCGTCATGATGAGCGCCGCGCAGCGCATTTCCGACCAGATCGCGGAATCGCTGCTGCGCGTGTTGAAGCCGGCGGCGGCGCAGCGGTAAGGCAACGGCAACAGCGGCTCGCGCAAAGACGCAAAGCCGCAGTACGGATGTGCTGAGCGTAGCGAAGCGCATCGTTTACCGCGGCTTTTTGCGCGATTGATGCGCTTCGCTGCGCTCAGCACATCCTTCATTTCTGTTTTTTTGCGTCTTTGCGCCTTTGCGCGAGATCGCTTTTCAGTCGCCCCGCAGCACGCCCCAGAACAACGCACCCCACCCGGCCAGAAACAGCAGCCCGCCCAGGGGCGTGATGGCGCCGAGCCAGCGCGTGCCAGTCAGCGCCAGCGCGTAGAGGCTGCCGGAAAACAGCAGCACGCCCAGAGCGAAACACCAGCCGGCAACGGGCAGCGCCGGAGCGGGTTTCAGCAGCAACAGTACGCCCACCGCCAGCAGGGCGAAGGCGTGGTAGAACTGGTATTCGACGCCGGTGTGGAACACCGCCAGCAAGTCCGGCGCCAGGCGCGCGCGCAGGGCGTGGGCGCCGAAAGCGCCGAAGGCCACGCCGAGCAGGCCGTAGCTGGCGCCGAACAGCAGAAACAGGCGCGCGCTGTTCACCCGGAGACCACTTCGAAACTGATGCCGGCACGCTGCAGGCGCGCCAGCAGCGCGTCGCCCATCGCCGCTGCGGTGGTGAGCTGGCCGGCGCGGTCCGGCAGCTGGTCGTGGGCCAGGCACAGGGCCGACTCGGCCAGCATCTTGGCGGTTTCGCCGTAACCCGGATCGCCGCCCTTCACTTCGGTGACGACTTTGCTGCCGCCGCCCTCGCCGTGGAAGCGCACGCGGAACCAGCTCTTGGCGCGTTGTTCCGGGGTGGGGCCTTCGCCCGAAGTCTTTTTCGACAGCAGCCAGCGCCGCGTCGGCCCGGCCTGGGCCAGGGTGAACAGGGCGCTGACGCCGGCAATCATCGCCGCCACGCTGGCCAGCTTCTTCACCTGCACATAGTGGCCGTAGCGGAATTCCGGGCCGTAGCGATCCAGGGCCGCCGCGGAGCGGCGCACCACCTGCGGATCGACCGTGGGGAACGGTACCACCCAGGTGCCGAGCGTTTTTTCAAAACGCACCGACTGCTGGGTCGAGCCGATCTTGCGGCCCTGCGGATACTGTTCGCGCCCGCGCCGCTGCTTCGCCACCTTGGCGTATTCGCGCATGCGGCCGAAGGCATTGATGGCGGAATGATAGGTGCCTGCGGAAAAGGTGCCGCCGGCGCGGACGAAACCCTCGACCTTCAGCGGCACGCCCTGCGGCAGTTGCTGCACGGTGAAATACGCACCGAGATCGTGCGGGATGCTGTCGAAGCCGCAGCAGTGCACGATCTTGGCGCCGGTCTGCTGCGCCTGCTCGTGATACTTCACCCACATCAGGTCGACAAACTCGGGTTCGCCGGTGAGATCGGCGTAGTGGGTGCCGGCCGCGGCGCAGGCCGCCACCAGCGGTTCGCCGTAGAGGATGTAGGGGCCGACCGTGGTCACCACCACCTTGGTCGACTGCGCCAGCTGGCGCAGCGCTTCCGCATCGCCGACATCGGCCTCGATCAGGTCGAGGCCGGCGCAGGCCGGGTTGAGCGCGGCCAGCCGCGTGCGCACCGCCTCCAGCTTGGCGCGGTTGCGCCCGGCCAGGGCCCAGCGCGTCGCCGCAGGCGCGTGCTGCGCCAGGTATTCCGCGGTGAGACCGCCGGTGAAGCCGGTGGCGCCGAACAGGACGAGATCGTATTTGCGCTGGGCAGCCATGCTGAATCCCGGGAAGAAAAGTGTTTAGTGACTAGTGGTTAGTGATTAGTAACCGCATACGGACAGTCTGTGCGTTCGGGCCACGCGGGGTCATTGGCGTCGCGGCCACAAACCACCAGTCACTGGCCACTAACCACTGGCTTCACAGCAGCCCGTCGCGCGCCGGCAGCGCCAGGATCTTCTTCACCGCATCGTCGATCGCGATCTTGCTGGTGTCGATGGAGATTTCCGCGTGCTCCGGAATCTCGAACGGGTCGTCGATGCCGGTGAAGCCCTTGATCTCGCCGCGCCGCGCCTTCTTGTACAAGCCCTTGGGATCACGGCTCTCGCACACCGCCAGCGGCGTGGCGATGTAGACCTCGTAGAAGGCGCCGATTTGGGAGATGCGCGCGCGCACCTCGGAACGGGCGGTGCGGAACGGCGCGATGGCGGCGCAGATGCAGATGCCGCCGTGCTTGGTCACTTCACCGGCGACATAGCCGATGCGGCGGATGTTGAGCTCGCGGTCGGCGCGGGAGAAGGTCAGCCCGCTGGAAAGCATTTCGCGCACGATGTCGCCGTCGAGGATGGTGGCGGGACGCTGGTAGTCGGCCTGGATGACTTGCGCCAGCCGTTCCGACAGGGTCGACTTGCCGGCACCGGAAAGCCCGGTCAGGAACAGGGTAAAACCGCGGCGCGGGCTGGCGGTCATTGCAGAAGCTCTCCCAAATTATTATGTGAGTCGCCGTTCGGCGGCACGCCGAAGGCCAGCAGCCGGCCACGCCCACCGCCTGGAGGCGGCGTTTTACGGGCCGTAATGGCCTTATTGTAGCCGCGCTTTCCCGCCTGTCGTCATGGAGCCGGCCGTTCGCGGAACCCCACGCCCCGGCGAAGGTCATTACACTCCTCCCCTCAACTCCGTCACGGCCCCCACCCGCATGCGCCCGTTTCTCGCCCTCGGCCTGCTGTTTGCCGCTCTCACCTTTCCCGGCCAGGCCGCGCCGGTGCAGACCGAGCATGTCGAAGCCGAACTGATCGCCGAAAATCTCAGCCTCGCCGCCGGCGGCGACAACTGGCTGGCGCTGCGCATCGCGCCGGAGGACGGATGGCACGTCTACTGGCGCAACCCGGGCGATTCCGGCCTGGCCACCACCCTGAGCTGGACCCTGCCGGCCGGCGTCAGCGCCGGCGACATGCAGTGGCCATATCCGCACCGCAGTGCGCTCGGCGACATCGTCAATTACGGCTACAGCAAGGAAACCCTGTTGCTGGTGCCGCTGACGGTTCCCGCCGACTGGTCCGGCGGCCCCACCCTGCCGCTGCAGGTCAAGGCCAAGTGGCTGGTGTGCAAGGATATCTGCATCCCCGGCAGCGCCGATCTCAGCCTCAACCTGCCGGTCACCCCGGCCGGCACGCCGGAGCAGGCCGACCCGCGCTGGCGCGACGCCTTCGCCAGCGCCCGCGCGCAGTTGCCGCAGCCGGCCCCGGCCGACTGGAAGGTGCAGTTCGCCACCCATGGCGGCGCCGGAGACGGCGACTTTTCACTGGCGGTGATGGGCGCGCACTTCTCCGCCGGCGGCGCCATCGAGTTCTTCCCCTATACCAGCGATCTGCTCAAGCACTCGGCGCCGCAGCGGCAGGCCAACAGCGCAGATCACGGCCTGCGCATCTCGCAGGCGCTGGGCGATTACTTCGTCAAGGCGCCGGCCCAGGTGGACGGCGCGCTGGTGGTGCACGACGGCGATACGGTCAAGGCCTGGGAAATTCACGCCCAGCCCGGCACGGTCGAGCCGGTGCCGCAGAGTGTGGCCGGCACGGTGGCACCGGCGGAGCTGCAGGCGACGGCGCCGCTGAATCTGGCGCTGGTGCTGCTGTCGGCCCTGCTCGGCGGCCTGATCCTCAACCTGATGCCCTGCGTCTTCCCGGTGCTGTCGATCAAGGCGATCAGCCTGATCGAGGCGCGCGCCAAGGTGGCGCGCCGTCAGCGCGGCCATGCGCTGGCCTACACCTTCGGCGTGCTCGCCACCTTCGGCGGGTTGGCCGGCCTGCTGCTGGCGCTGCGCGGCGGCGGCGCAGCGGTCGGCTGGGGCTTCCAGTTGCAGCAGCCGGTGTTCGTGGCAGTGCTGGCCTACCTGTTCTTCGGCATGGGCCTGTCGATGTCCGGCGTGGTGCAGTTCGGCACGCGCCTGATGGGCGTGGGCCAGAGCCTCGCCGCCGACAGCGGCTATCGCGGCTCCTTCTTCACCGGGGTGCTGGCGGTGGCGGTGGCCAGCCCCTGCACCGCGCCCTTCATGGGCACCGCGCTGGGCTACGCCCTGGGCCAGCCGGCGGCCATCGCCATGCTGGTGTTCCTGGCGCTGGGCCTGGGCCTGGCGCTGCCGTTCCTGCTGATCGGCTTCTTCCCCCAGCTCGGCCGGCTGCTGCCGCGGCCCGGCGCCTGGATGGAAACCTTCAAGCAGGTGATGGCCTTCCCGCTTTACCTCAGCGTGGTCTGGCTGCTGTGGGTGCTGGGCGGCATCACCGACCGCAGCGGCATGGCGGTGGCCCTGCTCGGCCTGACCCTGCTGGCCTTCGCCCTGTGGCTGTGGAACCGGCCGGGACGCGTGGCCGCCCTGCTCAAGCTGGCGGCGCTGCTGGCGGCGCTGGGGCTGCTCACCTCGCCGCAGATCCGCACGGTGTCAGCCGGTGGCGGCAACGCCGCGGCCGCCAAGGCGGGCAGCGCGGCGATCGAGCCGTGGAGCGAACAGCGCGTGGCCGATCTGCGCGCGCAGGGCCGCACCGTCTTCGTCGACCTCACCGCCGACTGGTGCATCACCTGCAAGGTCAACGAACATGTGGCGCTGAACACCGATACGGTGCGCCAGGCCTTCGCCGATCAACAGGTGGTCTGGCTGCAAGGCGACTGGACTCGCGCCGATCCGGCCATCACCCAGTTGCTGACGCGTTACGGGCGTTCCGGCGTGCCGCTGTATCTGGTATATGTGAAAGGCGGCGAACCGAAGGTGTTGCCGCAATTGCTGACGCCGTCGATCGTTGTGGATTCGCTCAAACCGGGTTGAGGCTGATCTCAAAGCCTTCAGGGGGCTGCGATGAAGATGCTGCGCAAATCGGTTGTTCTCGGTGGATTTCTCGCTGGCCTGCTCGGCGCGCTGTTGACCGGCGCCTCCCAGGCGGCGGACCCGCCCAGGATCGGCCATCCCGCCCCGGATTTCAGCGCCAGCGACAGCCACGGCAAGACCGTGTCGCTGGCCGACTACCGCGGCAAGCTGGTGGTGCTGGAGTGGACCAACGACGGCTGCCCCTTCGTGCAGCACTATTACAAGCACGGCAACATGCAGGCCTTGCAGAAGGAGTACACCGGCAAGGGCGTGGTGTGGCTGTCGGTGATTTCTTCCGCGCCCGGCACCCAGGGCTATGCCGACGGCGCCCGCGCCGATCAGCTGACCCGGCAACGCGACGCGGCGCCCAGCGCCGTACTGCTCGATGCCTCCGGCAAGATCGGTCATCTGTACGACGCCAAGACCACGCCGCACATGTTCATCATCGACGGCGGCGGCAAGTTGATCTACGCCGGCGGCATCGACAGCCTGCCCAGCACCGATCCGGCGGACATCGCCAGGGCCAATCCCTACGTCAAGACCGCGCTGGACGAGGCTCTGGCCGGCAAGCCGGTGAGCCAGCCGCTGACCCCGCCTTATGGGTGTTCGGTGAAGTATGAGTGAAGGGTGAGGGGTAGGAGTGAGGAGTGAGGAGTGAAGAGCAACAACAGGGCGATTTTCCTCACTCCAGGCTGATCGCGCCGATGGCATGCGCGGCTTTCTCGATGCAATTGCGGATCGCCTGTTCCATCGGCGTCTTGCTGTAGGCGCCCAGGCTGGCCGGCAGGTTGCCGCGCGCGAAGATGGCGCCGCCGCCGCTGCCGGCGGAAGTGCCATCCACGGTAGCGGCTTTGAGCAGCTTGCCGCTGGCGGCGTCGACGACGCGGATGTTGACGGTGACGCAGGCCTGGTTGCCGAAGACGATGATCTGCGATGCACCGGCGCAGGCCGGATCGAAAGCGACGATGCTGCCGCCGATCAGCAGTTGCGCAGCACCGGCTTGACCCGCCGGCGCAGCCGCCTGCGGCTGGAAACGGCCGCTATTGAACAAGGCGTCGGCCAGTACATCGGCCATACCCTGGCCGATGTCGGCGCGCTGCTTTGTCTTGTAGTCGAAAGCGCTGACAACGACGCCGTATCTCGGCGCGCTGTCGCTCATCGGCGGCGGCCCCTGCGCAATGACCGGGCCGCTACTGGAACTGACCACCGCGGGAGTGCTGGCGCAGCCGGCGACGAGGAGCAGGGCACCCGGCAGGATGAATCGGAAAAAGGCGTTGACGGTGCTGATGGAAATGACTCCAAGGCTATCGGCGGTCGCAATGATGCGGCATCGCGGGTCTTCTAGCTTACCCAATGCAGGCCGCCGCTCCACAGATGCCCGGCGCAATTCCGCGCATAATTCCGCCCATGACTACTTCCCCCCAAGACTTGTCCCTGATCCGCTTCGCCCTGCACGGCGGCGCCGGCGATCCGCCTCCCGGCGCCGGCGCCCAGCCGGAGCAGCGTGCCGCCCTGCACCGCGTCAGCAGCGAGGCGCTGGCCCTGCTGCGTGCCGGAGCTTCCGCCCTCGACACGGTGACCCGTGCCGTCGAACTGATGGAGGACTGCCCGCTGTTCAACGCCGGCATCGGCGCGGTGCTGAGCCGCGACGGCCAGCCGGAACTGGACGCCGCCATCGTCAACGGCGCCGACCGCGCCTGCGGCGCCGTCACCGGCATCAGCCGCGTGCGCAGCCCGATCCGCTTCGCCCGCGCCATCATGGAGCGCACGCCGCACGTATTTTTCGGCGGCATCGGGGCCGAACACCTTGCCGCCGAGCTGGGCATGGAAATGGTCGAGCCCGGCTTCTTCATCACCGCCGAGCGCCTGCACCAGCTGGAAGCCGCCCGCCGCGCCGGGGCGATCACGCTGGATCACGACGATCACGCCTTCTGCGACGACGATGCCGCCTTCGGCACGGTGGGCGCGGTGGCGCGCGATGCGCAGGGCCATCTCGCAGCCGCCACTTCCACCGGCGGCCTCACCAACAAGCTGCCGGGACGGGTCGGCGACACCCCGGTGATCGGCGCCGGCACTTTCGCCGACGACCGCAGCGCCGCCGTATCCTGCACCGGCACCGGCGAGTCGTTCATCCGCAGCGGCTTCGGCCATGCTATTCACGCGCGCCTGGCCTGGTGCGGCTGGGAACTGGAGCGCGCCTGCGCCGAGGCGCTGGACAGCGTGGCGCAGTATCACGGACGCGGCGGCTGCATCGCCATCGACAGCAAGGGCAATATCGTCCTGCCGTTCAATTCGCGCAGCATGTACCGGGCCTGGGTGGCAGCGGACGGACAGGTGCGGGTGGCGATTGGGCCGGGGGGCGATGAGGCGTAAGGGCTGGTACGCGATCTCACTCGGCATGTGCGGAGGGGTGCAACTCGCTTCCTCGCTTCCCCGCTCTGAAACTTTTGCGTACGCGCTTGCGCGCGGGCTATTAGCGCGCTGATTGAAAGTGCGGTTCCGCCTTGAAGGCGGGTTACTTTCTGTGACGCACAGAAAGTAACCAAAGAAACATTCCCCGATGTCTGCGCCCACCAATCACCTGCGGTGATTGGTGGGTCCCCTGCGCTTCTCGCCCGCGGCGGGTTTCACCCACAGGCCATCCATGGCCTGTGGGTGAAATCGTCGGCATCCTGCCTCGCCCCGCGTCTACGC
>Ga0302314_10001412_pt1 | contig 45044 bp, 28 predicted proteins | sample III_Palsa_N2_3_FD_200533 | JGI IMG/M metagenome (GOLD analysis project Ga0302314, IMG submission 200533) | Peat permafrost microbial communities from Stordalen Mire near Abisko, Sweden - III_Palsa_N2_3 | ecosystem: Environmental > Terrestrial > Soil > Palsa > Peat permafrost | place: Sweden...
GAGGTAAAGCACGCATATCAAAGGGGTATTCTCGCGCAGCGGGGAATTGAATTCTAAGGTAGAGTGCTGACTTAGCCCGGTTTCGGGTTACAAATCGACTGCTTTAGCCCGGTTTCGGGACACAAAAGATAAAAGCCGATACCAACCTCCGAAAATTCTCGCGGGGCTGGTATCGGCTCGAGGTGATGGGGACCGCGGCGTACGGCCGCGGTACCGGTCAGGTTAGAACTCCAGACGGAGAGAGAACTGGCCGACGCGAATGTCGCCAACTTGTCCGGACGGGTTGATGGTTGAGGTGATCTGTCCAAAGGGCGACGCGTTGTTGACGATGTCCGGTACGCTGCCGCCTGGGTTAGCGAAGTTTGGATGGTTGAAGATATTGAAGAAATCCGCACGGAAGGTCAGATTGATGGCCTTTGATGGGATGATGGGGAAGATTTTGGCAAGCCCTATATCGAGGTTGGCTGCGCTCGGTCCGTGGAGCAGGTTGCGCGAACCGTACTCCAGACCCAGCGGGCCGCGGAAGAGGCTATAGGCATTCGCGGCACCCGTAGGACCGCCGGCAAAATTGTAGACGGTTCCCTGATAGTTATTGGGCTTGGACCTCAATAACCCAAGGTCGCCGTGGCCGCCGGTGAAGATCGCCGGATCTTCCGCCGCGAAGGAGGAGATGAAGGCATCCGAGAGCACGTTGATCGGAAGCCCGGTGCGCCACGACGGGATACCGGAGATACTCCATCCGCCGATCAGTTCGTTCACGAGCGTACCGGCACCGGCACCGAACTTCTGGTTGTGACCGAAGGGCAGATCGTACTGGACGTCCGCCGTGATGATCTGGCGTACGTCGAAGTCCGAGTTCCCACGGCAGGCACGGGGTTGGGTAACGTCGCAGATGATACCTGTCGAGTTGAAGAGGGCGTTGTTGTTTGCAGTCTGCGAGTTGTTATCGATGGAATGAGACCAGGTGTAGTTGAAGTCGAACCGCAGACCCTGCGACAGATTCTTGCTCAGACTGAGGAGAAGGGCGTGGTAGTTTGAGAAGCCTTTGTTGGTGAGAAAGCCGTTCGCACCAAACTGTGAAGGCATGGCTACGTTGTTTGACAACAAGCCGTACCCGGCCAGGCCGAAGGGAATACCGTCGCCGAGGTCGCCGCGATTCCCGTACTGACCGAGGGTGGCGGCCACGAGGTCGGTGCAGTTAGCAAACGGAGGGGCGGTGCTACCAGGCCCGTAGACGACGGTAGGCCAATATGGGGAGTTGCAAGGGCCGCCGGCGCTATTGGGATTGTTGGCTGCAGAGTACCCAACCACGTCTTCGATCCAGGGCTGGGGAGTGAGGGGCCCACCGGCGCGCAACTGACCGGTGAGGCCGGCAAATGCCTGGGAGAGGTTTTGCCCAGAGGCGGTATCCGGGAAGTTCAGGATCTGGGATGCGTCTGCATCGGCAAGCAACCGGCGACCGAGGCGGCCGACATAGTTGATATTCAGGACCATGTGCCAAGGAAGTTCCTGCTGGACGCCCGCACTCAGGGAAATCGAGTAGGGATCCTTCAGGCCGGGATCGATGTCAAAACCCTCCTGGCCGTCTTGCAGACCATACGGCCCGTACGATGGGTCGACGAAGGGAATGTAGCCCGAGGGAGGCGCTGACCCGGTGGGGGCGAGGGTTGGATCGTACGCTAGGTTCGCGCCGAGACGCTCGTCCGGATTGCTGAGATCGCCGAGTTGGTTGGTTGCGGAGTTTTCGAAGAGGAAGGACAGCTGGCTCTGAAGGTTGTTGATCGCGTTGATGACGGTGCGGTCATAGACGAGCGCTGCGCTGCCGTTGAAGACGGTCTTGGGCAAGAAGGATGGGTTGTACGCGAAGGCGAAGCGAGGAGCAAAGTCTGTATAGGTCTGCTTGTAGGAAGGCGGAGCATTGTTGGCCTTGCCACCCAGAACGGCCTGGAAGTAGGGAAGAGTCTGGTTGAGGCTGCCGGAAGAATTCAACTGCTGGCGAATGCCGAAATACTGGTTGAAGGTCGACTGGGCATAGGTGAAACCTTGCAGCTGATAGCCGGATTGCTTTCCGTGAACTTCATAGGGAACAGAGTTGGTCTGCCAACGGAGGCCATAGCTGACCGTGAGCTGCTTGTTCAACTTCCAGCTGTCGCCGACGTACAGCTCTGTCTGGTAGTAACGATACGCGTAAGGATTGCCAGCCCCGTTGGGCTGGGAATCGCCTGACTTGCCGTAATCGAAGTTGGTGGAGATGTCGCCGATGACACCGAGCGTGGTCGTGAAGATCTGGTCGTAGTCGTTCAGCGCGACTTGAGAGTTTTGGTTGATGTCGGCGGGACGCAAGCCTGCGGAAAGACCTTGCCCCAACTTCGAGCCCGTTGCGCCCACACCAACGAAGTTAAAGTTCGTGATGTTGTTGCTATTGGTCTTGATGAACTTGAACAGGCCGCCCATGGTGAGGCTGTGATTGCCAAGCTGCCAGTTGAAATCATCGCGCACAACGGGAATGGGAATGCGGCGTGACTGCGAGTTGTAGGTTCCGTACGGGTTCGACAGACCGGTGAAGCTGTACACGTTCGGTGAGGTGGTAAAATCTCCTGCGGGAAAGCTCAGCTTGGAGATGTTGTCGCCGTAGTAGAACTGGTTGACCTTGTTGTTGCCGATGGTCCAGATGTCGCTGACCACATAGCCGTAGCTGCGGTCGACTTCCGAGAGCGAAGCCGGATCGCCAGGGAATTCCGGTGCGCCGGTGCTGGTGGGATAGACCTCATTGGTGCGATTGATGGTGAAGCGACCGTAGATCTTGTTTTTCTGCGTCAGGTTGTAGTCGACGCGACCGACGTACGTCGTCTCAAAGTCAGGTTGCGGATAGGTGAAGCGCAAGCCCTCCGTGTTGACGCCGTCGCCCTGGGTCGGGTCATTGGGTGCGGGGTACCGCTTGGCGAGGAACGCCAGCACGCCCGGGTTGAAGCCGATGTGGGCCGGATCGAGCACGACGGCCTGTGCAGCATCGATGCTGCTGATGCAGTTGGGGGCGTTGTTGAGGCGGCTGGTGTCGCCGCAGCCGTCGTTATTGTTGATGTAGTTCAAGGTCGGAGTCGAGGAGTACAACGCCGGGAGTGGCACAGTCGGTTCAGCCGCGTTGGACTGAATGATGCGCGAGTCAGCGAAATCGAAGAAGAAGAACAGCTTGTTGCGGATGATGGGGCCGCCGATGTTACCGCCGAACTGGTTGCGGATAAGCGGAGTACGTCCCAGCCCAACATTGTTATTGAAGTAGGTATTGGCGGCCGTCGACGTGTCGCGATGATATTCGTTGATGTTGCCGTGGAACTGGTTGGTACCATGCTTGGTGACCAATTGGAACTGGCCGCCACTACCGGTGCCAAGGTTGGAATTGAGGCCACCGACGGTGCCAGTAAACTGCTCGACCGAATCGACGGGAGCAGTGGCAATGATTCCAAAGGTGGTACCGGCCGCGATATCGTTCACATCAAGGCCGTCTACCGTAACGCTGGTCTGGTCGGTGCGGGCGCCGGTGACTGAACCCGACTGCGACGAATTTGTGCTGTCGAGCTGGGTATTGACCACGCCGGCCTGGAGGTTGAACAGCGTGGTGATGCCGCTGGTGCGATCCTGGACGGGCAGATGGTTGAGTGACGAGACGTCGATGTTCGAGCCGATTGCCGCATCCGTCGTATTGAGAGTCACATTCGCGGTTGAGGTGACATTGACCACCGACATTTCGCCTGCCTGCAGCTTCGCGTTTTGCGTACGGGTGTCACCAACCGCCAGGTAGATATTGTTGATCTCCACCACCGAGAAGCCGGGGTGGGTGATCGTCTCCTGATATCCAGATCCGGGGGGCACGTTCAGGAAGTGGTACGTGCCGGACGAGTTCGTGGTCTCGGTGTACTTCTGGCCTGTCGCCTTATTCGTCAGCGTGACCACAGCTCCTGGGACGGCAGCATCCGTCGCATCGGTAACCACGCCGGTCATCGAGGACGAATCCTGGGCCTTGATGGCCGAGGGGGCGATGAAAATTCCTACTAGGAGAGCGAAGACGATCGCAACATGAAACCTGGCAAAGTGGAAAGAACGCATCAAACTGCCTCCATAAGATCCCCGGAAGGGGGGGTAAGGCTTAGTACACGATCCCGGCGCAAAGACGGGGCCAGAGACAAAAAGTGGGAACGCCAATTCGATGTGCACGTTAAGTGCCAAACGTGGAACGGTCCCAACTTGCTTTGTAATCTTGGGGTCAACGGTCGGATAGCGACGTGTTAGTTCCATGGCGCTGGATTTCTCTATGAGAAACGGAATATTAAAAAATGAGCGTTAGAAGCGCGTGGGGTAGCCGGGTGGCGCGAGGGATGGCGTGTCATCCTTATAAGGATGGATAAGGATGGACAGGCTTTTGGGTGAGAGTGGCGTCGACACGATCGTTGCGATCTCCACGCCGCCGGGGCGGGGCGGGATTGGGATTGTGCGGCTGTCGGGGCCGGCGGCGCTGGAGATTGCGGGGCAGCTGGTGACGATGGAACGGCCGCTGGAGCATGCCAGGGCGCGGCGGGTGCGGGTGGTGGATATGGAGGATAGGGGGAAGATTATCGACGATGCGGTGGTGACGGCGTTTCTCGAGACGCGGTCGTATACCGGGGAGACAGTGGTGGAGATTGCGGCGCATGGATCGCCGGTGGTGTTGGAGGCGATGGTGCGGGGGGCGCTGGCGGAGGGTGCTCGGATGGGGTTGGCAGTGAGGCTGGCAAGGCCGGGAGAGTTTACGCAACGGGCGTTTCTGGCGGGGCGGATTGATCTGACCCAGGCCGAGGCGGTGGGGGACTTGATTGCCGCGCAGACGCTGGAGCAGGCGAGAGTGGCGGCACAGCAGATGGGTGGGGCCATGGCGCGGAGGGTGGCTCCAGCGAAGGACGGGCTGCTGCATTTGATTGCGCTGCTGGAGGCGGGGATGGATTTCGCGTCGGGGGAGCTGGACGACGTGGACGTTGTGCCGCCGGCGCAGATTGCCGAGGCGATTGCGGGGGTCGAACGGCCGATGGCGGAGTTGGCGGCTAGCTTTCGGCGAGGGCAGTTGCTGCGCAATGGGGCGGCGATTGCGTTGATTGGGCCACCGAATGCCGGGAAGAGCTCTCTATTTAATAGACTGCTGGAGCGCGAGCGGGCGATTGTGACACCGGTGCCGGGGACGACGCGGGATACGGTGGAGGAGTCGCTCGCGCTGGGCGGGATTCCGCTGCGGCTGATTGATACGGCCGGGCTGCGCGGGGGTTTCGATGAGGCTGGGATTGACCTGGCCGAGATGCAGGGGATCGCGCGGTCGCATGAGGCGCTGGCCGATGCGGACCTGGTGTTGCTGATCCACGACGCGACGCTGGCTGTGACGGTGGGGGAGTTGAGGCTGGAGGGTTCGCTGGCAGGGCGGCCGCATTTGGTTGTCTATAACAAGGTGGACTTGCTGGTGGGTGGGGCGGAATGGGTGGAACAGGCAGAGCTGGGGGGTGGAGCGGCTATTCGGACGAGCGCGCTGACCGGCGTGGGTTTGGAGGCGTTGCGTGATGCGATTTTGGCGCAACTGGGGGCGGCGGGGTCGCTGGCGGAGAGTGGGGAGCTGAATAACTTTCGCCAGCAGGAGGCGGTGAGTTCGACGCTGGCGGCGCTTTCGGCAGCGGCGGCGGCTAATGATTCGGTGCTGCCGCACGAGCTCATCCTGATGGACCTGCACCGTGCGTTGCAGGCACTGGACTCGTTGACCGGGGTGACGACGCCGGATGACATCCTGGCGCGGATCTTTTCTACCTTCTGCATCGGCAAGTGATTGATAGGCGTTTTGTTATTCAAATGCGCAAGTACGCGCCGATTCCGTCGAGCACCTTTGAGCGTAATTCCCAAGACCTCTGAACGACGTGCAGGCACTCGCTACGCGGCAGAACCGATGGCGGACAAGTACTCAAATGGACAAGAGTCGCTGCATTGTGAACTGGCACGTCTTGCTTGGAGCGTCACGGAAGGAGCGGGACCATTCCGGGGTTCGGGCTGGATGCGGCGATTGACGCTCTGATCACGGTTGCCGAATAGGTTCACGGCTACTATCGAGTCCCTTCACGTCCCAATGGTCGCCTTGGTAGCCCCCGTGGAAATGCCGCCATCCACAAGGAGCGTCTGGCCGGTAATGTAGGCGCTTGCTTCAGACGCTAGAAACACGATTGCGCCATTCAAGTCATTTGGCTCGCCCGGTCGCTTCAATGGAATGCGGTCCTTTAGATACTCGACCCACGCTTCGTTCTCATACAAAGCCGCATTCTGCGCGGTCTTGAACCAGCCGGGAGCAAGACAGTTTACGGTGATGCCGTTTACTCCCCATTCGTCGGCCAAACTCATCGTCAGCTGCTTTATGCCTCCGCGGCTGGCGCAGTACGGGCCAATGCCGGCATAGCCGAAGACGCTTGTGACGGACCCAATATTGATGATTCGTCCGTATCCCCGCTCGATCATGTGCGGTGCGAGTGCCTGCGCAACAAAAAATGATCCGCGGAGGTTAGTGTCCAGCACGAGATTCCAGTCGCTCCACGTAACGTCTACCGCCGGTTTGCGAACATTGCAGCCCGCATTATTGACCAGTATGTCGACTGTTCCGAAATACTCGATGGCGCGGGGAGCCATGTCGCGAATACTGGATTCATCGCGTACGTCGAGTTCCAGCGCAAGGGCGCGTCGCCCTAGCTTTTCGATTTCATTTTGAAATTCCCTGAGGTCGTCTGCATGGCGACTCGTAATTACCAGATCGGCGCCGGCGGTTGCGAGTGCGCGCCCCAAATATTGGCCCAGACCGCGGCTCGCACCGGTAACGACCGCTACACGCCCGGAAAGGTCAAACTGGTTCTCCCTGTTCATGCAAAAGGGCTCCTTTACGGTTCCAGTATTACGTTATCTTTACGGTTCCAGTATCACTTTTATTAGGCCTGGCTCCCGGTTATACAGCCGATCAAACCAAGCCGGTCCCTCACTCAATGGAACAACGGCGGACACAAGGGGGTCCACGTTGATCGAACCGTTTGCCATCAACTCGATACACTCACGATATTCTCCGGCCGACGCACAGGAACCCTGCAGGCGAAGTTGTCGGGTCACAACCGATTGCAGCGGTAGCTCGACTTTAGGCGCGAGATTGCCGATCAGCGTGACCGTTCCGCCACGCCTTACGGCATTGATCGCCGTCAAAATTGAGCTCTGCGTTCCAACCGCTTCGACAGCAATGTCGATCCCCCGTCCTGCTGCAGCCTGATTTAGCTTGTTCAGCAGATCGGGGTCGCTGGCGAGATACGTTTCGTCCGCACCGAGACGGCGTGCGAGGTCGAGCTTACCCTGTTCCAGATCAATCGCGAATATCTTGCTACAGCCATAATGGCGGAACGCCTGGACGGCAAGAACGCCGATCATTCCCGCGCCAACCACTGCAGCACTGCTTCCGGCCTTGATCCCGGTAATTTTGGCGGCATGCACAGCAATCGATACGGCTTCTATGAGCGCCGCCTTTGCGAAAGGGAAGGCGGCTGGCAACTTGTAAACAATGTGGGCAGGAACTGCAACATATTCGGCAAACGCACCGTTCCTACGGTAGTCGCTGCAAGAAACGCCGAGGACCTGACGGTTATCACAGAGGTTCACTTCTCCGGTTGCGCAGAAGCCGCACATACCGCAACTCACAGTGGAATCGAATGTGACCCGGTCGCCCACGCTAACTGTCGCGACCTCGGGGCCTACTTTCACAACGACACCCGCGGCTTCGTGACCCATAATTATGGGCGGGATGCGTCGCCCGGAGCTGCCATCGTATCCGTGAACGTCGCTTCCGCATATTCCGCAGGCTTTCACTTGAATGAGGACAGCGTTTCGAGCCAGCTCTGGCGCCGGCACATCCATCAGGCGAAGGTCACGAACATTTTCAAGTACGAGAGCTTTCATCTAGGAAAGATAATCTATAATTACTGAACTGTCGAGGTAGCTATGTCTGATCGGCCTATTCCGGAAAAAGCCGCGCAGTATCAATTTCATCAGAATGATCCGTTCGATACTTCACGGCCGATCGTGCTGGTTATTCCTCAGCTTATGTCGAGCAAGGAATATATGCGCTCTATACGTGAGCTACGTCCGCCATCCGGCAGTCTTGCTATCTGGTTTCTCGGCCAGAATGGGTTCATCCTCAAAGATGAGAGCGGTTTGTTGATAGGAATCGATCTGTATTTGACCAACAGTTGTGCAGATACACCCAACAGCTATTCCTATCGCGTCGATCGGCAGCTCCCCATTTTCATCGAGCCCGAGGATCTTAATATCGATGTTTTCATCGCAACCCATTCCCACCGCGATCACACGGATCCACAAACCATCGGACGTATGTCGCGAATCACCGAGACGATGTTCCTCGGTCCATTTGATGCGGCAAGAATCTTCATGCAGTGCGGAGTGCCGCCGTCCAAGTGCCGTGTGCTTCATCCTGGCGAAGTGATGGCACTCGGCTCAGCCGAGCTGCAAGCAACGTTCGCCTTTCCGACGGATTCGACTGACCTCAACCATATGGGCGTTCTTCTTACATTTGGATCGGGCATTACCTTTTACAATTCGGGCGATACGGCGTGGTCGGATCGCCTCTCCTTATTGCTTCCACGTGATGTGGACATCTGCACCATCTGCATCAATGGCGGCTACCACAATCTTTCTCCTGAGCACGCTGCGCTCATTATCAGGGATATAAATCCGCGTGTAGCGATTCCCTGCCATTACGACATGATGGTGAATAACGTGGGCTCGCCAAATATGTTCCGTGCAGCACTTGCGCGCGAAGGCATGGAAGATCGCTTTCATATGCTCAGCTACTATGCGCCTTGGTTCTACACGAAAGCTTCTATTTCCACGGACGCGGGGTGACTCTATGAACATTTCTTTGGAAGGCAAGATTGCTATCGTGACCGGTGCCTCGTCGGGAATTGGGCTCGCAATCACACGCACGTATTTGGATTGCGGAGCTGCTGGTGTTGTCGCAGTTTTCCGTCGGAACGAAATCCCGAATGAGCTTATTGAGCTCCAGCGTGTGTACGGAGACAAACTCGTCGTCGTCCGTGGCGATGTAGCGGACGAAGAGACGGCGATCGAATTTACTCGGACGGCAGTTGAACGTTTCGGAAAGATCGACATCTTCGTAAGCAATGCGGCCATCAGCATCGTAAAGGCTATACACCTGCACACGGAGCAGGAATGGGACACTGTGATCAACGCCAATGTAAAGAGCCTTTATTGGGCGTCGAAACACATCATTCCCGTGATGATCGGGCAGCACACTGGTCTGATCCTCGTCAGTGGGTCCATTTCGGGCGAGGTCGGAATCCCCACACAAGGGGCTTATGCGCCTTCCAAAGGCGCGTTGCATCAGATGACCCGCCAGATGGCAATCGAGTATGCGAAACATGGTATCCGCGTGAATGCCATCGCGTGTGGCACTGTAGACACCCCCATCGTGCACGAGTCGGCCAAATCCTCTGGTGACGCGGAAGGATATTGGAAGATGCTCAAGGACGCTCACCCTATCGGACGCATTGCCAGCGCGCAAGAAGTTGCAGCATTTTACGCCTATATGGCTACGGATCTTGCCAGCTTCTTTACTGGCGCCATCATCATGCTGGACGGTGGGTACACCGCACAGTAAGGAGACAAATGCAAACGATGCTCGCAGCTCGCTATCTCGGACCAAACCAGATCGAAGCGTCTCGCGTTTCACTCCCATCCATCGGGCCCGGGGAAGCGCTCATCCAGGTTGAGGCATGCGGCTTTTGCGGCTCCGATCTGAACATCGTGGCCGGCACGCACCCCCGCGCGCAGGCCCCGCTTACTATCGGGCATGAGCTATCGGGACTTATCGTCGAATTGGCTGAACCTGACTCAGCATTCTCAGTCGGCGACCGGGTCACACCGTTTCCTTTGATTTCCTGTGGGGTTTGTCATGCCTGTACTAGCGGCAATGCACACGTATGTCGCCAGCTTCGACTGTTTGGCTTCGACGTAGACGGAGGGATGGCTGAATTTGTGAAGCTGCCCATAGCCTCGCTGGTAAAGTTGCCTCCGGACATGCCGCCGCGTATCGGCGCGCTCATCGAGCCTCTTGCGGTCGCCGTGCACGGCGTCGACCGAGCGGGAACTCGCGACGTAAAAGTCGCTGCTGTCCTGGGGGCCGGTCCCATCGGGCTGCTCACCGCCCTCGTTGCCAAGCAGCGCGGCATCCCCCACGTGCTGATTAGTGATGTTCGTCCTTCACGAGTTGAACTCGCGTCAAGTCTTGGGCTCGAAGCCGTTGCTGCAGGACTAGAGCTTCGTTCTCGCACGATGGATCTGACGGCACAGAACGGTGCGGACATCGTTTACGAATGCGCAGGTCACCCATCCTCTGCAAAGGAGATGATCGCGCTTGCGCGTTCGCGTGGTGTAATCGTCAACCTTGGTGTCTTCAAAGGTCCCGTCGAGATAGACATGCAAGCAGTGAACTTCAAAGAGCTGCAGATGCTTGGCTCACGGGTGTACGAACGGAAAGATTTTCAGACTGCCATCGACATCGCCATGAGCCTCCCTCTCGCCCCGATCATCAGTGCTGAATTCTCTCTCCGTGATGTCTCGGACGCATTCCGACTCTTCCAGGAAGGAGGAGCATGCAAAATTCTAGTTCTTCCTTCCAACGGCGGACAGTGAACCCGTTCGACGTCAGCGGTAAGATCGCTTTGATTACAGGGGCAACCCGGGGAATTGGGCTCGGCGCTGCAAGAGCACTCGCGCAAGGCGGAGCCGACATCCTGCTGCTTGGGCGCGATGAAGAGGAATTGGAACGCTGTGGAGAGGAGCTTCGAGGATTTGGCTGCCAAACCTTAACCTTATGCTTCGATCTCTTGCAGACCGGACAGATCAGGCCGTTCCTCGATGGCGTCTTTGCCGAACACGGAATTCCCGATATTCTCGTCAATTCTGCGGGTATTCAGCGCAGGGGTGAAGCAATAGATATCTCGCTAAGTGATTTCAACGAGGTGCTCGGTATCAATGTCACGGCGTTGTTCGAAGTAAGCCGCACATTTGCTCGTCACCGGATTGCTCTCGGAGGCGGGGGCAAAGTAATCAATTTAGCTTCCTTGATGACGTCCGCAGCGCGCCCGAATACTTCACCCTATACCGCTTCAAAGGGTGCCGTCGGTCAACTGACCAAAGCCCTCGCTGTTGAGTGGGCAAAGTATGGAATTTATGTCAATGCCATTGCTCCCGGCTACATCGACACTGACCTCAATGCGGCACTCATTGCCGACCCGGATTTCGACCAGTGGGTGAAGAGCCGGTGTCCGCTTGGCCGGTGGGGAACTCCAGAAGATATCGCGTGGCCGATCGTGTTTCTCGCGAGTTCGGCCTCTGATTTCGTTACTGGCCAGGTTATCTATGTAGACGGTGGGTGGCTCGCCACATTCTGAGCCGCCGCTAAGAATCTGTGGCGCAAATCCGAATATTCAAATCGCACGGGCCTGACGAGTTTGTGCTTATCACCTTATGCTTTTGCGAACAGGTGTTCCGCCTTCAACGTCAACCCATATTGTTTGTTCCAGTAGTTGACCGTGCTTTCCAAAAATATCTGTTGGGCTTGCACTCCATCTTTCGTGCGCAGCCCCCGCAGAATATTCTCGTGTTGCTTGACGGCCGCGGCACGTTCTCCCGCCGACCCTGGCTTATTGTCCCACCGACCCACGATCGAAAATACAAATAGCCGAAATGTAATCGTCTCCAGCATCTCAGCGAGGTAGGGGTTGCCAGCGATTTCCCAGATGGTGCGATGAAATAGAACATCGCAGTCATGAAAATGTTTCACATCGTCTTTCGCGTCGGTGCCCCTCATTTCCTTGACCAGCTTCGCAAGCTTTCGCTCCTGCTCATTTGTCAATTGCTCGGCAGCCCGCCCTATGGCAATGGCTTCCAATGGGATGCGTACTTCTTGAATCTGCTGGTAGTCCTGAGGGCTGAGCTGAGCGACATAGGTGCCGCGTTGCGGCTGCTTTCGCAGGAGACCCTGATGCTCCAGCTCAAACATTGCCTCACGCAATGTTGGCTGCCCGATCCCCAAACGCGACGACCATTTCTGCTCTAGGATCCGATCACCGGGCTTAAGCTCTCCGGAGATGATCGCAGTCCTCAGCGTCTGAGCCGCCAACTGCGGTGTGGTTTGCGGGCGGAGCACACCGCCGTCGCGTCTCGTCCATGAATCTTCCACTTATTAAAAGCTCCCGGCCGTGGACTATCTTTACTCTATAGTACAGGCGAAATTTGCGTCCAGTGTCTAGCGGTGTTTCTGCCGCCTGAGAAGAAGCAGATGGCTCGAGTACAGAAGGTTGTGACCTGTAGGTCTTGCAGCACGAGCCACCCATCCTTAGCTAGGGGGTCTCGAGCTTTGCCTGGAGTTCTTCAAGTGTGTAGCCCTTAGTTTCTGGAAAAAACTTGCCGACCACAATCAGCTGCACCAGCATCATGGATGCACAAAAGAAATATGGAGCGGATGGCGAGCGCTTTGCAACTAGTGGAAAGACATTTGCCAGACTCGCACATGCAATCCAATGCGTAAAGCTTCCTAAGCTCTGCCCTTTACCTCGCACCGAATTTGGGAATATCTCGCTGATGTAGACCCAGATCACTGATCCCTGAGAGACGGCGAAGAAGGCAACAAATCCAATGAGGGGCCAGAGAAAAAATTCCTGGTGTTTACCCGTGTATTTCATCACGCTCATCGTTCCTAAGCAGAAGAATGTGCCCACCGAGCCTAGAAGCAGAAGTTTTTTGCGCCCGACTCGGTCAATCACCGACATTGCGACAATGGTAAACAGCATGTTTGTCCCGCCTACAGCTACAGCCTGTAGATCGCTCGAAACTTTGCTGAAGCCAGCGCTGGCAAAAATGTCATTGAGGTAGTAAAGAATCGGATTGATCCCAGAGAATTGATTGAACAGAGCGAGCGTAACGGCAAGGATGACTGGAATGCGAAATCGACGCGAAAACAATGGCTGTCTGCCGGCTTCCTGATCCAACTGAAGCGACTCCTGGATGGCCTTGTACTCGAAGGGGGCCGAGGCGCCAGCCACCTCAATCAGCACTTGTCTGGCCTCTTCGAGCTTTCCCTTTTCCATTAGCCAGCGCGGGCTGCGGGGGATACGAAAGAGCATCAGCAAGAACAACACCGCCGGAAATGCCGATACTCCCAATTTCCAGCGCCACTCTAGGCTTCCCAGATTCATGGTCCCAATGACGTAGTTTGAGAAGTAGGCAACGACGATCCCAAACACGATATTCAGTTGAAACAGCGCAACCATGCGGCCCCGCCAGTAAGCGGGCGCAATTTCTGCGATGTACATTGGGCCGACAACGGAAGACGCACCGATGGCGACCCCCGCAATAAAGCGAAATACTATAAATGCGGACCAACTCCAGGCAACGGCACAGCCCACTGCAGAAGCAATAAACATAAGAGCCAGGATTCGCAGACTGTAACGCCGCCCGAACCGATCACCTGAAAATCCGCCGACAGCAGCACCAGCGAGGGTTCCCCAGAGTGCAACCGCAACTGTGAAAGCGGAACCGAAGCTGGCTGCGGAAAGATGAAACTGGGTGTTGAGGTCCTTGGTAACACCTGAAATCACGGCGGTATCGAACCCGAATAACAGTCCTCCAAGTGCGGCCGTGATGCTGGCCGCCACAACCGTGCGATTCAGCCGTACTTTGTGAAGATTTGCCGGTGAGGAAGATGAGACGCTCGCTACTTGCATGAATTGCCTCGCGAAAAACTAAATTTCGTATCAGCTAGATCCTGTAATCCTGAATCTGGCATTGTTATGGATTTCGCATCACGAAGATGCTTTGCACTCGGCGCTATCTTCTTTCCACCATAGGTTCTCTTCGCGTTCGCGGCAGCGTGTTACTTCTTGAGAGGAATTTCTAATACGGTTACGCTGGCGTTCGGGAAAACATACGAATGTTTCCCTGTGAATCTTTCGATATGCGTCACAGCAATAATGCGATTCGAATTGTATTCGTCGTTCTCGGTCAGCACTCCGTCCCCAGCGATGGTCGTCACACGCCCCGGGCCCGTGTCCAGCAAGAAGGAACTGAGATCAATCACAGCGGATTCGGGACGGCTTACATTGCGATTGACGCACAAGAGTACCAGCTTGCTCTTATCTTCGGACTGCGCTGCGACGATATCGAGATAGGGAGCAGCGACGATCTCTGGCACCTGAATCAGTCCCTTCGAGATGTTCAACGTTGGTGAGGTGGAGTCGACTCTCAGCAAGGTGCGCGGCTTCGCATTGGCATAACTCCGCAATACCCAGTAGGCCGGGGAAGCATATACCTGCCCGCGCCTCTTCCATATTCCGCCAAACTCGAGGATCCCCGTCATATTGGCAATCGAGACCGTATCCGAGTTACGCATCATCGCGTTCAAGAAACCGCCGGCAAACAGGGCGCCTCCCATGTTGTTGAAGTTCGGCACAGTATGCGAATTGTTGGCGATGATCAGCCACTCGGTAAAAGCGAACTTTACATCGGGACGGTGAGCATCTATGGCTTGCTGCTTCATGGCGCGGATCCGCTCTGATAAACCCCAAGGGGCAGCGAGCATCGCCATCGTGCGAAAGTCGTTTGACGCGTCGGGAAGAAGCACATCTTCGTTCACGATGAAGTGGCTGGAAAGGTAGTTGAAACTGTCAGGGGGATTGCTAAGCTGCTGCGCGTTCCAATCATGGAACAGACCTCCGTCGCCGCCGGTCGCGATCAGGCGGGTGCCAGCGTCAACCTTGCGAACAGCGTCACTGGTGGCCAGGGTCGCCGCTGCAGCAAGTTGCGCCGCAGGGTAGCCGATTTGATAGTTTCCCCAAAGTTCATTCCCTAGTTCCCATGTAAGGCTACCGTGGTGGTCAGCCCAATGAGCGTTGACGTAGCGGACCCACTCGGCCGCTTCGCGCGGTGTACCAGTACCCAGGTTCAACGCGATCTGCGGCTTTGCATCGATGAGTTGGCAGAAACGAAGGAACTCGTCGGTACCGAAGGTGTTGTACTCCGGTATTCCCCAAGCCAGGTTCAACTCACTGACACGAGTATCCAGGGGGCCGATACCATCCTGCCAGTTGTACCCAGAGGTGAAGTTTCCACCAAAACGAACCACCGGAGAATGCAGTTCCCTTGCCAGCGTAAGGATCTCCGGGTCCATGCCATCCACTGCATCGTCGGGGTCCAAGGCAATGTTGTCTACCAGCACTCGAGAAGCGCCTTCGAGAGAGATCACCAGGTCTACAGGTTCAAGCGGCGCTACTTGGCCGGGGTGCAACTCAAGATGAAAGATAGACTTCGTCCAAACATCGGACGACGCCTGTATGACACTCGCGGCCAGCACCTCCGCCGGATGCGCGTGGCGCCGCAAGGAGAGCTTTACCGCGTCATTCCCCTCGACATGCTTCAGCCAGACGCTGCCGGTGTACTTTAGCTCGCGATGAACAGGAAGGTAAACCTGTTCCAGGATCCCCACCTCCTTGCCCGGAAGGGACATCAGGAGAATAGATTGCGCTGAATTCGCGGCGTTTCCACGCAAAGGAGCATAACGACTGCCTTGAGCTGGGTAGAGGGGTTCCCACGGCATTGGCAAACCGAGAGACGACGCGGCTCGAAGTTCAGCATTGGAGTTCCACTTGGCCTCGAGATTTTCTGCCGACCAGAGGCCTTCTTCAAACGAGGGGTTCTGCACAACGTTGGCCCAAAGACCACCGTAGGTGGATTGCCCAATCGGCTCCAGAAAACTTCCAAAAAGCGTGGAGGGTATTTCTTGCTGCGTGTCGGGGCGGCTGACTCGGATCATGATCGGCTTGCCTTGTGGTCCCGACGAAGACTCTGACATCTGAGGCCGAGCGATGGGCGCGACCGATCCCGCCAACAAGAGGATGCTCATCAACGTGATGAGCGCTGGCGCCGATCTATCGAGGCCCTTGATGTTCAATTGTTTCTCTTCCCTGCATATAGAAATCGAGAAAACAGTGACGCTACACCGAAGCAAGACACCACTGAAGTATCCGGCTTTTAGAGGCTGGGACGAGCTCGTGCCAGGCGAACCGACCGCCTGACACGATCCCTACCGGAACTAGAAGCTTACGCGAGCGGTGAATTGGATATTTCTTGGGTTTGAAACTGTTGAGGTTGGTATGCCGAAAGAAGAGTCCGTTGGATTCGTATCCGGTACTGCGAACTGATGCCGATTGAATGCGTTAAGCAACTCTGCCTTGAAGATAAAGGCAACACCTCCGCTGATGGGCGTGGTCTTCCATATGCTTATGTCTTCGTTGTAGAAATTCTGGGACCTCACCTCTCCTGTAACTCGGGGTATATTGCCAAAGGTATAAGGTCCGGTACCGCGAACGGCAGTGCTGTTGGGATCAATGAAGGCAGCCGGATTGAAGTAGCTATCCTGGCTCGCGATAAAGGGGTTCAACTGGCCGGCGCGATAGGCAGCGCTCGCCATAGACTGGCTTGGATCACGCGAGTAGCGAATGTTGTTGTCCCAACCTGGGATCGAGGTGGCACAGCAAAATGAAATGGTTTGTCCGGACTCGTAACGCTGAATCGTGCCAATCTCCCATCCCCCGGCGAAGTAGCTCATGGGACCATGCGTGAGGTATTTCTGTCCTCTTCCGAAAGGCAGCTGATACAGAGGAGCCACCACGAAAGTCTGTGGGAGATCTTCCGCGCTCAGAGCTTTTTCCTGATGGAGATTGGATGGATTCTGCACTTGCTGCCCGGAGACGTTGCCTGGTATCGCGCTGTCGGCATCTGTCAGATTCTTTTCCCAAGTGTAGGACACCTGCAACGATAGTCCATTCCGAAAGCGCCTGGTCAGCGAGACGAGAAGCGCATTGTAAGTTGACATGCCTACGTTCTGGATGCAGCAGCCCGTGTCTATCGCGGAATACTGAGGGAAAGGCCGGAGAGCACGTTGGACCGGCGCTCCCGCACCCCACAAGGAGAAGAACCCAGGAAATGGTGAGACTACTCCCACATCGTTGCCTGCCACTGCGGCATTCAGGTCGTTGCCAAGGTTGAACGCACTCAAAGGAATATTGTTGATGTTCTGGACGCTCGATCGCAGATTCTGTGCCTTGTTGCCGAGGTAACCGACTTCAAGTATCAAGTCCTTGGCCAACTGCTGTTGCACCTCGAAGCTCCATTCGTACAGGACTGGCGGTTTGCCGGACGAGCTTGCGATGTAGTTATCGCTTACAGGCTGACCGTTGAAGATACCGGGGTCCAGATTGGGCGGGTGAGCATATGCAGGGAACCCTGTGTCACTCAAGAACGACGGCGAAAATCCATCGGCGCTTGTGAACGCTGGCTTAACTGCGTAACCAGCATTCATTCCATTGCCGTCGTCTGCATATTGTAGCGGGCCGTAGATGATGGCCGCCCCGCCTCGGAACACGGTCGTTCCATTTGTATATGGAGAGAACGCAAAGCCCACTCTCGGAGCAATGTCTTTGTAGTAGGTGTTAGCCCAACGCGTGTTGCCTTTAGACTGTGTACCGAAGACGAGAGCGCCAGGAATACCGTATTCAGGATCTGTCTCGGTAAGGCTGAAGTTCGACGTTGCGTTATGTGCACCCGTGCGAGGAACATCGACATCCCACCGGATACCCAGATTCAGGGTCAGTTTGTCGCTCACCTTCAGGTCGTCTTGCGCAAACAATGCATAGTAGAACGACGTCCATCGAGATTGCGTCGAGAGAACTCCGTCTCCAAAGTTGCCGCTTGAGACCTGGCCGAGGAAGAGGCTCGCCAAACTGTTGCCGTCAAGTTCCGAATTCGCAGGATCCGACGACGTCTGCGCGCGGTCGAAAATGAGAGAAGGAGTCGGATAGCTCAACGGTGAGAACTGTTGAATACGGAAATCCATCCCGAACTTAAAGCTGTTGCGTCCTTTTGTAAGACTTAAGCTGTCGTTGAAACGGAATCCGTTATCGATCCAATCGTTGTTCAGTTGATACTGATTGCCCAAATTGCGGTACTGATCCCGACTGTCAAAGTTGATTTGAGGAAAAACTTTCGAAGATGGGGAATTGGGAATTCCGAGCTGCTGAGTGTAATCAATATTGTTGAGAGTTGAAAAGGGGAAATTGGCACTGTTGGAGCGGTTATAGCCGAAATTGAAATGATTCAACAGGTTCGGTGTGATGACAAAGTCCCAACCTGCGCGACCGAAATGGGTTGTGAAATTTTGCTGCCAGGTTCCTGAGTCCTGGGGATACGGGAGTAGGGCCGTTGCGCAGCAGGTCCGAAGGTTGTCGCGTGTCGAGTACGAGGCGAAGAATTTCTGCCGGGGCGAGGGATTGACATCAATCCGGACGGTGTACGTGGTGTTGAAGACGGGGAATGAGCTCGGATAAAAGTAGTTGTTGAATAGTGCCGATGTCGTGGGCAGGGGGAGGTAATTGAGAATGTTCTTCGCCACTGCGCTGAAATTCTGCTGCGGAATCTTGTTGCCCGGAAACGCAGACCGACAGGGTGTGCCGTTAACTATCCGCTGGGTAGTAGGGTCAAAGATCTCGCCTGGATACACGGGTAGGCCATCACAAGGATTGATTGTTGTGCTTCCACCGGCCGGTGGCGCTGCTGGATTGTAAAGGTCGGTGAAATCTCCACCACGTTCCGCAAGAGTAGGGACAGTGCTTACCTGCGTCCCTCCGATCGTGCGCCTAAGTTGTTCCCAGGAGAAGAAAAAGAACAGCTTGTTCTTTGCATCGAACAGGTGAGGGATACTTAATGGACCACCCAGGCTCACACCGTAGTCGTTCTGCTTGTCGTCGGGCCTGGTATACGCGCTGGTGCATTGCGGCGTGTCGTTCGCCCCCGAACAATTCAGAGCAAGGTTGCCGTTGTTAAACCATGTATTAGCATCCAACGCTTCGTTGCGGAAAATGTCGAATACGGAGCCGTGGTATTGATTTGTACCGCTCTTCGTGACGAACGATTCAATTCCACCACTCGTGCGTCCGTATTCCGCTGCAAATATGCCTGTGATCAACTTGAACTCTTGCAGCGCCTCAACCGAAGGGGACTCTTCGTCAAATGACGAGCCGTTTTCACTCCTTGTCTGGCTCGCTCCGTCAAGGAGGTCGTCGTTGCCGAAAGCCTGGCCACCCGCGATCTTCAGCGTGTAAATGCCGTTGAAGCTGTTGCTCGACCCGGGACCGGTGGTCCCCGGCAGTAGGAATATAAAGGACTCCGGGGAACGGAGCGCCCCCACACCACCCAAGGCGAGGGGTAATTGGATGATTTGCCGGGCCTGAATCGTTCCGCCGACGTCAGACGACTGTGTTTCTATGCTTGGCGCGGAAGCGTCGACATTCACGGTTTCCGAGGCGCTGCCCGCGGTGAGTGTCACGTCCAAGGCGGACACATTGCCGATCGTGATCTGTACCCCGTGCTGGACGGTCGTCGAAAAGCCATTGGCCGATACTGTGACATCGTAGGAGCCTAGATTCAATTCTGGAAAGCGGTAAGAACCTTCCGCGGTCGAAACCGTGGCCCGTGTCACTCCTGTGGAAGGGTCGCTGACCGTGATCTTGGCTCCGGGGACAGCCGCTCCGGATGGGTCCAGAACGCTACCTGCCAGAGAACCGCGCACCGATTGGGCAACGGCTACATGAGAGGGAAATAGGGTTCCGTCCAAAGCCAGGATCGCGCAGAGCCCGACCAGCATCGTGATCGTCATGCTTATTTTCTTCATTGTGTTGCCTCCTGGAATGTTTTCACGTCAACCGCTGCTCGACCGCGATCATAGCTATGCACTTGCCTGCCGATTGATCGAGCCTTGGTTCTCGACGATTTCATGATGGGCATTGACGAGAGAACGAGAAGGGACAACACAAAGAACCGAAACCCTTGCTATTAAGTTCTTACTCACACGCCTCCAATCCATCTTTCATCTGTCGCGACATTTTATAAATAATAGATCATAGAAAAGTCAAGCAGAAACTAGGGACCCGGCAAATCGCTTCAAGAACTAAATATGGTGTGGAATCTTCCGCAGTTAGCGTCTCGACGAAAGTGCGAATGTGGTCGATTTACGAATCACTAGCGAAGTTGCGATCTGATCCGTGAGATTGCTTGGCTTGATTGAACTATCGAATTGCCACAAAAGGGATTCAAAAGCCGCCTCAACCAATTTCTGCCGCGGCAGAACCACGGTTGTCAGAGGAGGCGAGGTCAGTTGTGCGAGTTTGATGTCGTCGAGTCCTATGACAGATATGTCGCGGGGCACGTTCAATCCACTTTGTTGCAGAGTTCCGATCGCCCCTATCGCGATGAGATCATTTGAGCAAACAAGTGCGGTTGGACGATCTTTTAATTCCATGACTTGCCGCGCTGCTTCGCTACCACCCTCAAAGGTATGATGTTGCTCAAGCAGGCGTTCCGTCCTGACCACCAGCCCAAGTTCACGCATGGCAGTGATGAACGCACTTCGACGAAGCATAGCCGAATAGTTTCCGGTGTCTGCACCTGCAAAGCCAATTTCACGGTGCCGTAACGCTGCGAGATGCTGTACAGCCTGCCGAATACCCGCAAGAAAATCGATCTGGATGCTGGTGTGTGGTTCCCTTTGAATGCCGGATTGAATGCTCACAATGGGAACGCCTCGAGCAATCCGGTATATGTCGTCGGGCTCGGTCGCAAACGTCATCATGGCAATCCCGTGAACGCCATGCTGCAACATCCGTTGAAGCCACGACAGAGCACGTTCCGGGTCACTATATGTCGATCCAAGCATCATCTCGTAGCCGTGCTCAAGGGCAATATCTTCAAAACCCTGGATCAGTTCACAAAAAAACGGATTGTCAATTTCGGGAACAATCAGTCCAACTAGCCTTGTCCTTCCCGACCCAAGTGCCTGCGCGGCACGACTAGGGGAGTATCCGAGTTCGTCGATCACCTTCCATACACGTCGAGCAAGCTTTCGATCGACATTTGTCACCCCGCTTGTGACCCGAGAAACGGTTGCGATCGACACGCAGGCCAGACGCGCTACGTCGTGTATGTCAGAACGACCGCCATGCCCTTCGATCTTCCTAAGCGGCCGGGACTGCATTTGCGATTTCTGGCCTGAATCCTCCAATCGAGCTACTGTCCTATGCATGTTCGCCTAGACCTCGGTGGAGCTTACCGCATTCCGTTCGAATTGGTGTTCCAGAGGGAAAGCGTAACCACTGCTCTCGTTGGCGAAGAGGATATCGAAGGGCATCCGCTATCCCACCGTCAATTCAAGCTTTACGACGGACCCTGGCGGGACGGTAAGAGTAACTTCACCCCCACCTAGATCCGTACGCAGCGGAGTCGTCTGAACGTTAGTCGGTTGTTCAAAAGTATTGTAGGCATGCATATCTGCTGCAAAAAGTGCCGTTCCTGATACTTGCTGGATATTCGCACCTCTTAGCTTCACGCAGGTCAACTTAGGGGAATGCACATCGGTATTTACGGCCGTAACCGTGATTACATTTCCTTTGCGCGATGCCGAGCCATTCATTCCCCATAGGTTGGAGCTCTTGCCTTCGTATAGGTAATGGATGTTCGGGGCGGAAAAGTTGGCGCGCAGTGCCTTCCCTCCCTGATGACCGGCATACATCCCGAAGACGTAATAGTTCGGCGTGGCGAGAAACTTCTCTTCATGGCACAGGAATAGCGCGTTGATATTGTTCACCAACTGTGCGTTTGTTCCCATGCAAACTTTTTCGGGATGCCGATTGAAGATATCCAGCGTCAGTGCCGTAGCCAACGCATCCCGCACAGTCACCTGCTGACCGAAAATATGGGCTGGGTCTACTTCCGTCCCTTCCACGTACCACGGGCCATACTCGTCCACCACCAGGCGGACGCTGTGTTCTTTATCGTATCGGCCCATCGCAGCCCATTGGTCTTCGATGATTTGTTCTATTTGGTCGCACTCTTTCAAGACCTGATACCAGCTTGCGTCCTCGAAGCGCAGGGCCTGTTCATGGCGCGCGGAATAATGATGGACGGACCAGCCTCTAAAATGTGGATTGCTATACGGATGAGTCGAGGCAAAGATCTGTTCGAAAAACCGATTCGTCCAGTCCAGGTCATTGTCATTCGGACCGGAGCCGACCAACTGGAGATCTAACCCAAAACTTGGGATCCACGTAGCGTACCGGCGAAACTCTGCTGCGTAATCCTCCGGCAGGAAATTTCCTCCGCATCCCCAGCTTTCGTTCCCCACGCCCCACCAGCGCACGTTAAATGGGTCGCGCGAACCTCCTTCCGCTCTGAGCGCTGCTAGAGACGTTGAACCGGCGGGCGAATTGCAATATTCAACCCAGTTATCAAACTCCAGCGCGGGAAGGCTGCGGACATTTGCCGCGAGGTAAGGTTCTGCCCCTGTCAACTGGCAGAAGCGCGCAAACTCATCTGTACCAAACTCATTCGTCTCAAAAATCTGCGCTCCTTGCTCGTGGAGACGTTGAGCATCGGGATCCACTTCCCAAAAGTTTGTATGTCGTGGGCGCTTTGCTACCGGACCGACGCCGTCGCGCCAGTTATAGCTGTCAGCGAAACAGCCGCCCGGCCACCGAATGATCGGGACATGGATCTCTTTGAGGCGATCTACCAGATCGGCGCGGACGCCATGATAATTTCTTATCTTCGAACGTTCGCCGACCCACACGCCGTCGTAGATTACGCCACCGATGTGTTCGGTAAATTGCCCGTAAAGCAGTGGCGAGATCACTCCAAGACTTTCATCCGCCAGGATTTCGATAAACGCGTCAGCCTGTGGTGCGGCTTCGCCGCGCGAAACGAACGTGGACGCCAGGCTTGCCATTGCGGCGCTCCTCAGGAACTGACGACGATGCATGAAATGACCCTTTCGAATGAGCCCCTTTGGTGAGCCGGATTTCGGGACTTGACATATTTGTAGATTATAGATAAAAGATTTGTCAATCTTGTGTGGCCCTGTTCGATGTTCTGAAGGGCTCCTGCCGGCGAGTTATAGAACGACGATCGCACCATTCATCTACATCTTAGGGCGAACAAGATCGTAGACGTTTCACGATTCCAAAGGTAAAAGGCTGAGGAGCCGCGGACAATCCAATGAAAACCCAAGCTAATCTGCACTCGCGATTTAACTTCAAGAAGTTACTGACGGCAGTTGCGATTGCCGCCGCCATCGGTCTAACTGGTACACGCTCCGCGCACGCTCAATCGAGTCGACCCTGCGATATCTTTGCGACCGCTTCGCCAGCCACGCCGTGCGTAGCTGCATACAGTACAACGAGAGCACTCTACGCTTCTTATACCGGATCGCTATACCAAGTCACTCGGCAGTCCGACGGAACCACCTCCAATATCGGCGTTCTATCGGACGGGTACGCCAATGCTGCTATACAGGACGCATTCTGCGCGAACACGACTTGTACGATTACTGAGATCTACGACCAGTCTTCCGACCATAACAATCTAACCCCCGCTCCTCCTGGGGGCGAATCGAGCGGCCCTGGCCCAAACGGCTACGATCTTCCGGCTGCGGCCAGCGCTTTGCCTGTAATTGCCGGAGGTCATAAGGTCTACGGTATCTACATTTTTTCGGGAACCGGTTACCGCAACGACACCACGACCGGTATCGCAAAGAACGGGGAGCCCGAAGGCGTTTATATGGTGAGTTCCGCCAATAATCTCAATACCCTTTGTTGTCTGGACTTTGGAAATGCCGAAACGAGCAACGATGACACGGGTGCCAGTGATATGGATGCCTTAAACATCATCTGCCCCTCCATGCCATGTACGAATCCAGACGTTGGGTTAGATATGGAAAATGGCATTTACCCCTTCAACACCAGCACGCCCTTTACGGTATCCGGGACTCAATTTATCACGGCGATGGCGTGGAACGATGGTCAACATTACTACCAGGTCTACGGGGGGAATTCACAATCTGGAGGTCTCACGTCTTCCGGTTCGCTAACTCTTCCCAATGGATATTCACCCATGAACCAGCAAGGGGCGATCCTTTTGGGGATGGGAGGAGACAATACCCACATCGATTCGGGATACTTCTTCGAAGGAGTGATGACGACCGGAACTCCAAGCACTACCTCGATGAGCAATGTACAAGCGAACATTGTCTCGGTTGGATATCAGGGTGCACCAACGCTCACGAACGGCGTGACGTACACATTTGAAAACCAGGCGAGCCAAATGCAGTTAGACAACTACTGCGATGGCTGTTCTGGCGGAGCCACGAATGGAGTTCAAGTCATCCAGTATCCGGCGAATGGCTTGGAGACTCAGCAGTGGACACTTCACTCGCAGGGTAATGGATACTTCACCATGGTGAGCGTGCAAAGCGGCATGTGCCTCGACGACCCGTGGGGCAATGGAACTCCCTCCCGGACGCTCCCTCAAACCCAAGGGACCAGCACGATGCTCTGGCAGCAGCCCTGCAACGGGAATCCCGCCCAGAATTGGGAGTTCATTCCGCAGAGCAACAGCTACTTCCTCATTTTGAACGAAGCAGCAACGGCCGATAATTCGGCGTATGGAACTCCCATGGTGATCGACGACTACGATGGTGAAGCGACGCAGGGACTCCAAATGTGGCTCGATACCGCAAATGGCGAAGCGCCGCAGAACTGGCTCGCTTCGTTGCCTTCCGGGGCGTCTGGCAGTCCCTCCGGAACGATCAGCGACGGCGCGACCTATACCCTGGAAAACCAGGCTAGCTCGATGCTCCTGGATAACTACTGCGATGGCTGTTCGGGCGGAGCCACGAATGGCGTACAGGTCATCCAGTATCCGGCGAACGGCCTGTCGACGCAGAAGTGGACGCTCCACTCGCAGGGCAATGGGTACTTCACGATGGTGAGCGTGCAAAGTGGCATGTGTCTCGACGACCCGTGGGGCAATGGAACTCCCTCCCGGACGCTCCCTCAAACCCAAGGGACCAGCACGATGCTCTGGCAGCAGCCCTGCAACGGGAATCCCGCCCAGAATTGGGAGTTCATTCCGCAGAGCAACGGCTACTTCGTTGTGCAGAACCAGGCGTCCACGACGAACAATGGTTCTGCGATGGTCATCGATGACTACTACGGTGAAGCGACACAAGGACTTCAAATGTGGCTGGATACCGCGAATGGGCAAGCACCGCAGAATTGGCGACTGAATATTCAGTGAACGTATTGCATCGTCTTGCTTCCGCGCCAAAGTCGTCGTCGTGGCGCGGAAGCATCCCTGAGATCCTTCGACCGCGCAGAGTCCGAAAAAGTGCTGTGATTGGCGGAAATCTCTCAACCCACAATCAAATTAATTGAATATCGGGTCGCCTCATGGCCTTCTAAACTTCGGTCTATCGGCAGCTCTCACGCGGCGGCGCGTCCGCGCCAGCTTGCCTCCCTAAGAGTTTCGTCACGTCAAGATTTTGAGTTCCCAGTGAGGTTCCATCAAGCTTCTGGGTACTCTGGCGCTAGGGCGCTACGGTCAAAATCGATTCGTACTCGGGGATCAGTTTGGCGCCGATGAGCTTTGGTGTGGGTTCGACGCGGTCGAGGAGGTTGCGGGCTTTCGGGTCGAGGTAAATCGGAGCGACCGCGGGCATGGGCAGAACCTTCAGAATAAGTTGGGATCCTGCCGTTGTGAGGCCCCATCGTTTGAGGCCGATCTGCCAGGGAAGGCCGTTGAAGAAATTGTCGTCCAGCACGGTTGCTCCGGATTGGATGCGGCCGATGTCGCCCGAATAGTCGAGTTGGAGAAGGACATTGCTTAGGCCGTCGAAGTCAGGGTTGTGCCATTGCAACTGCCAGGTGCCTGCTGTGAGGAAAGCAGAATCGGGTGGGACGGCGGGCACGCTGGTTTTGCGCCAGTCGATATAGGGGCCCATCGTCATGGCAGAGCGAGGGGTGGCGATCTGGCCAGGAGTGACACTCAGAAGAGGATGCTTGTATGGTTGAGTAACGATCACGGTAGTCCAGAGGCCCTGAGACTTGCTTGGCAAGGAAGTGTTGAGGGCTGGGATTGCTGCGATCCTTTGCGTAGGCGATTCGGTGGAACGCAGGTGGATTGCGGCGCCGTCGAAGAACACGCTTGAGGAAGTGAAAACGAGATAGTCTTTGCCTCCGATGCGGAAGAGCGTGGTGTCTTCGGCTTGCCGTTGCGTGAGCAGGAGGATGGTGACCTTCGCGCCAGAGCGGTCGGTGATCTCAATCCTTGAATTCATGCCGGGATGCTGACCGGCGATGGAGATGGCGTCGCCGGCGCGTGAGATGGTGGCGCCCGAGGCGATGACGCTGCGTATGGATGCGCAGTTGAAGGAGAACTCGGGGGCGATGCCGGGGATGGCGAAAAAGACGACGAGATTACCGGTGGAGGCGTTGAGCTGCGTAAGGAGCTGAGCCGTGCTGTAGTTGAGCCTGACCGCGCCAAGCGAAAGATTGAAGGGCCACGCGAAGTAGGTGCCGCCGGGAACGGTGATGGGGTGTACAGGAATGGCGAGGTCTGCGTGGGGAAGCTTTACGTGGACCTGAAATACCGGGCGCGCAGGCAGCGCTAGCTGGCGCACGTAGTTATTCACGAAGACGAAGCCGGACGAACCCTTTGCGCGGACAGCAACGCGTGGAGTAGAGGTATCGGCGGGGTCACGCACTTGCCTGGACGGCGCGAACGCGGGCATTGCGGCGAGTTGCGATCCATAGGCGTTGAGGAAGAGATGCATGAGGCGAGTCTTGCGGTAGGATTCCCGCTGCTGGCCGAACTCGCCCAGCGGGGCCTGGAAGTCATAAGTCTTTTCGGGGAGATCGTTGGGATATCCGGTGGCGGTGGATTCCTGCAGCGTGGTGAGGAAGCCTTCGGGGTTGGCTCCGCCATGGAACATGTAGTAGCCGTAAAGATTAATTCCAGAGCCGATGCCGGTGAGCGTTAGCGCGGCGATGTCGTCGGCGGTGAGGAGTGGGCGGCGGTGGTAGGCAGAGGCCATGCCGCCGGCCTCCTCGGCACCGAAATAGGGGTCATGGTCGAGATGCACCTTGCCCGTCGGGTCTTCTGAGGGGACGGTCGCGCCCATGTCGCCAAGCTCGCGGTTGAAGTTGAAGAGGTAGGTCATGCTGGGGGGAAGGTTGGTCTGGGAGCCATACCAGAAACCGTCGGGATAGCCGCCGGAGACGGGAATCACTTCCCGGGGCGGGAAATCGAGCGAAGGCCAGCCGGTGACCGAAAAAATGGGCGTGTCGATGCCGGCGGCGACGGCGAGTTGTTTGAGCGTGAGGATATGCTCGGCACCGCGACCGGATCCGTGCAGGCCATATTCGTTTTCAAGTTGAGTGCCGATGATCGGGCCGCCATCTTTGAAGGTCAAACCCTGAACCTGCTGGCCGATCTGGTTGTAGAAGAGCTGGACGTAGTGGAGGTAGGTGGGGTCGTTGGTGCGGGTGTTGGGAAGTTTGGCGACCCAATCGGGGAAGCCTCCATTACGCGCTTCGCCATGCGCCCAGGGGCCGACGCGGAGCCAGACGTACATGTGATGTTTGGCGCAGAGTTGGGCGAAGCGGCGTAGGTCACGCTGACCAGCCCAGTCGAATTGCCCCTGAACCTCTTCGTGGTGGATCCAGAAGATGTAGGTGGCGACGATGTCCACGCCGGCAGCTTTCATCTTGAGGATCTCGTCCTCCCATTCCGATTCGGGGTAGCGCGAGAAATGGAACTCACCCATGACGGGCAGCCAGGGCTTGCCGTCGAGAACGAGGTAGCGGCTGTTGACCTGGAGCGAGTGGCCGGTGGAAGACGTGCCACCGAGATGGAGGTAGCCGGTTTCGGGAGGGACGAAGGGAGCTGAGGCGTCTACGGTGACTTGATTTTGATCTGGTATTTCCTGTGCGGCGACGCGGGGGGCCGATGCCGCGAGGGTGATCGTCGCGGCAACGATGAGTCGAAAGATGAAGCGGAACTTCATGAAGTTTAGGGCTCTCCCAGGGAACATCAGGAAGGGTGGATTGGACGAAGACAGCGCGGCGTGGCGCCGGTGGATGGTCCGGCACCACGGAGAGGAGCGAGTGAGGTTAGAAGTAGAATTTTGCTTCGAGTTGGATGGTGCGTGCACCGAGCTTGGTTTCAGCGAAGCCGGCCTGGGTCGGATTGGCAGGCGAGGCACCGTAGCCGCCGTAGTGCAGGTAAAGTCCGGGATCGTACTCTACGAAGGAATCAAGGGGGTGGTTGATGAAGTTGAAGGCCTGGGCGCGGATCTGAATACTACGTTGTTCGGCCATCTTGAACGCTTTGTACAAACCAATGTCGTTCGCTTGAAAGCGCGGCCCGTGGATATACGGAAGCTGGTAGGTGCCAATGCTCGGATTGTTTGCGGAGCCGAGCAGAGGTGAGGTGAAGCAGTTTGCGTTGAAGTACTGATGCGCCGCGAGATGGCTGCGGGGGTCGCAGACGAGAGTTGGAACCGCCTGCTCATCCGGCGTGCCGACGAGGACGCGATTGTCGAAGTTCGGTGAGTTGTAGTTGTTGGCGGCGTCGCCCACCGCGTAGAAGTTGATGGTTCGGTTGTGGATGCCGTCGTACTCGTTGCCGGTATTGCCATTGGCTGAAGCGGCAGCGGTGAACTGCAGCGGCGTTCCCGAGGAAAACTGCTCGATACCCGTGAATTGCCATCCATCCAGGATGCCGTTGAGGACCTTATGATTGCCGAGATACTTGGCGCTGACGTTCGGCAAATTGATGAGGTAGGAGATGTTGACGGTCTGACTCCGATCAAAGGGAGCAGGACCGTAGCAGCGACGCTCGACGAAGGGATTCTCACAGTTGTAGGAGAGCGCCTTGCCGTACGTATACGTGAACCAAAAGTTGAAGATACCGGTCTTCTTCGACGCGGTGGCCTGAAGAGAGTTATAGAAAGAGCTGAGGTTATGAACCTCGGTGCTCAGGCCGGAGAGCAGCGAATACGGGCGGCAGGTGGTGTCGTTGTAGGAGCCTGGGGTATAGCCGGGATACTCTCCAGGGCAGCCCTCGGGGACAGGATTGGTGTTGAGGTAGCCGGTCAAATATTTCGATACGTTTCCGTTGTAGGAGAGCTCAGTGCTGATGCCGCCGGGCAAGGTCTGGGCGACCGCAAGGGTGTAGGACCGAGTGACCGGCAGGTGGTTGTCGTGGAAATTTCCAATGCCGTAGAGGCCAAGCGGCAGGTAGGTCTGTAGCGTGGGAATGGCGTTGATCGTTGTGAGGCCGTAGAAGCTGGTGAAGGTTTCGTTGGGGGGCGCCTCGATGGTGGAGAAGGCGTTCGAGCCCGGATCGGCATAGTAGTTTGTGCCAAAGCCAGCGCGGACGATGGTTGTGCCATTGCCGAGGGCATCCCAGGCGAAACCGACATCGGGAGCGATCTGAAAGCCTAGAGCCTTGCCACCGCTAATGGAGATCGAAGGATCGGTTGCGTGCGTGACGAGACCGGGGGCTTCGGCGTAGGTGCCGTCCGGATCGTAGAGCGCGGGATCGAAGACGACGATCTTGCCGGCGTCTTCGTACCACGCGCCGATGTGGTTGACGCGGACTCCGTAGTTGACGCTAAAGCGGGGCGTTGCCTTCCATTGGTCTTGCACGAAGAAGTCGAAGCGCCTTTCGGTCATGTTGCCGATGAAGTTCTTCGTGCTTTGGGCGTAGCCCGCGATCTGTCCCGTAAGTAGATCAGCGAAGGGGTTACCAGTGTTGTAGGCACCGGAGTAGTTGCCGGTTTCGATATCTCCGTTTTCGATACCGGGGGTTAGCTCGCCGAACTGTTGCTGCGCGAAGTAGACGCCGGCCTTCAGAGTATGACGTCCGAGCAGCTTCGTCACATTTTCATTGACCACATAGGTCTGCTGCGGCGCGTGGATGGTCGGGTAGCTGCCACCAATCAAATAGAGCGAGGCATACCCTGCGTCTCCGTATTCCGGCTGGATGTTTGGAAGGATGTTGCTGTCGTTGTTATAGAGATCGGCGGCGGTATAGCCAAGCGTGCTGCGAGAGATGGCGTTTGGATTGCCGACGTAGGTTTGAAAGTTCAGTCGCGTGTAGGAAAAGATCAGCTGATTGGTGGTGGTGGAGGTTAAGGCGGTGGAAAGATTGGTGACCACCGAGTTGGAATCGTTATGGTTGTATTGGTCGGCGGTAAATAGGTTCGGCGTGAAGGTGTTGTAGTAGCCGAAGGGAAAGGGAACCGTCTCCGCTTCGCGATTGTAGCGTCCGGAAAGGTGGTTCTTCTGGTTGATGTTGTAGTCGATCTTGACGCTTTCCTGATCGCGCGGCTGGTAGGTTAGCGCGCTGCTGACCAGGTTGTATCCGCCATTGGTGGCAGGGTTGGCGTTCGGTTGCGGCAAGGCATTGATGAGAACCTGGCCGTTGGGATCGACGGCTGCCGGGTTGATGATGCCGGTGGTGCCTTCGCAGAGCGACGTGTTTGCTCCTGACGAAGTGCACGGGGTCACACTGGCGTAGTAGGCGCTACTGGCGAAGTTGCTCATGTACGCCGCGTCGCTGAAATCGCCTGAGCGCATGGCTGCTGTCGGGGTGACCGCTTCACGGATGTCGAGCAGCGGATCCTGCACGTACTGGAGCGCCTTCTCATAGGCCACGAAGAAGAAGAGCTTGTCGCGGTTCTTGTTGAAGCCGGTGCCGGGAATGACGACGGGGCCACCAATGTTGGCGCCCGGGTAGTAATACGCGTCATTCGGCTTGGTGAGGCCAAGGTTCTTCACGCGCCAATCGGTGTCATTCAGAACGTAATTGCGTGCGCTGAAGTAGACTTCGCCGTGGAAACCATGACCACCGGATTTGGTTTCCGTATTGATCACGATGGGGCCGTTGGGATTCTCGGGCAGGAAGGCCGCAGTCTCGACCTTCGCCTCGGAGATCATGTCAACGTTGGGCGTAACGGCTGCGCCACCCGAGGTGTTTACGTCGCTGACAACGGCGCCGTCGCTGACGATCTGGGTGAGGTCGAAGCGGTTGCCGTTGACCGAGAAGGCGCTGCCGTTCTGGCTAAATCCGGCGGTCTGGCCGCTGTACGTGTCGCTTTCAAAGTTGCCGGAGTCGGCTGCGCCCGGGACAAGTCCAAGCAGTTCCACGGCGCTGCGTCCTTCAATGTCGAGGTTTTGAATTTGCTTGCTCGAAAGGGTATACGAGCTCTCGCCCGAGGTCGTGGGCGTGATGGCGTCCGACTGGGCCGAAACATTGACAGTCGAGGTCACCGCCCCAATTTGCATGTGGATGCCTGGGATGGCCTGGTTGTCGCCGATTCCGAGGACGATGTTCTTTCGGAGCAGATCGGAAAAGCCCTGCATGTGGAAGTTCGCCTGATAGGTGGCAGCCGGCAGGTTGGGGAAGGAGAAGAATCCGCTGCCGTCGCTCTTGGCCGTCCGCGAGGTCTGGGTTGAGGTATCGGTGAGGGTAACGGTTGCACCGGGGATGACTGCGCCGCTGGTGTCCTGGACGGTTCCGGTGAGGCTAGCGGTGCCGACCTGCGCGTGGGCGCCTGCGAAGGCGAAGGTACTGAGAACAGCGATGGCGGCCGGCCTGACAAAGTAAGACAAAAGGTGAAGACGGATCATGTATGTTTCCTCGTTTTGGGCGTCCACTCTCCACGGACGTGCCCGGAGAGCACCGTCGAAAGAGCGAATGGAGTGCGCAGAAGACACTATCTGGTTGAAACAACGACTTGGAACATACCAAAGTATGCGTGCCACCATTTCATGATGTTCTTGGTTCCCGGGCGGACGGGCGGTTTCACGGAGAGGAATGTGAGCGTAGCGTAACTTGTGCGGTTCCGGGAGAGGAGTGCACAATCGAATCGTGTTGGACGGGACTTCCATCAGCCTTCGGCGAAGAACAGTGCGAGCGCTTGCTCTGATGGCGCTGGGTGGAGTGGCGTGTCTAACGGCGCAGGCAGTGACGAGTGTTCCGGGGAGGACGCAGCCGCAGAACTACACGACGCGCGTTTGGCAAACGCAAGATGGGTTACCGCAGGAGACCGTGCAGGCCGTGGCACAGACGCCGGATGGGTTTCTGTGGATTGGAACGACAGGCGGATTACTGCGGTTCGACGGCTCGCATTTTGTCACGTTCGAACGGGGAAATACTCCGGCGTTTAAGGAAAACAGCGTCTTCAGCCTGATGACGGCGCGGGATGGGACGCTGTGGATCGGAACGGAGGGCGGTGGGCTGGTGCGGATGCGCGGCGGCCGTTTTCGTCAGTTTGGCGCGGCCGACGGGTTGATGGACGGGTTCGTCCGCAGCACCCTCGAAGGGCGCGACGGCCGGATCTGGATTGGGACTGACGATGGCCTGTTTCAGCTGCCGGATGGGAAGGCTGAGCGTGCGGTGCGCGTGGATCGTACAGCGGCATTCCCGGCAATGGCAGTGCATGCGCTGGCGCAAACTGTGGATGGTAGCGTTTGGGCCGGCGGATCGCGGCTGGTGGCGATTCGCGGAGGAGTGGCAACGGAATATCCGTTGGTCGGACAGTACAGCGAAACGCGAGTGAAGTCGATTCTGCAAGCGCGCGACGGAACAGTGTGGGTGGGGACCGTTTCAGGGCTGCAAAAGCTGCTACCGGGAGCCGATCGGTTCACGCGCTTCGCCGGTGTCGATGGAACCGTAAGGACATTGCGGGAGACCGGCGACGGGACGCTTTGGATTGGAACCATCGGTTTGGGCGCCTACACGTTGCGCGAAGGACGGCTGGCGGTGGTTGGCGCCGAGCCAGAGGAGGACCTGAAGTTGCCGAGCCGGACGGTGTTGAGTTTGTTCGAGGACGGCGAGCGCAATGTGTGGATGGGGACGCAAGCGGGCGTGGTGCGGTTCAGCCGGTCGCTGGTGCAGTTGGTGCCGTTGCCGAATGCGTCGGACTCGGATTTCGAGACGATCTCGCGGGATCGGGATGCGGCGCTTTGGGTGGCGAGCACGCGGCTCTCCCACCTGGTGAATGGGGTGGCGACGCCGACGGAGTTTCTGGCGCTGCATGGCGCGCGGGTGCGGAATGTCTTTCGAGCCAAAGATGGGACGCTTTGGATTGGAACGGATGGGCGTGGGTTGTTTCACCTCGGGCCGGGTGCGGCGACGGAGCACTACACGACGGCAAACGGGCTGACGAATAACTTTGTGCGCGGGGTGATCGAGGCAAAGAATGGCGACCTCTGGATTGCGACGGATGAAGGGGTTAGCCGGCTGTCGCATGGAGTGTTTCGCCGTTTCCGGGTGCAGGACGGGCTGGTTTACTTTAGCGTACGGACGCTCCTGGAGGATCGTGCGGGTAACCTGTGGATTGGAACCGATCGCGGGTTGAGCCATCTGGTGGGCGATCGGTTTGTGCAGGACGCCGCGACGCGTGCTCTGGCTGGTGAGAAAGTGTGGGCTCTGGATCAGAGCGCGAGTGGCGCGTTGTGGATCGGGACCAGGGACAACGGGCTTTACCGATACGTTCCGGGGGCCGCAACGACGGCCCATTACACGACTGAGCAGGGACTGGCGAGTAACAGCGTGTACGCGATCCTGGAGGACCGCAAGGGCCGCTTCTGGATGAGTGGCGAGAGCGGGGTGACGGTCATCTCGATTGCGGACTTGGAGAAGCTGGCGGGTGATCCGAAGAATTACCTTTCGCAGCGTTTCTTTGCGGTGTCGGAGGGCGGAGAGTTGACTCCACTGTACGGCGGGACGATGCCCGCGGGGGCGATGACGCCGGAGGGAAATGCCTGGTTTCCGACGAGCAAGGGACCAGTGCAGTTTCTAGCGAATGAAGCCGATTCGTCGGCAGTGCCGAAGGTGTTTCTGGACGAGGTGGTGGCCGACGGGCGAACGGTGTCCATGCAGACGGGACCGGTGGTTCTGGATGCGAACAATCGCAGCCTGGAGATTGCGTACGGAGCTATTCTGCTGGGACCGCAGGATGCAGTGCAATTCCAGTACAAACTGGATAACTTTGACCGGGATTGGCGGTATGGGTCGAACCGTCGCGTAGCCGATTACACGAACCTGCCGGCTGGGCAGTATGCGTTTCGGGTAAGGGCGTTTCAGGGTGGATCCGGCAGGATGACGGAGCGGACGCTGACCGTGGTGAAGCGCCAGTATTTCTATCGGACGTGGTGGTTTTTGGGCCTGTGTATTGCTGCGTTGGCGATGGTGATCTGGTGGGTGCATCGGCAGAAGCTGCGGCGGGTGGAGACGGCCTATAAGGCGAGGATCGAAGAGCGGGCGCGGCTGGCGCGGGAGATGCACGACACGTTGATCCAGGGTTGCGCGGGCGTGTCGTTGCTGCTGGAGGCGGCGAGCGTGGGTGGCGCGGGAAGCAGCACGGCGCATGTAGAACTTCTGGATTATGCGCGAACTCAGTTGGCGGCGGCGATCGACGAGGCACGACAAGCGGTGTGGAATTTGCGTGGTCAGGAGTCGACGAATTTTGGCGAGGTGTTGGAGAAGCTGGCGGAGCGGCTGGGACGGTCGTCGCATATTGCGTTCGACTGCAAGGTCGAGGGTGAGGCGTATGACTTCCATTCGGCGGCGATGCATGAGATTGCGATGGCGAGCAGGGAGGCGATTTACAACGCTTTGTTGCATGCGAATCCGACGCGGATTGCTGTGCGGGCGAGTTTTGGCGCGGATGAATTCACGCTTTCGGTTGAGGACAACGGAGTTGGGTTCGACTTGTCCGATCAGCCACCGGAGGGACACTTCGGGCTGATAGGGATTCAGGAGCGGATGCGCCGGCTGGGTGGCAGCGTGCGTGTGACAAGCGCGGTTGCACGCGGCACGGAAGTGTATATTCGAGTACCGAAGGCGGCGCTGTGCGCCGAGCACAATCGCTCGACCGCGGAGCAGGCGGTGAAGGAGATGGTGGGATGACGAAGGTTTCGGCAGGGTCGATACGCATCATGCTGGTAGACGATCACCCGATCGTGCGGATTGGATTGGCGGCGCTGATCGGCACGCTGCCGGGAATGGAGACGGTTGCGCAGGCTGGCGGCGGACGCGAGGCGATCGCGCTGCACAAGGAGCATCAGCCGGACATAACGCTGATGGATCTACGGCTGCCCGATCTGAGCGGTGTCGAGGTGATTTGGGCAATCAGGATGGCATCGCCGGAGGCGCGGTTCATTGTGCTGACGACGTACGAGGGCGACGAGGATATCCACCAAGCGTTACAAGCGGGCGCGCGAGGGTACATCATCAAAGGGATGCCGCACGATCTGCTCGCGGACGCGATCAAGCGGGTGCATGCGGGCGGACGGTACTTGCCGCAGGTGGTGAAAGAGACGCTGGCGAATCGCACGCCGAGTAGCGATTTGAGCTTTCGGGAGCGCGAAATTCTGGAACGGATTGCGCAGGGAAAGAGTAATCGGGAGATTGCGACGGAGCTGGATCTAGCGGAGATTACGGTGAAGTGCCGGGTGTCGGCGATTTTGGAACGGCTGGATGTGCATGATCGAACAGAAGCTGTGGTAACTGCGCTGCAGAGAGGTCTGTTGCATCTCTGAGCAACCGATTTACGACGGAGGCGATGGATTGGAAACGATGGTGCTATGCGTTGGCTGATGGTTCGTTGCGCGCTGCTGGCGATGGGCGCAGCGGCGACTTGTCAGACAATTCCTGCTGCGGCACAAGATTCGAATCCCGCTGCCGTTGCTCCTGCGAAGCGCCCTTATTTCATCTATGGGGCTGACGTTTCGTTCTTGCGGCAGATGGAGTCGAAGGGGGTCGCTTTCAAGGAGGATGGGAAGGTGCATCCGGGCCTCGAGATTCTGCGGCATAACGGATTCAACTGGGTTCGACTGCGGATCATGAATGAGCCGACCTCGTTGCCGAATACGCTACCATACACGCTCGCGGAGGCGAAAGCGGCACGGGCGCTGGGATTCAGGCTCTTGCTCGACTTTCACTATTCGGACGACTGGGCCGATCCCGCGCATGAGAAAGTACCCGCGGCGTGGGCGAAGATGTCGCATGAGGAGTTGGTCAACGCGGTGTACCACTTCACGAAGGACACGATCACGGCCTTCCGCGAGCAGGGCACGATGCCGGATATGGTGCAGCTCGGCAACGAGGTTACCAGTGGAATGCTTTGGCCCGATGGCAAGCTGCCCGAGCGCTGGCCGCAGTTTGCAGAGCTGCTACAGGCCGGAGTCCGGGGCGTGAACGATGGCAAAGGAACGGAGCAGCGGCCGCTGATCATGATCCACATCGACCAGGCGGGAAATGATGAGACGACCAAATGGTTCTTCGATAATTTGATTGTGAATCGCGTGCCGTTTGATGTGATTGGGCAGTCGTACTACCCGTGGTGGCAAGGCAGTTTGAAGGACCTCAAGAACAACCTAGAGTTCATGGCGAACCGTTACAAGAAGCCGATCATCGTTGTGGAGACGGCATACGACTGGCGCGATGGCGAGGAGTTCAAAACAGGTAAGCCGCCGTATCCACAGACACCGCAAGGCCAGGCTGATTTTCTCGCCGCGCTGGTGAAGACTGTAAAGGAGACACCGAATGGGCTGGGCAAGGGCGTGTTCTGGTGGGAGCCAATGGCCGAAGGGGCGATCGCAAAGCGTGGGATGTTCGATGACCAGCGTGAAGCGTTGCCAGCAGTGAAGGTGTTTGGGGCGACACAGGAACAGTAAGATTTCGCTCTTGCCCGGACGGCGTGGTGGCAAAGATGGGGTGCATGTTCTGCACAGATTCTGGAGCGCATCCCGGAACCAAAGCCTCACGTTAACCGCTCGTCTCCCTACGCACGCAGCACAAGACCGTACAACGAACGCGAGACCCAATTCGATGCTGGTATCGGTGAGCTTGCTCAATTGCGGACGTTTGAGGCAGGTCGCTTACCAAGTAGCTAAAGCATGAGAGAGCGCGATGCAAAATAATTTTGGGTCCCCAGTGAGTCTCCAGAAACAGCGGAATACGCAGAAACCATGATAAACACTGGGTCTGGACGTAATATCACCTTCCGCATCGGCAAGTGATTGAACAACGTACGAAATTAAAGAACATCTGCCAGCCAGTCCGGGCGCTGTGGACTTTTCCGCAATGCATGGTCAGCTGCACGACCGAGAGGAAATGCGTCAGAGGGTACGTTTGAATAGCGGTGTGGCGATGAGCAGCGTTCCGATACCAAAGGTGAACAGGAAGAGCAGATCGTACTGGATAGCCACGAAACCGCCATCTTTCAGCAGGATTGCTTTGAAGCCATGGACGCAATAGGTGAAGGGGTCGATGATGGCGATGGCCTGCAGCCACTTTGGAAAGGCAATGATGGGAAACACCGCGCCGGAGGGGAAAAACAGCAGAGTGTTCAGGACTCCGAACATGGCGCGGGGGACGAGCGGATCGTCAACGCGAACCATCATGAGGAACATCATCCCGTTGAAGGCGAGTGCGGTCGCGACGATCATGGCGAGCAATTCCAGATCGGCAATGGGGCTGAAAATTGCATTCAGACCGGCGATCAGCGACCCGATAATGGTGAGGCTGATTCCTGCGAGCACTGCCTTGGCTGCACCGGCGAGGTTGAGGCCCATGACCAACTCAAGCTTGGTGATGGGCGTTACCAGGTAACCCTCGTGGACGCCGCGGGCCTTGTCGTCGATGTACAACATGCCGCCGCCGATCATGACCGAGATATACATGGCCAGAGAGATCGTGCCGGCGAGCAGGAACTTCATGTAAGAGACGTAGGGGTAGAGTTCGACGGACTGTACGGCGATGTTTTTGACAATGCGCGGCTGAATTACCGGAGCGTTGAGGGCGTCGACCATCGATTGCAGTTCAGACTGGATGCTGGAGCTGGTGAACTGGTCGGAATTGTCAACGACGAGCCCGATGCGAGGCGCGTCCTGAGCATAGACGCGGCGCGAATACTGGGCTGGGATGATGATGGCGGCGTCGATTTTTCCGGTGCGCACATCTTCGCGCGCCTGGACTTCGTTGCTGTAGTCCACCGTCTTAAAGGTTGCGATATTGACCGCGATGGCCGCGCAGGCCTCGCGAACTCTGACAGCCTGAGGGCCGTGGTCGTAGTCGACGATGGCTACGCGGGCGTTGCGGATTTTGCCGCCGTAGGCGTTGCCCAAGATAACCAATTGGACGATGGGCAGCATCATCGACATGATCATGAGGACGGGCGAGCGGAAGAACTTGCGCATCTCGCGCTCGAAAATTGCGAACATCCTGTTCATGGCTGCGCTCCCGGTCTGGGTGGCATGGTGAAGACGGCTTTGATTTGTTCATCGCGAAGCTGGCGGCCGGTGTAGTGGACAAACACGTCGTCGAGTGAGGTGTTCTGAACGCTAAGGGAGGTTATATTTTCGCCCAGGGAAGCGGCTAACTCGACTAACTGCATGGTGGTTCTGGAACCGGACGAGGTGAGTACGCGATAGAAGCCGGCGCTTTCTGCCTGCACGCTGGTCACTCCCTCCAGGCCCTCAAGGCGTGACTTCCACTGCTCGGTCTCGCGATCGAAGTGGACCTCAACGACATTCGCGCCTGGCACATTCTGCTTCAGCTCAATGGGCGTGCCGAGCGCTACAAGGTTGCCGTGATCGACAATGGCGATGCGGTCGCAGAGTTTGTCGGCCTCTTCCATGTAATGCGTGGTCAGAAGCATGGTGAGATTGCGGGTTTTGCGGAGGTTGTCGAGCATCTCCCAGACGGCGATGCGGGAGACGGGATCCAGACCGGTAGTGGGCTCGTCCAGAAAGAAAATATGCGGGTTGTGCACCAGGCCGCGAGCGATTTCGAGGCGCCGCCGCATTCCACCGGAGAGCGTCTTGGTTTGCGCGTCGCGCCATTTGACCAGGTCTACGGCCTCAAGCACCTCCTGGATGTTCTTTGCACGTTCAGCGCGCGGAACCCCGTAGAGCTTTGCATAGATGCTGAGATTTTCCTCGAGCGTGAGGTCCGGATCACTGGTAAGAGCCTGCGGGATGACGCCGATGACGCGGCGAACGGAATCGTGTTCCTTCGCCACATCGAAGCCCGCAACGATCGCTCGGCCACTGGTGATGGGGACGAGGGTTGTCATCATGCGAATGAGCGTGCTCTTGCCGGCGCCGTTAGGCCCGAGCAGGCCGAAGATTTCGCCATCGTTGACGGCGAAGCTGACTCCTTTGACAGCCTCGAATGTGCCATAGCGCTTGACGATATTTTCAACAGCAATCGCTACGGTCCCGGCCGGCTTGGGATTCTGGTCCAGTGTCGTGGGCTGGGGGTTCATGGTTTCACCAGCTTGCTCTTGGGGATGTAGACATCGGCGGTCATGCCGGGAACGAAACGCTCGCCGGCATTGTCGATGATGAGCTTGATCTGTACGGTCTCGATGTCGCGCTTGATGCCACCGTTGATGTCGCGCTGGGTTGCGAAATCGGCCTCCGATGCCTTGGAGATCACCTTGCCCCAGACGGTCCCGCCGGAGGGCATGACGACGCGGAGAGAATCACCGAGCTTGACGGCGTCCGCCTGAGTTTCCGGCAGCGGTGCGTACACCCAGGTTTGCGAAAGGTCCATCACGGTGACGATGGGGGCACCCGCGGCGACGACCTCTCCTTGGCGCGCGGCACGCACGTTCACTTTGCCGTCAACCGGTGCGACGACCTTGGAGTAGCCGAGTTCGACCTCGGCCTCCTGTGCGAGGGCGCTGGCGTTGGCAGCCTGATCGCGGGTTTCGTTCACGGTGCGGGCTGCGACGTTGGTGAGCAGTTCATGGGAGTGAGCCTGGCGGAGCGATGCTTCGGCGGCGGCCACGGTGTCGCGCGCGGCGTCGACGGCGGCCTTGTCGGCCTGCAGGCTGGTGACTGCATCGTCTTTTGCCTGCTCGCTCATGATTTGCTGCTGAGTCAGCGCGACGGTGCGGCTGGTGTCAGCTTTCTGATGGTCGTAGTTGGCCTCGGCCTGAGCCAGCGATGCCTTTGCAGCGCTGAGCTGGGCTTCTGCGTTGAGGGCTGCGTTGCCGGTTTCGCCGCGGGTCTGGTGCTCGGTTTCGACAGTCTCGCCGACTTTGAATTGCTGACTCTTGGCGGTCGCGGCGGCGGCCCGCTGCGCGGCCTGAAGGTCTTCACTCTCGATGACCGCAATCAACTGCCCGGCCTTTACCGTGTCGCCTTCATCAACAGTGAGCGTCTGGATACGGCCAGGAATTTTGGAGCTGACCAGGACCTCGTTGGCGTCCACCGTGCCAATCAACTCCAGATCGCTAGAGCGATGGGTGGTGAGGAGATACCAGACGAGGGAACCTGCGGTCAAAATGCCCAGGATGAGAAAGACTCGATTACGTGGGTTCACTTGTGCCTCACTTCAACTGTCTTGTTTAGGACGACCGAAGCCGGTGGGATTTCAATTCCTACAATGTAGGGCTTGTCGGGCTCGGGCATTGGAACTGCGGCCAGTACGTGGGCAGCTACGCGTGCCCCATGCTCCCTGTCGGCGAAGATGGTCTGGCCGAGATATTCGATCGCGGCCTTGCGGCGAAACTCCAGTGCATCGGGCTCAAAGGGATCGAACTCCATCAACAGTCCCATCACCGGTCCGGAGAGGTAGTAGAAAACGTTGGCTCCCAGCGCGGCATACATCATTTGCATGTCGTCGACACGAATCAGCTCTCCCGTGCCTTGGCCCTCGGTGAATGCTTCGCGGAAGCGCAGCATCATGGGCTTGAAGACTTTCTCCACCAGCGGCGCAACCGCATTCTCCTCGCCGTGGCGGTAGCGGATCATCTCCTGCTGCATCAGGGATTGAAATGTCCGTCGCGAATGGATCCGGTCAAAGTGGTTCAACGCAAAATGCACCAGGCGTTCGCCCGCGGAGCATTCCAGACTCATCGCAGAAAGGCCGCTCAAGACTACCTTCTCCGCAAGGTCTTCAAGAGCCGCGTTGTAAAGCTCCTGCTTGCTGCGGAAGTAATAGTAAAGCAGGGCTTTGTTCACTCCGGCAGCTTCGGCGATGCGCTCCGTGCGGGCTCCGGCGAGTCCGTTCGCGCTGAACTCATTGGTGGCAGCCTCGAGGATGCGGGCGCGGGTTTGGTCGGCGCGATCGGAGTTGGAGCGGATTGGAGTCGAATCGGACATTAACTAACTAACTAGTTAGTTAATAACTGAGAGCCGGAAAGTTTGCAAGCGGCTTGAGGCACTGGTCAGAGTTTGGCGATCACCGACTTTACTTGGGTATATTGCTGCAGACCGTACTCGCCCAACTCGCGCCCGATTCCGGACTGCTTGAAGCCGCCGAACGGCGCTCTCGTATCCATGACGTTGTAGCAATTCACCCACACGGTGCCCGCTCGTACTCCGTTGGAGACTGCGAGGGCTTTTTTGATGTCGCGCGTCCAGACCGCGGCGGCCAATCCGTACTTCGTTTGGTTCGCGCGCTCGATGACTTCGTCGACAGTCTTGAACGACATGATGCTCATGACTGGACCGAAGATCTCTTCCACGGCGATTCGCATTGTGTCCTGGACACCGGCGAAGACCGTCGGTTGCATGAAGTAGCCGGAATTTCCGATGCGCTCTCCTCCGCAAGCTAGAGTGGCTCCCTCTTTGCGCCCGGATTCGATATACCTCATGACGGTGTCGAATTGCGATTGGTCCACGAGCGGTCCGAGTTCGGTGCGGGGATCGAAGGGGTCGCCGACCACCCGCGATCTGGCTCGAACGATACTCTTCTCAACAAACTGTTCGTAAATCGTTTCTTCAACAAACACTCTCGATCCAGCGCAGCAGGATTGGCCCTGATTGGAGAACAGTCCCCGATGCGCACCTTCGACGGCTTCGTCCAGATCAACGTCTGCAAGGATGATGTTGGGACTCTTCCCACCCAACTCGAGCGTGACCGGCTTCAAATTGGATTTAGCGGCTGCTTCCATGATGAGGCGGCCGACCTCGGTAGAGCCGGTAAAGGCCACTTTGTCGATGTCCATGTGGCGCGCGATGGCCGCGCCGGCGGTCGGCCCGAATCCAGGCAGCAGATTCACAACTCCTTCTGGGAATCCCGCTTCCAGAATTAGCTCGCCGATACGCAGAGCGGACAAGGGCGTTTGCTCTGCGGGCTTGAGCAAAATGGTATTCCCGGTGGCAAGTGCAGGAGCGAGCTTCCACGCCATCATCAGCATGGGGAAGTTCCAGGGAATGATCTGCCCGACAACGCCGATCGGCTCGTGCCGGGTGTAGCAAAGGTAGTCGCCATCGATGGGGATGGTCTTGCCGTGGATCTTGTCTGCCCACCCGCCGAAGTATCGATAGCAGGCGACGGTTTTGGTAACATCAACGGCCGTAGCAACCAAGACTGGCTTGCCATTGTCGAGGGCCTCGAGGCGCGCCAGTTCGCTGCCGTGGCTTTCAATCAGATCGGCGAGGCGAAGAAGAAGCCTTCCCCGCTCGGACGCAGGCATCTTTCTCCATGGACCATGTTCGAATGCCTGGCGTGCCGCGTGGACAGCGAGGTCGACGTCCTTGGCATCCGCCTCGGCCACCTGACATATCTCTTCGCCGGTGGAGGGATTGATGGTCGCGAATGTTTTCCCCAACGCGCTCGCAACCCAGCGGTTGTTGATCAGAAGCTTGAGCTGCGGAAGTGCAACCTTGACTTCGTCATGCAGGGCGACAGTACTGGCCATAGAACTTGCTCCTTCAAATGACTATTGGCAAGCCGCGTGAGAAGCGTCGACCTTACGCGGCGGTTGGCTGGCATCTTTGCATCCACAGATATACTCCAGCCAATTTCTATAAAGACGCGCCGCGGTGGGTTGCCATGTGTTTTCGATCTGTACTTTTTCCATCACTGCTGCGACTCCAGCAAGCAATTCGTTGCTGGGACGTGAGCTGGCGCTCTCTCGAAGCGAAGAGAATGCCTTTTCCGAAGCTCTGTCGAAGTAGCCGTGCGGCACCTGCGGATAGATTCCCGCATCGCTTCGGATATATCTTCCAATGTCCCGGCGATACTCGCGCAGGAGCGTATCGGTCGCATACTCCGGATGCCCTTGAAAGAAGACGAACATGCTTTTTTCCTGCTTCGTGAATGCATCGACCTCGGCGTCGGCCGTCCGCGAGACAACACGGTATCCGCGCGTTTCCAGCTCTCGCGCATCCACACCGTTCCAACGGGAGTGGGGGATGGCGAAGCGCGGAGCAACGCCTTTCAGCAACCCACCGTCGGACTCACGGTGGCACTGGAAGACTCCGAAGTGCTTGGCATGATTGCGGCGCCGCTCAATGCCATCCATGTGCAGAATAGCGGCGTGTGCGGCGAGGCAGGACCAAATGGTGGAGCGGGTGTTGTCTCGTGCCCAATCGAGCAGCTGCACGAAACTCTCCCAATAGGGCTCGTCCTTAAGGGCAGCGGTCAACGGCTCGGTCCCCGTGACGATGAGGCCGTCGAGGCTCTGACCGTAGAGCTCATCGACGCAGGCATACCTGCTGGCGGCGGGGTCTCCGTTTGAGGCGGGTACTGCGACGCCACGCAGCACATAGAGCGACAGCTCGACCGCCAGACCTTCGGACGCAGACTGCAGCAGCGACACGAACTGGTTCTCGGTCGCTTTGAAAGCAGCCTCTGGCATGTTATTGACCAAGCCGATTCTGACGGCTCTGCACGATGGTTCCGAGGGCTGCGACGGCTGCTTGTGGGGGGGCCGCGACGCGCCTTCAGGAAGGTCGTGGTCGGATCGGCTTGAATGCAGTCGAACAGGCATGGGCACCTCCTTTGAAGATGCTATCGTGTGGCCGGAGTTGCAGGGTAGGCGGCCTTGAGCGCCTGGTCCAGATCGTCGAGGATGTCATCGATGTGTTCAATTCCAATACTTAGCCGGATCATCTCCGGGAATACTCCGGCGTTGCGTTGCTCTTCCAGTGACATCTGCCGGTGGGTAGTCGATGCGGGATGACAGACGAGCGATTTTGCGTCCCCGAGATTGACCAACCGGGTGACAAGGTTTAGCGCGTCGTGGAATCGCATGGCACCTTCATAGCCTCCCCGAATGCCAACGGACATGAGGGAGCAAGCGTGACCGTCCAAGTACTTTTGCGCTAACGCATGATAAGGGCTTTCGGGGAAGCCGGCATATCCCACCCACTCGACAGCTGGGTTGGCGCGCAGAAACTCTGCCACTCTTCTGCCATTCTCCACGTGACGCTCTACACGCAGCGCCACCGTTTCAATCCCCTGCAATAACAGGAAGGAACTGAGCGGGGAGAGAACAGCACCCATTGTTCGCTGGTAGACACTGCGGCAACGCGCGATATAGGCGGCCCTTCCGTAGTGGTCGGTGTAGACGAGGCCGTGATACGAAGGATCCGGCTGGCTGAAGGCGGGGAAGCGCGATGCGTGTGCCTTCCAGTCGAAGTTCCCGCTGTCGACGATGGCGCCGCCCATGGTTGTGCCATGGCCGCCAAGAAACTTGGTTAGCGAGTTCACCACGATGTCCGCGCCGTGCTCGATCGGGCGCAGAAGGATGGGCGTGGCGACCGTGTTATCGACGATGAGCGGAATTCCATGATCGTGGGCCACCTTGGAGAGCGCTTCGATATCGCAGATATTGCCTGCGGGATTGCCGACGCTTTCGCAGAAGATGGCCCTCGTCTTGTCGTCGATCAGTTTGGCGATGTCCTCGGCGTGGTCGGAGGCTGCGAACCGGACGGTAACTCCCTGTGCTGGTAAAACGTGCGCAAACAGTGTGTGCGTGGTTCCATAGAGCTGCGGAACAGAGATGAGATTGCAGCCCAGCGCGACGACATTCTGGACGGCGAAGTTCACTGCCGCCTGGCCGCTGCTTACGCAGAGAGCCTCCAACCCGCCCTCCAGAGCTGCAACCCGTCGTTCGAGCACCGCGGTGGTGGGATTCTGGATGCGGGTGTAGCGGAAGCCGTCGGCCTCAAGGTTGAAGAGCGCGGCAGCATGGTCGGCGCTATCGAACGCGTAAGAGG
>Ga0302314_10001414_pt1 | contig 45019 bp, 36 predicted proteins | sample III_Palsa_N2_3_FD_200533 | JGI IMG/M metagenome (GOLD analysis project Ga0302314, IMG submission 200533) | Peat permafrost microbial communities from Stordalen Mire near Abisko, Sweden - III_Palsa_N2_3 | ecosystem: Environmental > Terrestrial > Soil > Palsa > Peat permafrost | place: Sweden...
GCAGGCAATGGGCCGCGTCGAAGCGGAATTCCTTGGTAATCTCGATGTCGTAGGCCAATTCAGGCGATCCCGATGATCTTGTGGGTCTGCAGCGACAGGCGCCAGCGCGGATGGGTCAGGCAATAGCTGACGGCGGCGGCGGTATTGGCCGCGCGGTCGGGCCCGTCCAGGGGCTGCAGAAAGAAATGCTGGAAATCCAGCCGGCCGAGCGCGTCCAGATCCTGGCCGGCCTGGGGATAGACCACCTTCAACTCGTGGCCGCGTCTGGCGATCAGGTCGGATCCCTGCTTGGGGCTGACGCAGATCCAGTCGAGCCCGTCGGGCGGTGCGACCGTGCCGTTGGTCTCGACCGCGATCTCGAACCCAAGCGCATGCAGGGCCGCGATCAGGGCGTCGTCGAGCTGCAGCAGCGGTTCGCCGCCGGTCAGCACGACATAGCGATGTGCGGCGCCGCCGGGCCAGGCGGCCAGAATGCGGGCGGCCAGGCCATCGGCCGTGGCGAACTTGCCGCCGCCGGCGCCGTCGGTGCCGACGAAATCGGTATCGCAGAATCGGCAGGTCGCCGAGGCGCGGTCGACCTCGCGGCCGGACCAGAGATTGCAGCCGGCGAAACGACAGAAGACCGCGGAACGGCCGGCCTGTCCGCCCTCACCCTGCAGGGTGTGGAACAGCTCTTTGACGGTGTAGGTCATGGATCCCACGGCTATACGGCCATCGGCCTGAACGCCGACGCCGCCGGGACCATAGCAAATTTTCGCGCAGGGTGCCTATGCAGCCTCGCCGCGTCAGCCCTTGCGGAAGAACATCGAGATCTCGCCGATCTTGATGCCGAATTTCGACACGTTGGTACGGTTGATCACCGTGCGCGCGTCCTGCTGATACATGCGGTCGTCGAAGCGCATAACCAGCGAGCGGGCGCCGAGCGCCAGGCGGAAATCATAGGTCCAACGGAACTGGTTGCCCTGGATCCGGCCGGTCACGAGCCCGATCACGTCATTTGCGACCGCTTGATAGGTCTCGTCATCCTGCTTGCGGATGCGCCAGACCCGATGATCGCTCTGGCCGTCGTCATAGGTGAAATCCTCGGTCAGGATCAGGTCGCGCCCGTCCCATTGGCCGTCGAGCGCCACCTTGAACTGGCGCCGGATCCTGCCGAACCGGTCGTGGAACATGCCCCACGCGCTGGTCTCGCCCAGGAAATAATCTTCGAGCACCAGCCGGCGGTCCGTCGGCATGATCGCCGCAACCGGCGCGCGTCGCTTCAGCATGTCCTGTGTCTCCCGATCATCCCGACCAGGAAACTAGAGCGCGATCACGGTTTGACGAGGGCGATCTGCAACACGTCGATACCGCCGGAGCGGAAACCCGCCTCGCAATAGCTGAGATAGTAGCGCCACAGCCGGCGGAAGCGTTCGTCGAAGCCCATCTGGGCGATCTCCGGCCAGGCGCCGTCGAAACGCTGGCGCCAGGTCGCGAGCGTGCGAGCATAGTCGCGGGCGAAACCGGCGTCGCCGGTCCAGGTCAGTCCGGTGGTGAGCGCCAGCGTCTTCAGCTTGCCCGGTGACGGCAGCATGCCGCCGGGGAAGACGTGGCGCTGAATGAAGTCGGCGCTCTTGCGATACTGTTCGAAGAACCGGTCGGCAATCGTGATCGCCTGGACCGCGGCGATGCCGCCCGGCTTCAGTCGCGCGCTCAGCGTCTGGAAATAGGCCGGCCAATATTGCTCGCCGACCGCCTCGATCATTTCGATCGAGGTGATGCGATCGTAGGTGCCCTGGACGTCGCGATAGTCGATCAGCTTCAACTCGACCAGATGGCCGAGGCCCGCACGCTCGATCCGCGCCTGGGCGAATTCCAGTTGCGCGGGCGAGATGGTGATGCCGGTGACGCGGCAGCCGTGGCGGCTCGCGGCATATTCGGCGAAACCGCCCCAACCACAGCCGATCTCCAGCACGTGATGCTCCGGCTGCAGGCCGAGCAGCGACGTGATCCGGCCGTATTTCGCGTCCTGCGCCGCCGCCAGATCGGTCTCGTCGGTCGGATAGATGCCCGAGGAATAGGTCATGCTCGGGTCGAGCCAGCGCTGGTAGAAATTATTGCCCAGGTCGTAATGCTGCACGATGTTGCGGCGGGAACCGGTCTTGGTGTTCGCCTTCATCCGGTGCAGCACGCGGTTGACGAAACGCGCGATCAACCCGCCTTGCAGTTGCTTGTGCGACAGCACGTCCTCGGCCAGCGCCGCCAACTCCAGCAGGGCCGTCAGGTCGCTCGTTTCCCAATCGCCATCCATGAAGGCCTCGGCGAAGCCCACGCCGCCGCCGAACAGGAAGCGGCGGGCGGCGCCGGCGCGATGGAAGATCAGGTCGGCGGCGGGCCCCGCTGCCGGTCCCTCGAAGCGAAAGCGCCGGCCGTCCGGCACCTGGATCGCGAGGCTGCCCAGCGGTAGGCCGTCGGCCATGCGGATGAGTGCGCGCAAGCCATAGGGCAGGCCGGCGCGGGTGGGGTTGGTCTGATCCGCTGCGCTCATCTTGTGCCTCATCGTCCGGTCATTGCGTCGCTTGCCGGGATCAGGCCCGGGCCATAGGTGATTTCGGTCGGTGGCGGCACCGGCCGGCTCTGGAACTTCGCGCCCTTGCGCCACAACTTCAGCGCTTCCCAACGGATCGCCGCCATGATTTTGAACGTCATCAGCGGATAGGCCAGCAGCGCGCGCAGCAGGGTGCGATCGTCGAACGGGGCGGCCGTGCCGCTGAGGATGGCGTGCAGGGTCTGGCCATCGCGTGCCCGCTGCCGGATCGCGATCATCAGCTTATCGTCCGGCGGCTGGACCCGAAAGCGATAGTCGCCCTCCAGTTCGATGAAGGGCGAGACATAGAAACGCTTGGGGCAGGCCTGCTCGATCACGCCGCCGGCGCTGGGCTTGACCGGCTCCAGATAGCAATGACGCTCGCCGAACGTGTTGCTCACCTCGTAGAGGATCGCCGCCAACGTGCCGTCGGGCGCCGCGCAGAAGAAGACGCTGAGCGGGTTGAAGACATAACCCCACAGCCGCGGGAAGCAGAGCAGGCGGATGCGGCCGCCCAGCGCCTGGTCCAGGCCGGCGGCGGCCAGATGCCGCTCGACCCAGGGCCGCAGCGGGGTGCCGTCGCGGGGCCCATGATCCCGGTCCTGGAACGAGAAGATATTGCCGCGATTGTAGGAAAACAGCTTCAGGCGCCGGCCGAGCGCCTCTAGCCGGTCCAGATCGACCAGGATCGAGAATACCCGGTAGGTAAAGCGATGGCGCACGGCGCCGAGACGCCGGTGCATCACCTCCCCGAAATAGACGGCCCCGTCGGTCATGCCTCTCCCACCATCGGTCAGGCGGCGTCTTCGAGCGCCGCGACGATCGGATCGCCCCGCGGCGGCCAGACCGCGTCGGCGGCGAAGGCCGGCGCCGTCTGCCACGGTGGCTCCACGCCCAGCGCCCGGGCGACGGCCAGGCCGGCGGAAAACCCGTCCTCGTGAAAGCCCCAGCCGCAATAGCTGCCGCAGAACCAGACGCCGCCATCGCCCTGCAGGCCCGGCAACCGACGCTGGGCCGCCATGGTGCGCCGATCGAACACCGGATGATCATAGAGAAATTCGCGTTCGACCAGCGCCTTGTCGGGCTCGTCGATCGGATTCAGCGAAACGAACAGGTCCGGTGCCCCGTCGAGCCCCTGCAGCCGGTTCATCCAATAGGTCACCGAGACCGAGGCGCCCGACGCGTTGGCGGATTGCCGGGCCAGATAGTTCCAGCTCGACCAGACCCGCTTGCGGCGCGGCATCAGCGTGGGATCGCGATGCAGGATCGCCCGATTGGCCTGATAGCGGAAGCCGCCGAGGATGTCGGCCTCGCCGGGCGTGGCGTCGGTCAGCATGCGGGCCGCCTGGTCGCCGTGGCAGGCCAGCACGACCTGGTCGTACAGTTCGATACGGCCGGCGGCGTCGGTCACCGCGACGCCATGGCCGGTCCGGCGGACGGTCTGCACCGGGGTGGCGAGCCGGATCCGGTCGGCGAATGCCGCGCTGAGCCGTCGGACATACGCGCGGCTGCCGCCGTCGATCGTGCGCCATTCCGGCCGATTGGCGACTTTCAGCAAACCGTGATTGTTGCAGAACCGGACGAAGCTGGTGATGGGAAACTCCAGCATCTGCTCGGCCGGGCAGGACCAGATCGCGGCCGCCATCGGCAGCAGATGCTGATGGATGAAGCGCCGGCCATAGCGGTTCTGCTGTAGATAGGTGCCCAGCGTCGGGCTGTCGGCCTCGGTCAGCGCCAGCACCAGCGGCGCCTCGCGGTAAAAGCGCAGGATTTCGGCAACCATGCCGTAGAAGGCGGGCTTGATCAGGTTGCGGCGCTGGGCGAACAGGCCCCAGATCGTGTCGCCGGCATATTCCAGTTTACCGTCGTCGAACGACACGCCCAGGCTCATGATGCTGGGTTTGGTCGCGACGTCCAGATGATCGAACAGCCGGGTCAGGTTCGGATAATTCAGCTCGTTATAGACGATGAAGCCAGTATCGACCGGCACCCCCATCACGTCGACCGTATTGGAATGACCGCCGAGACGCGGGGCTGCCTCATAGACCGTGATGTCGTGCCGCTGGTTCAGCAGCCAGGCGCAGCCCAGGCCGGAAATGCCGGCACCGACGATGGCGATCTTCATCGGGCGGGCCGTCCGATCGGCAGGAAACGATATTCTGTCATGAAACTCTTCCGTTCAGGCTTGCGAAGGCGGCGAGCGCGCGACGGCGGCCGGCCATCAGATCGATCATCGGAGAGGGATACGCGTCGGCGCCGCTTTTGGATGTGTCACGCGAGCGTAAAACTTCGGCTGTCCACGGTTCGTGAATATTGGAGCGCTCGATCCTGGCCAACTCCGGGACCCAGCGGCGGACGTAGTCGCCGTTCGGATCGAATTTCTTGCCCTGGAGCACCGGGTTGAACACCCGGAAATAGGGCGAGGCGTCGGCGCCGGATCCCGCGACCCACTGCCAACTCGCGGCGTTGCTGGCCGGATCGGCATCGACCAGCGTGTCCCAGAACCAGCGCTCGCCGTCCTGCCACGGCTGCAGCAGATGTTTGATCAGGAAGCTGGCCGTGATCATGCGCACCCGGTTGTGCATCCAGCCGGTCGCCCGGAGCTGGCGCATGCCGGCGTCGACGATCGGATAGCCGGTCATGCCGCGCTGCCAGGCGTGGAGCGCCTGGGCGTCCACTTGCCAGGGGAAGTCGGCGAACTGCGGTTTCAGCGGCTCGCGCGCGATCTGGGGGTGGTAATACAGCAGGCTGTAGGAGAATTCGCGCCAGCCGATCTCGGCCAGGAAACGGTCGGCGTCGCCGTCGGGCGGGTGCTTGGCGGTCGCCAGATGATGCCGCACCGCGTGCCAGATCTGGCGCGGCGAGATCTCGCCGAAGCGCAGGTGGGGCGACAGGCCCGAGGTGCCGTCGCGATCCGGCAGATCGCGCTCGGTCTTATAGCCGCATAGCCGATCTTCCAGGAATTCCTGGAGGCGCGCGGCCGCACCGGTCTCGCCGGGGCGCCATAGGGGGCCGAAGCCCTGCGCCCAATCCGGCCGTGTCGGCAGCAGTGCCCAAGCGTCCAGCGCGTCGCTCGCCGGCAGATGCGCCGGCGCGGGAATTTTCGCCGGCGCCGGCAGCGGCGCGTTCGGCTCCGGCGTGGATCGGCAAGCGCGCCAATATTGCGTGAAGACCTGATAGGGCCGGCCGCTCAGGGTCCGGATCGTCCAGGGTTCGAACAACAGGCTGCTGTTGAAGCTCTTCGAGGCGATGCCGGCCGCGCCCAGGCGCTGCGTCAACGCCGTGTCCTGCTCGATTTCCGCAGCGTCGTAGCGCCGGCCCCAATAGACGGCCGCCGCGTTGAATTCTATCGCCAACGCCTCGATCATCCGGCCGGGCGACGTGCCGCGTCGGAGGATCAGCGTGCCACCGCGGCGCTGCAGATCCCGGGTCAGGGCGGCCAGGCTGTGATGCAGCCACCAGCGGCTGGCGCCGCCGGGGGCCAGTGGGTGAACACCGTCGTCCAGCACATAGACCGGCAGGACCGGATGCCCGCTCGCGACCGCGGCGGTCAGCGCCGGCTGGTCGGCAAGGCGCAGATCCTGGCGCAGCCAGACGATGATGGGGGGCTTGTCGTTGGATTTTATCATGGCTCCAGCGACATAGCGGGCGATGCCGGTCCGGCAAGGGCCTGGCTCACGCCCCCAGCAGGAAAATCCAGATCGTCACCACCAGGCCGAGGCTCCAGACGGTCGAGCGCAGCGTCGCCAGATTGGCCAGGTAGAGCGCGGTATAGACGATGCGCACGGTCACGTAGACGCCGGCGAGCAGGTCGATCCGCCCCTGGGCCCCACCGGTCGTCTCGGCGGTGAAAATTGCGGCGAGGAAGATCGGGAAGGTCTCGAAATGGTTGCGATGCGCCCAGTCGCCGCGCTGCTGCCAGCCGCTCAATTGTTCCATCCAGGCGCGCGGCCGGTGATTGTCGAAGCGGCGCCCGCCGGCATACTTGACGAATACAATGGTCAGATAGGGCAGCATCGCCGCCGCCAGCAGCATCCAATAGGCAAACGGCATGATGGTTCTTTCTACAGGCCGCCGCCCAGATTGAAGCGGACCGCGGGATGGAACAGGCGGGGCAGATCCAGCGTCGCGTCGCGCGCCTGGCGCATGGCGACGAAAGCGGGCTCGTCGATGCCGTCGCGCACATGGGTGTTGGCGGCGCGCTCGTCGGCGATCGAGGTCATCCAAACCGCCTGCCGGGTCGCCGGCGGATAGTCATGGCCGACGAACAGCCGGGTCGCCTCGGGCAGGTTCAGGATGCGGCGGATCGAGCGATAGAGCAGGGCCGCGTCGCCGCCCGGAAAATCAGCGCGCGCCGTGCCGCAATCGGGCATGAACAAGGTATCGCCCAGGAACGCGGCATCGCCGAGCAGATAGCTGAGACAGGCCGGCGTATGGCCGGGGGTGGCGAGTGTCGTAGCTCGCATGGTGCCGATCCGGAAGATTTCTTCGGCCTGGAACAGATGATCGAACCCGTCGAGCCCGCCGGGCTCGAGCGCGAACTGCGCACGGAAGGATTCATGGACCTGCCGCACGCCGGCACCCATGGCCCGGATCCCGCCCAGGCGCTGCTTCAGATAGGCGCCGGCCGACAGATGGTCGGCATGGACATGGGTTTCCAGCAGCCATTGCACGGTGACCTGCCGGCGCTCGACCGCATCCGCGATGCGATCGGCGGCGACGGTCGCGACCGTGCCGCTGGTCGGGTCGAAATCGAGCACGGGATCGATGATCGCCGCCATCCCCGTTGCCGGATCCGCGACCAGATAGGAGACGGTCTTGGTCGTCTCGTCGAAGAAGCCCGTGACATCGGGGGACATCGAACGCTCCTCGGCACCAGAAGGTTAGCCCGGCGGATCCTGCCCGGCGGCGCTTTTGGGAAACGGTACCATGGTCAAGCGCGTCTTGCCCGCGAGATAGGCGTCGAAGCCCCGGGGGAACAGGCCGGAAATGGCCGGGTGCCGCACGTCGAGCCCGCCGGCATAGACGCCGAAGGCCGGCAGGATCACACGGGTTTCGTCGGCGACGAAGCAGCGGCAGGTCAGCCGGCGGCCATGGATCGAAATGCCGGCCTTGGGATGGAAATGCCCGCTCAATTCGCCGGGCGCCGCGCCGTGCTGCGCCTCATGGCGCAGGGTCAGGGGACCGAGCGGCAGCGTATCGGCCACGACCCGGCCGCCCAGGGCGGGGCCCGGGGCCGGATCGTGATTGCCCGCGACCCAGATCCAGTCCTGGCGCGCGACCAGGGTCGCCAGATCGGCCGCATCGTCGGCGCGCAGATGACCGGCGCCCTGGAGGTCATGGAAGGAATCGCCGAGCGCCACGACGGCGATCGGGTCCAGCCGCTGGATCAAGGCGCCCAAACCCGCCAGCGTCGCGCGCGTGTCGTAGGGCGGCAGCAGCGTGCCGCGCCGGGCGTAGGCGGCGCCCTTCTCGAAATGCAGGTCGGCGACGATCAGTGTGCGCATGTCCGGCCACCAGATCGCCCCGCTCGGGTCGGCGATCAGTACGGTGCCGGCGAGGCTGAGCGCGATCGGCTTCATGGACGGGCTGGGGCTCTGATAGGTCACGCCACTCTGTTAGGACATCGCGTGCGCCAGCGCTAGTCCGACCGCTTCGTCAGCCCGGGGATCAGCGTCCGGTCCCAATCGGCCGGGCGCGGTCGCGCGTGGCCGAACGGCGGCGGTCCCGGCGGTCGACCGCCGGCAAAACCAGGTGGTGGGCCGGGTGGACGGCCCATGCCGGGGGGAGGACCGCCGGGGGGAGGGCCGCCGGCGGGACCGGCGATCGGCTTGCCCCGGCGATCGGCCGCGATGACCAGCGACGCCAGGTAGTGGTCGGTCTCCTCCCTGATACTGCAGAACGACTCGTGGCCGCCGCCGCTGGCATGCAGCACGCCGTCCGTGGCGTTCGAGGTGTCGCGCAATTCCTTACGGCTGTAGGGCGGGGCCTTGCCATAGATGAACTCGCTGAGCGCATCGGGAAAATACAGTTGCGCATTCAACACGCAGGTCTCGTCGAGGATGATCTTGGCGTGGATATGCGGAGTCCGGCCGTGATACCAGCCGGGATAGATCGTGCCGAACCGGACCTCGCCGGCGCTATCGGCGAATTGCGTGCCGCGCAGGAACCGGGCCGTGGTCGCGGCCGGCTGGCCCGGCGCGCCGAAGCCGGAATAAAGCCCGCTGGCGTCGGCCTGCCAGATATCGACCCGGGCGCCGGTCAGCGGCGCGCAGGTCGCTGCGTCGATGATCTGCAGCAGCAGGCGCAGCGGCACGCCCGGCCGGCCCTCGGTGACATCGGCGCGTTCGAGGTGCGGATCGAGGTAGAACGGTCCTTCCTCGGCCTGCGCCGTCAATACGCAGACGTTGGCGGCAGGCAGGATCGCGGCCGTGCGTTCCGGCGCCGCGGCGCTGGCTCTTGCCGAGGCAACGGCCGTCAAGGCCAGGCCGCCCAGGGCTTGGCGGCGGGTGATCGGCATGGGGTGTGTCCTCGCGGGCTGATATGCCGGTCGAGGATAGGCGATCGACCAGGCCGGTCGGATTTACAAATATAGCGGGGGTGCGATCGCCGGATCGAGGAAGGGGCGGTTATTTCGCCGGTTTGACCACGGCGCCGGACTGATGGGACGGATCGTCCGGGGCCGGGATCGGCGCCTTGGCCTCCAGCACCGGCGCGATCGAGCGCTGGCAATCCAGCACGGCGACGGCCGCCAGCAATTGCGGATCGCCGGGCCTGGTCGAGGCGATATGGCCGGCGGCGAGGCAGTCGGCCGAGGCCGGCGGCGGGCTCTGGGCGATGGTCTCGACCTGGGCCGGCGGTTTCAACGCGCCCGGCAAGGCCGCCTCGTGGCCGGCATAGGTCTCTTCCAGTCCGGCGACGGTCAGGTCCGGCACCAGGCCGCTATCCTGCAGCCAGGCGCCGGACGGCCGGCGCAGGAACCAGCCGGTCGCGACCAGGGTGCGGCCATCGGGCAGCGACTGATGACCCTGCGAGATGCCCTTGCCGAAGCTGGGCGTGCCGATCAGCGTGGCGCGGCCATGGTCGCGCAGCGCCGCCGCCAGCACTTCCGAGGCCGACGCGGTGTCGCTGTCGATCAGCACGACCGCGGGGATCGAGCCGGGCAGGGCGGACGGCGGCCGGACGACATGATGCTCGTCGGCATGGCCGACGCTCCAGAATGTGGCGAGCCAGGCGCCGTCGGGCAGCAGCATGCCGCCGGCGTCTTCCGCCTCCGAGATCAGGCCGCCCAGATTGCCGCGCAGGTCGAGCACCAGCCCGCGCGGCGTCGGTTGGGCCGCGAACAGGCGAGCGGCCTTCTGGCGCAATTCCTGGCCGGCGTCGCGGGTGAAGGTGTTGAGCCGCAGCACGGCGACATCGCCGACGATGCGCGCCTCGACCCGGGGAATCTCGACCGCGCCGCGCGCCGCCGACAGGCGCAGATGCCTGCCCTGTCGATCGATATCCAGCCGGGCCGACGCCGTCTGGTCGCCGCGCGACAGTTTGGTGAAGGCGTGGTTGCTGAGGTTGGCGGTCTTGGAGCCGTCGATCGCGGTGATGACGTCGCCGATCGCCAGGCCGGCATGGGCGGCCGGGCTGTCCTGGTACAGACGGGTGACCAGATAGCCCGACGGGGCGGGCCGGACCTGGAAGCCCAGGCCCTTATAATGCTCGGACGGATCGGCGAGCGTGTCCCACATCGCTTCGGCGCCCGGCGGTTCCATCTTGGAATGCGGATCGAGTGCCGTGGTCATGGCGTCGATCGCCGCGTCGGACAGGTGGTCGGCATCGAGGCCCGGCTGGGCTTCGAGCGTGTGGAGATGATCGAGCAGGGCCGTTTCGACCGGCTGGGTCGTTTGGACCGGCGGGCGTTGCGACCAGTCGGGGCGTGGCGCCGATCCCGGCGTCACCTCGGGCGTGCGCTGCTGGGCGACGGCGTCCATGCCCTCGCGTGCGGCGACGGCCAGCACGGTTGCATCGACCGGGACGACATAGTTGCCGAGGGTCAGCCGCCAGGCGGCATCGAGTCTCGCTTGCGGGCCGTCGAGCTTGGGCGCGGCAACTTGCGGCGTTAAATCGGCGCAGCCGGCGAGGCCGCCGACTGCGAGAAGAACTGCCAAAAGGTGCGATCGCGCGGAAGACATCGTGACGGCTGGCTCCTGACCTCTTTGCAAAGTTGGAGCGGGAATGGTCGGCCACAGAAGTAAACAGGAGCTTCACGCAGGAACCAATAGCCGCCGTCTGCGTTCACTTGCCGCGCCCGGCGAGGGCAGGACCGAGCCGGCCGAGGCCGTCCAGCAGGGAACCGATGCCGACGCTGCGCAGTGGCAGATAGGGCTTGCCGGCTTGGCGGCAAAGGCGTTTTACCGAGGCCGCCGCATCATGGCTGACGCAATCGACCGGGAAACAGGCGACATCGGCCCGGCTGATCAATCCGGCCAATAATCCGGCGCGATTTTCGACGCCGCCATCGTGATGCAACAATTCTATTGCACTGCGGTCGGCAAAAGCACGCAGCCGTTGCACTTCGCCCGGCCGGCCACCGACGTACAGCAGACTCTTGACGCCGGCCGGTACTCGAGCCGGCTGTTGCTCGACCGTTTCGTTGGGCGAGATTTCGGCTTCGATCGCGCTCAGTTCATCGGCGAGCGTCGCCGCATGGGCCTCGGCCTGATGGTGCAGAGCCTCGCTATCGGCTAGCGCGCGGCTGGCCTTCTCGGCGCGCTGTTCGGCGCGTAGCCGCCGGGCCGCCTCGTTGCGCAGGCGGCTCTCCATCTCGCCGACCAGTCGACGCAGGGCTGTGACCTCGTCATCGGGCGCCGGGGAGACCGGCTGGTCGTTCGCCCGGGCGACGGCGGCCGCGAGGGCCGCATCGAGTTGCCGGATCGTCGCGTCGCTGGTCTGGATATGGACCTGGCTCTTCTCCAGCTTGCGCTCGAGTACGGCATTGTCCGTTTCCAGCACCGTCAGGCGGCGGATATCCGCGCGATTTGCGGCGCCGACCAGATGCGACAGCATATGCACGTCGGCGAAGACCTGCTTGACCAGCTTGTCCGTCGCGGCCGGATGGCTGAGCGCCGCCCAATAGGCGCCGGGGATCTCGCCGGCGCGCTTGGCCTCGTCCCACAGACCTGCGACCGCTTCGACGGTCTTGGCCTGGGCGAAGCGGTTGAGGGCGGCCTGGTGGCGCTTGTCCAGCGCCTTCTGCAGCAGCTTGCCGCCGTCGTCGTGGCGACCGGCCAGGCGCACGCCGTCGCCATGGACGTCATGCTCGTCGAGCTCGGCCACATCCCGGCCGGTCGTCCGGCCGACGATCTGCCGCAGTTCGCGCGTGGTCAGACAGGTGCCGACGATCGAGCAATGCAGGCTGGGCGACAGCTCCCAGATCCCGCTGCGGCGCTTGGCCGGCGCCGCCAGCATCGCCGCGAGTTCGTCGTCGCTGACCGCCGGGTTCGCGGGGGCGATCGACAGGCGGCCGGGCGCCGTCGGGCGGAGCGATAGCGATCCGAGCAGTGAAATCACGGTCCTGTCTCCTCTATCCATAGCGATATATTCCGATAAATATAGCGCGATGGATAGAGCCAAGCCGTAAGATCCGTCGATCGCCATCCATCACAGGGGAAACGCCATGAAGCTCAGCGCGCGTAACCAGCTCAAGGGCACCGTCGTCGCGGTCACCAAGGGCCAGACCACGGCCCATGTCCGGATCGACATCGGCGGCGGCGTGATCGTCACCTCATCGATCACGAACGAGGCGGTCGACGATCTGGGCCTGGTCGTCGGCGACGCGGCCGTCGCCGTGATCAAGGCGTCCGACGTCATGATCGGCAAATAGCATGCGACGCCGGATTCTCATGGCGCTCGCCGCCGTCTGGCTGTCGGTCGCTGCCTCGGCGGCCTCGGCCCAGGTCGCCGTCAGCGGTGCCGTCAGCAAGCCGCTGACGCTGACGGTGGCCGATCTCGCGGCCGAGCCGCAGGTCACGATCCATGTGACGTTCAACACCAGCCATGGCGCCGAGACGGGGGATTACACCGGCGTGCCGCTCTGGTCGGTCCTACAGCAGGCCGGTGTGGTCGACGGGCCCGCCAAGGGCGGCCATCTGCGCCACGGCATCCTGGTCACGGGCGCCGACGGCTATGGCGCCCTGCTGTCGATCGGCGAGCTGGATCCGGACTTCGCCAATGACGGCGCGATCCTGGCGGTGCGCAAGGAGGGGCAGCCGCTGGACGAGGGCGTCCGGCTGGTGGTGCCGGGGGATAAGAAGGGCGGCCGCAGCGTGCGCCATGTGGTGGGGATCGAGGTGCAATGATCGACGCAGGCGCCTTCGGCCGCCCTTGCAGGCGTCGTTTCAGCCGTGGCTGTGTCGCGTTCCGGGGGAAGCCTGCGAAATCTCGTTGATCAGCTTGCGGGTCAGGGCTTCGCCGAAATCCCGGAAATCATGCACTTCTTCGACAAAGCTTCCGGTGCCCCCGGTCACGTTCTCCCGATACCAGTTGCCGAGGCCGCCCGGCGGCTGCACATGGGCGAACAGGTAGGACACGGGATGGTCGTTGATGATGGCGAGCCCGTTGATGATGATGCCGGCGGCCAGGGCGTCGTCGCGCGCGGCGCTGGCGTCGCGCCCGGAATTGTTCGTGCCGTCGCCCGACACGTCGATGACCTTGCGCGGCGCCTGGGCGCCGGGTTCGTTCAGCAGTCGCATCGCCTGATCCAGTCCGGCGGAAATCGAGGTATGGCCCCAGAAGGAACGCGGCGCTGCCTGCAGACGCGCGGCCAACTGCGCGGCGGAGGCGGCGTCGCTCACCCTCGTCCAGCCGATCACCGTGCGCACTTCGTCGTCGCCGGCGAACTCGACATAGGCGACCGATATGGCGCCGGCCATGCCGCTGGTGATCGCAGCCAGGACCTTCGGGTCGGTGAAGGCCGCGGCGTAGCCCTGCTTTTGCAATTGGAATTCCGAATCGTCGATGCTGCGCGACACGTCGGCGACCAGAACCAGCGCGACATCCACCGAATCCGCAGCCCGCGCGGGCGCGGCAAGAAGGCAGAGCATTAGCAAGGCAACGATGCGCATGACGGATTCCCGCCTGTTGCGGACCGAGGCCGATGGTCCGCCAATCGTTCCGCCTGGCAAAGCGAAATCAGGGGTGGCCTACGATATGTCGCGCCCCATCGCCTCCGCGATCAGTGCCTCGGCATCCTCCAGCAGCGCGTCCTCGTTGCCATAGACCGTCTCCTTGCCGATTTCGAGCAGCACCGGCACGGCCAGCGGCGAGATCCGCTCAAGCCGGCGGTGGGTGATGCGGCCCTTGATCCGGCCCAGCATCTCGCCCAGGCGCTTGATGTCCGTGAGGCCGGTCGCGGCATCGGCGCGGGTCGCGCGCAGCAGGATATGGTCCGGCTGGTGCTTGCGCAGCACGTCGTAGATCAGGTCGGTGTTGAAGGTGACCTGCCGCCCGGTCTTGTTGAGGCCCGGAATGTTGCGGTCGATCAAGCCGGCGATGACCGCGACGTTGCGGAAGGTCCGGCGCAGCATGGAGGATTCGGCCATCCAGGCTTCCAGATCGTCGCCCAGCATGTCCTGGTCGAACAGCTCGTCCAGCTCGGTCTGGCCGACCGGCTCGACGCTCCAGACCGCGAGCACATAGTCGGATGCCACGAAGCCGAGCGGGCGCAATCCCGCCCGCTCCATACGTTTCGTCAGCAGCATGCCCAGGGTCTGGTGCGCGTTGCGGCCTTCGAAACAATAGGCGACCAGGAACCACCGAGGCCCGCGCGGGAAGGTCTCGACCAGCAGCCCGCCCTTGGGCGGCATCTGGCTGCGCCAGCGCTGCAGACCCAGCCATTCCTGGACGTCGTCGGGCAGGCTGCCCCATTGGGCCGGATCGGCGATGATCGCGCGCACCCGCTCGGCCAGGTATGTGGACAGCGGCAGCCGGCCGCCGGCATAGGCTGGGATCTTCGGATCGCCGCCGCCGGTGGCACGCTGGGCGATCACGACCATGTCGCGGATCTCGACGAAGCGCAGCAATTGGCCGGCGAACAGGAACGTGTCGCCCAGACGCAGCTGCTGGGCGAAATATTCCTCGACCTCGCCCAAGGAAGCACCGCCGCCGAGCCGGACCTTGAGCGTCGTCGCCTCGACGATCGTGCCGATGTTCATCCGGTAGCGCCGGGCGACCTGCTCGCCAGCGACCTGATAGCGGCCCAATGAATCCTGGAACAGCTTGTGCCAGCGCTCGTAATTCGCCAGCGCGTAGCCGCCGGTCGCGACGTAATCCAGGCAATCGTCGAAGGTTTTGCGATCGAGCGTGCGGTAGGGCGCGGCGCCCGTGACCTCGTCATAGAGCGCGTCGGCCGTGATCGGCTCGGCGCAGGCCAGGCACAGGATATGCTGGGCCAGCACGTCGAGCCCGCCGGGATTGGGCCGCTCGCCGTCCAGCTCATGGGCCGCGACGGCATCGATGGCCGCGCGGCATTCCAGCACCTCGAACCGGTTGGCCGGCGCCAGGATAGCGCGGCTGGGCGCGTCGAAGCGATGGTTGGCCCGGCCGATGCGTTGGACCAGGCGGGCGACGCCCTTGGGCGCCCCTATTTGAATCACCAGATCGACCGCGGCCCAATCGACGCCGAGGTCGAGCGAGGAGGTTGCGACGACCGCGCGCAGCTTGCCCGCCGCCATCGCGGCCTCGACCTTGTGGCGCTGTTCCGTCGCCAGGCTGCCGTGATGCAGGGCGATCGGCAGATTATCGTCGTTCTGCTTCCACAGCTCCTGAAACACGATCTCGGCCTGGGCGCGGGTATTGACGAAGACCAGGGTGGTCTGGTGCGCCTTGATCGCCAGCAGGACCTCGGGCACGGCATGGACGCCCATATGGCCGGCCCAGGGCAGTTCGGCGGCCGGGTCGAGGATGGTGATCTCCGGCTCCGGCGTGGCGCCGCCGCGGATCTGGGCGACCGGCGCGCCGTCGGGCGCCAGGAAGGCCGCCAGATCGTCGGGCCAGGCGACCGTCGCGGACAGGCCGATGCGCCGCGCGCCGGGCGCCAGCTTGGCCAGGCGCGCCAGACCCAGCGCCAGCAGATCGCCGCGCTTGGTGCCGGCCAGCGCATGCAGCTCGTCGATCACGATCGCCTGCAGGCCGGCGAACAACTTGCGGGATTCTGGGTACGAGATCAACAGCGCCAGGGATTCCGGCGTGGTAAGCAGCAGGTGCGGCGGATCGGTCTTCTGGCGCTGGCGCTCCTTGGTGCCGGTATCGCCGGTCCGGGTTTCGATGCGCAGGTCGAGTCCCATCTCGGTGACCGGGGTCGTGAGATTTCGCTGGATGTCGGCGGTCAGCGCCTTCAGTGGCGAGATATAGAGCGTGTGCAGCCCCGGCGGCGCATGGTTCGCCAGATCGACCAGGCTCGGCAGAAATCCCGCCAAGGTCTTGCCGCCGCCGGTCGGCGCGATCAACAGCGCCGACTGCCCCGTCCGGGCGGCGGCCAACATGGCCAGCTGATGGCCGTGCGGCTGCCAGCCGCGGGCGTGAAACCACGCGCGGAAGCGCTCGGGCAGGATCGCGTCGGCGGGAACTTCGTTGGGCATCTGATCCTTAGTTTGGTTCATGTCCCTGGTTTTGCCAGGCCCGCGAGGCCATCCTTTCGACAATGACCAGCGCACCCCATCCCGAAACCTGGCTGAAACCGATCCCCGGCGGGCTCTATTGCGTGCCCGGCGATTTCTTCATCGACCCGGCCCGGCGGGCGGATCGGGCCGTGATCACCCATGGCCATTCCGACCATGCCCGCGCCGACAATGGCGCCGTGCTGGCGACGGCCGAGACGATCGCGATCATGCGCCATCGCCTGGGCGAGCGCGCCGGCGGCAGCCTGCAGGCGCTGGGCTACGGCGAGACGATCCGGATGGGCGAGGTGTCGGTCCGCCTGGTCCCGGCCGGCCATGTGCTGGGCAGCGCCCAGGTCGTGATGGATTGGCACGGCAGCCGCGCCGTCGTGTCCGGCGATTACAAGCGCCGGCATGACGCGACCTGCGCGCCGTTCGAGCCGGTGCCGTGCGACGTGTTCGTGACCGAGGCGACGTTCGGCCTGCCGGTGTTCCGCCATCCGCCGGATACCGAGGAGATCGACAAGCTGCTCCATAGCCTGCGGCTGTTCCCCGAGCGCTGCGCGCTGGTCGGGGTCTATTCGCTGGGCAAGGCGCAGCGCGTGCTCGCGCTGATCCGCGCCGCCGGCCATGACGATCCCATCTATCTGCATGGCGCCATCACCAATATCTGCGCGATCTACGAGAGCTTCGGGCAGCGCTTCGGCGACATCCGGCCGATGCTGAATGTGCCGAAGGACGCATTGAGGGGCCATATCATCCTGGCGCCGCCGGGTGTCACCGCCGACATCTGGGCGCGCCGGCTGCCCGATCCCATTGTCGCGATGGCGTCGGGCTGGATGCGGGTCAAGCAGCGTGCCAAGCAGCGCGGCGTCGAACTGCCGCTGGTGATCTCCGATCATGCCGACTGGGACGAGCTGATTCAGACCTTCGACGATGTCGCCGCCCCGGAGATCTGGGTCACCCACGGCACCGAGGATGCGCTGATTCGCCAGGCGACCCTGACCGGCCGGCGTGCCCGCGCGCTCAGGCTCGTGGGATTGGGGGAAGAAGAAGCGGAATGACAAGGAGGTCCCATCATGAATAAGGCTCTACCGCCGCAGGTCGCACGGACGCTCGAGACCTGGCATGCCATCATCGCGGCCGGCGATGTCACGGCCCTGCCGTCGATCCTCGCCGACGACGTCGTGTTCCGGTCGCCGGCCTTCTTCAAGCCGTATCCCGGCAAGGACGCGACCGTGCTCGTGCTGAGCACCGTCATCAAGGTGTTCGAGGATTTCGCCTATCACCGGCAATTTCTGAGCGACGACGGGCAGAGCGCCATCCTGGAATTCTCCGCCCGCATCGGAACCAAGTCGTTGAAAGGCATCGACATGTTTCGCTTCGATGCCGACGGCCGCATCGTCGAGCTGGAGGTGATGATCCGGCCCGGCAACGCGCTGATGCTGCTGGGCCAGACCATGGCCGAGCGGGCCGGCCCGGCCTTGCTGGAACTGCTGGCCGGGTCGCGCTAGGGCCGGACGGAGGTTCGGTGTGATCGCCTTTGCCCGCCTGCTCGACGCGCTGCTGTTCACGCCGGCGCGCAACGGCAAGCTGCGCCTGATGGAGGAATATTTCCGCACGACGCCCGACCCGGAGCGTGGCTGGGCCTTGGCGGCACTGACCGGCGCGCTGTCGTTCCGCGAGGCCAAGGCGGCGCAGATCCGCGCGCTGGTGCTGGAGCGGGTCGATGCCGAGCTGTTCGGCTGGTCCTATGATTTCGTCGGCGATCTGGCCGAAACGGCGGCGCTGATCTGGCCCGAACGGCCGGGCGCCAACCGGGTGCCGGACCTGACCGAGATCGTGGACGGCCTATCGACCGTCGGGCGCGGCCAGGTCGGCCGGCTGCTTGAGACCTGGCTCGACGCGCTGGATGCGACCGGCCGCTGGGCGCTGTTGAAGCTGATGACCGGCGGCCTGCGCGTCGGTGTCTCCGCGCGGTTGGCCAAGACCGCCGCCGCCGCCCTGGGCCCGGTCGATCCGGATCTGGTCGAGGAGGTCTGGCACGGGTTGGACGCGCCCTACGTGCCGCTGTTCGGCTGGCTCGAGGGCCGCACGCCCAAGCCGGATCCGGGCGAGCGGCCGACCTTCATGCCGCTGATGCTGGCGACGCCGCTCGATGACGGTGTGCTCGACCAGATGCCGCCAGGCGATTACCTGGCCGAATGGAAATGGGACGGCATCCGCGTGCAGATCGCGGCGCGCGGCGGCGAGACGCGGATCTATTCGCGCACCGGCGACGAGATCTCGGCGGCGTTTCCCGACTTGGCCGCGACGCTGCCCGACGGCGTGGTGCTCGACGGTGAATTGCTGGTCGGCGGTTTCGAGGCGATCGGCTCGTTCAACGACCTGCAGCAGCGCTTGAACCGCAAGAAGCCCGACGCGAAGCTGATCCAGCAATATCCGGCCTATGTCCGGCTGTATGACCTGCTGTGGATCGAGGGCGAGGATATCCGCGGCCTGACCCAGGTCGAGCGGCGCGCCCTGCTGGAAGACTGGTTTCGCCGCGCCGCGCGGCCGCGGCTCGACCTGTCGCCGCTGATCCCGTTCGAGAGCTGGGGCGAGCTGTCGGCCTTACGCAACGAGGCGCGTGAGCGCGGCATCGAGGGGCTGATGCTGAAGCGGCGCGACACGCCCTATCTGGCTGGCCGGCCCAAGGGCCCCTGGTTCAAATGGAAGCGCGGCGCGCTGACGCTCGATTGCGTGCTGATGTATGCCCAGCGCGGCCATGGCAAGCGCTCGTCGTTTTATTCCGACTATACGTTCGGCGCCTGGCGCGGCCCGGAGCTGGTACCGGTCGGCAAGGCCTATTCGGGCTTCACCGACCAGGAGCTGGTCGAGATCGACCGCTGGATCCGCCACCACACGACCAACCGGTTCGGGCCGGTGCGCGAGGTCGAACCGGCGCTGGTGATGGAGCTGGCGTTCGACAGCGTCCAGGCCTCGACCCGCCATAAGTCGGGCCTGGCCATGCGCTTCCCGCGCGTCCACCGCATCCGCTGGGACAAGCCGGCGGCCGAGGCCGACCGGGTCGAGACGCTGCAGGCGCTGGTGGTTTAGAAACGCGCGCCGGTCAGTTGCTCGGACAATGTCCAGAGGCGTGACGCCGCCTGGATATCTTCGGCCTGGCGCGGTTTGCGTGCGAGGGTCGGCGCGCCTCGGGTTTCGTCCATCCGGGCCGGGCCGTAATAGGCGCCACCTTTGGCCGCGGGCGCGGTCGCGGCGAACAGCGTCGACCAGGCGCCATGGGCGGCGGGCTGGAACAGGAACCAGAGCAGGCGGCTCATCACGCCGAACAGGCTGGCGCTGCCGGCGCCGTTCGAGATCAGATCGGTGCGCGCGATGCCCGGATGCGCCGCGATGCTGGCGATGCCCCATCGGGCTGCGTCGCTGCGGCGCTGCAGTTCGAACGCGAACATCAGGCAGGCGAGCTTCGACTGGCTATAGACCCGCATCGGCCGGTAGCCGCGTTCCGCCTGGGGATCGTCGAAATCGATGGTGCCGTTGCGCGCCGCGATGCTGGACAGGGTGACGACCCGCGGGTTTTGCCCTTGGCGGAGCAGGGGCAGCAACGCGGCCGTCATCGCGAAATGCCCCAGGTAGTTGGTGCCGAATTGCAGCTCGAACCCGTCGGCGGTGACGCGCCGCGTCGGCGGCGTCATCACGCCGGCGTTGTTGATCAGCAGGTCGAGGCTGGTGCGCTCGGCCCGCATCCGGGTGCCGAATGCGGCGATCGACTGCAGGCTGGCCAGATCGACCGGTGCGAAACGCACCTTGGCGTCCGGCACCAAGGCACGGATCCGGGCGACGGCGGCCGCACCCTTGGCCGGAGTGCGCCCGGCGATGATGACGTCGGCGCCGGCGCGGGCGAGGACCAGGGCATCCTCGAACCCCAATCCGCCGGTGCCGGTAACGATGGCCGAGCGGCCATGCTGCGGAGCTATGTCGGAAACCGTCCAGTGCGCCATCGTGCCATACCCTCGTGCCAAGGTACCGACCCTAGGCCCGGACCTGCAGGGTCGGAATACCGGAAGGCCCGAATTCCATGCCTGATCCTCCGGGATGTCCGCACAAACGGTGATAGGGGCGCAAATTCATATCGCGGGCGGGCGGGCCCATCGAGGCGCGTCAGAGCGGCCGTCAGGCCATCGCGCATGAGATCGACAGAGGCGCCTGATCGCTTCCGAGCGTGAACACTTCAACACCATCCTCCGTCACGCCGACACTGTGTTCATATTGTGCGGAAGGCGAGCGGTCACGGGTCACCGTCGTCCAACCGTCGGGCAGGACGGTAACGTCGGCGCGGCCCGCGTTGATCATCGGCTCGATGGTGAAGATCATCCCCGGCTCAAGAACAACGCCCTCGCCGGGGCTGCCGGAGAAGGGCACGTCGGGCGCGTCATGAAAAACTCGCCCGACACCGTGACCGCAAAAAACTTTGACGGTGCTGAACCCATAGGCCCGCGCGGTGGAGTCCATGGCGTGGCCAAGATCGCCCAGCGTCGCCCCTGGCTTCACCTTGGCGATAGCGTTCCACATCGCCTCATGTGTCGCCTGGATCAAGCGATGTTCGCGTCTGGAAGGCTCGCCGACGGCGAACATGCGGCTTGAATCACCATGCCAACCGTCGAGCAGGGGTGTGACGTCAATATTGAGGATGTCCCCGGGCTTCAAAATCTTCTTGGCGGAGGGAATCCCGTGCGTCGCCACGTGATTGACCGAGATGCAGCTGGCATGCCGGTAACCTCTGTAGCCGAGGGTTGCCGCGACAGCCCCGTGATCGCGTATGAACCGATCGCAAAGCGCATCCAGCTCAAGCGTCGAAACACCCTCGCGAACGTGCGGGGTGATGAAGTCCAGCGTCCGCGCCGCCAGATCTCCGGCGCGACGCATCCCTTCGAAATCGTCAGGGGCGTGAAGCTTGATCTTCCTGCCCGTATGATCTTCCTGGGTGGAAAAATACATCGTCACGCCGCCCGGGGAGGGGAGCCATAGCGCTCTGCCGGGATCAGAGCGCCAAGATTTTCAGCGACCGCATCAACAAATCCCGGGATCGACTCTCCCGACTGGAGATAGGGCCGCACCAAGGCGACCGGGCCATCAATGATCGCAAAGCGTAAGCGAGCGAAGGCCTCCGGACGACCCGCGGCATGCGTCACGATATCGAGCGAGTTTTGAAACGCTTGATCGATGCGGGCCTCTTGAGCCCGGATCGCGGCCGAAAGCGCCTCCGGCGGCGCGGTATCGAACAAGCTTCCAGGCTCGTTCAGGAAAAGCACCCTGGCTTCCTTCGGATGGGTCCTGGACCAAGCCACGAGCGTGGCGGCCGCCCCGTGGGGCGGCGTCTCCCGGAGCGCGGTTTCGACTGCCCCCGCCAAAACAGTCAAGGCGCGGAGCCAAGCGGCGGCGACGACGGCCGACCGGCTCGGAAAGCGATGGTAGATCGATCCGGTCGGCGCCCCAGACCGTCGCGCGATCGCGGCCATGGTTACGGCCGTGGGACCGCCCTCCGCCAGGAGGGCAATCGCCGCATCGATGAACTCGGCCGGATCGAATTTGGAGGAGCGGACCATGAATTAAAACTATCATTCTAGAATGATCCGTCAATATGATTCTGGCGCCGCAGCGCGATGTGTTGCCGGCGGCGGGCGTGAACGCCTGTCCGGCATCATGGCCCGCTTGCCAGCTGGCGGCCGCCTGTGGATTGATGGACGGCCACCAGCTGCTGCACGGGGGGTTCCATGCCGTTCGACCATTGGCTCGCCTTCGCCGTCACCTCCGCCATCCTGCTCGCCATCCCGGGACCAACGGTGCTTTTGGTCGTGTCCTACGCGCTGGGGCAAGGCCGGCGCTCGGCGTTTGCGACCGTCGCCGGCGTGGCGCTCGGCGATTTCACGGCGATGACCGCGTCGATGCTGGGCCTGGGCGCGCTGCTGGCGGCCTCGTCGGCCCTGTTCACCGGCCTGCGCTGGGCCGGCGCCGCCTATCTGATCTATCTGGGCATCAAGCTGTGGCGCGCACCGGTCGGCGACATGGCGACCGAGGCCGAGGCCGAGACCCGGGGCTGGCGCATGTTCCTGCATGCCTATGCGGTGACGGCGCTCAACCCGAAAAGCATCGTGTTCTTCGTCGCCTTCCTGCCGCAGTTCTTTTTGGCGACCGCCCCCATCGTGCCGCAGATGGTGCTGTTCGAGGCGACGTTCCTGGCGCTGGCGACGGCCAATGCCGCGAGTTACGCGCTGCTCGCGTCCGCCGCGCGCCGGGCGGTACGCCGGCCGGAAATCCAGCGCCGGGTCAACCGCGCCGGCGGCTCGATGCTGATCGGCGCCGGGCTGTTCGCGGCGGCGTGGAAGAAGGCGGCCTAGTCATCGCCGAGCGCGGCCACCAACGGGCCCAGATAATCCCGATAGCGCCCGGCGCGGCCGACGCTGCTGCGATAGACCGGCCGGCGCGCCTGCAGCCGGCTGGCGGTCCGGATCGGCCGGTCTGAATCCTCGGGGCGCAGGCAGGCGTCGTCCCAGGCCAGGCCACAGAATTCCAGCAGCCGGCGGGCCTGGGGCTCCGGATCGGCGACCAGATCGCCATAGTCGACCTCGGTGAACCGCGCCGCCGGCAGCACCTGGCGCCAATGCTCCATCAGGGCAAGATAGGCCCGGTAGAAGCGACCGAGTTCCGCCTGGTCATGGGCGTAGCGGACCGGCTCGCGGAACAAGGTCGTATGGCAGGACAGGCAGGTGTCGAGCGGATCGCGCCGGATATGGATGATCCGCGCGTTGGGCAGCATCAGGTGGATCAGGCCGGCGAAGTAGAAATTCAGCGGCAGCTTGTCGATGATCCGCTTGGCGCCGGGCGCGAGCGGCGTGATTGCGTCCAGATAGCGGCGCCCGAGCGCCTGGAGCTGGTCGGGCGTCCGGTTCGCCATCGCGGCCGGGAACGGGCCTTTGTTGGCGAAGTCACGCACCACCAGCTGTTTGAGCTGGAGCAGCTCGCCGGCGCCATGGATCAGCGGATGCGCTGCCAGGATCTGCTCCAGCAGGCTCGAGCCCGACCGGGGCATGCCGACGATGAAGATCGGCGTTTCATCGGGATCGCCGGCACCGCCGCACCGGGCGATCGCCTCGGCGGGCAAGGCTGCGGCGAAGGCCGACAGCAGGCGTTCGTCGTTGGCGACATCGTAGGGATAGGTGGTGCGCCGGATGGCATTGCCCGCCCCGAAATGCCCGAAGGCGCGCGCGGAATCGTCGCTTTCCAGATAGGCCCGGCCCAGCACGAAATGCAGATGGATCTGGTCGTTGGCGCTCCGGTCGGTGCCGTCGGCGAGCAACGCCTCGAACGACGCAACATCGACGGGTTCTCGTCGAAAGCTCGCGATCGATGCCCGGCCGGATAGGGCGGGGCCATGCTCGGGGGCGACGGCCAGCGCCCGGTCGAACGCCTGGGCGGCCTCGTCGATCCGGCCCAGGTCGAGCAGCAGATTGGCCTTGGCCGTGAGGGTCGGCCCCGGCTGCGATCCGAGTTCGATCGCCCGGTCCCAGGCCGCGAGCGCCGGCTCGAAGCGGCCTTCGTCCTGTTCGACCTCGGCCAGCACATCCCAAGCGTCCTGGCCGGTCTCGATCAGCAACTCGCACAGGTTCCTGGCATCGCGCAGGTTCCCGGCGCGGCGCAGCGCCCGGGTCTGGTCGCGGCCGTTCATCAACGCCCGACTTCCGCCGCCGGCAAAGCCTGCTGGCCCGGCTCGCGCTGCAGTTCCGGCACGAGGTGGCCCAGGATCGCCAGCGTGCGCAACCCGTCGCGGGCGCGGGCGGCTTCCTCCATTTCGTCGATGGCGCGGGCGAGCACGGCATAGTCGGCTGTACGCGGGGCGGCCAATAAGATGCCATCAGCGCCGGTTTTGACCGGCGGCTCGGCCTCGTGGAACAGCTCTTCATAGAGCTTCTCGCCGGGGCGCAATCCCACGAACTCGATCTGGATGTCCTTGTCCGGCACCAGGCCCGCGAGGCGGATCATCTGGCGGGCGAGGTCGACGATCTTGACCGAATCGCCCATCTCCAGCACGAAGATGCCGCCGCGTTCCAGACCCTTGGGCGGACGGTCCGACATGGCGACGGCCGAGGCCTGCAGCACCAGCTCGACCGCCTCGCGCACGGTCATGAAGAAGCGGGTGACGTCCCTGTGGGTCACGGTCAGCGGGCCGCCGGCCTGAAGCTGACGGCGGAACAAAGGCACGACCGAGCCGGTCGAACCCAGCACATTGCCGAAGCGCACGGTGACGAAGCGGGTCGCGGGCTTCTGGCCGTTGGCGCGGCCGGCGAGGTCGAGCGCCTGGCAGATGCACTCGGCCAGCCGCTTGGTCGCCCCCATGACGTTGGTCGGATGGACGGCCTTGTCGGTCGAGATCATCACCATGGCACCGACGCCGGCGGCGCGGCAGGCCTCGGCCAGGTTGCGCGTGCCGATGACGTTGGTCAAAACCCCCTCGGTCGGGTTGGCCTCGACCATCGGCACATGCTTGTAGGCGGCGGCGTGGAACACCAGCTCCGGCCGGGCTTGCGTCATGATCTCGTCGAGCCGGCGCCGGTCGCGCACGTCGCCCAGGCAGGCGGTGCGCGGCAGCCGGGCAAAATGCTCGGCCAGGTCCAGGTCGATCAGGTACAGTTGGTATTCGGCATTGTCGACCAGGGTCAGGTGGGTCGGGTCGAGTGCTGCGATCTGGCGCACCAGTTCCGAGCCGATCGTGCCGCCGGCGCCGGTCACCAGCACGCGCCGGCCGCGGATCAGGCGCGCCATGGCATCGCGATCCAGCACGCGCTGCGGCCGGCCCAGTAGATCCTCGATCGCGATCGGCCGGATTTCGAGGCCATCGCCGACGCCGGATTTCAGCTCGGTCACGCGCGGCATGCGGGCGATCTCGATGCCGAGCGCCGAGGCCTGCTCGACCACCCGGCTGATCACCGCGCCGTCGATCAGGTCGTTGGTCAGGATCAGGCGCTGCGGCCGCCGGTCGGCCTTGGTCAGCCTCTCGACCGCCTCGATCAGATGGTCGATCGTGCCCAGTACCGGCACCCGATGGATCGAGCGGCCGACGCGGCTGTCGTTCAGGCCCAGAATGCCGATCGGGTCGTAGTTCGAACGCCGGTCGCGATGCATTTCGTTGACGAACAGCTCCGCCCCGTCGCCGGCGCCGACCAGCAGGACCGGCACGCGGCGGTGGGCGTCGCGCTCGAAGATCCGGTCGAGCCGGCCGTCCTTGAACAGGCGATAGAGAATGCGCGGGCCCGACAGCAGGCCGATCAGCACGAACCAGTTGATGGCGAGGGTCGAGCGCGGCTGGCCCTGCAGCCGGGTGGTCAGGAATAGGACCAGCGTATAGACCAGGATCGAGACGGTGACGGCGCGGCCGATCGCGAACAGGTCGTTCAGCGAGGCATAGCGCCAGATGCCGCGATAGAGCCCGGTCAGCCGCAGGAACACGAGCACGATCACGGTGAACAGCGCCATGTCCTGCACAACCATCGCCGGGTCGAGCTTGTCCATGTCGTCGCCCAGGCGCAGCAACAGCGACAGCACGACCGACAGCGCCGTCATGACGGCGTCGTGCAGCAATGCCAGGAGGGTCCGATTGATCCGCTTCACCCAAGATGTCCGAATAGCCGACGGGAATACGGCCGCGACCATAGCAAAAGCCGGGGCCGGGTACAGCCCGCGAACGCGCGGGGGGTGCATGGCTTGCTCTCGCCGGGCGGTTCGGACGATACTCCGCGCCCTTTCTCACCCTCGCGGATCATCAAAGCCCCAGGCCTCGCTCCATGGAACGCCAGAAGACGCTCATCTACGTGGTCACCGAGGATTGGTATTTCTGGCTGCATCGCCTGGCGATCGGCCAGGCCGCCCTGGCCGCCGGCTATCGCGTCATCGTCTGCGCCCGCGTCCAGGCCCACGGCGAGATCCTGACCGGGCTTGGTTTCACCGTGGTTGCGCTGCCCTGGCGGCGCGGCGGCGGCAAGCTCACGAACGAGATCAAATCGCTCTGGGTGCTGTGGCGCCTGTTCCGGCGCGAGCGGCCGGACATCGTCCATTCGATCGCGCTCAAGGCGATCATCTATGGCGGGCTGATGGCGCGGCTCGCCGGCGTCAAGGCGCGGGTCTCGACCGTCGCCGGCCTGGGCTATGTCTTCACTTCGCACAGCCTGAAGGCGCGCATACTGGGCCGGCCGGTGCTGGCCGCCCTGGCGCTCGGCATGCGCGGCACGGGCGCGCTGGTCACGCTGGAAAACCCGGACGACGGCAAGCGGCTGGCCGCCGGCGGCGCGATCCGGCCGGATCAGGTGGCGCTCATCTGCTGCTGCGGCGTCGATACCGACCGGTTCGCGCCGGTGCCGGAGCCTGCGGGCGTGCCGATCGTCGCCATGGCCTGCCGGCTGGTGCGCGACAAGGGCCCGGCGGTCGCGGTCGCGGCCATGCGGCGCCTGCGTGCCGAGGGCGTGCCGATCCGCTTTCTGCTGGCCGGCGGTACCGACAAGGGCAGCGCCGATTCCCATACCGAGGAGGAGGTGCTGGGCTGGGTCGCCGAGGGACTGGTCGAATGGGTCGGTCATATTTCCGACGTCGCCGCCTTCTGGCAGGCGAGCCATATGGCGGTCTATCCGTCGCGTTATGGCGAGGGCGTGCCGAAGACATTGCTGGAGGCGGCGTCCTGCGCCCGGCCGGTGGTCACGACCGACATGCCGGGCTGCCGCGAGGCGCTGGTCGATGGCGTGACCGGCTTCCTGGTCCCGGTCGATGACGATGCCGCCGTCGCCGACCGGCTGAAGCAACTGGCCGGCGACCCGGCGCTGCGCGCCCGTATGGGCCAGGCGGCCCGGGCCAAGGCATTGGCCGAATTCGCCGACGCGCACGTCCAGGCCGGCATGCTGCGGGTCTATTGGGAGGTGCTGGGAGGGTAGGACGAAGCCCGGTCAGGCGGGAGGACGAGGTCGGCGCATATCCATTGATCGGCGGAAGGGGCAGCGGCGCCCTGGAGGCGCCGCTGCCTTATCTTTCAATGATTGAGCGCCGGCAGGACTGGTGTGCCCTCCTCGCGCACGGCGAGCAGGGATGACGGGTCCAAGCCCAGGGCGGCCAGGACCGTCGGGGCGATCTGGGCTGTGGCGACCGGCGTGCTGATCGTCGCCTGGGCTAGCGACGGATGGGCGACCAGCAACATGACGTTGGTGTCGTCATGGGCAAAGCCGCCGTGCTCGGCGAGCTTCTTCTTGCCGCCGGTGTAGATCGTCCCGACATCGGGCGCGACGATGATGTTCGGCGTACGCGGATCGACCGCCGGATTGTTGAACTGCAGGTTCAAGGTCGGGCCGGCGTAGATCTGGCCCCCGCCGGCGCCGATCTGGGTGGCATGGGCTTCGAGCAGCGTGACGTTGCCTGCCGTTTGCGTGAGGTTGTTCTCGCTGAGCCAGATCAGCGAAATGTCGTCTTCGAGCGCCTGTACCACCGGAAAGCCGGGGCCGACGCCGCTCGGGCTCAGGATCGCGGACGGCGGCGAGAGGCTGGCGTTGTCGGCCGGAATGCGCAGCACCCGCTTTGGATCGGTCGGCGACTGCCCGTGCTTGGCGCTGATGATGATCAGCGTGCGAGCGAGCAGCCCCTTGCTCTGCAGAGCATTGACCATGAGACCGATCGAATGATCGACGAACTTGATTTCATCCAGCAGCGGGGCGGTCGGCACGCCGTATGGATCGGTATAGCCCCCGGTCAGCCCGACACTATTCTCGATCAGTTTCTCACCGACGCTGACCGCCTGGAAATTCATGCCGAAGACGGTCGGTACCGGTGCCGCGACGGCACCGTCGTGACGCAAGCCACCGATTTCGTTCAAAATCGCTTGGACTTTGAGGCTGTCGTAGCAGCGGATATTGGCGAAACTGTCCGTCCAGGAATTGCTGCTGGCGATGGCGGTCTGGTCGGGCAACGGATTGCACGCGGTCAGCGTCACCTGGGACAACGGCACCGGAATCGAGTTGATTTCCGGCGCATAGAAGTCATCGACGCCCAGGCCGCTCTGCCCCTTCACCAGCTCATAGGACTGGTGCTTGTCGGACCAGGCGGTATAGCCGCCGGCGGCCTTCACGACCTCGAACAAAGTGTTCACCCGGATGAAGCTGTGCGGATAGACCGGCGCACAGCCGTTCCGAGGGTCACGCGGCAAATATGCCGGGTTGATGCCACCCCCGGCGTCGAGGTGCGTCAGATCGTTGTCGATCTCCTCATCGAAGCCCACTTGGGTCCCGACGACCTTCGGGCAGAGATCGGCACCGCCGACGATGCCATAGGGTGTCGTCTTCGCCGGCGGTGACAGCGAGCGATCGTAGCTTACGTCGTAAAACGCGCCGGTCGAGCGCGGCGAGCCGCCCGTGACGATAGCGGTCAGGCCCGGGAAAGAGTCCGACGGCTTGGATGTCGTCGCCTGTTGATAGGCGACGCCTCGCTGGGCCAGTGCCGCCATATGCGGGCAGTAGGGCACGCCGCCGTCGATCGGCGAGACGCCAGTGGCGCAATTTTGGAAATCGATCGCGTGCATGCCATCGATGCTGATCACGAGCACGCGGTCTACCGTTCCGGGCCCGAGAAGGGCATCGGCATTCGCAACGTGCGCCGATAACAGGGCAAAGGCGGCGGCTGTCGCCGCGGCACTCCTAATTGCTCGACGTTGCATTGCAGGCTCCCTGGTGTGTTATGGTTAATGAACCATTAAAATCTACGCCAAGGTTTTTACCGTTCGCTGATCGGTCCGATGACAAGCGAGATTTTGTCCTGCGAGAACCGCTCACGCTTTCGGTGTGCGGAGCAGCCGGAGGACGGGATGCCGGCCGGCATCGAGACGAGCGCTCGGCCGTTAAGGCAATGCGTCACGCAAGCGGCGAACGTGGCCTGACGCGGCGGCAGCCAGCCGACGGCCGACGCGTGGCTTCTGCGGCTGCGTTCGAGAAGTTCTGATCGGAGCCCGATCGACCTCCTTGGTCACAGGCGCCCGTTCTCCGAAAACCGCGCGCCGAGCCTGCCATGAAAATAGCCTCAGGGTTGGTGCGGTGTCATGCGGCGTCGGCGGTTGGTTGGAGGGTGACGTTGTAGCCGAGACATTCGATGCGGCGTTTGAGGTTGGCGACGGTGCGGGTCTGGCTGATCTGGTCGAGATAGGCTTCTCCCAACTCCCGGTACGGCAGCCCCTTGGCAAGCATGTGATAGGCAGCCACCAGTATCTTATGCGCGATGGCAAGGGCTGCGCGCATGGCGCCGCGGCCCGCCTTGAGGCGGTGGAACTTGTCCTTGAGGTAGCTGCCCTTGGTCCGTGCGGCGGAGATGGCGGCACCGACCAGCATGGTGCGCAGATGGAGGTTGCCCTTGCGGGCGCGTCCGCTCTTCTGCTTGCCGGCACTCTCATGATTGCCGGGACACACGCCGGCCCAGGCGGCGAGATGATAGGCGCTGAGGAAGACGCTCATATCGACACCGATCTCGGCAATCAAGACGGCGGCGACGACCCAGTCAACGCCCGGGATCTGCATCAGCAGGGCGTGCTGGACGCAGTAAGGGACGAGCTTTACCTCGATGCGGCCGTCGAGGGCGGCGATATCCTGCTCGGCGGCTTCGAGCCGACGCCGTTGCGTCGCCAGCAGGAAACGATGGTGCTCCTCCCTCCGCCCTTCGAGCGCCAGGGCCAGGTCGGCCCGCTTGCGGCGCAGTTGCCCTTTGGCAAGATCCGCCATCTCTTCGGCCGAGGCGCTGCCCTCGATCAGAGCCTTGAGCATGGCTCGCCCGGAAACGCCGAAGACGTCGCTGGCGACGCTGGCCAACTTGATGTTGGCTGTCTCCAGGAGCTTCAGGAGCCGGTTGCGTTCGGCCGCCTGGCTCTCCACGAGCTTGCGGCGATAGCGCAGCAACTCGCGCAGCTCGCGCTGCGGTGCCGGCGGGACGAAACTCTTGGCGATCAACCCGTGGCGGACCAGATCGGCAATCCACTCGGCGTCCTTCACATCGGTCTTGCGACCCGGCACGTTGCGGATATGCCGGGCGTTGCCGACGATGAGGTCGAAATGACCTTCCAGAACCGCATAGACAGGCCGCCAATAAACGCCGGTACTCTCCATGCCGACATGGGTCACCCCAAGCCCTTGCAGCCACCCGCACAATGCTTCCAGATCCCGGGTCATCGTGCGAAAGGTCTGGACCGGCTTCACCGGCCGCTCGCCCGGCACGCCGATCAACACGCAGGCAACCACCGTCTCCTGATGCACATCCAACCCGGCGCACCGCTCAATGATCACTTGCATCCTCGCCTCCTTCCAAAGGAAGGCGATCGTGACGCCGCAGGTATAGTCGAGACACGGCCACGCGTGCTCCCCGTTCCCGGGGGCGACAAAAAATGGTACCTCTATGCAGCGCGGGCCGGACTGCTTATCGGGGTCGCAAGCCACCGCAGAATCGTCAGCCTCAACACGATCGCCCGTAGAGAGGCTCCGACAAACCGGCCCGCAGCGCCACCATTTTCACCAATAATGGCGCGCCGCAGGCGCTGGCTGGCTGCTTAGTGCGACGCGCACCCCGGCTTGTCGAACAGGGCCGCGAGGCCGCAAGCGGAGCCCAGCATCTTGGCGCCGTCATGGCCGACGCCCGGGACCTCCCACAGGCGCTGGGCGAGGCCGGCCGGGTGGCGCGCCTGCAGATAGGCGAAGAAGGCGTGGCCGCGGGCGAAGCGATAGGGACCCTCGGCTTCGCCTTCGCAGCTCTTGTCGAGTGCCGGGTGGTTCGGGTTGGTGTCGGCCGTGCCCAGCAGATAGATCACGTCGCGCGTGGCGAACCGGCTCTCCAGACCCGCGACGGTCGCGCCCGCGACATAGGGCGGCAGCGCGCCGAAGCCGTATTTCCAGTCGTTGAACGCGGGGCAGGCGGCGGCCCCGGCGAACGGGCCGGTGCCGCCGGTGGGCAGCGGCCGGTCGGGGCTGAAATAGACGTAGGACGACGGGTTGGCGACGACGTAGCGGACAAGGATGCCCTTGGCCGTCAGCGCCGCCTCGCCCTTGCCGACCACGGCATAGCGCTCGACGACCTGGCCGCCGCCGGAATGGCCGGCGACCACGACCGTCTTCAGGTTGGGAAACAGCGTGCGGTCGGCCAGACGGGCCAGGATCGCGTCGATCGCCTCGAACGAGCTGACCGGCGCCGGCCCGTGGGCTGGATCGCCCGCCATCCAACTGTCGCGCCCCCAGCGCAGCGTGTCGGCCGGCAGGCCATGGGCGCGAATATCCATGTCGGCCAGGAATTGCGGCACGATCAGCAGGGTGCCATGCCCGGCGTCGCCGGCCTCGGCCAGGGCGGTCTCGCCGGATTTCAGATAGACGTCGGCATCGCGCAGCAGGCCATGGAATACCAGAACGGCCCGCGTTACGTCCGGTTCGGGCCGGGTCCAGTCGCCGGAGACATAGAGCGGCAGCACGCCGGTGCCGGTCGAACCTTTAACCGTCAGGCGCTGGTCGGCCACGACCTTGACCGGCTGCTTGTGCGGATCGTTCTCGTCGGCGGCATGGGCGGTGCCGCTCAGCCCGAGCAGCAGCAGGGCGAGCGCCAGGCGCCGGGATCGGGCGGGGAACATGCTGAACCCGATCAGTTCGACGGCGGCGCGGCCGGTGCCGGCGGCGTGTCGTCCGCCGGCGCGACCTTGGTCAAGGGCTGTAGCTTATGGGCGATCATGCAGTCGTTGGTCAGCTGGTCGCGCTTGCGCAGCGCCGCCGCGTTATGGTCCGGCACCTGCTTGTTGGCGTCGGCGATGCAGGCGTCGGCCTGTTTCCAGCGTTTGTTGGCCGGGCCGACCGGGTCGGCCGCGCGCGCCGGCAGCGCCACGCAGAGCGCGACGGCGGCGCATAAGGCGAGCCGTTTCAAGCTTCGACCTCGGCCGCGATCAGGCGGCGGTTGGCGAGCAGGGGGCCCATCGCGGCACCGACCTGCTTGATGCGCTCGGTGCCGCGATGGGCGGCAACCGCGGCGGCATCGGCATAAAGCTCGCTGACCATCAGCTTGTTCGGCACGCGCGCGCCGGCCTCGTCCAGCACGTACAGCACGTCGAAGTGCAGGCAGCCCGGCTCTTCCGCCTTGGTGCGCCGGGCATGCTCGCGAATGATCTCCTCGAATTGCGCCTGCTTGCCGGGCAGGGGCTCGAACTCGACGAAAATGGCGATCTGCGGCATGGGGCACCTGAGCTTATGAGCGGAACGGGATCGGCCGGAGCCTAGCCGAGCCGTTCCGTTCCGGCAATGCGACGTGGTTGCACCTGTGACGTTGTCATAGCCAGGCGCGGTGATCCGGCACGATGATGCTGAAGCGGTCGGCCAGCGCCGCCAGATTGGCCCGATGCAGCTCGGCCGCCGGCACGATGCCGCCCGCGCCGTCGGGCAGATCGCGCGTGGCGGTGGCGTTGGCCACGACCGTGTTGCGATAGCCCAGGTCGAGCGCGGCGCGCGCCGTGGCGCTGATGCACATATGGGTCATGAAGCCGGCCAGGATCAGCTCGGGCCGGCCGATCTGCTTCAGCCGCTGGTCGAGCGCGGTGCCGGCGAAACTGTTGGGCAGGCTCTTGGTAACGATGGCTTCGCCGTCGATCGGCGCCACGGCCGGCAGGATCTGGCTGCCCGGACCGGTCGGATCGAACAGGGCGGCGCCCGGTTTGCCGTGATGGACGATATGGACGACCGGCACGCCGGCGCGGCGCGCGAGCGCCAGGAGCCTGGCGGCTTCCTCCAGCGCCGGCCCGATGCCGACCAGCGGCAGAAAGCCGTCGAGATAGTCGCGCTGGGCGTCGATCATGACGAGAACGGAACGATCGAGCGCGCTTGGGTGGGGCGGCGCACCGGCCAGATCGAGCAGGGTGCGGGCGGGTTGGGTCATGATCGCTCCAGAAGGGTTGCCGTGGCCTCATCGTTAGCGTCTGGCCGCCTGTGCGAGAATCCGCCATTCTTTCACAATGACTGATCGAAAACGCACAGAGCCGGTCGATTGGGACGATCTACGCTATTTCGCAGCGCTCGCGCGGTTCGGCAGCCTGTCGGCGGTGGCGCGCGCCGAGGGCGTCAATCACGCGACGGTGGCGCGCCGCCTAGCACGGCTCGAGACGCGCTTCGGCCGGACGCTGTTCGATCGACGTCCGGAGGGCTATCTGCCGACCGCGGCCGGCGCGGCGCTATTGGAAGATGCCGAGGCAATGGAGCGCGCCGCCGGGGCGCTGCTGCGCCGGCTCGATACTGTCTCCCCGATCGAGGGGCGGGTGCGGGTGACGGCGACGCCGAACCTGGCCGATTTGCTGCTGGCCGGGCCGCTGGGTGCCTTCGCGGCGGCGCATCCCGGCATCGAGATCGAGATGCTGGGCGACAGCCGGAACCTGAAGCTCGGCCAGCGCGAGGCGGATCTGGCCTTGCGCCTGGCCCGTCCGCGCGACGGGGAATTGCTGGCGCGCAAGCTGGGCCGGCTCGATTATGGCTGGGTCGGCACCGCAGATTGGGCAGTCCGCGCCGGGCGCGGCCAGGTGGTGCCGCTGATCGGCTATGACGAGAGCGGCGACGGGCTGCCCGAGGCGCGCGCGATCGAGCGGCGCGGGGCGGCGGGCGCGCCGGTCGCGTTTCGCAGCAACGGCCCGGCCGCGCAGCGGGCCGCCGCGCTCGCCGGCGCCGGCGCGGCGTTGCTGCCCCAGCATCTGATTGCCGGGACTCCGGGGCTGGTGTCGATTCCGATCGACGAGCCGCCGCTGTCGCGCGAGATTTGGCTGCTGGTCCGGCACGACCTAGCCAAGCTGACCCGGGTGCGGGCGGTGATCGACTGCATCGCGGTCGCGGTCAAGGACGCGCGCGGGCGGCTGGAGCGGGCATGAATCAAGATATCATCTCGGTACGGATCCCGGCGCGCGCCCTTCGCCGATCCGGCCGTGCGCGGCACCGCCTTGCCGCGGGACCCCGGGCGGGGCTCCGTCTGGGAAAGCCATCAGACCCTCGGTCCCCGACCGACGCATTATCAGGCGGTCAAGGCCGAGGGTGAACGCCTGATGGCGGCATTGCGCGGGAATTAGCCCCGGTTCAGTTGGGCCTGATCCCGCTCGGCGAAGCGCGTATCGAGCCGCGCCGCAATCATCAGCCGCGCGATCAGCAGGCCGGGCCGTGACAGCGACAGACGGATCAGCGCCCGCCGCACGGGCGACAGCGGATCGCGTAAGAACAAGTGGTAGTCGCCGCGGTTGACGTAGCCATAGCCATGGCTGGCCGCGATGGTTTCCATGGTCCGGTGCGCATAGAAAAACACATGCTGGCCGGTCTCGGGCACCAGGTAGGGCCAGTCGGCGCCCTGGCCGTCGCACAGCTTGGTCGAGGCGACGAGCAGGGCGGGCTTGAGCGCGAACAAGGCCGCCAGATCCGCGTCTGGCATCGACAGATGCTCGAACAGTTCGAAACAGGACAGGATGGCGATGGGGGCCTGACCGGCCGTCTCCGACGTCAGGCCGAAGCCGCGCGCGAACACCGGGTCGGCATAGCGGTCCATCAGATAGGCGTCGAAGCCGATGTCGCGCAGCAGGCGGCACAGCATGCCGGTGCCGCCGCCGAAATCAACCAGCCGGCCCGCCGGGCCGAGGATCCGCGCCAGCAGGAAGACGACCGCTTGATTGACCAGATTGCGCGCGACGATGCCGGTATCGAGCGCTGCGATGGCGCTGCCATAGGCCTCGTCGAGCCAAGTCGGCGTCTCGCTCTGCAGCGCGCCGCAATGGGGACAGGAATAATATTGCACCGTCAGCCGATGCAGCACCATGCGTTCGAACGCGGGCGCGCAATCATGGTCGCAAAGGCGGCAACGCATGATCTCTCCTGATCCGACAAGGTACGCGCATGAACGTCAGTGTTGCCTGTCGTCCTTGCCGGTCAGCGAATTCCAGCCCGACTCGAACCCGGCGCCGACCGCATGGGCCGCGTTGTCGACGCCTTGGCCGACCTGGATCGCGGTGTCGCGGATGCCGTGGCCGACCTTGGTGGCGGTCGTCTCGACGCCCTTGCCGACCGTGACGGCGGTGTCGTGCGTGTCCTGGCCGATATCGTGGCCGTCCTGGCGCGCCTGCTCGACGGCCGGCGTGTCTTCGGCATGGGCCGCTATGAGCGGCAAGGCTGCGAAGATGAGGGATAGGATCAGGGCGCTTCTGCGCATGGCTTCAACTCCCGGGCAGGATGGTCTGGCGATAACGGCCTAGCCGGTAACCGTTGGCATCGGCGCAATGGTTCCGCGAACGGCGGGCTGGTGCCGGATGCAGGATTTGAACCCGCGACCTTCGGTTTACAAAACCGCTGCACTACCCCTGTGCTAATCCGGCCCGCCAGCCTGTCGCCAGTACCTACCACGGCTCCGACGGCGAGGCCAAGCGGCTCGCCGTATGGGCGGCATGCGCCGCATAAATCTGGGGGCCGATTCACTGAACGCTTGGCAACCAGGCGTTCGGATCGGACCATTAGCTGGTCCTGAGCGTAGCGAGGTTCGGGAACAGCGCCGCGCCATGGGCATGCAGCATGACCGCCATCAGGTCCCAAGGCGCGATCTTCGGCAGCGCCTGGGCTTCGGCCGCGGTGAACAGGCCCTTGCCGGCGCCTTCGGTCTGCACCATGGCGGCAAGCTCGGCCTCGGTGAAGGCCACGACGAAGAAATGCATGCGCCACAGGCGGTCGACCGGGCGGGTATTGAGCGCCAGGCCGGCGAGCGGTGCGACGTCGGTCGCGCGGAAGCCCAGCTCCTCTTCCAGCTCGCGCACGATCGCCGCGGCCGCCGTTTCGCCGGGATCGAGGCTGCCGCCGAACAGGGCCCAATGGTCCGGCATGTGGATGGTCGGCTTGTCGTCGCGCAACTGCAGCAGATAGCGGCCGTCCCCGCCGACCAGCACGGCGGCGGCGACCTCGCGGTCGGGCGGGCGGGCCAGGGGAAGCGCGAGCGAACTGGGCGATGCCATGGGGGAAACCTGTCCGACGCGAGGGGGCCAAAACGGCGAAGGCCACAGAATCTATCAGATTCTGCGGCCGTCATGCCTTCGTTCGGATGATGGGCGTTGAAGGGCTCGAACCTTCGACCCGCTGATTAAGAGTTGGCCTGGATTTTTGCGACGGGAAGACCAGTTTGCAGAAATCGCGGTTTTTGCTCTTCAACACCATCAGATCCTTAGAAAGAGGCCGCAAGGGCATGTCTTGCCCACCTTTGTGACGATGGTTATGTCCGTGAGGCTCCCAGGCCGGGCGCCGGCCAATCGTCCGGACGTGGATCGACGCTCCTCCGACGGCTCCGGCCCGGGCCAGCCGCAGTCGCCGGCCTCGCCAACAGCCGGTGATCAGGCTCAATCGGACGCAGCGCGTGGCGTTGGAGCAGTCGCTCGCGCCACCAACCCTGATAATCATCGATCGTCAGGACCTCGATCTCGTCGTGTTTCACCTGGGTACCCACCTCCAAATAAACATCCAGGTTCGCAAGATCCGGCCGCGGCAGCTCGCCCCGTTCGAAGTCGGACCAGATCTGCCGATAGATTGTTTCCAGATGCCGGACCAACCGGGGCGTGTCGAACAGGGTACAGCGGTCCCGACCGGCTTCGAGCCGTTCGCGATAGGGCCGGATCGAGGCGGGGTTCCGGCCGAACTCGATGGCCCGCGCAACGAATTCCTCGGCCGAGGTGCAGATCAATTCGGGAATGCCGGCGGCCCGGAGCAGGCTGCCGCAGACGCGGGAGGCAAACGATCGGCCGCTGAGCGTGAGAACGGGCACGCCGGTCCAGAGCGCGTCGGAGGCCGTGGTATGGGCGCCGTAGGGCGTCGTATCGAGGAACAGGTCGGCCAAGGCGTAGCGGGCAAGATGGTCGGGATTGGCCAATTTCGTGGCGAAGATGAGGCGGCCCGAATCAATGCCGCGTTCCGTCGCATGCTGCATCAGCCGCGCATTCGTTGCGTCGGTTCCGTTCAGCAGCCACAGCACGCTGCCGGGAACCTGGTCCAGGACCATGAGCCATCGCTCGAAAGTGAAGCGCGTGATCTTATGCGCGCCGTTGAAGCAGCAATAGACCATCGCATCGTCGGGCAGACCGGCCTCGCGCCGGGACGGTCGCCGGGGTGAGACGATCCGATGGCGGTTGTTCGGCTGGTAGCAGGGCAGCCGAACGACCTTTTCCGAATAATACAGCTCGTGGTCTTCGGGAATGATCCAGTCGTCGGCGATGAGGTAATGGTGGTAAGGGCTCGCCATGGTGCCGGGATAGCCCAGCCAATTCACGATGATCGGTGCCGGGCGCAGCGCCAGCAGCTTGGTGCGGGCGTCGCGCGTATAGCCGTTGAGATCGATCAGGATCTGGATGCCGTCGTCGGAGATCCGGCGAGCCGCCGTCGCATCATCGAGGCTGCTGATCGAGACCCAATGATCGACCGACGCCTTGAATTTGGCGTGCATGGGGTCCCGGGCGTCGGGACCGCAGTAATAGGCGAAGATCTCGACCGCGTCGCGCGCGTGCAGTTCGAAGATCTCGGCCACCAGATGGCCCACGGCATGCTCGCGCAGGTCGGAGGACAGGTAGCCGATGCGCAGCCGCCCGGCCGTGGTCGGCGCCGGCAGGCGCAAGCCCGTAAGCGCGGCCGGCGTGCCGACATCGGTCTTGTTGTAGTTCCAGGCGACGGCCAGATGCAGCAGCGGGTCGTCGCAATAGCCGGTCGCCGACAGTGGAGACATGCTCGTCATCAAGCGTTCGCGGTCGACCCGCTCCCAGGGTGCCACGATCGGCCATTCGCATTGCCGCTGCCGGAGCGCGATCAGATGCTGGGCCACCTCCCGCTGGCTACCGTCGATCTCCAGGCTCTGGCGCAGCATGTCCTCGGCGGATTCGTCCTGGTTGGCGCTTTCCAGCGTGCGCGCGATCTGATTGAGCGCGGTTGTCTTATGGGTGATAGCGGTGCCGGTGACCGTCGCCAGCCTGCCCAGCACGGCCGACCATTGCATCACCGCCGGGCCGACGGCCCCGCGCCGCTCGTCGATGCGCCCGAGATTGATATAGGCCGGCATGAAATCCGGGTTGAGCGCGATCGCCCGCTCCAGGCAGGCACGCGCCGGGTCGAGCCTGCCCGCGTCCGAGAGGACGACCGAATAGTTGAACAGCACCGCATAAAGCAGCGGATTGTCCTGATTATGCTGGATCCACGAGGTATAGAGCGTCTCGACCGACGTCGATTGGCCGCTCTGCCTCATCGTCTCGGCCGTGCGGATGAGGTCGACAACACTGAAGTCGCGCGCCATCGACCGAATGAGGGCCGGCGCCAGGATATCGCTCACCATTGCTTCTGTTCTTCCATCTTCCTACATCACGAAACGGCGAGTTTGGTCGCCGCGATCTGGTCCTGCGTCATGCTGTCCAGCTGCGTCGTGGTTAGGGCGCCGATCTGAGTCGCGTTCAACGCTTCTATTTCGCTCGTCGTCAGCTCGGTGATGACCGTGGTCGATAGGCCGGCGATCTGCGTCGTCGTCAGGCCGCTGAGCTGCACGGCCGAGAATTCCTCGATCAGGCTCGCCGAAAGCTCATTGATCTGCGTCGCACTCATGCCGCTGAACTGGGTCGGGGTCAGGGCGGCGAACTGGGTTGCCGTCAGGCTTTCCAATTCGGTCGTCGTCAGGTTGCCGACCTGCGTGCTGGCCAGGGACATGATTTGGGTCGTCGACAGCGCATCGATCTGATCCGCGGTTAGCGCGCGCAACTGCATGCGCACCAGACCGCCGAGCTGAGTCACGGTCATCGCGGCGATGTCGGTGGTCGTCAATTCGCCGATCGCGGTGGTCGTGAGTTCGCCGATCTGGCTGGTGGTGAGACCGCCCAACTGGGTCAGGCTCATCTCCGAAATCTGTGCTTCCGTCAGTCCGGTCACCCCATCGCTCGACAGCGCGCCCAGCTGGGTTGCGGTCAGGGCGGCAAACTGGGTCGTGGTCAGCGCCGCGACCTCGGTCGCGGTGAAGCCGCTGATCTCGGTCGTGCTGAGCAGATCGATCTGGGTCGTGCTCAAGGCCGCGATCTGCGTGGCCGACAGTCCTTCGATGCCCGTGGCCGAGAGGCTGCTGAACTGCGTGGTCGTCAGCGCGGCGAATTCTGTGGTGGTGAGGCCGGCGACCGCGGCCGCGGACAGGCCGGCCATTTCCGTGGCGCTAAGCGCCGTAAGCTGGGCCGTCGACAGGCTGGCGATCTGGGTCGCCGTCATGCCGCCGAGCCCGGTGGCGGAGAGCGCCGCCATCTGCGTCGCCGTCAGGACGTCGATCTGGCTGGTCGAGAGTTCGCCGACTTCGGTCGAGGTCAGGCCGCCCAGTTCAGTGGCGGACAGGACCGCGATCTGCGTCGTGGTCAAGGCGGCGAGCTGGGTCTCGGTCAAGGCGGCGATGCCCGTCGCCGACAGGCTGGCGAGTTGGGTGTTGGTGAGGGCGGCGATCTCGCTGGTCGTCAGGCCGGAGATTGCCGTGGTGGACAAGGACGCCATCTCCGTTGTCGTCAAAGCGGCCAGTTGGGCCGTGGTCAGGGCCGCGATCTGGCTGTCGGTGAGGCCCGCGGCCCCCGTGGCCGACAGGGACGCGACCTGGGTCGTGTTGAGGGCGGCCAATTGAGCCGTCGTCAGCATGGCCACCTGGGTATCGGTCAGGCCGCTGATTTCTGTCGTGGTCAGATCGCCCAGTTCGGTGGCGGTCAGGCCGGCGATCTGCGTCGAGGTCAGCGCACCGGTCTCGGTCGCGGTGAGCGCCGCCAGTTGCTTGGTGGTCAGGGCCGCCAATTCCGCCGTGGTCAGGCCGCTGATGGCACTGGTCGACAAGGCCGCGACCTGGGTGGTGTTGAGCGCGCCCAGTTGGGGCGTGGTCAGGGCCGCCGCCGCGGTGGCCGCCAAGCCCGAAAGCTGGGTGGTGGTCAGCGCTGCCATCTCGGTCGTCGACAGCGCCGCCATCTGGGTGGTGGTCAGCGTGCTGATCTCGGTGCTGCTCAACCCCTGGATCTGGCTCGTGGTCAGCGACGCGATTGCGGTGGCGGACAGCAGGCCCAACTGGGTCGTGGTGAGCGCGCCTAGTTCGCTCGCGGTCAATTCTCCCAGTTGCGTGGTCGTCAAATCTGCGATTTCGGTCGCCGTCAGACCTTCGACGGCGCTGGTCGACAAGGCGGCGATCTGGGTCGTCGACAGGGCATTCAGCTGCGTCGCGGTCAGGGTCGCGATCTGCGTGGCGGTCAGGCTGCCGATCTCGGTCGTGGTCAGGGTCTGGAGCTGAGCGGTGGTCAGGGTCGCGATCTGGGTCTGGGTCAGCGCGCCGATCTGGGTCTGGGTCAGGGCGGCAAGCTGCCGGGTCGTCAGCGCCGCCAATTCGGTCGTGGTCAGGCCATCGACCGCCGTGGTCGACAGGGCCGCGATCTCGGACGTGCTCAGCGCGCCCAGTTGTTCCGTCGTCAGCGCCGCGACCTGGCTGTCGGTCAGGCCGGCGATCTCGGTCGTGGTCAGCCCGGCCAGCTCGGTCGTGCTGAGCGTGCCGAGCTGGGTCGTGGTCAGCGCACCGAGCTCCGTGGGAGAGAAACCGGCGAGCTGGGTCACCGTCAACGCGGCCAGGTCAGTGGTGGTCAGCGCGTCGATGGCCGTCGTGGTCAGCGCACCAAGTTCGGTCGACGTCAGCGCGCCGAGCTGGGTGATCGACAGGGCCGCGATCTCGGTCGATGTCAGCCCGCGGATTGCCGTGGTGGAGAGCGCCGAGATCTCGGTCGTCGGCAGGGACGCGAGCTGCGTGGTCGAGAGCGCCGCCATCTGCGTGTCCACCAGACCACCGATCGCCGTGGTGGTCAGGGCCGCGAGCTGCGTCGGGCTCAGGGCTTCCAGCTGGGTCGTGGTCAGCGCGCCGATCTCGGCCGAGCTCATGGCGGCAAGCTGCCGCGTCGAGAGCGCCGCGATCTCGGTCGTGGTCAGGCTGGCGACCTCGGCCGTGGTCAGACCGGCGATCTGCGTCGTGGTGAGGGCTTCCAGTTGACTGATGGTCAGGTCGGCGACTTCGGTGGCGTTCAGCCCGCCAAGCTCGGTGTTCGAGAGCGCCGCGAGCTGGGTGGTCGAGAGCGCGTCCAGTTGCGTGGTGCTGAACTCGCCCACCTCGGTCGCGGTCAGGCCCATCAGTTGGGTGGTCGACAGGTCGCCCAGTTCCGTCGTGGTCAAGGCGGCGATCTGGGTGCCGCTGAGACCGGCGAGTGCGGTCGAGGTGAGGGCGCCAAGCTGGGGCGTGCTCAGGGCCGCGATTTCAGTCGTCGTCAGACCGGTGATCGCGGTGGCGGACAGGGCCGCGAGTTGGGTGACCGACATGGCTTCGATCTGCGTGGCACTGAGGGCCGCGACCTGGGTCGAGGCAAGGCCGGCGATCTCCGTCGTCGCGAGCGCTGCGATCTGGGTCGTCGACAGTTCGGCGATCTGGGTTTCGGTCAGCGCGCCCACCTGGCTCGAACTCATGGCGGTGAGCTGTTTGGTGGTCAGTGCCGCCAGTTCGGTGGCGGTCAGGCCCTCGATCGCCGTGGTGTTGAGCGCTGCGATCTGCGTGGTGGTGAGCGTGGCGAGCTGGGTCGTGCTCAAGGCCGCGATCTGGGTGTCGGTCAAGCCGCCCACTTCGGCCGCCGTCAGGGCCGCGAGCTGGCTGGTTGAAAGGGCGGCGATCTCGGCCGTGGTCAGACCACTGATCGCGGTTGTGGTAAGGGTCGTGATTCCAGTGGTCGACAGGGCGGCGATCTGAGTGGCGGAGAGGGCGGCGATCTGGGTGTTCACGAGACCGGCGATCGCGGTGGTGGTCAAGGCGTCCAGCTGGGTCGAGCTTAAGGCCGCGATCTCCGCCGTGGTCAGCGCGCCCACCTCGGTCGCGGTGAGCGCCGCCACCTGTTGCGTCGTCAGCGCCGCCAGTTCCGTGGTCGTCAGATTGTTGATCTGCGTGACGGCAAGGGCTGCGATCTCCGTCGTCGTCAGCGCGTCGAACTGGGTCGTGCTCAGCCCGCTGATCTCGGTGGTCGTCAGGCCGGAGATCTCGGTCGTGGTCAGGGCCGCCATCTGAGTGACGCTGAGGGCGGCAAGCTGGGTCGTGGAGAGGTCGCCGATCTCCGTGCTGGTCAGGCCTTGCAGTTGGGTCGTCGAAAGCGCGCCGATCTCAGCCGTGGTGAGGGCCGCGATCTGGGTATAGGTGAGGCCGCTCAGTTCGGTCGGGGTCAAGGCGGCGAGCTGTGTCGTGGTTAAGGCCGCCAGCTCGGCCGTCGTGAGGCCGCTGATCGCCGTGGCGGTCAACGCGCCCAGTTGAGCAGCGGAGAAGGCCCCGATCTGCGTTGCCGACAGCGCCGCGATCTGGGTCGAGCTGAGGCCGCCGATCTCGGTCGTGGTCAAGGCGGCAAGCTGCGTCGCGCTCAGCGCCACGATCTGCGTCGCGGTAAGCGCACCCAACTGCGTCGAGGTCATCGCCGCCAGTTGGCTGGTGGTCAGGGCCGCGAGTTCGGTCGCAGTCAGGCCGGCCATGGCGCCGGATGACAGGACGGCGACCTCGGTCGTGGTCAGCGCGCCCAACTGTGTCGTGGTCAGGGTCTGGACGTCGTCGCTGGTCAGGCCGGCGATCTGGGTCGTGCTCAGCGAGGCGATCTGGGGGGTGGTGAGCACACCGATCTCGGTCGTGGTCAGTTCGCCGATCTGGGTTCCGGTCAGCCCGTCGAGCTGGGTCGCGGTCAGCCCGGCGATCTCGGTGGTGGTCAGCGCCGTCAGCTCCCGGGCAGTCAGCCCGCCGATCTGCGTCGAGCTGAGGGATGCAAGCTGGTTGGTCGAGAGCGCCGCGATCTGCGTCTCATTCAAGGCGCCGAGTGCGGTCGATGTCATGCCCGCAAGCTGGGTGGTGGTGAGCGCAGCCAGATCGGTCGTGGTCAGCCCGCTTACGGTCGTCGCCGAGAGCGCACCCAGCTCTGTCTGGCTGAGCGCGCCGATCTCGGTCGTGGTGAGGACGGCCGCTTCGGTGCTGGTCAGCCCCTTGAGCTGCGACGTCGTCAAGGCCTCGATCTCGGTCGCGGTCAGTGCCGCCGCCTCGGTCGTCGTCAGTTCCCCGATCTCGGTGCTGGTCAAGCCCTGGAGCTGGGTCGTCGTGAGCGTGGCGATTTCGGTCGCCGTCAACGCCACCAGTTCCGTGCTGGTGAGATCGCCGAGTTCGGTCGAGGACAGGGCGGCAAGCTGGGTCGAGTCGAGTGCCGCGATCTGATCGTCGGTCAGGCCGCCGACCGCACTTGCCGACAGCGCGGCCAGTTGGGTCGCCGACAGGGAAGAGATCTCGCTGGTGCTGAGGGCGGCGACCTGGGTCGCCGTCAGCGCGCCGATCTCGGTCGTGGTCAGCGCATCCAGTTGGGTCGTGGTGAGGGACGCCATCTGATCGGCCGTCAATCCGGCGATCCCGGTTGTCGACAGCGCCGCCATCTGGGTGATCGACAGAGCGGCGATCTGGGTGGTGGTGAAGGCTGCCACCTGGGTCGCCGTCAGATTGTCGATCTCGGTCGTGGTCAGGCTGGTAAGCTGGATCGTGCCGAGGGCCGTGATCTCGGTCGCGGTCAGGCCGGCGAGCTCGGTCCTCGTCAACGCGGCGATCTGCGCCGTGGTGAGCGCCGTGACCTGCGTCTGGCTGAGCGCGCCGATCTCGGTGCTGGTCAACCCCTGGATCTGGGTCGTGGTCAGCAACCCGATCTGGGTGGGGGACAACTGACCGACCTCGGTGGTTGTAAGCGCGCCGATCTCGGTCGCGGTCAGGGCGCCAAGCTGCGCCGGGCTCAGGGCTGCCAGCTCGGCCTGGCTGAGGCCGGTGATCTGCGTCGTCGTGAGGCCCGCGATCTGGGTGGTCGACAGCGCGGTCGATTGCGTGGTCGAGAGCGCGCCGATTTCGGTGCTGGTCAGGCCGTCGAGCTGCTTGGTGGTCAGCGCCGCGAGCTCGGTCACGCTCAGCGCGTCGACCGCCGTGGTGGTGAACGCGCCCAACTGGGTCGAGGTGAGGGCTGCCAGTTGGGTCGTGGTCAGGGCCGCGGCCTGGGTTGCGGTCAGGCCGCCGATCGCCGAGGTATTCAGGGCGGCCGTTTGGGCTGCGGTGAGCGCGTCGAGCTGGGCGGGGGTAAGCGACGCCAGTTCGGTCGAGGTCAGGCCGGCGACCTCGGTCGTGGTGAGGGCGGCCAGCTGGGTCGTGGCGAGAACGTCGAGTTCGGCGGTCGTGAGCGCGCCGACTTTGGCCGCCGACAGGCCCTTGAGCTGGGTCGTGGTCAGATCGGCCATCTGGGTCATCGACAGGAGGTCGAGCTGGGTCGTGGTCAGTTCGCCCAGTTCGGTCGCGGTCAGGGCGCCAAGCTGGGCCGGGCTCAGGGCTGCCAGCTCGGCCTGGCCGAGGCCGGTGATCTGCGTCGTCGTGAGGCCCGCGATCTGGGTGGTCGATAGCGCGGTCGATTGCGTGGTCGAGAGCGCGCCGATTTCGGTGCTGGTCAGGCCGTCGAGCTGCTTGGTGGTCAGCGCCGCGAGCTCGGTCACGCTCAGCGCATCGACCGCCGTGGTGGTGAACGCGCCCAGTTGGGTCGAGGTGAGGGCTGCCAGTTGGGTCGTGGTCAGGGCCGCGGCCTGGGTTGCGGTCAGGCCGCCGATCGCCGAGGTATTCAGGGCGGCCGTTTGGGCTGCGGTGAGCGCGTCGAGCTGGGCGG
>Ga0302314_10001415_pt1 | contig 45002 bp, 43 predicted proteins | sample III_Palsa_N2_3_FD_200533 | JGI IMG/M metagenome (GOLD analysis project Ga0302314, IMG submission 200533) | Peat permafrost microbial communities from Stordalen Mire near Abisko, Sweden - III_Palsa_N2_3 | ecosystem: Environmental > Terrestrial > Soil > Palsa > Peat permafrost | place: Sweden...
TCATGGCCCGCGCCGGGCTGACCCATGGCGGCTTCTATGCCCACTTCACCTCCAAGGCCGACCTGCTGCAGGCGACGATCAGCGCCACCGCCGAGAACCTGGCCCGCAACCAGGTCTTCGCCCAGGTCGCGCATCTGCGCGGCCGCGAGCTGCTGACCGCCAGCATCGCGACCTACCTCTCGCGCTGGCACCGCGACCATCCCGAGCTCGGCTGCGCGCTGCCGACCCTGGGCGCCGAGCTGCCGCGCCTGGGCGGCGAGTTCACCGGCAGCATGGCGCAGCCGGTGCGCGGCCTGGCGGGGATCCTGGCGGAGCACTTCCCGCCGCCGCAGGAGACCGCCCGCGCACGCGCCCAGGCCTTCGTCGCCCTGCTGGTCGGCGGGGTCGTCACCGCGCGCGCCCTGTCCGACGATCAGGCCGACGACTGGCTCGCCTCCTGCCGCCTCGCCGCCACGGCGATGATCCATGTGCCTGGACAGCCGCAGTGAGCGCCGAGCCCCTGGCCATCACCGGCTACGGCGCGGTCTCGCCGGTCGGCGCGGACGCGGCGACCTTCCTGGCCCAGATCCGCGCGGGCCACAGCGGAGTCGCCCCGATCACCGCCTTCACGACCGACGGCCTGGAGACGCGCTTCAGCGCCGGGGTCGCCCTGACCGATGAGGAGCTCGCCAACGGCGACCGCCGCCAGGCGCGGCGCAAGGACCGCTTCGTGCTCCTGGCGCTGCGCGCCGCGCGCGAGGCGCTGGCCCACGCGGGGCTTACCGCCCACGCCTGGACGGATCCCTACCGCGTGGCGGTGCAGATCGGCACCGGCATCGGCGGCATCGGCACGCTGCTGCGCGAGGCGGAGACCCTGCGCGCACGCGGAGCGGACCGCGTCAGCCCCTTCCTGATCCCTCGCATGATCGGCAACATGGCCTCCGGTGACGTCGCCCTGGCGGTCGGCGCCAAGGGCCCGACCTGGACCATCGTCACCGCCTGCGCCACCGGCGCGAACGCCATCCATGCGGCGAGCCTCCTCATCCGCAGCGGCACGGTGGATGTGGCGATCACCGGCGGCACCGAGTCGGCGACCACCGCCCTGACCATCGCCGGCTTCAATGCCGCCGGGGCGCTGAGCCGCCGCAACCACGACCCGGCCGCGGCCAGCCGGCCCTTCGATCGCGGCCGCGACGGCTTCGTGATCGGCGAAGGCGCCGGCATCCTGGTGCTCGAGTCTTTGGCGCATGCCCGGCGGCGCGGCGCCACCATCCACGCCCTGCTCGCCGGCTGTGCGAGCACCGATGACGCCTTCCACGAGACCAATCCCGATCCGTCGGGCGCGGCGCTCTGCGCGGCGATCCGCCTGGCGCTGCAGGAGAGCGGACTGTCCACCGGGCAGCTCGGCTACATCAATGCGCATGGCACCTCGACCATGCTCAATGACCGCACCGAGGCCAAGGCCTACCGCCAGGCCCTCGGCGCGGACCTGGACCGCATCTGGGTCAGCTCGACCAAGAGCATGATCGGGCATACCATGGGGGCGGCGGGCGCGCTCGAGGCGATCGTCGCCGTGGCGGCGCTGCGCGACGGGATCCTGCCACCGACCATCAATCTCGATGATCCCGATCCGGACTGCGCGCTGCGGCACATCATCGGCCAGTCGATCACGCAGCCGATCTCCGCGGCGCTGAGCGTGAACATGGGCTTTGGCGGGCACAACGGCTGCCTGGTCTTCCAGCGCTCCTGACCACGACCTCCACGACCAGGCCTGTCACGGTGACGTGGCCGTCACCATCAGCACAGAGCACCTCGCCATGGTTTGGCCGCCGCGTCACGCTCCCGCCATGGCACGGATGAATTCGCTCACGCTCACGCGCTTCACGCGCGCTTTCCGCTCCAGCCAATCGCTTCGCCTCGTCGTGATCACATGGTCTTCCAAGGGTTCCCGAATCGGTCCCGTACGTGCGCGGCCGCGGATGCGCCGTCCGGCAATATCCTCCCAGGCCACCTGCGGCTTATGGCGTTGTGCCAATGTCCGGGCTAGCGCCTGAATTCAGCTGCGGACAGCTCGGATACCTTTGTCATGGTTCCCATGTTCATTCTCAGGCGCGGACGCCGTATCCTGACCGAGAACTTTGGCGCCGTCATCTGCAGGCCACTGTCCGGCGTGGAATCTGGCATGTCACCGCAGTCGCTGATGCCAGTCCAAACCCGCAGGCAGATCCGCTGCGCCATACTCCAGCTGCACGACACGGCGATGTCCCGGACGGATCGCAGGCGATGAGGCGTGCAGCAACAGCGGCCGCATCAGCAGGACGGATCCCCGCGAGCCGTTGATGACCGTCGATGAGGCCGTGTCGGCCGGGACATCCGCCTGATCCGTATGCGAGCCGGATATGACCCGCAGAGGTCCGTTGTCGGAGGTCACATCATCGAGATGGATGCGCAGCGTCAGCATGGCATCAAGGATCGCGACAGGCGGCTCGACGTGGGGCACGTCATCCTTGAGCGACCAGGCCGTGAAGCCCGGGGCCGCCCGCCGCTCGCGCACCGCGATGAGGCGATCACGGTGCCACGGCACCCGCCAGTTCGCCGTCTCCGGCTTGTCGAAGAGCACGGCGCGCACCGCCGCCGCCCCGCTGCCGAGCACCGGCTCGACCAGGGCGCGCAGTGCGGGAACGCACGCCAGCGCAGCCACCTCAGGGACTGCGAACAGGCCACGGGCACCGCAGCGGCGGCGGCCTGCCAGGAGGGGCGCCAGGGCCTCGGTCAGCGCCCGGCAATGGTCGCTGGTGAGCACCTCCGCCACCAGGAGCCACCCCGCGCGCGTGAGATGCTGCATCCCGCCGGGTCCGAGAGCTGATGCTGACATACGCTCAGATGCGGCCATTCCGGGTCCCAGGATAGGCATCGGCAGGTTGTCCTTGATCTGGTTCGTTTGTTCGCTATACATCGAACTATGCGCGGTATCAGCCATCCCGAACTTGATGCGGTCCCGGTCACAAGCGTGCTCAATGCGCTCAGCGACCCGATGCGCCTGCGCATCGTCAAGGCCCTGGTCGACCATGGCGGCGAGATGTCCTGTGGCGACTTCAACCTGCCCATCGCCAAGGCCACCGCCTCGCACCACTTCAAGGTGCTGCGTGAAGCCGGCATCATCGTCTGTGTCGCCAAGGGCACGATGCGTATGACCTCGCTCAATCGCGAGGAGCTCGATCGGCGCTTCCCGACCCTGCTCGACACCGTCCTCAACGCCGTCGGCCCCGTCTAGAACCAACCCGTCCTCCCCCTCCATCGTTGCAGCACCACGCCTTTATTGTTCGATGATTATCGAAAATTAGAACCAGAACATCGGAACCACCATGACCGCCCAGCCCGCCACCATGTCCGCCCACAGCGCCCCCGCACCCGCCGCCCGCCCGGAGCTGGCCGCGATGCTCGGTGCGATCCTGCCGAGCTACGCCCTGCCGGCGCTGGTCTCGGGCGAGTACGGCAAGGAGTACGTCACCCTCGGTGACGACTTCGGCCAGGGCCAGTGGCGCGTCTTCCTGCACTGGCCCTCGGCCTCGCTGCTGGATTGCCCGCGCGAGCTGACCGCCTTCGCCCGCCACCTCGATGAGTTCTTCCTGCTGAAGACCCTGCTGATCGGCGTGGCGGGCGACACCCATTCGCTGCTGCATTCCTTGCGCGGCAATGGCCGCCATGCGACCACCCTGCCCTATCCGATCATCCAGGATCGCCACCAGGCATGGACCCAGGCCCTGCAGCTGTCGTCAGCCGACGCCAGCTCGATTGCGCCGGCGACGATCATCGTCGATCCGCAGGACCGCATCCGCCTCATCCAGCACCATGAGCGCAGCCACTGCCGCTCCGTCGACGCGGTGCTGACCGAGCTCGCCGCCCTGCAGACGCAGGATCTCGATGCTGCGGCCGGGGAGCTGGTCGGCGCCGGGACGAGCCCGCGCGAGTCGAGCGCCGCCTGAGTGCCGCGGGGGCGGCGCTGTTCCGCCGGCTCCCCGGCCGCATCGTGCGGCGCGTCCCCACCCTCACAGCCACGCATAGGATCAGCCCATGGACTACCGCCTGCTCGGACGCTCCGGATTCAGCGTGCCGGTGCTCAGCCTCGGCACCGCGACCTTCGGCGGCAGCAACGACTTCTTCCGCAAGTGGGGTTCCAGCGGCATCGAGGAGGCCACCCGCCTGGTCGACATGGCGCTCGACGCCGGGGTCAACCTCTTCGACACCGCCGACGGCTATTCCGACGGCATGGCCGAGACCATCCTCGGCGCGGCGATCAAGGGCCGCACCGACAAGGTCCTGATCTCGACCAAGGCCTTCTTCCCGACCGGCCCCGGACCCAATGACCGCGGCACCTCGCGCCAGCACCTGGTGCAGACCCTCGAGGGCAGCCTCAAGCGCCTCGGGGTGGACCATGTCGACCTCTGGCAGATGCACGGCTTCGATGCGCTGACCCCGGTCGAGGAGACCCTGCGCCTGATCGATGACATGGTCTCGGCCGGCAAGGTCCGCTATGTCGGCTGTTCGAACTTCTCCGGCTGGCACCTGATGAAGTCGCTCGCGGTCAGCGACCGCTACGGCTACCCGCGCTACGTCGCGCACCAGGCCTACTACTCGCTGCTGGGCCGTGAATACGAATGGGAGCTGATGCCCCTGGGCATCGACCAGGGCGTCGGCGCCGTGGTCTGGTCGCCGCTCGCCGGCGGCATGCTCAGCGGCAAGATCGGCCGCAACCGCCCCGCCCCGGCCGGCAGCCGCACCCAGACCCAGGGCAGTCTCGGCCCGAAGCCGCCGGATGAGCTGATCTTCACCGTGGTCGAGGCCCTCGAGGCCATCAGCCGGGAGGTCGGACGCAGTGTCGCGCAGGTCGCACTCAACTGGGTGCTGCAGCGCCCGACCGTCTCGACCATCGTCTTCGGGGCGCGCAATGCGGAGCAGCTGAAGGACAACCTCGGCGCCACCGGCTTCACCCTGACCAAGGAGCAGATCGCGCGCCTCGATGCCGCCAGCGCCGTGCCCAAGGTCTATCCGTACTGGCATCAGGGCGGCGGTCCACGCAATCCCTTCCCGGTCTGAACCGGGATCGGGGATCGGGACAGCGTGCGTCAGCAGTGCTGACGGGGTCCGCACGCTGGAAACAGGCGGCTCTGACTACCGGCTACTCGTCGGCGTCCTCGCCCTCCTCGGCCTCCTCCTTGTCCTCGTTGGCGACCGCTTCGCCCATGCTCTCGTTCTCGTCCTCGACCACATCGATGAATTCCGAGAGCGCGACGATGATCGCCTCGTTGGTCTTCAGGCCTTCCGACTTCAGCAGCTTGATGATGTCATGATCGATGGCCACGGGGTGTGTCCTGGGATGGGTGGGGAGGGCCGCACAGGAGGTCTGACGCGCCGGGCCACCGCGTGCGAGCGGATACCCGCGGCCGTTCTGGCACCGAATAACCAGACGTCCACAGCAAAAACCGCCACCCGACGCGCGGCGCCGCGTACTGCCACGTTCCGAGGCCCTCCCGCCACCCGCCGGCGCTCAGTGGGAATCGACCCCCTGCGAGGCGTGGCGCAGCACGAAATACAGGTAGCCGCCGACCAGCACGGCCGCAGCCCCCCACCAGACCAGCGTCGCCCCCAGCGTGGCGTGCGGGATGGCGCACGACCAGGCGCAAAGCGACGGGCCGTCCGCGGTGGTCGACAGGAGCATGACCGGGAACATCGCCGCCCCGGCCGCGATGCACAGCCCCGCCAGCACCGCGCAGCCGCCCGGGAACAGCCAGCGGGCGTCCGCACGCCACAGGCCCCCGACCAGGCCCACCGCGCCGCCCACGATCAGGAGCAGGCCCGGCCAGGCCGCGGGTGTCGCGAGCATGTGCGTGAAGAACGCGCCGCGCACGCACCCGGTCAGGATGGTGATCACCGGCAGGGCCGCGAGCACCGCGATCCACCAGCGCCGCGCGGTGGCGGTGGCGCGGGAGCGGAAGGCGTCGTGCGAGCGCACCGCGACGTAGGAGGCGCCGTGCGCGCCCAGGGCCAGCACCGTGAAGATCCCGACCGGGATGGTGAACCAGTCGAGCAGGCCGACCGCGCCGCGCACCCCGAAGTCGGTGAAGAACGGCAGCGTGAAGTCGCCATTGCGATCCAGCGGCACGCCGCGCAGCAGGTTGCCGGCACTGATGCCGATGAGCAGGGCCAGCAGGGTGCTGGACAGCCAGAACAGCGCATCCCAGACGCTGCGCCACATGCCGTCGCCGATCATGTTGCGCACCTCGATGGCGATGCCGCGCAGGATGAAGGACCACAAGACCAGGAAGAAGGCGAAGTAGAAGCCGCCGAAGGACGAGGCGTAGACGGTCGGGAAGGCCATGAACAGCGTGCCCCCGAAGCTGATCAGCCAGACCTCGTGCCAGCTCCACGACGGGCCGAGGGCGCGCAGGTTCAGGCGGCGCTCCTCCTGGCTGGAGCTCAGCGCATAGTGCACCACCCCGGTGCCGATGTTCCAGCCGTCCAGGATCAGGTAGGCGGTCAGCATCAGGACCAGGATCCCGTACCAGAGTTCAATCATGGGTGGGCCCTCCCGGGAGCGGTCCGTGGCCACCGAGCTCCGGAGTCCCGGCGTGGTGGATCTGCGCGGGACCGAGCAGGATCAGCCGTCCCATCAGCACCAGGTACAGGACCCCGACCACGAAGTAGAGCCCAGCGAAGCCGATCAGCGTGAACAGCACCGTCCCGGACTGGAGCAGCGGGCTCTGGCCCTGGATGGTGCGGAACAGCCCATAGACCAGCCACGGCTGGCGGCCGAGCTCCGCCGTCATCCAGCCGGCCGAGGTCGCGATGTAGGGGAAGGGCAGCGCGAACATCACCACCCACAGCAGCCGACGGCTGGTCATGAGCCGCCCGCGCAGGCGCTGCGCGACCGCCAGGGCCATGACCAGGATGAAGAGCGTGCCCAGGCCGATCATCACGTGGTAGGCGTAGTACAGGAGCTCGATGTTGCTCGGCCACTGGTCCTCGGGAAAGGCGTCCAGGCCATGGACCTCGGCCTGGAACGAGCCGCTGGCCAGGAAGCTGAGCACCCCCGGCAGGTAGATCGGATTGTCGATGCGGCGGTGGGCGACGTCGGGTTGCCCGATGATGTTCATGCCCGCGCCCTTCTCGGAGGTGAACTGCCCCTCCATCGCGGCCAGGGCCGGCTCCTGGTGGCGCGCCACCTGCTTGGCCTGCTGGTCGCCGGTGGGAAAGGCGATCGCCAGGCTCGCGACCAGGCCGATCGCCGTGCCCCAGTCCAGGAAGGTCCGGGCCTGCTCGGTGAAGATGCCGCGCAGCGCGTAGAAGGCCCCGACCGAGGAGACCACGAAGGCGGCGGTCACCACCGCCGCGGTCATGTTGTGCGCGTATTCGATCAGCGCCCAGGGGTTGAGCAGGTAGGCGGCGAAGTCCGCGACATGCAGCGTGCCGTCGGCCGCCGTCGCGTAGCCGACCGGATGCTGCATGAAGGCGTTGGTGACGAGGATGAAGTAGCCCGACAACCAGCTGCCGGCGAACACCGCCAGGGTGATGAGAAAGAGGGTGCGCGGGCTGAAGCGCTTCTCGCCGAAGACCATCGCGCCGATGAAGGCGCTCTCGAAGAAGAAGGCGAACATGCCCTCCATCGCCAGGGTCTGGCCGATGACCCCGCCCGCATAGCGCGAGAAGCCGCCCCAGTTGGTGCCGAACTGGAACTCCATGGGGATGCCGGTGACCACCCCGACCACGAAGTTGAGGCCGAAGAGCACGCTCCAGAAGCGCGCCGCGGTGCGGTAGCGCTCCTGGCCGGTGCGCCACGCCATCAAGCGCCACAGGCTCAGGAACAGGGCCAGGCCCATGGTCAGCTGCGGAAACAGGTAGTGGTAGGTGACGGTGAAGCCGAACTGGACGCGGCTCCAGAAGTCGATGTCCGGGTTCACCATGGAGAGGCCCCCCGGGGATGTGCGCCTCTGCGGGGGGCCGGTGCGCCGTCAGGCATGGCGGGGAGGGTACGGTCCATAGCGCACGAATCTACGCCCCGGCGCCAGCGCCCGGCATGCCGCATGCCGTTACAGGCCCTGGCATGCGTCGCGCAGGACCGTCACCGTCGCCGCACGCATCCACCCGCTCCCGGGCGCATGGCTGCTGGCGGATCTCAGCCCTGATCGGGAACGAACTTCCGCGACCAGTCCGGGAGATGGTGCGGCTGCAGCAGGTGCCGGTTCAGGATCAATCCGCGGGAGCCCGCGCGCGGGCTCGGGATCGGGCCCTGGGCCGCTTCCGGACCGGGGCCTGGTTCCCCGAGCGGCGGGACGCCGGATTCCTGGTGCTGCATGGCCGAGGGCAGGATGCCATAATGGCGGCGGAAGAGCCGGGCGAAGGCCGTGCCGTCGCGCATGCCGATGGCGCGCGCCACCGCCTTGACCGGCTCGCTGCCGCCGCGCAGCGCCTGCGCCGCCCAGCGCAGCCGCGCCAGGGTGCGGTAGCGCTTGGGGCTGACGCCGAAGCGGGTGCGGAACTGGCGGATGAAGTGGTCCACGCTCACGCCCAGCTCCTGCGCCAGGCGCGCCATCGGCAGCTCGCGCTCGAGGTGCGCGTCGAGGCGCTGGCGGATCACCTGCCACGGATCGGCACCCGGCTGCACCTCGCCCTGCCCGTCGAGCGCCGCCACCGCCAGGGCGAGGATCGTGCTGATCGCGGCGCGCACCTGCAGGCGGTCCGCGGCGGCGCCCGACTCGATCGACAGGCACAGGACCTCGAAGAGCTCGCGCACCCGCGTGTAGCGCCGCCCGAGCGCGATGCGCGTCGGCAGCTCGCCGAGACCGTCGAGCCAGAGCACCTGGAGGTGGCGCGGCGCCGGCGCGAGCGCGAGGTGGCTCTGGAAGAAGTGCGTCGTGCCGAGCGTGCCGTACTGGTTGTAGGCGGCGGGGCGGAAGATGATCAGCTCGCCCACGCCGGCCACGAAGCGCTCCGAACTGGTCACCGCCGAGATCCGCCCGCGGGTCGGCAGCAGCAGGTGGTGGCCGGGATTGGCGTAGCGGTACCACTGCTCCTTGTCGAACTCCCAGTAGCTGGCGATCTCGACCTGCGGATTGAGCTCATCGATGGCCAGATGTCCGGGCGCGCTCATGCCGGTTTTGGCCGATGCGGGCTCGGGAATGGCCCGTCGATCCGCGTTGAGGGCCTGCCCCACCGCCGACCATCGAGGGCCACGGAGATCACCATGAGCGCATCCACCCTGGACCATTCCACGAGCCGCGAGCCGCACACCGTCAGCACCGCCTGCGCATCCCTGCATCATGACGAGATCGCGCGCCTGTGCGAGGTCTTCCACCGCGAGGGTTTCGTGCACATCCCGGGCATCATCCCCGGGCGCGCGCCGGCCCTGCGTGCCACCATCGACCGCTTCTTCGCGGACCAGCGCCTGGTCGCCAGCCACCACCGCAACGACGACATCGTCATGGTGCGGCTGTTCGAGCTCGATGACGAGTTCCTGGACCTGGTAAGCGCCGAGCCGTTCATCTCCATCGCCGAGCACCTGCTCGGCGAGCAGTGCCACCTCATCGCCCAGAACGTGGTGCGCAATCCGCCCGGCCGCGCCATCGACCACTTCCATGTCGATGACGAGCTGCACACGCCCCTGCCGGCGGAGATCGCGGCCCATGACCCGCGCATGCGGGTGCCGCTGCATGTCTTCACCATCCAGATCCTGCTCAGCGACGTGCCGGATGTGGCCCATGGGCCGACCCAGTTCGTGCCGGGCAGCCACTATTCGGGACGCCTCCCCGATGATCCGCACGCCCCCACGTGGGGCGGGACCGGGGCGCGCTCCATCCTGGGCAAGGCCGGGGACATCTACCTGCACAATGGCCAATGCTGGCATCGCGGCGCGCCCAACGCCTCGGACCAGACCCGCTACCTGCTGCAGCACGCCTACGGCAAGCGCTGGGTGGCGCAGCGCTTCTATCCCTTCACCGGCTACACCCTGCCCGAGCACGTGCGCAGCCGCATCAGCCATGATCCGCGCGCCCAGCGCATCCTCGGCCAGCACCCGAAGGGCGCCTACGGCTGAGCCGCGCCGGGCGCCGGCGGCCCAGGCGGCCGCGCACCACGGTCCAGCACGCTGCCGAGCATGCCGAGCGCCAGCACCTGCGCCGCCGGCGCCACCGCCGCCAGCCACAGGTAGGGCGCGACCCCGTCCCAGGCCCCGTGCGGCGCGCAGGTCAGCAGTGGCGCGAAGGGTTGGAGCCAGCCCTGCAGGATGAAGACCACGATCGAGGGCCCGCGCCACCACTGCGCCAGCAACGCAACACTCCCGATCCCCGCGGCCAGGCCGGGCAGCTGCCAGAGCACCAGGCCCAGCCAGCGGCGCCAGCCCGCCAGTCCGCCCAGCCACTGCCGGTGCCAGGTGGCCGCGACCAGGGCCGCGCACCACAGCGCGCAGCCCAGCCAGGCGAGGAACGGCCACGGCGAGACCAGCCAGCTGAGCAGGATCATCGCCAGCTGCACGGCGCCGAGCGCGCCGGCGATGCGCATCACCGCTCCTCCCGGCTGCCGAGGGTATGCGCAACCGTCGCACCCGAGCACGCCACCAGGCTGTCCGGGGTCATCCAGAAGCGTCCGTCACCGACCTCGACCCCCAGCTCGTGGTAGGCCGCCCAGACGCTCTTGGCGCAGGTCCATTGCGTGAGATCAGCTGGATGGGCCGAGAGGTTGAAGACGCCGCCGACCAGCTGGCGCGCCCAGCGCGCCGCCCGGGCGCGCACCGCGGCCGGGACCGGTGGGCGCTTGATCAGGATCTCATCATAATACGACAGGCTGCCGAGATCCGCGGCGGTGATGCCGAGGGTGATGTCCTGCATCAGCACCTGGTCCTGCCCGAGGTAGAGCGTGGCATGCGACCAGTGCCCGTACAGGCCGTGCGGATTGTGGCCGATGATGATGTCGCCCGGCTCAAGCAGGTCCGCATCGATGACGGCCGGACGGGAGCATGCGGGCAGGCCCGCCTCATAGCCGTGGAACAGGCCGTAGGCGATGAAGTGGCGGGCGAAGGCCCCGGCGGCCCGCGGCGCCGGATCCTCGGGCGAACGGTCGCCGGCCGCCCACAGCACCACCAGGACCAGGCTCAGCGGATAGAGGATGGCCAGGCCACGTTGCACCGCCGCGATGCGCATCGCTGCAGTCTCTCATTATCAACTGCCGCGCAATGCCAGCCAGGATCCTGGTCTTGGGGTGAGGATGGGGATGGGGCGATCGGGCGACAGGCGATGCGGTGGATGCCCGGCTGCGTGCGGTGCCGCCCGGCGCTCAACCAGCCGGAGAGCACCGCGATCGCTGCACGGGCCGGGTCGATGAAATGCAGGAATTTGGCCATCCGGCCAAGAGACGAGAAAATGCTGTGGCCATTCCCAACGCCTGCGCAGGATCACCGGGATAGGATCGGGACCTGACATGACCAACAGCGAATCGGTGAAGTTTGCCGCCGCCATCGAACTGGCGGATGCCATCCTCGCCGAATTCAACGATCCCGCGAGCAAGCTCAAGGGCTTCGGCACCGTCTCGATGGATAAGCTCCTCGCCTATCGCAAGATCGCCGAGCGCGCGCCGCGCGGCAAGAACAAGAAGGCCGCCGGCGACGAGCCCGCGCCCTGATCAGGCCGTCCTAGCCCACCAGGATCGAACGATGATCCGGACTGCGCTGCACCTGCAGCACCAGGTCGCGCACCAGGTAGCCGAAGCTCCAGAGCGCGCCGCAGCCGCCGAGCACCACCGCCGCGGACAGTCCGACCCGTTCATGCATGCCGAGCGCCGCCAGCACGATGCAGATCGCGATCAAGGCGCTTCCGACGCTGGATTCCACGCACAGGCAGAGCATGCGCCGCGGCGCCGCGCGCGGCGGCCGGACGCGGATCACGGCCATCAGCACCAGGTCGCGCACCAGCCCCTGGGCCAGCAGCAGGATGCCGGAGCCGCGGAACAGGTCGCTGATCGACAGCATCCACACCGGTCCATGACGCACGGCGCAGACCAGGGCCGCGCTCCACCAGGCGATGCCCACCAGCACCTCGCCGATCCGTAGCCATGGCATGCCGCGCCCCTGGCAGAGGTACGCGGCGCAGGAGCCGGCGGTTGTGTGCAACCCCCCTGCCGCTGCATCATCTGCTGCGTCTGTGAGGAAAACTATCGCCATAAGTATGAGTGTTGGACATTCCTTCAGCGCAAACCTCCGTCCTGATCTACAATACCACTTAGCACGTGGAGGTGCCATGAAACGATTCCTTCCCTTGGCCTGCGCACTGGCGCTCGGCCTGCCGATCCTCAATGCCGAAGTCAGCGTGAACATCGACGTTCCCGGCGATCCGGGGCTGCGCATGCACTGGTACGATGAGCATCCCGACCAGCGCGAGCAGGTCTTCGTCGCCCATCCGGAATACCGCGATGAGTACTATCACACCCACCCCGAGGAGCGCTGGAGCTATTTCGAGGACCACCCTGATGCGCGTGAGCGCTATTTCCGCGATCATCCGGATCAGCGCGACGCCTATGTCGACTGGCACCATCATCATCCGCATGCCGACGGCCCGTCCGGCGACTATCACGAGCGGATGGCGTGGTATGCGAACCATCCGGACGAGCGCCAGCGCTGGTTCGAGACCCATCCGGATGCGCGCGAGGAATGGTTCGGCGAGCATCATGAGAGCCGCTGGGAGTGGTTCGAGAACCATCCCGATGACCGTGACGCCTACTTCCGCGATCATCCGGATCAGCGCGACGATTATCGCCACTGGCGCGATCACCACTGAGCGAGCCGCCGCCGCGCTGTGAACCGGGAGCGGGTGACCGCTCCCGGTTCGTTCTGGCGGTCGGCGACCGGTTGCAGGCTGCCGGTTCGCATCTGGCGCGTCGCGGCACCGCCCTGACGATGCCGGCGAAGGCGCCGCATGTCCGCATCCCTGATCGTCCTGGGCGAGGACCGCGAGCGCTGGCTGGTCGACGAGCTGCGCAGCGTCAACAGCCGCCTCTCGCCTTCCGACCGCGAGGACAAGTTCGCGGTCATGTCCAAGTCGGTCACCGCCTTCTACCGCGGCGCGGCGCAGCTCTACTGGCATGACCTCGGGCGCAGCCCGCTGCTGAAGGTCTTTGGCGGCCCCGACACGGTCGCCTGGCTGTGCGGCGATCTGCACCTCGGCAATCTCGGCAGCTTCCATGACGCCGATGGCGAGGTCATCTTCGACATCAACGACTTCGATGAGGCGGTGATCGCCGACTACCAGCTCGATCTATGGCGGCTGTGCGTCAGCATCATCCTGACCGTCGGGACGCAGGACCGGCCCATGCCGTCGCCGCACGAGATGGTGGCGGCCTGCGTGCGCAGCTACCTCGATACGATGAAGGCCTGCCGCAACCGCCCGCACGAGGCCAAGCTGCCGCTGAGCCAGGAGCACGCCACGGGCGTGCTGCGCCGCTTCCTCACCGCGGTCGCAACCGACCGTTCGCGCGAGCGGATGCTCGCGGATTGGACGATGGACGGCCCGCACGGCACCGTGCTGGCGGTGCATGAGAACCGCAACCTGGCGCTGCCGACCCATGCCGTCCTCGAGGACATCGCCGCCGCCATCCGCGACTACGCCAAGCGCCAGGCCACCGCCCTGCGCCGCCACCATGGTCCGCACCTGATCTCGATCGCCACGCGCCTGCATGCCGGGCTCGGCGCCTATGGCCTGAACCGCTACTACGTCCTGCTCGAACGGCCGCAGCGCGATGGTCTGCTGATCCTCGACCTCAAGCGCCAGCCCGATCCGAGCCCCTGGCCCTATCTGCCCAAGGCCCTGCGCCACCAGACCGCCCGCAAGAGCGGCGGCGACTCCGCGACGCGCACCGTCGTCGCGCAGCGCCGCCTGGGGGTGCGCACCGATCCGTTCCTGGGCGCCATCCAGCTCGCTGGCGAAGGCTACAGCGTGCGCGAACGCTCGCCCTGGAAGGCGGCCCTGCCCGATGAGGAGCTCGACTGCGCATGCCTGGAGCAGATCGGCGCCCTGGTGGCGCGCGCCCATGCGCGTGCGCATGAAGGCCTGCCCGCCGCCCTAAAGCAGCGCCTCCAGGGCGAGAAGGAGCGTTTCCTGGACTACACCTGGGATGTCGCCGCCGCCTACGCCGCGCAGGTCGCCAGCGACTGGCGCGTGTTCCGTGCGCGGCTGCGCCAGCGGAGGTTGTAGGACAGCGGACGCTCACACGCTTACGAGCGCTGCAGCTCCTCCAGGCGTTTGAGCGCCTGGACGCGCAGCTCGCTGACCACGTTGGGCCAGCGGCTGTAGAAGGATTCCTTGGCCGCGACCTCGGTGGCATGCGCCAGGGTGGCATCGAGCTCGAGGATGCGCGCCTGCAGGCAGCGGATCAGGCCGTCGCGCGCCTGCGGATCGAGGGGCAGCTGCTTGGCCGGGACGAGCAGCTTGTGCCTGGGCTCACGCACCGCATCGGCGGGATGGACGGCGTGGTCCTCGTCATCACCGTCCGCGTCAGAGACCGGCAGCGCCTCGTCCACCGCTTCGGCATCCAAGGCCTTGGCGGCAGTGGCGTTGGCATCGTCTGACTCATCCGGCGCGCTCGCCGCCGTCTCGAGATCCTCGAGGTCGTCCTCGTCGTTGCCGTTGCCACCAAGCTTCTCGTCGTCCAGCGATTGCGACATGGAACCCTTTCGGTCACGGAGAGTGCCGGCGATGGCGCAGGCGTGCGCAGGCCCGACCGCCGCGGTCGGTGCTGCCTTCAGGGATGTACCGCAGAATCCGCAGCTTGGCAAGGATGGTCACGAGGCGGGCGCACAGGGCTGGCGACACCGCTGGTGAGCCGTGCGTCCAGGCCGGCGTCCGGTCGGCGCCACCCGGAGCGTCGTGCGGCGCCGTCCGGCGTTATGCAATACCGTCCAGGCGGCGCGACCGGCATGCGGGCGGGGCCGCCGGGGAGACTTCGCTGCCGATGTCTGCCGGCGCGGCTTGGAGCTTGGGCGGCTGGACCGGGCCGCGACCATGCCCGCATGCCAGGACCTGTGCATCCGCGCTGGTCGGCCACCGCCCTGCTGGGCGCCCTCTGCCTGTCCACCGCCTGCTCCCAGGCAGCGCGCGCGGACCAGCCGCAGGCGGGTCCCGAGCAGCTGGGCGTTGCCGATGTCGAGCGCTGGCGCTGCGCGCAGGCCTGGCACTCGCAGGAGGAGCTGCTGCAGTTCTTCGCCGACCAGGACCCGGCCTTCCGCCGCCGGGCCCGGGTCGACGTCGATGGCGAGACGCTGGCGCGCATGGGCGGGGAGCTCACCACCCTCTTCCCTTTGGGCTCCTGCACCGGCATCACCTACCGCCAGGACACCCTGGTCATCTCCTTCAGCGCGCCGCAGCGCGTGGCGGTGCCCGGCGCCTTCCACCAGGCCTTCCTCGCCATACCCGCGACCATGACCCTGCAGGTCGTGGCCCCGACGCCGGCCGAGGCGCGCTGGCGCTTCGTGGTGCGGGGGGCGCCGGTGCTGCTGACCTTCTCCTGGCTGGCCGAGCTGGTCGGACCGGACTATGTGCGGGACTTCCCCATCGATGCGCTGCACTACCAGCTCGACGAGGTCACGCACACCTCATCGCTGCTGGTCGAGAACCTCTACACCGCCGAGCGCGGCGGGGAGGTGCGCATCAACGGACTTGCGCCCGCGGACCAGGCGGCCGCACGCCATTACCTGCAGCGCCGCCTGGCCGATCTCGGCGACCCCGATGCCGGCCTGGCCGTCCATGACTGGGTCGCGTACCACGAGTCCTTCGCCTTCAACCTCGAGACCCGGCGCCTGATCCGCACCCATCAGACCTACAGCCATGTGCGGCCCGCGGCCGTCGCGCGCTGAGCTGGCCGCAGCAATCGCTTGCACGGCTGATTTTACCGGAACCCTGCCGCCATGAGCGCAACCATCCCCCGTGGAGTCCCGGCCGCATGGCTGCTGCTGGGCGCGCTGCTGCTCGGTCTCGGGGTCACCAGCTGCCTGCGCGATCCTCCCGCGACGCCGGCGGACCTGAACCTCGGCAAGTACCGCTACGCCGTGTCGGTCTTCAACAACCATGGCGGCTACAACGACCGCGCCGAGGCCGACCTGGCGCTGCAGGGCCTGATCATGATCGAGGCCGACGATCCGCGCCTGTCCCAGCCCGAGATCGCCAAGCAGACGCTGTTCTGCACCTTCGACATGGTGGTCGAGGGCATCGGACTGGCCGCGCACATGACCATCCGCGATGACCAGGGCCATGAACTGCTCCAGGCCCACGCCCGGCGCATCGTCGACCTGGTCTCGATCGACGCCGTGATCTCGTCGCTGACGCCCTACCGCGCGGTCGGGGCGCCGCCGCCGCCCAAGCCCGGCACGATCATCGAGATGTGATGCCGCTGGCGCGGCCTGCGCCGTCGCCAGCACACGCTCCGGGTCAGCGCGCCGAGCGCGTGGTGGCGTCGCCCAGCGCCTCGCCGACGCCCTGGTAGATGCGAAAGCGCAGGGGGAACTGGCCGCGCTCCGCCCGCTCGCGCCAGCCCGGAATGCCTGCGGCCCAGCCGCGGATGATCTCCGCCTCGGCCGTGGAGAGCGCGCCGCAATCATGGTCGGCGCCACGGCCGGCCAGGAAATGGCGCATCAGCAGCCGCCATGAGGCGGGCGCCTCGCGTGCCTCCAGACCGTGCAGCGCGTGCCGCCACCACGAGCTGGTGCGCGACCAGCTCGCCAGGGAGACGATGATGATATCGCGGGCGGGGGACGGGGTGGTCGCTGAACTGGGCATGGTGGGGTGGGGTCGGGTCGGGTTGGGGCTATGCGTCCCTGGCGCCGCGCCAGCACGCGTGGCGGGTGATCGGAGGCTAGGTCAGCACGCGCTGCGCGCCGCTGGCATCCTCGGCCATCACTTCGGAACTGACCGTGACGCCATGCCACACCACGCCGTTGCCATCGGAGAGGTCCGGGGCGGCGGCGATCGCGGCGCTGACATAGGCCTTGGCATTGAGCGTCGACTCGCGCAGGCTCTCGCCCTTGGCGAGGCAGGCGGTTATGGCGGCGGAGTGGGCGCAGCCGGTGCCGTGGACCTTGGTGCGCACCACCGTCTCGGCGTCGAAATGGCGCAGCCCGTCGAGGGCGGCGAGGACGTCGAGCGAGCGCTTGCCCATGCCGCCGCCGGTGACCAGCACCGAGCAGCCGTGCTTGTGCATGATGTTGCGCGCCGCCGCCTCCATGTCCTCGACCGAGAGGCACTCGTCCATGCCGGTCAGGAGGGCCGCCTCGAAGCGGTTCGGGGTGGCGATGGTGGCGCGGGCCAGGAGCTCGGTGCGCATCGCCTCGACCATGTCCGGCTGCAGCAGCTGCATGCCACCCGGATCGAGCGACACCGGATCGACCACGACGCGCAGTTTCGGACGCGCCTTCAGCCAGGCGCCGACGATGCGGATGGCGCTGACGCTGGCGCACAGCCCGACCTTGACCGCCTGGATGGGCAGATCGGCGCCGACCGCGTCAAGCTGGCTGCGGATCATGTCGTCCGGCACCGCGTGCATCTTGCAGACGCGGGTGAAGTTCTGCGCCAGGACGGCGGTCAGGACCGAGGCCCCGAAGCAGTTCAGGGCGGTGAAGGTCTTGATATCGCCCTGGATGCCGGAGCCCCCTGAACTGTCAGAGGCGCCTATGGTCAGGCACACGGGTGGGAACTTCATGGCCATACGCTCTCCGCGTTCCAGCGAGGATACGACATGGCGCCGGCGAAGGCACGGCTCGTCCCGCACCGGTGCGCCGGCCCGTGCGACACGCATCCCCGTGCGCCACGCGTCGCGCCGCTGCCCAGACGTTGCGAGCGCGTCCTTCGTGGCTATCCCCGGCCGGGAAGCCCGGCATCCTGGGGCCATGACCACGCTGCCCGCCCTGCCGGTTCCCTTGGCCATGGTGGTCTGCGATGCGGTGTGGCGCGATCCGGCCACCGGCAAGTATTTCATCCTCGGCTGCTTCTCGGCGATCGGCGCGCACAGCTTCCCCACCGTCCATCCGAGCCTCTCGGCCTACATCGCCCTGACCGACGGCTACGGCAAGATGGGCCTGGTGCTGCGCCTGGTCGACACCAGCTTGAATGTCCTGCATGAGAGCAAGGTCGACGTCGAGTTCGCCGATCCCCGCACCATCCTCGAGATCGCCCTGCAGTTCCAGCACCTGACCTTCTCGCATCCGGGCGAGTTCCGCCTGCAGCTGCTCGCCGGGGATTCGTTCGTCATGGAGCGGCGCGTCATGGTCCACGACCTGCGACCCCGTCCGCTGTGAAGGGTGCGCACCGCCATCCGCGGCCAGGCTCAGGGGCGTGGGCGCGGGCGTGCCGGGACAGACGCTGATCGGCTCAGAGGCCCTTGCGATCGAAGGCGCGCGTGATCACGCCGTCGAGATGGTCACGGGCATTGCGCAGATCGCTGGGCTCGCCATCGATGGCGGTGAAGAAGTCCGCGCCCGAGCCGGTGGACTTGATGCCGATCAGGACGAAGGGCATGCCGCTGGCGATGATGCCGATGGCCTTCTGCTGATCCTCGCTGAGCGTGGTAGCATCGAGCGCTCCGCCGGCGGCCGGAGCCTGGGCCGTGGCCGGTCTGGCGGCGTCGGCGGGCTTGGCCGCCTTCTTGGCGCCGGCAGTGCCTCCAGGGAACTGGATGATCTTGTCGTCGCTCATGGGCGGCATGTTCGGGCCGGCTCAGGCGCGCACAAGCGGGGCTGCCGCTTCATTGCAGCGCAGGTCCCGCTACGGTCCCCGGCCCATGCCTGATGCGCTGCTTGCAACCGCTGTCGTGGTCCTGGTCCGGACCCAGGGTCCGATCAACCTCGGCATGGTCGCGCGGCTGTGCGGCAACCTCGGTGTGACCGACCTGCGCCTGGTGGCGCCGCTGTGCGAGGTCAACTGCCCGGAGAGCCGCAAGTTCTCGACCCACAGCCGCGAGCTGCTGCTGCACGCGCCGATCTTCCCGACCCTGGCCGAGGCGGTCGCCGACTGCGGGCTGGTGATCGGCTCGAGCGCGCGCATGCGCGACGGCGAGCTCGGGCCGGGCGTGCTGCCGGCCCAGGTGCCGCGCCTGCTCGAGCAGCGGCCGGCGGCGCGCTTCGCCCTGGTGTTCGGCAATGAGGCCGACGGCCTGAACGACACCGAGCTGCGCTGCTGCCAGGCCTGGATCCACCTCGAGACCTTCGGCGAGAACGCCAGCTACAACCTCGCCAACGCCTGCGCCATCACCCTCTACGGGGTGGCGACCGCGATACCGCCGGCGCCCTCGGAGATGCCGCCGGGGGCGACCCGCGAGCACGTCGAGGACCTTTTCGAGAACTGGCAGGCGACCCTGGCGCGCTTCCAGTATTTCCGGCGCACCAACCCGGAGCGCTTCTCGCCGCTGCTGCGCAAGTTCATCTCGCGGCTGCACCTGAGCCAGCACGACGTGCAGGTGCTGCGCGGCATGCTCGCGCAGTTCAACTATTTCACCTTTGGCGATCATGGGCCGAGCCGCCTCGGCGCTCCCGCGGCGCCGGCCGCCTCGCTGGATGAGCCCGGCGCGCTGGTCACGGATGACGCTACGGCTGCGGACGCTGGTGCAGCTGCGGATGCCCAGGCGCAGGCCACGCCACCCACGACCCCGTAAGCGGGTTCAGGGCCGGCTCAGGCGAGCAGGCCCTTGGTGCTCGGCAGCTCGGTGCCGGTGACCCTGATGGCCTGGCGCAGGGCGCGGGCGAAGGCCTTGAAGGCGGCCTCGACGATGTGATGGCTGTTGCGGCCGGCGCGCTGGTGCAGGTGCACGCAGATGCGCGCATTGTCGGTCAGGCCGCCGAAGAACTCCGTGACCAGCTCCAGGTCCCAGGTGCCGATCATCGCCCCGGGCGGCTGCAGGTCATAGACCAGGTAGGGCCGCCCCGAGATGTCGACCGTGGCCTCGACCAGGGCCTCATCGAGCGGGCAGGCGATGTGGCCGAAGCGCTCGATCCCCAGGCGCTCGCCGAGCGCTGCGCGCAGGCACTGGCCGAGCGCGATGCCGACATCCTCGCTGGTGTGGTGGCCGTCGACATGCAGATCGCCCTTGGCCTGGACCTTGAGGGTGGTGCCGCTGTGCTTGCCCAGGGCCTCGAGCATGTGGTCGAAGAAGCCGATGCCGGTCGAGACCTCCGCGCTGGCGCCTCTGTCGAGGTTCCAGCTGGCGCTGATCGCGGTCTCCTTGGTGATGCGTTCGACCGATGCCGAGCGTCCCGGCCCGAGGCGCACGGCGCCGGCCGCCGGCACGGGAGGGACGGATTGCGGGGCATCGGCCATGGCAGGACCACCCTAGTCGGAATCCCTGCCCATGCCATCGGCGAGCGGCTGCGAGACCTGGCGCGCCCTTGCCGAATGTCACCGAGTGGTGCACAGTGCCTGGTGACCCCATGCAGCTGCCGGCGACCATAGTTCCCCTGACCCTGTTCTGCTGTGCGGGCGCCCTGGCCGCGGCGGTCGGGATCGCGGCCCCGACGCTGCTGCTGCCGGCGGCGATCGTGACCGTCGCCCTGGGGGTCGCCGGGATCTCGGTGGCCGGGCTGCCCGCGCTGGCGGCCTGCCTGCCGGCGCTGGCGCTGCTGCCGGGGGGCGGGGTGGTCGCGCTGTGCGGCTGGTCGGCGGCCGCCGTCACGGCCGCCGTCTCCAGCGCCGCGCTGTCCGAGCTCGAGCGCTCGGTGCGCCTGCGCACCCTGCACAACGAGCTGCGCGACGCCGAGCACGAGCACGGCCTGCTCAGCGGCACCATCGAACGCTATCCGATCCTGCTCGAAGCCTGCAAGGAGCTGGCCAGCGCCCGCGACCTCGACTCGCTGGCCGCGCTGTTGTGCTCCTATGCCACGTGGCTGGTGCCCGAGGCGCGCGCGGTCCTGGTCTTCATGGGCTCGCCGAGCAGGCAGGTGTGCCAAGCCTCGCTCGACCACCACGGCAAGCCCTGTCCGCGCCAGGCCGGTCCGGAGGAGCTGTTCGTGGCCAGCGAGGCGCGTTCGCTGACCTACCGCCAGGATGCGGTCCTGCGCGTCTTCATCCCGCTGCGCGCCGACCGCCGGCAGAACGATGGCAGTGAGGCCTCGCGCGGGGTCCTGACCGTGGACATGGCCTTCGACGAGGCGGGCCGGGGCGTGAGCCTCGACCTGATCCAGGCCCTCGGCCGCCTCGGCGGCATGGGCCTGGCCACGGTCGACCTGGTCAACCAGGCGCGCTCGCTGGCCCTGCACGACGACCTCACCGGCCTCTACGGCCAGCACGAGTTCCTGCGCCGCCTCGAGGAGCAGGTCGCGCACGCGCGCCGCCACCGCCATCCGCTGGGCTTGATGATGTGCGACATGGACCACCTCAAGCGCTACAACGACCGCTACGGTCATCTCGCCGGCGACGCCGCGCTGAAGGCCATCGCCAAGGCCATCCAGGACAGCCTGCCGAGCGGTGCGATCGCCTGCCGCTATGGCGGCGAGGAGTTCGCGATCCTCGCCTCGGTCCCGGATCCGGCGCAGATGATTACCCTGGCCGAGACGCTGCGCCGCACCATCGCCAAGACCCAGCCCGACGCCGCGCATCCGGACCGCACCCTGACCGCGGCGATCGGCTATGCGCTGCTGCGCAGCAATGAGGACGGGCGCGCGGCGCTGGCCCGCGCCGACAGCGCCTGCTATCGCGCCAAGGCGGCCGGCCGCAACCGCGTCGAGTTCGACGCATGATCCCGCTGTCGCATCCGCTCGTGCCGCCGGTGGTGGTGATGATCCTGGCCGGCGCCGCCGCCGAGGTCGCGGTCGGCATGACCCATGCCGGGGTCACGGCGCAGATCCTCGCCGCCTTCGCCGCCGGCATCGGCGGTGGCACCCTGGCCTACCGCCCGGGCAAGTCCGATCACACCCGCACCGCGCGCCTGGCCCAGTCGCCGCTGCTGCTGGAGCGGCGGCGCCGCGAACTGAAGCAGGACCTGGTGCACCTGGCCGAGCGCCAGGAGCTGCAGCGCGGCGTGTTCGAGGTCAGCGCGGAGCTGGTCGGCTGCGTCGAGGAGGGCGATGCCCGGGCGCGCTTCAGCGCAGCGCTGCGCCGCTACTGGTCCTGCGCCTCGGTCGACCTGCTGCTGTGGGAGAAGGGCGCCTGCCGCAGCCTCGGCGGGGAGGCCACCGGCGAGCCGCCGGAAGTCACCAAGCTGGTGGTGCTGCCGGAGGAGAACCGCGGCGACCTGGTGCTCGACCTCTCGCCGGAGGTCGACAAGAAGACCGTGCTGGTGATGCGCTCCGCGCGCGAGCAGCCGAGCCTGCGCACCTCGCTGCACGAGCAGCAGCGCTATGTCGCCGACGTGCTGCGCAGCCAGCTCGCGCTGAGCCTGCGCCGGGTCCTGCTCTACGGCGACCTGCAGGCCCTGGCGCGCACCGACCCCCTGACCGGCACGCACCGCCGCTGGTATGGCGAGACGCGCCTGAACGAGCTGATCGAATCCGGCGAGGTGCTGTCGGTGGCGATGGTCGACATCGACCTCTTCAAGGCGGTCAACGACCGCCACGGCCACGCCGCCGGCGACCAGGTCCTCTCCGCGGTCGGTCGCGGCCTGGTCGCGGGACTGCGCAGCGGCGACCTGGTCAGCCGGCACGGCGGCGAGGAGTTCCTGCTGCTGTTGCCCGAGACGCCGCCGGCCGGGGCGATGCTGGTCGCCGAGCGTCTGCGCGCGGCCATCGCGGGCCTGGCCCTGATCATGCCGATCACCATCTCGATCGGGGTGGCCAGCTGCCTGCAGGACGAGACCGCGGCGGAGCTGGTCGGACGCGCCGACGAGGCGCTCTACCTGGGCAAGCGCGGCGGCCGCAACCGCGTGGTCATGGCCGACGCGCCGATCGGCGGGCTGTTGCGCATCACCTCCAAGAAGGAGCGCGTCACCACCTCCCTGATCCGCAAGCCCCTGCGCTGAGCGCGGCGGTTGCGGCGCCCGATGGTCGATGCGGTCGGCTCGGCTCGGGTCAGGTTGCGCGCACGAAGCCCGCGGCGGTCTTGCGCACCAGGCGCTTGAGCTCGAGCGACAGCAGCGTCGCCGAGACCGCCGAGCTCGGCACGGTGGTGACGCGCACCAGGTCGTCGACGGAGCGTCCCTGGTGGTCGAGCAGCTGATAGACCTGCTTCTCGCGCCCAGAGAGGTTGGAATGGCTGATCGGCCCGTCGCCCTCGCCCAGTCCGGCCAGGGTGCGCAGCGGCGGCACCTCCTCGAGGATGTCCTCGAAGCGCGTCACCAGGGTCGCGCCATCGCGGATCAGGCGGTTGGAGCCGACGCAGTCGGGGGTGTCGATGGGCCCCGGCACGACCAGGACCTCGCGGCCGAGTTCCGCGCTCAGCCGCGCCACCACCAGCGCGCCGGAGCGCGCCGGGGCCTCGACCACCAGCGTCGCCAGGGCCAGCGCCGCGAGCAGGCGGTTGCGCTGCGGGAAGGTCGTCGGGCTGGGCCTGGTCGCGAAGGAGAACTCGCTGATCAGGCAGCCGCTGCTGACGATGCGCTCGGCCAGGGGCTTGTTCTCCTGCGGATAGAGCGCCCCGAAGCCCGAGGCCAGGACGGCGATGGTGCGCGCGCCGGCGGCCAGCGCCGCCTCGTGCGCGACGGTGTCGACCCCGCGCGCCAGCCCGGCGACGATGCAGGCGCCGATGCGCGCCAGGGACTGGCTCAGGCGGTGCGCCTGGCGGTGCCCGTAGACGCTCGGCTTGCGCGGGCCGGTGACCACCACCGCCACGCGGTCGCGCTCCTGGAAGGTGCCACGCATCCACACCGCCAGCGGCGGGTCGGTCAGCTCGGTGAAGGAACGCGGGTAGTCGGCGTCGCCGTGCAGGATGATGCGCACCCCGGCGCCATGGCAGGCGGCGCGCTCCTGCGCGACCCGCTCCTCGGCGCGCGGATCGCAGATGCGCCGTGCGACCTCGCCGCCGACCCCGTCGAAGGCCATCAGGGTCTGCATGCCCAGGGCGCGCACCGCGAGCGCGGAGCCGGCATGGCTGATCAGGCGGTTGGCGGCCAGCGGTCCCAGGCCGGGAATCACCGCCAGATGCAGAAGCGCGTCAGCCTGGTCCATCGTCTGATGAGTATGGGGAGGCGGTCGCCTGCGCCACGCTGGTGTGCGCTGCCGACAGCGGCGATCAGGCGCCGCGCAGGGCGCTGGCGAAGGCCTCGACCACCAGCGCCGCATCCGGCGCTTCGTGGGTGACGACTTCGCCCATGCGCCTGGGCAGGATGAAGCGGGTGCGGCCGTGCGCGACCTTCTTGTCAAGCCGGCAGTGCCCCGCCAGGCGCTGCGCCGCGGCGGCCGGATCGGCGACCGTGTAGGTCAGGGGCAGGTGGTAGCGCGCCAGCAGGCGGTCCTGGCGCGCGGCCAGGTCGCCATCGCCGAGCACCCCCAGGCCGGTGGCGAGCGCCGCGGCCATGCGCATGCCCAGCCCGACCGCCTCGCCATGCAGGTAGCGGGCGTACTTCGTCTCGAGCTCGATGGCATGCCCGAAGGTGTGGCCGTAGTTGAGCTCGGCGCGCACGCCCTGCTCGGTCTCGTCCGCGGCGACATAGGCGGCCTTAATGCGGCAGCACTGCGCGACGGCCTGCGCGACCGCGGCGGGATCGCGCGCCAGGAGCTCCTCGGCGTGCTCCTCCTGCCAGGCGAAGAAGGGGGCGTCGCGGATCACCCCGTACTTCAGGACCTCGGCCAGGCCTGCGCGGTACTCGCGGTCGTCCATGCTGCGCAGCAGCTCGGGATCGATGAGCACGCACTGCGGCTGCTTGAAGGCGCCGATCAGGTTCTTGCCGGCCGGGCTGTTGACCCCGGTCTTGCCGCCGACCGAGGAGTCGACCATGGCCAGCAGGGTGGTCGGGATCTGCACCAGGCGCAGCCCGCGCATCCAGCACGCGGCGACGAAGCCGGCCAGGTCCCCGGTGACCCCGCCGCCCAGGGCGACGATTACGCCGCAGCGGTCGAGGCGGTGGCCCGCGCAGGCCTGCCACAGGCGGCTGGCCTGGTCGAGGGTCTTGGCCTCCTCGCCGGGCGGGAAGGTCTCGAGATGCACGCGCATCCCGCAGCGTTCGAGGCTGGAACGCAGCGGCTGGGCATAGAGCCCGGCCACGCGCTCGTCGCTGATGATCAATACCGTGCCCGTACCGAGCGTCTCGCCCAGCAGCGTCCCGGCCTCGGCGAGCAGGCCCGGGGCGATGATGATCGGATAGCTGCGCTCCCCGAGGGTGACATCGATGCGGGTCCGGGCGGGCGTCATGACCACCATGGTGGACGGGCCGACCCTCCCGCAATGGCCGCCCAGGATCCGGGTGCGTTCAGGGCTTGCTGATGCACTGGCAGGGGCTCTTCCCGCAGTGCCGGCACACGGCGCCATACTTGGCCTGGGTGACCGCGGCCAGGTCCACACCGGCGAGATGCGCCAGCGAGGTCAGCCAGGCCAGGCAGTCGGCGAACTCGCCGTCGAGGTCGTGGGTACCCGGCTCGCGCAGGGCCTCGGCCAGCTCGCCGACCTCCTCCATGAAGTACATGAAGGTGCCGGCGGTGCCGCGCGCCGCGTCCTTGGCGCCGTAGGTGCGGCCGATCTCGTCCTGGAAGGCGCGCAGGTCCATCATGCCTCCCAGGCCAGGCGCATGCGCTCGGCGGTGCGGGCCAGCTCGCCTGCGGGATAGTCGAGGTGCGCGGTGAAGGGCGCGTTGTGGTCGTCGGCGAAGCGCGGGATGACGTGCAGGTGGGCGTGCGCGATCAGCTGTCCGGCCTCGGGCCCGTCATTGACCACGACGTTGACCGCGGGCGCTGCGCAGGCCGACTTCACCACCCGGGTCAGGCGCCGCAGGTAGGATCCCAGCTCCCCGAGGGTCTCATCCGGCAGGTCGGCGAGCAGCTGCCCGGCATGGCGGGGCACCAGCAGCGCATGGCCGAAGGCCGAAGGCTTGATGTCGAGGAAGGCCACCCAGCGCTCCTCCTTGAAGATGAACGCGCCCGGCAGGCTGCCGTCGATGATCCGGCTGAAGAGTGTGGCCATGGGCGCATGCTGGCAGATGGCGTGCGTGAGCACAATCCCAGCCTTCGGGCGGCCGAAGGAGGGCCGCAGCCGCCTGCGAGATGCCTCCCGCACCTCTTCCCCGCTTGCCCAGCAGGGCTAGGCTGCGCTCCGGAGACGCTGTGCATACCATATCCAATGACGTCTGGAAGTCGGTCGAGCCCAAGCTCAAGCTGCGTTGTCCCCGCCTGACCGTCGCCGACTTCCAGGAAGCCCAGCAGCGTATCGACCTGCTCAGCGCCAAGATCCAGAGCCGACACTGGGTCAGCCGTGAGGATGCCCGACGCATCGTCCTCTCCGTGCTCAAGGACGTCGGGGCCCTGGCCGCCTCGTGAGCACGGCGGCCAGCCCCGCCACGGACGGCAACCCGCTGTTGCAGGGGCCGCGCCTGCCGCCCTTCAAGCACCTGTCCGCGAGCCATGTCCAGCCGGCGATCACCAGCCTCTGCGCCACCCTGATCGCGACCTGCACCGCCCACGAGGCGGCCCTGGAAGCGCTCGCCGACCCCACCTACGACACCGTCGTCGAGCCCCTCAACCAGGCCTTCACCCCGCTTGGCTGGGCCTGGGGGGTCGTCAACCACCTGTGCGGCGTGGCCGACAGCCCCGAGCTGCGCCAGGCCCGCGAGGCGGTGCAGGGCGAGGTGGTGCGCACCCAGCTGCGCGTGGCGCAGAGCCCGGCCATCTACCGCGCCCTGACCCGGCTGCGCGAGGCGCCCGCCTTCCGCGCCCTGGATTCGGCCCACACGCGCATCGTCCTGGCGATGATCCGCGACGCGGAGCTCTCCGGCGTGGCGCTGCAGGACGAGGCGCGCACGCGCTTCCAGAACCTGACCCTGGAGCTCGACCAGCTGACCACGCGCTTCCAGCAGAACCTGCTCGATGCCGGCAAGGCCTTCGCGCTGGTCCTGACCAAGGCCGACCAGGTCGCGGGGCTTCCCCAGGCCGCGCTGGCCATGGCGGCGCGCATGGCCAAGGCCGCCGATCCCCTGGCCAGCGGCGATCCGGCGGTCGGGCCGTGGCGCATCACGCTCGACATCCCGAGCTACCAGCCGTTCATGGAGCACGCGCAGTCGACGACGCTGCGCGAACGGCTGTACCGCGCCTTCATCACCCGCGCCTCGCACGACGAGACCGACAACGCACCGCTGGTCGAGCGCATCCTGACGATCCGCCGGGAGAAGGCCCTGCTGCTGGGCCGCGCCTCGCATGCGGACGTCTCGCTGGCGGCGAAGATGGCGCCATCGGTCGCGGCCATCGATGCGCTCTTCGATGAGCTGACTGCGGCCGCGCGCCCGCACGCGCAGAGCGAATTCAGCGAGCTGACCGCCTTCGCCCGGAGCACCTCCGGCCAGGGCGATCTCGAGCTCAGGCCATGGGATGTGCCCTACTGGGCCGAGCGCCTGCGCGAGGAGCGCTACGCCTACCGCGACCAGGACGTGCGCCCCTACTTCGCGCTCGAGCACGTGCTCAGCGGACTGTTCGCCCTGGCGGAGAAGCTGTTCTCGATCCGCGTCCAGGCCGACGACAGCATGGCCGAGGTCTGGGACGAGAGCGTGCGCTTCTTCACCGTGCGCGCGCTCAACGGCACCGGGTTGGCCGCCTTCTACCTCGATCCCTACAGCCGCCCGTCGAACAAGCGCGGCGGCGCGTGGATGGACGTCTGCATGGACCGCTCGCGCAAGCCGGACGGCTCGCTGCGCCTGCCGGTGGCGTACATCATCTGCAACCAGACCCCGCCCAACGGCGACACGCCGTCCTTGATGACCTTCCGCGAGGTCGAGACGCTGTTCCATGAGTTCGGCCATGCGCTGCAGCACATGCTGACCACCGTCGAGGTCGCCGAGGCGGCCGGCATCAACAACATCGAATGGGACGCGGTCGAGCTGCCCAGCCAGTTCATGGAGAACTGGTGCTTCCACTGGCCGACCATCCAGGCCCTGGCCCAGCACTACCAGACCAAGGAGCCGCTGCCCGAGGAGCTGTTCAACAGGATCAAGGCCGCGCGCACCTACCGCGCCGGCGCGATGGTGCTGCGCCAGGTCGCGCTCTCGAAGCTCGATCTGGAGCTGCACCACACCTACCGTCCGGGCGATGCCGACGGCGCCCTGGCGGTGCAGCGCCGCGTGATGCTCGCGCATGCGCTGCTGCCGCCCCTGACCGAGGACCGCCTGCTGTGCAGCTTCTCGCACATCTTCGCGGGCGGCTACTCGGCTGGCTATTACTCCTACAAGTGGGCTGAAGTGCTCAGCGCCGACGCCTTCGGCGCCTTCGAGGAGGCGGGACTGGACGATGCCGTGGCCCTGGGCCGCACCGGCATGCGCTTCCGCTCGACGGTGCTGGCCGCCGGCGGCAGCCGCCACCCCCTGGAGGTGTTCCGCGACTTCCGCGGCCGCGAGCCGAGCGTGAAGCCGCTGCTCAGGCAGCTCGGCATGGCCTGACCGGGCCGGGCCCGCGCGGCCGGCGGCGCGCGCGCCGCCACAGGTCAGGAAAGCTGCGGATTGACCTCAAAAAGGCCATCGGTACGGTACCAAGCCATGGCCGCCACGACCCGCATCGGCACTCCCCGAACTACCACCTGACGCATCATCGTTCGCGTCGCTGGCTGGTTCGCTGTCGTCCGTCGTCCATCCGTCATTCCGCCTCCTTCGTCCACTCCTCCGCACCTGACCTGTCTGCTCTCAAGAAAGAGCTCCCATGCCCACGTACACGCTCCCCGACGGCAAAGCTCTCTCGTTCCCGCAGCCCGTCACCGGACGTTCCATCGCCGAGAAGATCGGCCCCGGCCTGGCCCGCAAGGCGATCGGCATCATCGTCGACGGCACGCTCAGTGATCTCGGCCGCGTGCTCGCGGCCGATGCGCAGATCACCATCGTCACCGCCAAGAACGAGGATCCCAAGGCGCTGTGGCTGCTGCGCCATAGCGCGGCGCATGTGCTCGCCGAGGCGGTCTGCACGCTCTTCCCCGGCACGCGCCTGGCCTACGGCCCGGCGATCGAGGACGGCTTCTTCTACGACCTCGCCACCCCCCGTCCCCTGACCAGCGAGGACTTCGCGGCCATCGAACGGGAGATGGCGCGGATCGTCGCGGAAAACCGTCCGTTCACGCGCACCGAGTACACGCCCGCCGAGGGCCTGGCCCGCACCGCCCAGGACAAGTACAAGAAGGACAATGCCGAGCGCGCCATCGCCAAGGGCGCGCAGGTCATCTCCTTCTATTCCACCGGGGAACCCGGCACGGCCTGGGAGGACCTGTGCGCGGGGCCGCACGTGCCCGCCACCGGCTGGCTGAAGGCCTTCAAGGTCATGTCCATCGCCGGCGCCTACTGGCATGGCGACCAAGCCAGCGACCAGCTGACGCGCATCTACGGCACCTGCTTCGCCGACGAGAAGGGCCTGCAGGAGCACCTGGCGCGCATCGAGGAGGCCAAGAAGCGCGACCACCGCCGCCTCGGCAAGGAGATGGACCTCTTCCACATCCAGGAGGAGAATCCCGGCCAGGTCTTCTGGCATCCCAAGGGCTGGAGCATCTACCGCGCCATCGAGGACTACGTCCGCGCCAAGGTGCGTGCCAACGGCTATGTCGAGGTGCGCACGCCGCAGCTGATGGCCAAGGGCCTGTGGGAGCGCTCCGGCCACTGGACCAAGTTCCGCGACGCCATGCTGGTCACCGAGGCGGAAAACCGCGAATTCGCCTTGAAACCCATGAACTGCCCGGGCCACATCGAGATCTTCAAGCAGGGCCTGAAGTCCTATCGCGACCTGCCGCTGCGCATGGCGGAGTTCGGCTCCTGCGTGCGCAACGAGCTCTCGGGGGCGCTGCATGGCATCATGCGCACGCGCGGCTTCGTCCAGGACGACGCGCACATCTTCTGCACGGACCAGCAGATCGGCCCGGAGGTCGCCGCCTTCTGCCGGCTCCTGAAGGAGGTCTACCGCGAGTTCGGCTTCACCGATGACCGCATCCAGGTCAGCTTCTCGACCCGTCCCGACAAGCGGGTCGGCTCCGACGAGACCTGGGACCGCGCCGAGAAGGCCCTGGCCGAGGCCTGCACCCAGGCCGGCCTGGCCTATGTCATCGCCCCGGGCGAGGGGGCCTTCTACGGTCCCAAGCTCGAGTTCCGGCTGCTGGACTCCCTCGGCCGGCAGTGGCAGTGCGGCACCATCCAGGTCGACTACCAGCTGCCCTCGGCGGAGCGGCTCGATGCGGAGTTCGTCGGCGAGGACGGCCAGAAGCACCACCCGGTCATCCTGCACCGCGCCATCCTCGGCTCGCTGGAGCGCTTCATCGGCATCCTGATCGAGCATTTCGCCGGCAAATTCCCGCTTTGGCTCGCCCCCGAGCAGATCCGCGTCCTGCCCATCACCGACGCCCAGATCCCCTATGCCACGGCGGTGCGCGATGCGCTGTTCGCGGCCGGGCTGCGCGCCACCCTCGACGCCACCCCGGACAAGCTCGGGGCGAAGATCCGCCAGGCGCGTACCGAACGCGTGACCTACTTCGCGGTCATCGGCGCCCAGGAGGTCACCGACCAGACCATCAGCCTGCAGAACCAATCCGGCGAGAAGCTCGGCGTGCTGGGCGCCGCGGCCCTGATCGCACGTCTGAGCGAGGAGGTCGCCCAGAAGCGCCTGCCGGCACTGGCGGCCGCGAGCGCCTGAGCGCGACGGGGAAGACGGGGCGGCCGGGCCACCGGCCGCCCCTCCCGTCCTCCCGGTCGATCATCCGCCCACCCAGTGTTCTACCCGCTTTCATCGGATATCACTCCGCTTTCACCCGCTTTCACCCGCTTTCACCCGCTTTCACCCACCCTCCATCTATACGAGAGCCATCCATGGACATGTCACACCTGCTCAACTCGCTCGGCCCCATCCAGGAGATGCTGCAGAAGGCCGGCGGCGAGCGCGCCCAGACGACCTTCAGCGGCAGCGCCGGCGGCGGCGCCGTGACCATCCTGCTCAAGGGCGACCTGACCGTCGCCAAGGTCACCATCGCCCCGGCCGCGGCGGCCGCGTCCAAGGACGACGCCTCGATGCTCGAGGACCTGATCACCGCGGCGCTCAGCGACGGCCTGCGCCAGTACGCCCAGCGCTACGGCGCGACACCGGAGGAGCAGATCCAGAAGCTGCTCGGCGCCACCAATCTCGGCGCGATGATGGGGCCGCTGATGGGCGGGATGTTCGGCCGCAAGTAGCCCGCTGCACGGGTCTGGGGCTGGTCGCGCCCACGCCCGTCCCGCGCGGATCCGGACGCAGGAAACGCAGCCATCTGCCGCCCTGGAACCTGACAATTATTGTCATGAAACGGGGCGCGGGCCGCGGCTTTTCGCATTGCTGGAGAGGCTGCAACGTAATCCACCCGCCGCGCGGCGTGCTTGCACCAATAGTCGAGTTTCCGCCACCGCCCCCCGCGCCGCCGCAAGACGGCGGTTTGCAGGGAAAAACCCACATCTGACGCTGGATTTCAGCAGCCGACACCTAGATTCAGGTTGGGAGTCGTCATGCGGGTTCGATGGTATTATGCAATCATGATTGTGCTCGCCCTCGGCCTGGCCACGCCAGTGGCCATCAGTGCTGCGGACCTGCAGCCGCTGCCGCCGACCCCGAGGTCGGATGGCCAGCCCCTGGCGCCGGGTGCCACCATCGACAGCGCCCCGCCGCTCACGGCCGAGGAGCAGTTCCTGGCCGGACCGCCGCCGCCGGTGCAGGGCATGGGGCCGCTCTCGGTCCCGGTGCCCGAGCGACCGGCATGGCTGGCACCCCTGCTGCCGGCGTCTGAACGCGGCTTCTCGGCGGCAGGCACGGATGACGCCACCCCGGCGCCCGCTGGCGCCCGCGCCCTCACCGCCGCCGCAACCGCCACCGTTCTTCCCGCCAATGCCCCCGCCTCCGCATCCTCCAATGGCCTGCTCGTCCTGGTGCTGGTCGTGATCGCCGGGCTGCTGGCGGTGTGGTGGTCGGCCCGCAAGCGCACCGTCACCGCCTCTCGCCCGCGCGGCGCGGCGCATGGCCCGGAACAGCCGTTCACGATCAACATCGCGCCGCGCGCCACGACGGCGCGCACCCCCGCCCGGCGCGCCTTCAGCATCATCGAGGTCATGATCGCGGTCTCGATCCTCGCGGTGGCGCTGATGGGCCTGCTCTCCGGGATCTCCAGCCTGAGCACCGCCGATGCCTCCGCCAAGGAGGCGACCGTGGTGCGCCAGGCGGCCCAGGACCTGTGCGAACGCCTGCAGGGCGCCAGCTGGCATCTGCTCGGCATCCCGTCGGAGCCCTGGTCCTGGTACCGGCGCGCGAACTTCCCCGTCCCAGGCGCGCCGGCGGGGACCGACCCGTACGCCTACTGGACCGTCTGGAACCCCCTGACGGTGCCCAATGCCTGGCCGTACGCCTTCCCGCACACCAACCAGGTGACCTATTACAACCCGCCGATCACCCTCAACGGCACGGGTGCGCGCTCGATCTTCGTCAACCAGGGCCAGTACCTGGTCAATTCCAGCAACGTCCAGATCCTCGGGCCGACCGGTCAGCCGATCCCGATCCAGGAGATCATCGTCGTCGACTGCGCGCTGGAGATCCCGCCGCCGGCGATCATAGCCGCAGCGCAGGCGCAGTGGAGCGGCAACTCGCACTACACCTCGACCACCCCGGTGGTCGGTCTGGGCATCTTCCATGACCCGCCGGGCCTCACCAACCTGCGCATCTACCTGGAATACTTCAACCAGTTCCCGGTCGTGGGCGTCGGCAACAGCATCTTCACCTATTCCGCCCAGTCGACGCCCACGCCGCCGATTGCCGAGATCGGCCAGCAGGTCACCAACCGCAAGGATTTCAACGCCAACTGCGCGACCGACGTCTTCCGCCTCGCCGTGCCCAATCCGGCCCTGCCCTCCGGTCCGCTGTACTACCTCGAAAGTCCTGACGACTTCGCCGCGGTCGGTATCAATACCGTGTCGTCGGCCATCGGCATCCGCCTGATGATCACCTGGGATTCCTGCACCGACACCCCGCCCAATGTCCCCCTCTATACGCGGCCCTTCGGGACGAGGACCCAGACCATCATCATAGAGAGACGCCAATGAGCACGCGCAGCCGGCAGGCCTTCACCATGATCGAGGTCTTCATCGCCCTCTCGCTGTTCTCGCTGGTCATGGGCATCGCCCTGACCTGCCTGACCGGCATGCGCTCGTTCGCTGCCGGCGAGGCCGGCAAGGACGACCTCGACCTCGAGGCGCAGAAGGTCATGTCGAGCATCGTCGGCGACATCAGCAACAGCGCCTGGGTCATCGACCCCGCGGTCAATACCGCGAGCCTGATCAACCCGTCGCTCGACCGGACGCTGCGCTACTACCCGTTCGTCCTGGTCCAGGCCTCGACCGGGGTCGCGACCGGCAACCACCTTGCCGACTGGACGCGGTCCGCCACCTACGTGCCGAACTGGACCAGCTCGTATTATATCGGCAAGATCCCCGCCGAGCACATGGCGCAGAGCCAGGAGCTGGTCTTCCTCAAGGTCCAGCGCGCCCCGCCGTCCGCGGCCCCGCCGACCAGCAGCGACCGGGTCAATTACAGCACCGATTGGACCAACACCAAGCTGGCGGCCAACGCGGTATGGACCGCGGGCGTCCTGCCGATGAGCAACTTCCAGACCGGGGTGAAGGTCGATTCGATCGTCACCGACGTGGGGTCCCCCCAGACATCGATAGCCTCCGACACCGTCTTGGACACGCCCCTGGTCATGGAGACCTTTCCCGGTTCCACCGCCCTGGTCGGCGACGACAGCTTCCCGCAGACCACCCCTGCGCCGGTTCCGAACCGCACCGATCCCGACTACCTGCGCGAATACGCCTACGTCGTGGTGCCGGATGCGTCGACCGGCAAGAACCAGCTGGTGCGCTGCTGGCGCAACGGCACCTCGGTGATGCCGGTCTACCCGCCGGCCGCGCAGACCGCCACCGCCGGCTATACCGTGGTCTCCGAATACGTCGACCGGCTGGTCATCGACACCTACCGGACGCTCTCGACGCTGGATATCAACCAGGTGCGCATCCGCGTCTATCTCTCCAAGGATCCGGTCGATCCCGGCAACAATCCGGTCGTGGTCATGACCGCCGAATGCACGACCGCCCTGCGCAGCACCGTCGATCCCTTCTACAGCCTCAACCTCGGCTCCTGGCTCGGGCCCTCGGGCACCATGCACACGTATCTGAACACTGATCAAACCGGAGGTGTCCATTGAACCCATACGTGCACAACCCATCCGGCTCCCGGCGCGGCAGCGTCCTGGTCGTGACCATGACCGTGGTGATGATCATCGGCTTCCTCCTCATGTCGACGGCTGACGGCGTGATGAGCACGCATGCCCAGACCTGGGTGGGGCTGATGAAGCAGAAGGCCGGCTACGCCGCAGAATCGGTGGCTGCCGACCAGGAGGACAAGCTGGTGCAGGAGGCGGCCTCCAACAATCTCGCCGGACTCGAATCCATGACCAATGCCGGGGTCGAGTGGTTCAACGACTGCGTCGTGCGCTGGCGCATCGAGCCGGTGCGCACCACGGCCACCGACGGTTCCGGGAACAACCCCATCTGGTCGGTGAATCCGCCCTCCAATGTCTCGCTGTATTCGACCATGCAAAGCGGCTTCGCCGGTTCGGATGGCACCTACGTCACCAATTACGACTACTATGTCTTCCGCATCAACACCGAGGCGTGGGCCCTGACCGATCCCAATTTCGTCCTGCCTGCGAACCCGACGACCACCGGCGATGCCTCCATGCCCTGGCATACCGACGGCGCCTCCAGCGCCAACGTGCAGTCCTCACGCGTCATCCAGCTGCGATTGAACTCGCTGTTCAAGTATTGCATCTTCTACGCTGCCAGCGGACCGACCGGGGACATCGAGTTCCATCCCGGTGCGGAGATGACCATCCCCGGGGCCGTGCATTCCAATGGCGCGATCTACTTCGGCGGCAGCGGCACCGCATCGTCCGCACCGCCGGCCAATGCCGGCCCGGTGTACATCGGCGGTGTCTCGTCCGGACTGGGCCAGCCGACCACCGTGGTCGGGGTCGATGGCATCTTCCGCATGCGCAAATCCCTGAACATCCTCAATGGCTTCGTCAATCCCATGAGTGTCGCGATCGGCAGCGACCTCAATGGCGGCCTGGCCAGTCCCTATGAGATGAACGATCTCCAGCTGAACGTCAGCAACACCTCCGGCAGCACCTACTGCAACGACAGCCGCAACGGCCCGATGCTGCAGTCGGTCTACGGCTCCTATGTCCGCGATGGCATCACCCTCGGCGCGACCACCGTCAACACGCTGTCCAACATCCCGCAGCTCGCCGGACGCCCCTTCGAGGTGGTGCAGGAGGCTCCGAGCGGATCCATCGTCTACCTGATCAACGGCACCGGCTCGATGACCTCCGGCAGCAACTGGACGATCAACGGGGGTGCCGGCGGCACCTATCCGGCGGCGGTGCCGCTGCTGTACAAGAACCCGACTGCCGGCGACTACACGCTCGATACCTATACCTGGTTCACCTCACCACCCGCCTATCCCAGCCCGACCAGCACCCAGTTCGTGGCCATGCCTGGCGGTGCGACGATCGTCAGCGCCTCCGTGCCGGCAGCCGGCATGCCGCTCTACGGCCCATCGCCAGGCGACATCACCCAGCTGACCGCGGTTCCCGGGGTCGGCGGCTTCGATTCCAACGAGTACCAGGCCCCCTATTACGCCGACGCCATCACCGGCAAGGGCGACGGCACCTTCGGCATCGTGGTGCGCGAGCGCAACGCCCAGTTGAACCCGAGCAACCCGAGCACGGTTGCGGGCCAGGACTGGCCCGACATCGAACCAGCCTCTGGCGATTCGTACCTGCCGATCCTGAACACCTTCGGACTGCCGAACGATGGAACGGCCCCTGCGCCGTCCTGGATCTGCTACAGCGGATGTCCCAGCAACACCTATACGCCGGTGGAGTATGGCGAAGCCGCGAAATCGGTGTTCATCAACGCCACCAGCGCCTCCGGCATGGTGCCGAGCATCGTGAACTCCTGGATCTCCAACGGAACCACCATGGCGGCGCAGTATACGAGCCTTTCCAGCACCTCAGGACTCGGTCGTGATTATTACGCCCTGCCGACGCACGCGGATACGGTCCGCGAGGAGATGCCACGGCTCGACTACTACGTCAAAATCAGTGCCGCCGACAATAACCTGGCCTTCACCCCCTCGGTGCTCGCCTCGTGCAATGATGCCAACGGGACCGCCGGAGACACCGGCTACTGCAAGATCTACATCGGCTTCACCCCGCTGGCCGATGTCGCCGGATACACCTACAATGGCAATTACCTGGCTGTCGCCCCCAAGACGGTCTCGCTAAGCCCGGCCTCGGCGACGATCAGCTGGTATACCACCACGGCCACCACCTTCACGCTGCCGTCGGGAGACTACGTGATGCATGTCTGGATGTCAGACGACAGCATCGTCCTGCAGCAGCTCGCCTTGAACGTCATCGGTGGAACCATCTCCGCGCCCACGGGATCCGCCGCCAAGACCCCGTCCGCTTCGGGCACTCCGATCTGGAGCTCCATACTTCCGCCGACGACCTCGACTCCGGCCTTCCTCTCGCTCGCGCAGTTCGCCGCGCTGAACCCCTACCAGGCCGAGGTCCTCTACATGAAGAGCCAGTACGCGGCCATCATGGGCTCGACCGGCGGCGTGGCGGTCGACATCACCAACAGTTCCGACGGTTCAGGCTCGACGCTGAAGAACGATTACACCAGCGGCTTCTTCGGCATCACCTCAACGTCCCCGTCGCCCGTGGCCTCCGTCGGACAGTTGCCGGCCTATGAGTCCAATATCATGAACCGTCGTGAAGCCGAATGGATGCGGTATCGGGTCATGGCTACCGATCTGCCCCTGCCGACCTATTACACCAAGGTTCAGGGCTATAAGAGCTACACCTGCAACACCATCACGCTCAACCTCGATCAGGTCCAGGCCTTCATCAAGGCCCATTACGTCACGCCCTCCACGACGTTCAACGGGCTGATCTTCGCCGCCCGCAGCCGTCGTGGCTCCTCCTACCCGATCGGCTACAACCCGGTGCTCACCCCTGCGCTGACCCCCAGCAACTGGTCCAACTGGATAAGCCCCTGGGGCGGATGGACGAGCAACAGCACCACCCTCGGCGCCACACCGACCTCGTGGTGGGAGCAGAACCAGACCACGACCGGGACGGCCGCGCCACCGCTCAATCGGCTCAACAATCGCGTTCCGCAGGATGGACCGGACTACGTCTTCCATGAGTCGATCCGCCTCGCGCAGGCTGCGACCATCAACTGGGGTGGCCTGACCACCGATACGCCTCCCCATATCCGCGGCCTGACCGTCGTCTCACCCAACACGGTCTATCTCCAGGGCGACTACAACATCATCCCGGACATGGTCGTCTCCTCGACGAATCCCTCCAACATCGCCTCGATCTTCACCGGCAGCATCCCCTCGCCGATGACCGTCGCCTACATGCACACCCAGCTGGCCCGGGCTGATTCGGGCGCCCTGACGGAAACCCAGCTCTCGACCAACGTCCATTATCCGCCCTGCGCGGTGTTCGCCGACCAGGTGACCGTGCTGTCCAACGCCTGGACGGACGCCGGCCAGATCTACAACACCGACACGACCGCATCCGAGACGTGGTACAACACCTCGTTCATCCTGAACAACGTCCCGACCGATCAGAGCAATGTCGTCCAGGAAGGCAGCGGTGGCATGCACAACGTGACCCGCTACCTCGAGAACTGGGGGAGCATCTGGTACCACTTCCGTGGCAGCCTGGTGTGCATGAATTCCGCCCGCTACACCGACGGGTATATCCTCTCGACGCCAAGCGAGGACAGCTATACCCCGGCCTCCACCTATGGCAGCATGGCAAACTGCACGCTGACGACCGCCTACGGGGCGCCAAGCCGCGATCTGCGTTTCAATACCGACCTGCTGACCCAGTCCGGTCAGCCGCCCTTCTCGCCCTTCGGCGTCCAGGTGGTGCGCACCGTGAGCACGATCAACGACGGCAACCAGTAGCGCCGTCCGCCGATCGTCCACACGCCCTCGTGTCAGGGGGTGGTATTGCCCATGGTCGGGTGCTCCGAGTGCCGTCAGGATCGTCCTGATCCCACGACGGCCGGGAGTAGCAGGGCTCGCCGGGCGGCGCAGCGCCCTGCATCCGCGCTGCGCGGCCGCTGCGCCTGGCATGGATCCGCACCCACGCATTCAAGGCCGGTGAGCGGGCTGCTGCCACGCCACGGCCAGCGCCACGATCGGACGGGACCGCACGCAGCGGAACCTGCGGCCGTGGGGGGCCGTCCCGGTGGCGCAGACGCGACCCGCCTGGGGAATGTCCCGGCAGGGAGACGGGAGCATGCGGGGCGGGTCCGGCAGGTGACGCGGCCGTGACGCCATGGGATGACGCCCCGCCCGCATCGCTGGTCGGCCGCGCCTCAGCGCGCAGCAGTGCACGTCGCTGCACTGCGACGTGCACTGCTGCGCCCGTGGCAGGGCAATTCCCATGCGTGGATTCCGGATATTCTGGCCACTTGAATTCCGGATATTCTGGCCGGTGCAGGCCCCTCAAGGCTGCCTGTCTCGCGACCTCAGGACCGCTTGCCTAATTGACGCTGGGATCCGGCAGCCCGCCGAGCCGGCCCGCGACCAGCATCTCCCACAGCCCGAGCGGCGGCGCATTGTCCAGGAGCAGGTTGCGTTTGCCCTCGCGCAGGATCCAGGCGCCCTGTTCGACCTCGCTGTCGAGCTGCCCATGCTCCCAGCCGCTATGGCCCAGGAAGAGGCGCGGCCCGGTGTCGTCGCAGCCATCCTCGTAGCGCTTGGCGATGGCCTCGAAGTCACCGCCCACCGCACAGCCCAGGGCCATCTCCTGCGCCCCGGTGATCGACGGCGAGGCATGCACCAGCAGGCCCTTGCCCGGCTCGACCGGGCCGCCCTCCGCGGCGGCGATGCAGCCGGCCAGGCCTGATGGCGCATCGTCCCAGATGTCGCTCAAGGGACCGATGCGCGGACGGTTGATGATGAAGCCGAGGGTGCCGTGCTCGCCGTGCTCGAGCAGGAAGACCACCGAGCGCGCGAAGTTCGGCTCGATCAGCTTCGGACTAGCCACCAGGAGGATGCCGGCACGAGGGCGCATGCGCGCAGTCTACCGGTCGCTCCGCCCCGGACCAGGGAGAGCCAGGGGACATCAGCGCCGGCGGTAGGCCAATGCGAGCAGCACGACCAGCAGTCCCATGCCCCCGCCCAGGCCGCATCCGCCCGAGGACGCGCTGTAGGTGGCCTGGCCGCTGGTGGTCCCGCCACCGCCGCTGGAGACGCCGGTGGTGGTCGCAGCGGTACCGCTGCCGGTCGTCGTCGCGACCGACTGCGGCACATAGACGAGGGACATCGTGGCCGTCCCGGCATTGGGAACGATCGAGTAGCTCGCCGAGGGATTCAACGTGAAGGTGACCGACTCATCCGCCAGGAGCGGGTTGTTGGTCGGGGCGATCAGGACGTTCACGCTGGTCGCGCCGGCGGGAATGGTGACCGTCCCGGGATTGGCATAGTCGGTGCCGATCGTGGCCGAGCCGGTCAGGGTGTAGCTGATCGGCACGGGGCGGTTCAAGGCCGTCCCGGCCGGCACACCCGGATAGCTGACGGTGAAGATGCCTGCGGTGTTGGGCTGCATGGCGTTGCTCACCGCGGTCACCAGCAGCTGCGGCGTGTCGCTTTGGATCGACACCGCGGCCGAGGTCGCATTGGGATCGATGGTATAGCCCTGGCCGGCGGTCAGGGTCAGCAGGACCTGGAGGATGCCGGAGGACGACGAATCCTCGACCGGGGTGATGAGGATGGTCGCGCTGGAGGAGTTGGCCGGGATGGTGACCGTGCCGCTCGTCGAATAGCCGCTGGGAGTGAAGGTCGTCAGCGGCTGGTAGTCGACACCCTGCACCGCCGAGCCGCCGACCGTGTAGTTGACGACCACGGCCTGGGTGCTGCTCACCGGCCGGTTGATATTGATGGTGAAGGTGGTGGTGCCCGGCACCGACGGGTTCATGTAGGCGATCTGCGTGCTGCCGACGATCGCCACTTCGCCCAGGCTCGGCGAGATGTTGAGGGTGGCCGACGGATTGGTCAGGGTGGTGCCGGATCCCGCCAGCTTGTAGTCGAGGGAGCCGAGCAGGGTGACGCCGACATCCTTGCCTCCAGGCGGCAGGGTCGCATCCGTGGCGATGGGGATGACCGCGATGCTCGCCGAGGTCGCGCCGGCGGGAATCGTGACCGAGCCGGGCAGCTGGAAGTAGTCACCGGGCACGCTCGGCGGGTTGCCGGGGGTGGCGGGATTGCTGTCCTGGAACACCGCGTACGGCACGGTGATCGCGACCGGGAAGGCCTGGTTGAGGGTGACCAGGAAGCTGCCGGCCGTGGCCGGCTGGCTGGCATTGGTGCCGAGAGTGACGTTCGCCTGGACCGTGGCGTCGGCGATGGTCACCGACGCGACCGTGGGGGTGGACATGTCGTAGTCATAGCTCTGGCTCATGGTGAGCGTGACCGTCTGGGCCCCGCTCGGGGGGTTGCCGGTGGTCGGCTCGATCGAGTACTCGACCTGCGAGGACGTCGCCGGCACGACCACATCCTTGACCGTGGAGGTGATCGGGAATTCCGAGATGACCGGGGTGGTGAGGGCGAGCTGGACGGGCAGGCCGCCATTGGGCCCGAACGGCAGCGCCGCACTCGCGTCGGCGTAACCGCCGGTGAAGGTCAGCGTCGTCACGGTCGTGCCATCGACCTGGACATCCACGGCCGAGCCGACCAGGAAGTACAGACCGCCCGTGCCCGTGAACGAGACCAGGTCGCCGGGCAGGAAGCCGCCGATGCCACCGGAGACTTCGACGACATTGGCTCCGATCGGGAAACCGCCGGCCTGGGTGATCAGGCAGTCGCCGATGCCGGCGAAGGTGCAGGTCTGTCCCACCAGGTCATTGGCGATGAGGCCAGGCGTGCCCGAAGTGACGGTGTTGGTGGGGTCGTTCGTGCTCTGGAAGATGATGTCGGTCAGGGCAGTGGGTCCGGTCACCGGCGGCAGGTTGATGTTGTTCGAGGCCAGCTGCAGCACCGCGGTATAGGAATCGGTATAGAAGCCGCCGCTGCCATTGGGGCGCAGGATGATCAGGGGTGCGGTGCCGGTCCCGGTATAGGAGACACCGGACGGCAGGGTGATGCCGACGGTGGTCGCGCCGACCGGATAGAAGTAGGTGAGCTGGTAGCCCATGCCGGCTCCGACGGTGCTGCCGCCGACCTTCCAGTACAGGTTGTACTTGGTCCCCAGGGTCGCCGTGCCGCCGACCGAGACCTCCACGGTCCGCGCCGCGGTCAGGGTCGGGTCCTCGGGCAGGCCGAGTGTTGCCAGCGGCAGCATCTGGACCTCGACGATGCCGCGGCGGTTGCGCTGCGGATCCTGGGTCGGTCCGTTGGCAGCGGTATCATCGGTCGCCAGCGGCAGGGGTGCCGTGATGGTCGCGACCAGGCTGTTGTCGGCGATGATCACCGATGCGGCCGACGACGCACCGATCGAATAGGTGCCGGCATTGGGCTGCAGCGCCAGGATCACGTTGGTCTGGCCTTCCGGGAACTCCACGATGTCGGTCGGCAGGGGCGTGATGGTCACCGGGATCTGCAGGACGCCGGCCGCGAAGGTCGCGGTGTAGCTCGACGCCGCCGCGGTGGCCACACCATTGATCATGAGCGTGTAGTCGGTGCCGATGACGGCGGTTCCGGCAAGCGTGAAGGTGACCGTCACCACCGACGCCGAACCGCTGCGCACCAGCAGGAACTCGCCAGGCAGCAGCCCCTCGCGGTAGGCGATCGAGTCCTCCGAGTCGACATCAACCTCATCGACGGCGGCGACCTGGCTGACCAGCAGGCAGAGCAGGCCGAGCACCGGCAGGAGGCCGCCTGCCAGGCGGGTCAGAAACGTGCGGACCGATGAGCTCATGAACATCTCCGAAGGACGAGATTGGATAGTCGAAACCGCGACGCCGCCGGACGCGGCGTGGCGGAGGCTGTTGGCAGCCGGGACATGGACTCATGCATGGCGATGCTCGACACGGGCTGCGCGACGGCGCTGCGAGGAGAAGTCGAGTTGCGCATGAATCACCATCTTCCCCTCTATCGGTAACATATGTTGCGCGATGAGTGCAGATAACCTCAGGTTGTATACCGCCGGCGCGTTTCCTCCGCAATAGCTAGCGTCCGTGGAGAAATCCCGGAACCGGGCGTCCGGGACCTTGGTCACGGCCGGCGCGACCGGGCGCTGGCGGCCCGGGTCCTGTGCGCAGCATTCGGCGCATTCGGCGCGGCCACGGCATCTGATGCGAAAAGCGCACTTGACGCGTCTGCGCCCGTAGGACAGTCCAGGGGCTCCGCTCAGGGATCGATCATCATCGAACGCAGCTCGGACTCGCAGACCAGCTGGCCATCGACCAGGATCTTGCCCTGGCAGGCGCTCATGCGGCTGCGCATGCGCACCACTTCGAGCTCGATGCGCAGGCAGTCGCCCGGATGCACGGGCCGGCGGAACTTGACCTTGTCCATGCTCATCAGGTAAGGCAGCTTGCCGCGGTTGGCCGGGTCGTTCATCAGCATGATCGCGCCGACCTGGGCCATGGCCTCGAGCTGCAGGACCCCCGGCATGACCGGGGTGCCGGGGAAGTGCCCGGCGAAGTAGGGCTCGTTCATCGTCACGTTCTTGAGCCCGACGATGCGCCGCCCCTGGTCGAGCTCGATGATCCGGTCGACCAGCAGGAAGGGGTAGCGGTGCGGCAGCATCTCCAGGATCTGCCTGATGTCGAAGATCAGCTTCGGCCGCTGCGACTGCTCGAAGCGCCGGTAGATCTCCTGCACCAGCTGCATGTTCTCGCGGTGCCCGGTGCGCACCGCGATGATGTGCGCGTTCAGGCGCCGGGTGGTCAGGGCCAGGTCGCCGATCAGGTCGAGGATCTTGTGGCGGGCGGCCTCGTCGGGGAAGCGCAGCTGGTTGTCGATCACGCGCGTGCCGTCGTAGACGCAGGTGTTCTGGTAGTTGGCGCCCTTGCCCAGGCCCATGGCGCGCATCGCCTCGACCTCCTTGGCCATGCAGAAGGTCCGGGCCGGGGCGATCTGCTGGGCGAAGCTCGCCTCATTGAGCTCGACCTCCACGACCTGCGCCGCGCCCAGGGCGCCGCCATGGTCATCGAGGGTGTAGGTGATCTTCAGCCCGTCCTTGTAGGGCAGCGCCACCAGCGAGCTGCGGCCGAGGCTGACCGAGGCCGGGGTCTCGAGATCGATGGTGCGGCGCGCGACCGCCTGCTCGACGTAGCCGGCGGCGCGCAGGCAGGTGACGAAGTCCAGCGCCGAGCCGTCCATGCCCGGCAGCTCGACCGCGTCGAGCTCGATGCGCAGGTTGTCCACACCCACCCCGAAGCAGGCCGCCAGGCAGTGCTCGGTGGTGTGGACCTCGACCTCGACGCCGCCCACCGTATCGGCCAGGGCGGTGCGGCGCATGCGCTGGCACAGGCGCGACGGATGCGCGACGATCTCGGGCCGGCCGGGCAGGTCGACGCGCACGAAGGTGATGCCGGTGTCGGCGGGCGCCGGCTTGAAGAGCATGGTGCAGGGCTCGCCTGAGTGCAGGCCGATGCCCGACAGGCGCGTCTCGGTGAGGATGGTGCGTTGCGCGCTCATGGCGTCGGCGTGCCCCCTGCCCCCCCGCCGGCCCCGAGCCGGCGCAGGACCTCGGTAAGCTGCCGCTCCAGGTCCTGGACCTTGGCGCTGAGCTCCTTGACCTGGGCCTGCGTCCCGGGCAGGCGGCGCACCGCGATCTCCTGGGCCTGGGCGGTCTTGAAGTCGATCGCCGGGATGCCGCGCACCACCGCCTTGGCGGCGACGTCCTTGGAGACGCCCGACATCGCGGTGACCACCGCCTGCTCGCCGATGGTGACGTGCCCGACGATGCCGCACTGCCCGGCCAGCACGGCGTACTTGCCGATGCGCGTCGAGCCGGCGATGCCGACCTGGGCGACGATCCGGCAATGCTCGCCGATCTCGACGTTGTGGGCGATCTGCACCAGGTTGTCGATCTTGGTGCCCTTGCCGATGCGCGTCCGGCCGACGCGCGCGCGGTCGATGGTGGTGTTGGCGCCGATCTCGACGTCGTCCTCGATCTGCACGGTGCCGACCTGGGGGATCTTGTGGTGCACGCCGGCGACCGAGGCGTAGCCGAAGCCGTCGGACCCGATCACCGCCCCGGGATGGACGATGACCCGCGCGCCCAGGCTCAGGCGCTCGCGGATCGAGACCTGCGGGTAGATCAGGCAGTCGGCGCCGATCGACGAATGCGCGCCGATGTAGACCTGCGGGTAGATGATGGTGTTGTCGCCGATCGAGGCGCCCTCGCATACCACCACGAAGGCGCCGATGGCGACATTGAGGCCGAGCGTCACCGACTCGCCGATCACCGCGGTCGGATGGATGCCCGGGGGCGGCGGCACCGCCTTGGGACCGTAGGTGACCACCACCTTGGCGAAGGCGTAGTCGGGATTGGCGACGACGATCTGCACGATCTCGGAGCCACGCGTGGTGATGCCGGACTGCTCGCCCGCGACCAGCACCGCGGCGGCCCTGGTCTCGGAGAGGAAGGAGACGTACTTGGGGTTGGCCAGGAAGCTGATGTCGCCGGCGGTGGCCTCGTGCAGGCTGGAGATGCCGGTGATGATGCGCTCGGCGTCACCGATCACCGTCCCGCCCACCACCTCCGCCAGCTCCCGGACCGTGACGCGCATCACTTGCCCGGGGCGGACGCCGGGGCCGGAGCGACCATCGGCTGGATCGGATTGGTGACCGGGCCGGGGGCGGG
>Ga0302314_10001416_pt1 | contig 44980 bp, 41 predicted proteins | sample III_Palsa_N2_3_FD_200533 | JGI IMG/M metagenome (GOLD analysis project Ga0302314, IMG submission 200533) | Peat permafrost microbial communities from Stordalen Mire near Abisko, Sweden - III_Palsa_N2_3 | ecosystem: Environmental > Terrestrial > Soil > Palsa > Peat permafrost | place: Sweden...
CTCGCATCCGTCGACAGCCGACAATCAAAGTCGGCGCCCGTGTAGCGGATGTGGTGCGAGCCGCTGACCTCGCGACGCTCGCGCTCGCCGTAGTTTTCCGTCAGCGACAGCACCATGCGCATCCGCGCACGGCCCGCCAGCGGCCGCACCATGCGCACCAGCGCGGCGGGACGAAAACTGCGGCCGTACTGGCGGAAACGCGGGCAAAAATCGGTGATCGACAGCACCGCGCCACCGGCATCGGTCAGCGTGGTTTCCAGAATCGCGGTATTTCGCTCGTAGGTCTGGCTGGCAGATACCTGCTCGACCAGCTCCACGCCCCACCGGCCCTTCCCGGCCTGCGCCGTAGAGCCGGTCAGCAGTTCGCAGAAGGCCGGATCGCCGTCGAGGCGCGGCAAGCACGTCCACACGTGCGTGCCCTGGCCATCGATCAGCGATGCCACCTGGCAATTGCCGATCAAGCCGAGCTGCAGATTCGCGGCAGTGTGGTGATTGTCGCTCAAGCGTCTGCGATCTCGAGCAGCCAGCGGTGCAATTGCGCCGGATCCGCGAGCCGATGGGTGGCCGCGCTCGGCGCGCTCGAGCCGATGCGCAGGCTGATGCCGCCAACCTGGTTGACGTATTCGAAGGCATCTTCGTCGGTCACATCGTCGCCGGCGAATATGGGGCTGCGACCGCGAAAAGGCTCGCTCTCCATGAGGCGGCGGATACCGGCTCCCTTGGTCAGATGTCGCGCACGGATCTCCACCACGCACTTGCCCACCAGCGGCGCGAATGCCGGCCCCAGGCCCGCCACCACCAGTTCCGCCACTTTGAGCACCTCGCGTCCGCGCTCCGGGACACTGCGGTAATGCAGCGCGATTGCGCAGCGCTTATCTTCCAGCCAGACCCCGTGCAGCGGTGCGATCGCATTGCGCAGCAACGGCAGTGCCCCCTGCAGCTCCCCGACCAAGGCTTCATCCATCGACACGGTCTGACCCTCCACCCGGATCTCCCCGCCGTGGACTCCGACCGCCGGCAGCTTCAGTGGCTGGAACAGCGCATCGATGGCATCGATGGTGCGGCCGCTGACAAACGCCACCGCGCCATCGAGCCGCGCGGAGAGCCGGTGCAGCAGCGGTACCATCCACGCGGGCACTTCCACCCGCTCGGGGCTAGGCGCGATCTCGAGCAACGTGCCGTCGATGTCCAGATAGAGCGCATGGCCGGCCAGGCTGCTGCGGACTGTCGCTGTCGGCGCGGCTGCGCTGCCGATCGCAGGTGGCAATTGCATGAGGTCAAACCTAACGGACCGGCTTCAGGAGAAGCGAAAGGAGGCGCCGCGCACGGCTGTAGTCAATCGGATCCCGCAGCCGTCAGAATACTCCGACCAGGGGAGTCAACCAATCGATGAATCTGAACGACGCACAGCGCACGATCGAGGCCGCCTACGAACAACGCCAGTCACTGACGGCTGCAACCGTCGATGCCCGCACGCGCGAGGCCATCGAGGACACCATCGATGCCCTCGATCGCGGCCTCTGTCGTGTCGCCGAACCGATTGAGGGGCAGTGGCGCGTGCACCCCTGGCTGAAGCAGGCGGTGCTGCTGTACTTCCGCACCCACGAGAACGCGGTCATCGATGCCGGCTATACCCGTTTCTTCGACAAGGTCCCGCTCAAGTACGACGCCACCGATGCCGCCGCCTTCGCGCAGCAGGGTGCGCGCATCGTGCCGCATGCACTCGTGCGCCGCGGCGCTTTCATCAGCCCCAACGCGGTGCTGATGCCTTCCTATGTGAACATCGGCGCGTATGTGGGCAGCGGCACCATGGTGGACACCTGGGCCACGGTGGGATCCTGCGCACAGATCGGCCGCAACGTGCACCTGTCCGGTGGCGTCGGCATCGGCGGGGTACTCGAGCCGCTGCAGGCATCCCCGACCATCATCGAGGATGATTGCTTCATCGGCGCACGCTCGGAAATTGTCGAGGGCGTCATCGTTGGCGCCGGCTCGGTGATCTCGATGGGTGTCTTCATCGGCCAGAGCACGAGAATCTACGAACGTGCCACCGGCAAGATCCATCAAGGCCGCGTGCCGCCCGGCTCAGTGGTCGTATCCGGATCGATGCCCGCCGCGGACGGCAGCCACAGTCTCTATTGCGCGGTGATCGTCAAACGCGTCGATGCGCAGACACGGGCCAAGACTTCGTTGAACGATCTGCTGCGCGACGATCAGCCGTAGCGCCCGGTGATGTAATCCTCGGTCGCCTTGCGGCCGGGATTGGTGAAGATGCGCGAGGTCTCGTCGAATTCGATCAGTTCGCCCAGGTACATGAAGGCGGTGTAGTCGGACACACGCGCCGCCTGCTGCATGTTGTGCGTCACGATCAGCACCGTGACCTGCTCGCGCAGGGCGGCAATCAGTTCCTCGATCCGCGCCGTGGCAATCGGATCGAGCGCCGAGGTGGGCTCATCGAACAGCAGCATTTCCGGGCTCGTCGCCAGCGCCCGCGCGATACACAGACGCTGCTGCTGACCGCCCGAGAGCGAAAGTGCCGAACTGGACAGCCGATCCCTGACTTCATCCCACAGGGCCGCGCCGCGCAGCGCCTTCTCGACTTCTTCCTGGATGCGAAGCGTGGAGCGCACGCCACGGATGCGCAGGCCATAGGCGACATTTTCGTAAATCGATTTCGGGAATGGGTTCGGCTTCTGGAACACCATGCCGATGCGCATGCGCACTTCGATCGGATCCACATCCGAGGCCACCAGATTCATGTCCTCCGGCTGCAACGTAATGCGTCCTTCATAGCGGGAACCGGGTGTCAGATCGTGCATGCGGTTGAAGCAGCGCAGGAAGGTGCTCTTGCCGCAGCCCGAAGGTCCAATCAGGGCGGTCACCTGCTTCTCGCGGATCTCCATGTTCAGATCCTTGAGTGCCTTGAAGTCCCCGTAATAGAAATTCAGGCCTTCGGCGCGCGCCTTGATCGGCGCCTTGAGTGCCGCCGAGCGGCGGGTCTCATCCACTGCCATCTGCATCATGCCGCGTCCGCTAGGCCGAATCGGGATGACGCCGGTATCGATGTCGGTGGCCGGCGGAAAGCCGCTGGTTTTCGACCCGTTGGTCATGCTTTGGACGGTAGATTCCATTAGTTAAGGCACGGGCGCGCTACAGTACCAGAAGGCCTCTGGCCCTTCAGCCCTTGGCGGCCTGCAACTCCTTTTCGATCTCCTCTAGCCGCGTATGGCGCACATCCTTGCCATGCACGAGGAAAATCAGGTATTCGCAGACGTTCTTGGCGTGATCGCCGACGCGCTCCATCGAGCGCACCACCCACATGACATCGAGCGCGCGACGGATGGAGCGCGGGTCCTCCATCATGAAGGTGATGTTCTGGCGATGAATCGCCTCGTACTCCTCATCCACCGTGCGGTCGCGGCGCACCACCGCCAGCGCCAGCTCCATGTCGAGCCGCGCGAATGCATCGAGCGTGTCGTGCACCATCGCGATCACGATCTCGCCGAGATTGCGCAGTTCGCGATAGCGACCGTTGGGTCGCTCGCGTACCGCCAGTCGCGATGCGATGGCCGCGATCTTCTGGCCCTCATCGCCGATTCGCTCCAGGTCCGTGATGGTCTTGAGAATGGTGATGATGAGGCGAAGATCCGAAGCCGTTGGTCCTCGCGTGGCCAGAATTCGGCTGCACTCCTCATCGATCGAACGCTCGAACTGATTGACCAGCAACTCCTCCTGCGCCACGCGGATGATCACGCGCGCGTCGGGCTCGGTGATGCCGCCGATGGCCTGTGTCAGCTGCCGCTCCACCAGCGCGCCCATGTCCATGACGCTGCTGCGCAGCCGCTCCAGATCCTCGTTGTAGCGGCTGGAGATGTGGTGAGTGAGACCCTCGGTACTCATCTACGCATGGTATACGGCGTTGCGTGACAGATTCGTGTCAGCCCTTGCCCTAGGCCGGCCTGAACCCTTATAAGCGTAAGTCTTTGGCTGCGAAGGAAATCGATGTCCGCAACCCTCGAACTGACCGAGCAGCTGATCGCGCGCGCCTCCGTCACTCCCACCGACGGCGGATGCCAGGAGCTCATGGCGCAGCGGCTGGAACGCGCCGGGTTCACGGTCGAGCGGCTGCGCTACGGTAACGTCGATAACTTCTGGGCACGGCGCGGCAGCGGTGCGCCGGTGCTCTGCTTTGCGGGCCACACCGACGTGGTGCCCACCGGACCGCTGGAAGAATGGCACTCGGATCCGTTCCAGCCGACGATCCGCGAGGGCATGCTCTACGGGCGCGGAGCCGCCGACATGAAGAGCGGGCTGGCCGCCATGATCACCGCCACCGAGGAATTCGTCGGCGCGCATCCCAAACACCGCGGCGCCCTCACCTTCCTGATCACCAGCGATGAGGAAGGCCCGTCGGTAGACGGCACCAAGCGGGTGGTCGAAACACTGCGCGAGCGCGGCGAGCGCATCGATTGGTGCGTGGTAGGGGAGCCTTCGAGCGAAAGCCGGGTGGGCGACACCATCAAGATCGGTCGACGCGGCTCGCTCTCCGGACGCCTGACCGTACACGGCGTGCAGGGTCACATCGCCTATCCGCAGCTGGCCGAAAATCCGGTGCACGCCTTCGCGCCGGCACTCGCGGAACTTGCCAGCCGGGAGTGGGACCAGGGCAACGAGCATTTCCAGCCGACCAGCTTCCAGGTATCCAACCTCACGGCCGGCACCGGTGCGCCGAACGTCATTCCGGGGGAGCTCAAAGCCCGCTTCAACCTGCGCTACTCGCCCGTGCAGACGCTCGATCAGCTCAAGGCGACCGTCGAGGAGATTCTCAGGCGCCACGGCGTGCGTTTTACGCTCGAGTGGTATCTGTCGGGCGAACCCTTCTACACGGCCGCCGGAGCATTATCGGATGCCGCGAGCGCGGCGGTGCGAGCGATTACCGGCACGCAGCCCAACTTCTCCACGGGGGGAGGTACGTCCGACGGACGTTTCATAGCGCCGCTGGGAGCACAGGTGGTGGAAATCGGCGTCGTCAACGCCAGCATTCACAAGATCAATGAATCGGTGCGAATCGAGGACATCGACTCGTTGCACGCGATTTACCTCTCACTGCTGCGCAATCTGCTGGCGTGAGCGCAGCGGGAAATTGACCCAGCCTCCGAACGCCCCCAGGGCCAGCGCCGCGATCAGCACCCAGCCGGGCATCGACAGTCCGAGAAACGTCCAGGTGACCCGCGCACATTCACCCGATCCGGCCAGCACCTTGCGGATCACATCGGTGAGCGGAAACACTTCCAGCAGGTAGTCGAGCGAGGCCCCGCAGGCCGGCACGCTGCCTTCGGGCTGATGCTGGATCCAGATATGTCGCGCCGACACGGCCGCGCAGCCAAGGCCTGCCACCAGCAGCAGCAGGCCATAGACCCGGGCGCCCGTGTGGCCGGGGTTGTGCAGCGCTGCCAGCAGGAACAGCAGGCCGCAGGCGGCGATGCCGACTCGTTGGAAAATGCACAGCGGGCAAGGTTCGAGGCCCAGCTGGGTCTGCGCGTACCAGGCATAGCCGAGCAACCCGAGGCAGACCAGCAGTCCTGCGGCGTTCAGCCCGCGCCGGGAGCTCAACGCCGGCCTCAACGCTGGCGGGCCGCGGCGCGTTCGGCCAGTTCACGCTCGACATGGTCGAGCGAGGTATGGCGCACATCCTTGCCGTGCACCATGTAGATGACGTACTCGCAGATGTTCTTGGCGTGATCGCCGATGCGTTCGAGCGAGCGCACCACCCACATGACATCCAGCCCGCGGCGGATGGTGCGCGGATCCTCCATCATGAAAGTGATGCACTGGCGCTGAATCGCTTCGTACTCCTCGTCGACCACCCGATCCTGCCGACAGGTCCTAAGAGCGGCGTCGGCATCCAGGCGCGCGAAGGCATCGAGGGTGTCATGCACGAGGACCTGGACCGTGCGACCGAGGTGCTTGACCTCTTTGTAGCGGTTTGCCGGGCGCTCGACGGTGGCCAGGCGTGCGGCAATGTGGCCGATCTTCTCGCACTCGTCGCCGATGCGCTCCAGATCGGTGATGGTCTTGATGGTCGCCACCAGCATGCGCAGATCGCCGGCCGCCGGTGCGCGCGTGGCCAGGATGCGGCTGCAGTCCTGATCGATGGCCACCTCCATGCCGTTGACCTTGTAGTCGTCCTGCGCGACCGCCTGTCCGAGCGAGCTGTCGCCCTCGACCAGCGCCGTCAACGCGCGCCCGAGTTGCTCCTCGACGAACCCACCCATGCCGAGCACCTTGCTGCGAACGTGCTCGAGATCCTCGTTGAAACGCTTCGAGGTGTGATGCGTGAGATCAGCGGCTTCCATGATGCGGCCTCACTGTCGAACGATGCGCGCTGGTGCGCTGTTATCCGGCCCACAATATAGCGCAAGCGCGCGCTCGTGCGCGCGAAGCGTGTCGCAGCCCAATAACATTCACGCCGCGCGCTCCACGCGTTCGCTGGGAAAATGGCAGGTGAAGCTACTGCCGCGACCTTCCTGGCTCTCGATCGAGAGCTGCGCCCCGTGCCGCTGCAGTACGTGCTTGACGATCGCCAGACCCAGACCCGAACCGCCGGTCTCGCGGCTTCGCCCGCTGTCGACCCGATAGAAGCGCTCGGTCAGGCGCGGGATGTGATCAGCGGCGATGCCGATGCCGGTATCGACCACGGAAAAGTGGCCGCCCTGCTCATCGGTCCACCACCGCATCTGCAGCGAGCCTTCCGCAGGGGTGTACTTGGCCGCGTTATCGACCAGGTTGGCGAAGGCAGAATGAATCAGTTCGTCTTCGCCCAGCAGTTTCGCGTTCGAATCGGCGTGCATGAGCACCTGTGCCGGATGCGCCGTGCGCGCCAGCACGTCGCGGCGCAGTTGCGACATGAGCGCGACCACATCGATGGGTTCGGAAGGCGCAGCGCGGTCGGAGGCCTCGAGCCGCGACAGGTCCAGCAGGTCCTGCACGATGCCGGTCATGCGCAGCGCCTGGCGGCGCATCTCCTGCAGCGGCGCGATGATCGCCGGCTCGATGCCGGGATCCTGGGTGAGGGTCTCGAGATAGCCTGAAATCACCGTCAGCGGCGAGCGCAATTCATGCGAGGCGTTGGCGACGAAATCCTTGCGCATCGCTTCGAGCCGGGCCTGGCGGGTCACATCGCGCACCAGCGCCAGCAGCTGTCCTGCCCCATAGGGAACGATCTGTATCGACAGATACTGCTCGACGCCGACGTTCGATCGCAGGATCACCGGCAAGGCGTACTGTCCGCCACGCAGATAGCGCACAAAGCCCGGCGTGCGCACCAGGTTCTCGATGCGCAGGCCAATGTCACCCTTGCCGCGCAGCCCGAGCAGCCGCCCGGCGGTACGGTTGAACCAGAGAATCTCGGCCTGGGGGTTCAGCACCACCACGCCATCGGGCATGGCCGCGGTCGAGCGGCGCAGCTCGCGCAGCAGGCGCAGCAGGCGCTGCTTGTGAAACTGCTTGCGCCGGTAGAGGCGCACGATCATCGCCACCAGATCGCCCCAGGGTCCCGCCATCTCGGGAGCCAGCGTGGGCTCGTCGCGCCGCAGCCAGCGCAGGACGCGCAGCAGATCGGACAGCTGCAGCAGTAGGTAGACGGCCAGAGCCAGTCCAACGCCGATCCAGATCTCGCCGAACAGCGCGCCCGCTCCAGCGCCCAGCAGCACGGCGCACGCCAGGCGCGCGCTCAGAAACAACCAGGCCGGGGAATTCATCTGCGCAGGCGCGCCGGTCGCGAACTCTCAGGCCTCGGGCCGCGCGGAAAAACGATATCCGGCGCCGCGCACGGTTTGCACCAGCCGATCGTAGCCAAAATCTTCCAGCGCCTTGCGCAGGCGTCGCACGTGTACGTCGATGGTGCGCTCCTCGACATACACGTTGCCGCCCCAGACCCGATCGAGCAGCTGTTCGCGGCTGTAGACGCGTTCCGGGTGGGTCATGAAGAATTCAAGCAGACGGTATTCGGTGGGACCCAGCGGCACCGTGCGCGCGCCCACCATGACCCGATGGCCGGCTCGATCCAGGGTCAGCTGATCGAATTGGACGCGCTCGGACTCATCCTGGCTGCCGCTGCGACGCAGCACCGCGTTGACGCGGGCCACGAGTTCGCGCGGCGAGAACGGCTTGGTCATGTAGTCATCGGCGCCGCCATCGAGCCCGGCGACTTTGTCGCCCTCCTCGGCCCGCGCGGTCAGCAGAATGACGGGCAAGTCGCGCGTGTCGCGTTCGCGCTTGAGCGAACGGGTGAGTTCCAGGCCGCTGGTGTCGGGCAGCATCCAGTCGATCAGCATCAGATCGGGTCGGCGATCGGCCAGCGCCGCGCGCGCGGCACGACAGTCCTCCGCCTCGCGCACTTCAAAGCCCGCGCGCTTTAACCCGAAGGCGATCATCTCGCGAATCGGGCGCTCGTCTTCGACGATCAAAATCTGCTTTGAAGTCATATTGTTGCAACCATTGGGGGACACCTTAGGGCGCATTTGTTGCACGCGCATGACAGGCTCGCAATTCTGTCAGTTTCGTGACGGCAGCGCTGCGACTTCGTCGCGTAAATACACGGGTTGAGCCGATTCGGGTGCCACCGCGCCTTCGAGGCCATCGATCGCCGCAAGCTCGGCAATCTCGCGCGCACGCGGGCGCAAATGCCCGAAGACCGGCGCGAGCACCGGGCCCGGGAGCGCTCGCAGGGCGGCCCCATAGGCCTCAAATCCCGAGCCGGCACCGCAGACCGCAGCGCCACTCCACTCGGGCGGCAGGTGCACACCGGCAGGGAAATCCAGCGCTTCGGGTTGACGTTCCAGCGGGCTGCCCGGCTCGGGTCCGTCCGCTTGATAGCAGGCCCAGTAGACCTGCGCCATGCGGGCATCCTGACAGACCAGGACGCGGGGCGGCGCCCCCGGCTGCAGCAGCGCCTGTTGCGCCAGTGCCCGCAGATCCGACACGGGCAGCAGCGGCAAGCCCGACGCGAACCCCAACCCCTGCGCCACGGCCACGGCAAGCCGCACGCCCGTGAAGCCACCCGGTCCGCGCCCGAATGCGATGGCATCGAGCTGACTTAAGGTGAGCGCCGCCTCGGTCAGCAACTCCGCCACCATGCCGAGAATCAATTCCCCCGAACCGCGCGGCCGCGCGTCCTCGCGTACGCGGCATTCGCCATCGACATAAAGAGCCGCCGAGCACAGCTCCGTGGCGGTATCCAGCGCCAGTATCTTCACACCGGCACGGCGGCGGAGACGGCACCATCGATGGCGTCCACGGCGCCGGCGGCGCTGCTGCGCTCGCCAAGCTCGCGCAGCAGCTGCAGTGCCGCCTCGATGTCCCTGGTCTGCGCCATCGGCGGCAGACTCGATAGGAACACGCTCCCGTAGCTGCGTCCGCGCAGGCGCGGGTCGCAGATCATCACCACCCCGCGATCATCCTCGCTGCGAATCAGGCGGCCCACACCCTGCTTGAGCGTGAGCACCGCCTCGGGCAGCTGATAGTCGCGAAAAGCGCTGGCACCCTGGGACTCGAGGTGCTCGATTCGCGCACGCACCACCGGATCCTCGGGCGAGGCGAACGGCAGCCTATCGATGAGCACCAGGCGCAAGGCCGAACCCTGGACGTCCACGCCCTCCCAGAAACTCGCCGTGCCGAGCAGCACGGCACAGCCGCTGGCGCGGAATCGGCGCAGCAACTGCTCGCGCGGCGCCCGGCCCTGGACCAGCAGCGGCCATTGCGCCGGAAGCAGCCGCTCCAATATGCCCGCGGCAGCCCGCAGCGCCCGGTGACTCGTGAAGAGCAGAAACGCGCCGCCGCCGGACGCCTCGATGAGCGGCCGGGCCGCAGCGACCACCGCAGCGGTGTACCCAGGGCTTGCAGGTTCCGGCAGGCCGGCCGGCAGGTACAGCAGCGCCTGGCGCGCGTAGTCGAAGGGACTTTCATAGCGAACTGTGGCCGCGGCCGTAAGTCCCAGGCGCGAGGCGAAGTGTCCGAAGTCCTCACGCACCGCCAGTGTTGCGGAGGTGAAAATCCATGCGCTGCGGTTCGCCGTCAGCAAGGCGTTGAACCGGCTCGAGACATCGTAGGGCAGCAACCGCAGCTGAAATCCGCGTGCGTGAATCGTGACGGTGCGGGCGCCGTCCACGTGCAACTCATCCACGTGCGATTCCTGCGCGCGCGATCCGTCCAGCAACAGCGCCAGGGCGCGCATCAGCTCCGCGGTGCGCGGCTCGAAGGACTCGAATCCCCGCTCGGAGCCCAAGGGACGCAACTGCTCGCGCAACTGCGCCAGCGCTTCTTCGAGTTCCTCGAGACAGCCGCGCGCGGTATCCCCCAGCTCGCGCCAGGCCAGTTGACGCTCCTCGCGACCGAAGGCCGCCACGCACTCGCCCAGTGCGCGCTCGAGCGGCTCGATGATGCCCGGATCCAGTCCCGCGAGCTTGATCTGCGTGCGCAGGTCGGCCGCCAGCGCCTCGACCTGTCGGCTGGCGAAACTGACACCGAAAAACTCGCTGACCAGGTCCGGCAATTGATGAGCCTCATCGAGAATGACGGCATCAACGCTGGGCAACAGGTCGCCGAAGCCATCCTCCTTGAGCGCCAGGTCTGCCAGCAGCAGGTGGTGATTGACCACGACAATGTCGGCCTCGAGCGCGGTGCGCCGCGCCTCGAGCACATGGCATTGCGAATAGTGGCCGCAACGCTGCCCCAGGCAGTTCTCGCGCGTCGAGGTGATGTGGGGGCGCAGCGGGTGGGCATCGGCCAGCTCGGGCAGCTCCGCCAGATCGCCGCTGCGCGTGGCAAGGGACCAGTCCGTGATGCGTGCCAGCAGCGGGTCGCCGGCCGCCGGCAGCAGATCCCCCTGCCGTCCGATGCTCTCCAGGCGCGCCCGGCACAGATAGTTGCTGCGCCCCTTGAGCAGCGCCACACGGGCGGGTCGCCCGAGGGCGGCGGCGAGCAGCGGCAGGTCGCGGTGATAGAGCTGATCCTGCAGCGTGCGTGTGCCGGTCGATATGAGCACCCGGAGCCCCGAGAGCAGGGCCGGAACCAGGTAAGCGAAAGTCTTCCCGGTACCGGTGCCGGCCTCCACCAGCAGCGCCTCCCGCAGCTCCAGCGCCTCGCTGATGCGCGTGGCCATCTGCTGCTGCGAGGGGCGTTCGCGGAAGCCCTCGAGGGCGCGGCTGAGCGGGCCCTCGGTGCTGAATATGGCAGTGAAATCGGACATCGCTGGATTATGCAACCTATGCTTGCGCCCAAATACCCCGCAACTTCCGGCCCCCCGGTATAATTCGAGGATTCGGTGTTCCCAAGATCCCGAGGATATGTCATGGCGACCGCCCCCCACACGCTGGCTTCTTTATCGGATATCTCGAAAAAGGTCGCGGACTGGGTGGCCGAGGTTCGCGAGCTGACCCAACCGGATCGCGTGCAGTGGTGCGACGGTTCGCAGATGGAATTCCGGCGCCTGCGCGGCGAGCTGGCTGCGCGCGGGGAAATGCACGAGCTGAACCAGAAGAGCTTTCCCGGCTGCTTTCTGTCGCGTTCGGATCCGAGCGATGTGGCCCGGGTCGAACACCTGACCTATATCTGCACGCGCTCCCGCGACGATGCAGGCCCTAACAATCACTGGATGGACCCGGTCGAAGCTAGACCTAAGATGCGGGAGCTGTTCCGTGGCTGCATGAAGGGGCGGACGCTTTACGTCGTGCCCTATTGCATGGGTCCGCTCGATTCGCCCTATGCCCGCTGCGGCGTGGAGATCACCGACAGCGCCTATGTGGTCATGAACATGTCGCTCATGACCCGCATGGGGCGCGATGCGCTCGAGCGCATCGCCACCGAGGGCGACTTCGTGCGCGGCCTGCACTCCACTGGCGATCTCAATCCAGCGCGGCGTTTCATCATGCATTTCCCCGAAGAGCTCTCGATCGAGAGCTTCGGTTCCGGCTACGGCGGCAACGCGCTGCTGGGCAAGAAATGCCATGCGCTGCGCATCGCCAGCTGGCAGGCGCGCGATGAAGGCTGGCTTGCCGAGCACATGCTGATCGTCGGGCTCACCAATCCGCGCGGCGAAACTCACTATGTCGCGGCGGCGTTCCCCTCGGCCTGCGGCAAAACCAATCTGTCGATGCTGATCCCTCCGGATTCTCTGCCGGGATGGAAGATCACGACCATCGGCGATGACATCGCCTGGTTGCAGCCGGGGCCCGACGGGCGGCTCTGGGCCATCAACCCCGAGTCCGGCTACTTCGGTGTCGCCCCGGGCACCAACGCCAAGACCAACCGTAACGCCTTCGAGATGGTCCAGCACGACACCCTGTTCACCAACGTGGCGCTGACGGCGAACAACGAGCCCTGGTGGGAAGGGCTCGATGGCCAGCCGGCGATCGACTGGCTGGGTCGGCCGTATGACGCCAAGATTGGACCCGCGGCACATCCGAATTCACGTTTCACCGTCGCGGCCACGCAGAATCCGGCCTATGGCAAAGCCGCGGAGGATCCGCGCGGCGTGCCGATTTCAGCATTGATTTTCGGCGGTCGCCGCCGCCAGCTGGCACCGCTGGTGTACGAAGCGCGCAATTGGTCGCACGGCGTACTCGTGGGTGCCTCGGTGGCTTCGGAGACCACGGCTGCCGCGACCGGCCAGGTCGGCGTCGTGCGGCGCGATCCCATGGCCATGAAGCCCTTCTGCGGCTACAACTTTGGCGACTACTGGGCGCACTGGTTCCGGATGGGCATCGCGGTGAAGAACCCGCCGCGCATCTTTCACGTCAACTGGTTCCGCCAGGATGCCGCGGGCAAGTTCCTCTGGCCCGGTTTTGGCGAAAACCTGCGGGTGCTCTCCTGGATTCTCGATCGCTGCGCGCAGCGCATCGGCGCCGTGGAGACACCGATCGGGTACATGCCCCGTTCCTCGGATCTGAACACCCAGGGCCTCAACATCACGCCGGCGGCACTCGAGGAACTCACCGCGGTGCCACCCGAGGCGTGGCGGCAGGAGGTCACTGATCTGCGCGCCTACCTGCAGAGCTTCGGTTCGCGCCTGCCCGCGCAGATGAGTGCCGAGGTTGATGCCCTGGCAGCGCGGCTCGGCTAACCGAGGCGCTGACTGTCTTCGGTCAACTGTCTTCGCAGACGAAGTGGATCGTCAGCGGGGAGTCGCGATCGGGAATACGTCCCAGCCCGATGAGGCCCTCGCCCTTGATCGGCATGCTGTCGCGGCGAACGAAGGCCTCTTCTTCGCCGCTGATCTTCACGAAGGTCCCATTGGTGCTCTGATCGGTGAGCGTGAAGCGATTGCGGCTGAACTCGATGCGCGCGTGCAGACGTGAAATCAGATTGCCGCGAATGACGATATCGTTGTCGTCGGCGCGGCCGATGGCCACATGCGGATGCTGCTCGTCGAGCACCACTTCGGTGGTCTGCACCGACAACCGCAGCCGGCGCGGCCGCCGTGCCTCGCGTCCGTTCAGTGCAATCGAGGGCAGCATGCTCGTGACATCCTCGGTCTGCCAGAGCACCTCGTAGAGTGCGACTTCCCCGCCCTGACCCCGGATCACGGCGACATCGATCTGACGTACCGAGGCGCGCCACTCGGGGGAGAGGCGCTCGACCGTCGCTGAAGTGGTAATGATCTGCCCGGCCTTGGCCTGGCTGGTCATGCGATTGGCGGTGTGCACGCTGGCGCCGAAGACATCGCGATTCTCGAGCACGACCGAACCGAAGTGGCAGCCGATCCGGATGGCCACCGGCTGGCCTTCCACCCGCAGCTCGGTATGCGCCGTAATGTGCTTCTGCATCTGGCCGGCCGCGTTCAACGCATCATCCGCGGTGGGAAAGGTCGACATGACCTCATCGCCAATGGTCTTGATCAGGGTGCCGTTGTGCTGCTCGGTGGCCTCGCGCATCACATCGATGCAGGTCGCCACCATATCGCGCGCGCGGACATCGCCCATGGCTTCGAACAGGCGGGTCGATCCGACCACGTCGGCAAACAGGATCGCAAGCTCGATATCTTTGCCCATGCAATCCGAATCTTATACGAGACTGCTGTCGCGCAGTGGCGGAAGGACGGTTAACCTGCCGCAGTGCAAGATTATACGAGCGTGGCCGCATCGTGCAGCAGGCGCCGGACGCCCGCCGCGGCCTGCGCTCCGGCCCCCAGCGAGCGGGCGCCCTCGGACAGGCACTGCCGGAAGCGCCGGGCACCGGGTTGCCCGGCGAACAGCCCCAGCATGTGGCGGGTGATCGAAGCCGCGGGCTCCCCGGCAGCCACCTCCCGCTCCGCGTAGGCGGCCATGTGCGCCACGATGCTGGCCGCGTGCGGCGCGATCCAGCCGTCGTCGAATACCTGGGCGTGAAGCTCCGCGAGCACTGCAGGACGGTGGTACACCTCGCGGCCGAGCATGACGCCGTCGCACCAGTGCAGCGCCGCGACCCCCTGAGCCGCCGTCCGCAGGCCGCCGTTTACCCCGATCCACAGCGCCGGAAACTCCTGCTTGAGCCGCTGCACCACATCGAATCGCAGCGGCGGCACCTCGCGATTCTCCTTGGGCGACAACCCCCCCAGCACGGCCTTGCGTGCGTGCACGATGAAATGCCCGCAACCTGCCCTGGCCACGCTGGCGGTGAACTCCTGCAGGCGCTCGTAATCGCGCTCATCGAAGTTCGCAATGGCACCATCGCGACCCGCCCGGGTCAGCACGCCGATACGCATCTTCACGGTGACCGGGATGCGCACCGACTCGCACAGCGCCGCCACGCAATCGGCCACCCGATCCGGCGTCTGCATCAGGCAGGCACCGAACGCGCCGGCATGGACCCGGTCGCTGGGGCAGCCGCAGTTGAGGTTGATTTCATCGTAGCCCGCCGCAGCCCCGGCGCGTGCAGCCGCAGCCAGCAGGTCCGGATCGCTGCCGCCGAGCTGCAGCGCCAATGGCCGCTCGGCCGCCGAGAAACGCAGCAGGCGCGCGCTGTCGCCATGGACGATGGCGGCCGCGGTGATCATCTCGGTGTACAGCAGCGCGCGCGGCGAGAAGGCGCGCAGCAGGTACCGGCAGTGCCGGTCGGTCCAATCCATCATCGGGGCTACCGCTACTTTCCGGTCAATCGCCTGGAGCTCCCGCCCCGATCTGTCAGGCCCGGCGTAACGGGTATTCATGCGGCTGGGTGCAAGGGCCCTCTCGAGTTGATGAAGGCCACGGTCCCTTGGACTTCGGTGTGCTTTGGCAGCAGCGCTGCCGTCAGCAGCAGCGGGGCGTGCAGGTTAACCCGGTACATGGCGACAAGGGAATCGACCGACCTCTCGGCGTGAGAAGACAGATATGCGTGTGCGCCGGTCCCGCAGCATTCATCATGGGGCACGCAGATGAACCGGCTGTGAACCGACCGCCTGACGACCGGGTCAATTATCGGATCGACGTTAGTTATTCGCTATAAAGTATTAATAATTATGACTTTAAAGCCTGATATCTACGCCGTCTTTGAGACCGCGGCCGGCTTCTGCGCGATCGCCTGGAACGATGCGGGCATCGTCCGTCTGCAATTGCCTGCAAGCGACGCCACGGCTACCGAGCGTTATCTGCGGCGCCGTCTCCCCGGCGCGCAGGCCGGCACACCAACCGCTGCGGTCGCGGAAACCATCGCCGCCGTGAAGCGCTACTTCACGGGGCAGAAAGTCGACTTTTCGGGAATCCGGCTCGACCTGGGTCAGCAGGATGAATTCTTTGCGCGTATCTATGCCGAAGCACGACGCCTCGGCTGGGGCGAGACGACCACCTATGGCACCCTCGCCAGGCAGCTCGGCGCCGAACCTGCGGCGGCCCGCGATGTCGGCCAGGCCATGGCCAGAAATCCAGTTCCCCTCATCATCCCCTGTCACCGGGTCCTGGCGGCCGGCGGCAAAGTAGGTGGCTTCTCCGCGCCCGGCGGTTCGGCTGCCAAACTCCGCATGCTGGAACTCGAGGGCGTCCGGCTCGGCCCCCCGCCGCCGTCGCAGGCATCCCTCGAGCTATGACGCGTGAAGAGCTTTCACTGCACGCATTGCCGGGCGCCGGTGTACTTCGAGAACGTGCAGTGCATGAACTGCAATCTGCCGCTGGCGTTTTTGCCGGACCTGCGGATCATGGCGGCACTCGAAATGGGACCGGACGGCCTGTATCGATATGGGCCATATGCCCTGCTGCCGGATCACCGGGCTTACCGACTGTGCGTTAACTACCAGCAGGAAGGCGTCTGCAACTGGGCGGTGGCCGCACTCGACCCGCAAGCGCTGTGCGTGTCCTGCAGGCTGACGCGCGTGATCCCGAATCTGGCGCAGGACGGCAACCGCTCGGCCTGGTACCGGCTGGAGTGCGCCAAGCGCCGCCTGGTTTTCAGCCTGTTCGAACTGGGACTGCCATTCAATGAACAGAGCGCCGATGCCGGAGGACTGGCCTTCGAGTTCCTGCAGGATTCACCGTGCGGGGATGACGGGCGAGTCCTCACCGGCCACGACAACGGGGTGATCACCATCAATGTTGCAGAGACCGATGATGCCCTGCGTGAAGGACAAAGAAATCGACACGGCGAGCCCTATCGCACGGTGCTGGGTCATTTCCGGCACGAGATCGGACACTACTACTGGGACCGGCTGATCCAGTTCAGCCCGAATCTGGCTGCGTTTCGGCAACTATTTGGCGATGAGCGCGCCGACTACGCCTCAGCCTTGCAAACCCACTACGCGCAGGGACCGAGGCCCAACTGGCAGAACGAGTTCATCAGTGCCTACGCCAGCAGTCACCCCTGGGAAGACTGGGCAGAATCCTGGGCCCACTTCCTGCACATGACCGACGCACTGGAGACAGCCGAGGCTGCCGGCCTCTCGTTGTCACTGTACCCGCCTCGCGGAGGCTCGCCCCGGGCGAGCCGCGCGTTCGATCAACTCGTGCGGGCATGGATCCCGCTGACGCATGTGCTGAACAATCTGAACCGCGGCCTCGGATTACCCGACAGCTACCCGTTTGTGCTGTCGACGAGCATCGTCGCGAAGCTGCGTTTCATCGACCAAATCGTCCGAAACGCACGCCACTGAGGCGATACGAAAGTCCGACGCCCTGCGCCACGACGTGTATCGTGTATAACGCACCTCAGACGATAAGGGTACCAATGGCAGTGAAGCGCAACTACAACCAGGTCCGACGACAAAAAGAATTAACGAGGAAGGCGCGTCAGCAGCAGAAGCAGGAGCGCCGGCTGGCACGCCCGGCTACTGCCGAGGATGGCACTGAGACGGCTCCCACCGAAGCGGCTACTGCTCAGCCGGAGCCGGGCACCACCGCTTAGGCAGCGCTAATCGCGCAGCTACTTGCGCCCCGAGCGGGCAACCGGCACTTCCTCGCGGCGGACGAAATCGACGACGAAGTGATCCCCGTCGAAACTCACCAGTTTGCCAACGAGATCCGGCCGCACGTGAAAGCTTCGGGGCTTTGGATTGGGCTTATCCTTGCTCTCGCGCGGAACCGTCACGATCATCCGCACCGGCAGTGAGCCATCGCGCGCCAGTCCCAAATGCTGGCCCATCAATACCGAACTCTTCGAAGATGCAACACCACGCGACAGCCGGTCCTCGTAGCGAAGCACTCCGGGGCCGGGATGCCCGAAGCACGGCCGGTGACAGGCCAGTACCAGCGCACCGTCAGCCGCGATCGCAGACTGCGCTCGCACCCGGTCACTGGGCAGTGCACCGAATTGTCCGAAGGCCTGGGCCAGACTTAGATTCATAGCCCGCGGGACCTTGCGCTTTAATGCCCGGGCACGCAACAACTATCGCTGCCTTTGCATCGTCGTGCAGCAGACGATAGTTGTGCAGCAGTTGTGTAACTCGGGTACTGTGCCGCTCGGCTCCTAGTCCTTCGGCAGCTTCTGTCTGTCCGCGTTTTTTTATCTCAAATGAGTAACTCTGTTGACCAAATTATTTGTTGGAAATCTTCCCTTCACGGCTACCGATGATGGCGTCCGTGCTCTTTTCGCACAGCACGGCACCGTCGATAAGGTTGCCCTGATCACCGATCGCGAGACCGGTCGCCTGCGCGGCTTCGGCTTCGTCGAGATGCCCAATGCCGATGCCAGTCGCGCCATGCAGGCGCTCAACGGCACCGACTTCGAGGGCCGCGCGCTGAAGGTCAATGAGGCACAGGAGCGCGAGCGCTCGGCGGGCGGAGACCGCAGCAGCGGCGCACGCCGCTACTGAGGCCCGACCTGCGACCCCGGCGGCGGCTTGCGGCATAGTCCCGGCAAGCTGCCGCCCTTCGATTCATACCCAGCGAGCTGTCACCATGGCTTCGCGTAATACCGGAACCTTCCACCCTGCCGAGCAGATCGTCGTCATGACCTGCGATGTCTGCCAGCGGGATATCGGCCATGAAGATGGACGGCGGCCGAACGAGCATTTTCGGATCACCCGCCACCCGAATCCCGGCGCCTTCGACAATCAGGCACCGGCGGTGCTGGTGTGTTCCGGCGAGTGTATGCGTTCCTTTGCAGCCAGCTCGCAGATGCATCGCCCCCCGGGCTGAGTGCACCGCACGAAGTACCAGCCTCAGCCGACCTTCGGCGGCGCCGGCTCCAGCAGCGGCAATGGCATGCCGGGACGAAGCAATTCGATCGGTGCCGGCTTGGCGATGTAATAGCCCTGCGCAAACTGCACGCGCAGGCGCTTGAGTTCGGCGAATACCGCGGCCGACTCGACTTTCTCGGCGATGGTGGCAATGCCGAGCGTACGGCCCACGTGGCTGATCGCCTCCACCATGCTGCGATCAACCGCATCCGTGGTTACGCTGCCGATGAACTGTCCGTCGATCTTGAGGAAGTCCACCGGCAGGTTCTTCAGATAATGGAATGAGGACAGGCCGCTGCCGAAGTCATCGAGCGCAAAGCGGCAGCCGCGCTCCTTGAGCTCGCGCATGAAATAGACCGCTTCGGCCATGCTGGTGATCACCGCGGTCTCGGTGATCTCGAAGCACAAGCCGCGCGCGATGCCCCGGTCCTCGGTGAGGCTGAGCGCAAACTCGAGAAACCCTCGATCCCCGATCGACATTCCGGACAGATTCAGTGCAAACAGGAACGGGGCTTCATCGCCGCTGGCGTGTTCGCGCAATGCCTGCACCGCCCGCTGCATGACCCAGCGGTCGATGGCGGCGACCATGTTGTAACGTTCCGCCGCCGGTATGAATTCACCGGGCAATACCAGCTCGCCGCCGTCATCGCGCAGCCTCACCAGCAGCTCGCAGAAGGCCGGCAGCTCCGGCGAGGGGTCGCTGGTGGGCATGATCTGCTGGTAGTACAGCTCGAGCCGCCCTTCATCGACTGCACGGGTCACGCGGCTGACCCAATACATCTCCCGGTGACGACCCGATACTTCGTTGGAATCGTACAAATGCACGCGGTTACGACCCGAATCCTTGGCGGCGTAGCAGGCGATGTCGGCGGCGCTCAACAGCGCCGCTGCACTCTGGCTCTCGCTGGTGATCTCCACCACGCCGATGCTGGCGCCGATACCGGTCGTGTTCTGTTCCCAGGTGAAGCGGTAGTCGCGTATGGCCTGGCGAATATTGTCCGCGATGTTCGCGCCCTGCTCGGCCGAGCAATTGCGCACCAGGATGCCGAACTCATCGCCGCCGAGCCGCGCGATGGTGTCGGCGGCGCGCACGTGCGTCTGCAGCAGGCCGGTAACGTCGCGCAACAGCCGATCGCCGGCCGAATGGCCGCAGGTATCGTTGACCACCTTGAACTGGTCGAGATCCACATAGAGCAGCGTGTGCGGGCCCTGATGCTGCTGCGCGCTCTGCAGGGCCTCGGCCAGCCGATTGTCGAACTCGCGCCGGTTGATCAGTCCGGTCAATGCATCATGGCTCGCCTGGTAGGACAGCGCCCGCTTGAGTCGGCGCTCCTTGGTGACGTCGCGGAATACCACCACGGCGCCGACGATTTCGCCGCCGCGATCGCGAATGGGGGCCGCCGAATCCTGGATCGCGATCTCCTGCCCGAGCCGGTTGAGCAGTACGCTGTGCTCCGCGAAGTGCACCAGCTGACCCTCGCGCAGACAGCGAACCAGCGGGTTCTCCAGCTTGTCACGCGAGACTTCATCGAGCAGTCGCAATACCGTTCCCAGGTTCTCGCCACGAGCCTCTTCTTTGCCCCAGCCCGAGAGCTGCTCGGCCACCGGGTTCATGTAGTCGATGCGGCCGTCCCGATCGGTAGCGATGACGGCGTCGCCAATGGACTGCAGCGTGACCTGCGCACGTTCCTTTTCCGCGAACATGGCCTGCTCGACGCGCTTGCGCTCGCTGATGTTCGCCATCGTGCCCTCGTAGGCGACCACCTGCCCCTCGCTGTCGCGGATCACACGGGCGCTCTCGAGCACCACCAGGCGCGACCCGTCGCGGCAGCGCAGCTCGCACTCGGCGTTGCGGATTTCGCCGTGCAGCTGCAGCGAGCCCTCGAATTCGGCGCGTTCGGCCGGATTCCAGCACAGCACCGAAATTCCGCGCAGCGCGTAGATGTCCTCGGCGCGCTCGTAACCGAGCATCTTGGCGAAGGCGGGATTGACCTCCAGCATGCGGCCGTCGGCAGCGCATTGATAGACGCCCTCGAGCATGCGGTCGTAGAGACTGCGGAACTTGGCCTCGCTGGCGCGCAGCGCCTCCTCGCCACGGCGACGCTCAATGGCGATGCTGGCAAGACGTGCCGCGTGCGACATCAGATCGACATCGCGCGCGAGCGGCGCGCCCGCCTGCGGACGATAGATGGATACGGCGCCGAGCACGCGGCCATTGGAAGTCTTGATCGGCACCGCCCAGGCCGCGCGAAATCCGACTTCGAGGGCAAACTCGCGCCGGCGTTGCCAGAATGCATCCTGCTCGATATCCGCCACCAGCACGTGCCGGCCCAGGTAGACGGCCGCGGCGCTCGAGCCATTGCGGATGTCGACGGTCAGGCGCTGCTCGAGTTTGCGCCAGTGCTCCGGCACCCGCCGGCCGATGATTTCCGTGAAGCTCTGCCCGTCGGCAGCGAGCAGGCCGATGGTGGCCGTGAAACTGCTGCTGATCGACTCGATCAGATCGGCAATCGATTCGAGCACTTCGGCCAGCGATGCGTCCGCGGCGATGCGCTCGAACACGTTGCGCTCACCGGAAGTGATGCGCTCGGCGCGCCGCCGCCCGGCCACATCCGTGATGCTCGCGCGCAGCAGGTGGCCGGCGCCGGGCTGGGCCATGAGGCGCACTTCGGTCTCCACTTCGTGCCCATACGCGTCGCGGTGCAGCCACTCGAACACCTGGGGCTTGCCGGCCGCAGCCTGCGCGCACAGATCGTCGAACAAGACGTCGGCCGCGGCGCCGCCAGCCTGGCGCGGAAGCGAGACGTCGATCGGCCTGAGCGTCAGCATGCGCTCGCGGGCGACGCCGAAGAAGCGCAACGCATTCTCGTTGGCATCGACGTAGAAGCCGGATTGCCGGTCAATCACGACGATCAGTTCCGGCGCGCTTTCCACCAGCGTGCGATAACGAGCCTCACTGTCGCGCAAGGCCTGCTCGGCGCGCACGCGCTCGCTGGTGTCGCGCAGGCAGATCACGTAGACATCGCGACGATCGATGTGCACGCAACTGACGAACAGTTCGGTGGGAAATACATGGGCATCGCGATGTCGCGCCCGCATCTCGTGCGGACGCAGATCGCCGCGCGTCTCATCGGGGCGGGAGGCGAGCGCCTGTAGCCCCCGCTCCACCGAGCCCTGCAGCGCCAGATCAGGCAACAGGCGCGCGATCGACTGGCCGATGATCTCGGCACGCGAGTAGCCGAAGACGCGTTCACCCGTGGGATTGAAGATTTTGACCGCGCCATCGGCGCCGACCGTGATCACCACATCCTTGACGTGATCCAGGATGACCTGCCAGTGGCCCGCATCCATGCCGCCGAGCCCCTCGCCGTAGGAACGGGCCTCATCGGCGATCAACTGCATCGAGCGCACGATTCCGCGGCGCTCATCATCGAGCTGCTCGTAGTAGGCGCTGATCAGCGGCAGCAACTGCGCCAGGTCAGCGGCACCGGCCGCGCCGCGCTGCACCTGGGCAAGTTGCTGCTGTAGCCGGGGGTGCAGCTCCTGCGTTGAGCCTTTGCCGCGGCTGCCTCGGCTCGGCTGCTGAACTGGGGGGGCGTCGAGCGCCATCGGCTCTTGTGACATAACCTGAAACCGTAAGATGGCTGCTCCCATCATACGAATCGCGCTGTCGGCAGCGCGTGAAGCAATGCCGATTTCCGTCAGGAAGCGTTGTAAACCGCGATCAGCGGAATGACGTAAGTGCGGGACAGGGAGGTGTTTTGATAGTCGATGACGACGCTGGCGCTGAGACTGAGCACCCCGTCTCTCTGGGGCACCACCGTGACTTGCTGCTGCACGGAATCACCGCCCCGCGGTATGTCCACGTCAAAACTCTTCGGCGACTGCAGCAGCAGGCCATCAGCGGCCTGAAGCGCACCATGGATGTGGCTGCTTTCGATGCCCTCCGAGGGGATCAGCGCCAGCACCAGCTGCGTCGGCCGTCCGACCACGGGCTTAGTGTCGAGGCGAAACTTCACGCTGATCGGTGGTCCCGAGCCGCTGGCGCTGACTGCCGCGACCATATCCGGATCAGCGTTGTTCGGGCCCGTAGTCGCGGTCTTGGCATGTGCGCCCGTCTGCGTCGCCGTCGCCGCCCGGTTCGATGAACCGCAGGCGACCAGTGCCAACGGCAGCGCAGCGAACAACCAGGGCTTCAGCACGTTTGGCATGGCGGTACTCGACCGCGACATTATCATAATTCGGCCAGGGGCCCGGTCAGCTGCGGCGGATCATCGAGCACATCACACTGTTGCAGCAGATCCCCGACGTAGCCTTCCCAGTAACGCGCCTGCCCGGCCCAGGGAAACGCGCGGGGAAATGCCGGGTCGCCCCATCGCTCCGCGATCCAGGCGGCATGATTGAGCATGCGCACTGCACGCAGCGGCTCGACCAGCCGCAGCTCGTGATGCTCGAGCGCGCCGAACTGGCTATATCCCTCCATGATTTCACTCCATTGGTGCCGCTGTTCATCGACGTTTCCCGACACGAACATCCAAAGATCCTGGATCCGCGGTCCGTTCATGCAATCGTCCAGATCCACGAACAGTGGCCCGCGTTCCTGCCAGAGAATGTTGCCGAGATGGCAGTCGCCATGCAGGCGGATCGAGGACAGTGCCCCTGCCTCCTCGAACGCCGCGGCGATCTTTCGCAGCAATTCGGCGCTGACCTCATCGAAGCGCTGCTGCATGTGTTCTGGAAAGAGCTCCGACTCCATGAGGACTTCGCGCGCCCGCTCGCCCCACTGCCGCCGCGTCAGCGACAGCCTGTATCGGAAGGATCGGCGCGCACCCACCGCGTGAATTCGAGCCAGGGTGCGCCCCAGAAGCTCGCGCGCCCCAAGGGCGTCCAGCTCCGGCGACACTCCGGAGCACAGTGGGAATACGCCGATACGAAATCCGCCGATCGAGTGCAGCGTGCTCTGTCCGATGACCAGCGGCGCTGCTATCGGGATCTCCTGGGCGGCCAGCTCCAGGGCGAATGCGTGCTCCTCGAGAATCTGTGCGTCCGTCCAGCGCCCGGCTCGATAGAACTTCATGACCACCGGCGCCGCCTCGGCGCGTCCGACGCGATAGACGCGGTTCTCGTAGCTGTTGAGCGCAAACTGGCGGCCGTCCGGGTCCAGCTGCAGCGCCTCGGCCGCCTGCATCACGGCGTCCGGCGTCAGGCCGGCAAATGGCGCCTGCGATGCCGCAAAGTGCGACGCACTTCCAGAGCCGCTCATATGCCGAGTACGCGGCGCGCCAATGCAGGTATCATTTCCGATCACTCCTCGCTGGTGCAGGGACTGATTGTGTCGCACAAGACAATTCTTGTAACGGGCGGTGCGGGCTATATCGGCAGCCACGTGCTGCTGCAGCTGCTGGAACGCGGCGAGCGCGTGGTCGTGCTCGACAACTTATACACCGGTTTCAGGCAGGCACTGCGCGACGCTCCCCTGGTCGTGGGCGATGTGGGCGACCGGCCGTTGGTGGAGCGCGTGCTGCAGGAGCACGATGTGGACACGGTCATGCACTTTGCCGCCCACACGATCGTCCCGGAGTCGGTTGCCGACCCACTCAAGTATTACGGCAATAACACTTGCGCGACCCGCAATCTGCTGGCGGCCTGCAGGCAGCAGGGCGTGAAACAGTTCGTGTTTTCATCGACCGCGGCCGTCTATGGGATACCGGCCGGCGGGATCGCCGCCGAGGACGCACCGCTCGCTCCAATCAACGCCTATGGCACCTCGAAGCTGATGTCCGAATGGATCCTGCGCGACCTGGCAGCAGTGAGTGATTTTCGCTACGTGAGCCTGCGTTACTTCAATGTCGCCGGATCGGACACCCAGGCCAGGATCGGCCAGGCAACCCGCAAGGCGACCCTGCTGATCAAGGTGGCCTGCGAAGCCATCGTTGGCAAGCGGGCGCACATTTCCGTCTACGGCACCGACTATGAGACGCCCGATGGCACCGGCGTTCGTGACTACATTCACGTCGAGGATCTCGCCCGCGCCCACGTGGACGCGCTCGATTACCTGCGGCGCGGAGGTGAAACCGCCATCTGCAATTGCGGCTATGGCCACGGTTACAGCGTGCGCGAGGTGCTCGACAGCGTGCAGCGCGTGGCCGGGAAGCCATTGGTCGTCAAAGAGGAGCCGCGCCGGGCGGGAGACCCGCCCACTCTCGTAGCGCGTGCCGAACGCGTGCGCTCGCTCCTGGGCTGGGTACCACGACTGGACCGGCTCGATACCATCGTAGAAAGCTCACTGCGGTGGGAGGAGAAACTGCAGCGCAATCCATGGTGATCCCGTCATGCCACGAGGCAGCATGAGCCGGCTTCGTGGCTTAGAATGATTGGATGCGCTGGCTGCTCCCCAAATCGCTGAATGGATTTCTGCTGGTCGGGCTGATCGTGCTCGCCGGCCCGCTGCTGGTGGCGATGCTGAACGCTACCGTGCAGATGCGGCGTCTCGCCGATACCAGCCAGCGCCTGGTAGCGGACGGAGTTCAGACCACACGCCTGTCGCAGGACCTGTACGCCCAGATCGCATTGCTCGAGCGTTCGGCCCGGCTCTACGAGGTGCTCGGCGACGACAGCGTACTGACCGCGTATCGCGACCATGACACCCGGCTCAGTGCCATCGTCGTGGCGCTGATTGGCCAGCTTCACAATCCCGACGCCAAGGCGCAGTTATCGCACCTGATCGATAAGCAAGCCGAGATTCGGACACAGGTCATGAACACACACAGCCCGGCAAAGGAATCCCCGGAGCTGGCATCAGCCTTCGTCGTGCTCGGCGAGCTCGCCTACAACGCCGCCGGCCTCAGCAATCAACAGATCGATACCGACGTCGCGGGGCTCCAGACCGAGACCGACATCGCCCGCCGCGAGCTGTTCCTGCAGTGCTCCCTGCTGCTGCCGCTGGTGCTGATCGTGGTGCTGCTGTTTGCGCTTCGGCTCAGCCGCCCGCTGCGGCAGATTGACCGTGCCATCGGGGAACTCGGACGCGGCAATTTTTCACGCGAGATCGCTGTCAGCGGGCCGGTCGACCTGGAGCGCCTCGGCCACCAGCTCGAATGGCTGCGCAACCGGCTGCTCGAATTGGCACAGGAGCGCAATCGATTCCTGCGACACATGTCGCATGAGCTCAAGACGCCGTTGGCCAATATACGGGAGGGGACCGAACTGCTCACGGACGGCGCCGTGGGAGCACTCAGCACGGCCCAGCGCGAGGTCACGGATATTCTGCGCGACAACGGCATCAAGCTGCAGCGGCTGATCGAGAATCTGCTCGGATTCAGCGCCTGGCAGAGCAACAGCACCGGACTCGAGGTAACCGAGTTCCGGCTGCGGCCCGTGGTGCGACAGGTGCTGGAGAACCAACAGCTGACGCTGGTGTCTCAGCGAGTGCGGCTCGATGTCAGCATCGAGGATCTGACCCTGGCCGCAGATCGAGGCAAGGTGCGGCTGATTCTCGAGAATCTGCTGTCAAACGCCATCAAATACTCGCCCCGCGGCGGAGTCATCAATATGCGCGCCCTGGCAGACGGCGAGGCGCTCATACTCGAAGTGGCCGATTCCGGGCCGGGTGTGCCACCCGAGGAACGGGCGAGGATTTTCGAGGCTTTCTATACCGGACGCGCGCCCGCGGGGCGCGTGCCAGGAACGGGAATTGGACTATCGGTGGTGAACGAATTCGTGAATGTGCACCAGGGGACTGTGGAGATCGTCGACGGCGAGTTCGTCGGTGCCCATTTCCGCATTCGCATGCCCCTGCGCGTCCCCCAGCCCCTGCCAGCGGGGAGGCGGGCCGATGCGGCTTAAGGCACGCCCCAATGCCGGCGCGCGGCACGTTGCGCCCGTGGCCGTGGTGCTGCTGTGCGCCGGCGGCTGTGCCAATTTCCAGACCATGCGCACCCCGCCGCCCGCACAGCACAACGAAAGCGCCGCTGAAGATCGCGACACGGTGGCGGCGGTGTTCATGGCCGGCATGTTCCAGAGCATGCAGCACCTCGCGCAGTCAGGCCCGGCCGAGCAGGCTGAGATCGTAGCTTCAGCGCGCGAGGCCTATGATCGCGCGCCCCAGCAGGGCAGCGCCAAGCTGCGCTACGCGCTGCTGCTGGCAACGCCCGGACATCCCGCGCGAAATCCGGCGCTGGCACAAAGGCTGCTACGTGAACTCGCCGCGCAGCCCGAGGCACTGCAGCCGCCCGAGCGCGCCGTCGCGCTGGTCGAGCTCGCACAGATCAACGGCGAAATCGAACTCAGGGCCGAGAATGAGCGTGCGCTGCAAACCGCCGATCTGCGCGGCGAACGCGAACGCAACGCCGCCGCGCAACACCGACTGCAGGCTGAAATGGACGAGAACGCCAAACTGCGCAAGCAGGTCGAGGACGCCCAGGCCAAGCTCGACGCGATCGCAAACATCGAGCGCAACATGACGCTTCGTAAATCCGCCAACGAGGGAGGTCAGCCATGACTCAACCCGTGCAACGCAAGGCACGTATTCTGGTGGTGGACGACGATCCCGGGTTGCTGCGCCTGCTGACCATCCGCCTGCGCGCAGAAAACTACGACGTCGAGGCGGTCGAGAACGGCGTGCTGGCGCTGGCCGCCGTGAGCCGTTTTCGCCCCGACCTGGTGATCTCGGACCTGCGCATGGATCAGCTCGATGGCATCGGCCTGCTCAAGGAGCTGCAGAATCGCTGGCCCGGTCTGAAGGTCATTCTGCTAACTGCCCATGGGACCATACCGGACGCGGTTCAGGCCACGCAGATGGGCGCATTCGGCTTTCTGACCAAGCCGGTCGAAAAGCAGGAACTGCTCGATCAGGTACAGAAGGCGCTGAAAATCTCCGGGTTTGTCGACAACGACCAGGACTGGCGTTCCGACCTCATTACCCGCAGCCCAGTCATGGAGGAAAAACTCGCGCAGGCGCACATGGTCGCAGGCACCGACGCCCGCGTGCTGATCACGGGCGAGAGCGGCACCGGCAAGGAGCTGCTGGCCCGGGCCATCCACAAGGCGAGCCCGCGGCGCAATAAACCCTTCGTCACCATCAACTGCAGCGCCATGGCGGAAAACATGCTCGAGAGCGAGCTTTTCGGCCACGTCAAAGGCGCCGTGAGCGGCGCGGCTGAAGATCATCGCGGCCTGTTCCAGACCGCCGAAGGGGGCACGCTGTTGCTGGACGAAGTCGGCGACCTGTCGATGCGACTGCAGGTCAAGCTGTTGCAGCTGCTGCAGGAAAACGCCATCCGCCCGGTCGGCAGCAACACCAGCATCCCGATCAACGTGCGGGTCCTGTCATCGACCCATACCGACCTGCAGCATTCGCTCAGCAGCGGGCAGTTTCGTGAGGATCTGTACTATCGGCTGAACGTGGTGCACATCGAGATGCCGCCGTTGAACCGGCGGCGCGAGGACATTCCGCTGCTGGTGGCGCACTTTCTGGCCGCGATCGCTCTGGAGAGCGGCAGCCGTAAAATCTACGCTCCCGAGGCCGTCGAACTGCTGGCGACCAGCGACTGGCCTGGCAACGTGCGTCAGCTACAGAATGTGGTTCACCAGAATGTCGCACTCTCGCAGGCGCCCATCATCCCGGTGGAATTGGTGCAGCAATCCTTCGGTGGCGCGCAGGGCAAGCTGCCCTCCTTCGATGAGGCGCGAGACGAGTTCACGCGCAGTTACCTGTCGCAGATCCTGCAGATCACCGGCGGCAACGTCAGCCAGGCGGCGCGCCTGGCCAAGCGCAATCGGACCGACTTCTACAAACTCCTCGGCCGGCATCTGCTGGTGCCGGAAGATTTCAAGGGCCGATAGTCCCCGCGTTTAGTCGTAGAAGGCGCTGATCTGATCGACCACGTACTGCAACTGCTCCGGCTGTAGCTCCGGATAGATGGGCAGCGCGAGCGCTCGCGAAGCAACGTTCTCCGACTCCGGAAACGCGCCTTCGGGGTAGCCCAGGTAGGCAAAACAGGGTTGTCGATGCAGCGGCACGGGATAATAGATCTCGGTGCCGATTCCGCGCGCCGACAGGAAACTCCTGAGCTCGTCGCGGCGGGGGGCCAGCACGCAGTACTGATTCCAGATGTGCCGGAAACCGGGCAGCGTGACCGGGAGCTGCACGCGTTCGGCTAATCCAGCGCGTGCGAAGGCGGCAGAGTAATACTGCGCATTGCGCTGGCGACCCGCGGTCCAGGCGTCCAGATATTTAAGTTTTATGCCCAGTACCGCTGCCTGAATTTCATCGATCCGGAAGTTACCGCCGATGAAGGCGTGGAAATACTTGGGTTTGCCGCCGTGCACGCGCAGGATGCGCATGTGCTCCGCGAGTTGCTGGTCCTGCGTGGTGCACATTCCCGCGTCCCCGAACGCACCGAGATTCTTGGTCGGAAAGAACGACAGGCAGCCGATATCGCCAAGGCTCCCCGCTCGGCGCTGCTGAGCGTCGTCCGCGCCGATGGCCTGTGCGGCATCCTCAATCAGCGCCAACTGATACTCCCTCGCCATCGCCAGCAATGGTTCCATTTCGGCGCATTGTCCAAAAAGATGCACCGGCATGAGCGCACGCACGCGGCCGCCGGTACTCCGATTTACGAGCACCCCCTGCCGCCTTTCACAGTGCTCGGTGATGAATTGCTGCACCGCTGATGGGCGGATATTAAAGCTGATCGGGTCGATATCGCAGAAGATTGGCCTGGCACCGCTGCGGACAATGGTTCCGGCAGTGGCAAAGAAGGTATAAGGCGTGGTAATGACCTCATCGCCCGGCCCGATCCCTAAGGCCATCAGGGCGAGAAGCAGTGCATCCGTGCCCGAAGACACGCCGATGGCATGGGCTGATCGGCAGTAGCTGGCGGCCGCGACCTCGAACTGCGTCACATATTGGCCGAGAATAAACTGCTGGCTACCGCATACGGATTCCAGAACTGGAATAATTTCAGCAGCTAACGCGTGATATTGTTTCTTAAGATCCAATAGCGGCACGGTCATTGCCTTGATTAATGTAGCCACGGCGACATCCTTCGTGAATTCTGTTTCAAACCGGCGATTTCGCAGCGCGATCTTATACGACCGCGCTACCCCCTTGCGCGAGCCCAGCCGATTGCGCGGGCCCTCGCGACAGCGCGGACCGCGATGACCGAACCGATTCTGTACCGGCGCAGCTTCTTGATCGCGGCCGTCACGGTCGTGCAGACGGTTCTGTCCTCGGTCCTTGCCCTGACATCGCTCGCCTTGATCCTGCACTACTGGAACGTTTCCTTCAGTCGCTCACCGGCCTCGCTGGCCGTGATCATCACCTTGACGTTTCTGCTGCTGATACGGCCACCACTGGACCTTTCGAAGCAGCTGTCCGCCAGCGGCACTCAAACGGCTGCCAGCGTCTGCGCGCAATGGTTGCTGCTGCTGGCGATTCTGGCGCTGCTCGGCTATTTGACCCGCTCGCTTGACCTGATTCCCGAACCCGCCGTCATTGCCTGGACCATCGTGACTCCCCTGGCGCTGGTCGCCGTGGCCATTATCGGCCAGCAGATCATGCGTCGGATGGTCATGGCGGCCTCCAGCAATCGCCGGGCGATATTCGCCGGGTACAACGACACGAGTGTGGTCCTGGCCCGGCGGCTCGACAGCAATCCGGTGCTGCGGCTGGCCGTCGAGGGCTTTTTCGATGACCGGGGCCCCGACCGCCTGCAATTGGAACCCGGCCTCAAGCTGATAGGCTCGCTCAACGAATTGGGCGCCTACGTAAAGCAGCGTGCCATCGATGTGATCTTCATCGCGCTGCCGATCCGGCACCTCAAGCGGGTCATGGATCTGCTCGAGGAACTGCGCGACACCACCGCATCGATCTATTACGTGCCCGACATTTTCGTGTTCGACCTGATCCAGGCACGCTCGGGGGAGCTGCATGGAATTCCGGTGGTGGCGATGTGCGAAACTCCGTTTTATGGCTACCGGGGAGTCACCAAGCGCCTGACCGACGTGGTGTTGTCTCTCGCCGTGCTGATCGTGGCTGCCCCACTGTTTGCGCTGCTGGCACTGGCAGTTCGCCTCTCATCTCCAGGTCCGGTGATCTTTCGACAGCGTCGCTATGGTCTGGATGGGCGCGAGATTATCGTCTACAAGTTCCGCACCATGACCGTGACTGAAGATGGGCTGGAGGTGCGGCAGGCCTCGAAGACCGATAGCCGGGTCACCCCTTTGGGAGCCATATTGCGCCGCTTATCCCTGGATGAACTGCCGCAATTGGTCAATGTGCTGCAGGGCCGGATGAGCCTGGTGGGCCCGCGCCCACACGCTGTGGCGCACAACGAAGAGTATCGAAAGCTCATCAAAGGCTACATGGTACGGCACAAGGTTTTGCCCGGAATCACCGGATTGGCACAGGTCAACGGCTGCCGCGGCGAAACCAGCAAGCTCGAAGAAATGCAGGCCCGGGTGAATTATGACTTGGACTATCTGCGGCGTTGGTCGCCGATGCTCGACCTCAAGATCCTGTTCCAGACCTTTCTCAAGCTGTTCCATGACAGAAAAGCTTACTGACACCCCTTCACGCGTGGCGGCGCCGGGCGGCCATAGACAGTGATGCGATTACATAGGTGACGCGGGAAATGCCTCTCTTCTCGGTCGTCATCCCCACCCACAACCGGGCAGCGCTGCTGGGCCGCGCGATTCAAAGCGTGCAGGCACAAACCTGTAGCGACTACGAGCTGGTGGTCGTGGATGATGGCTCAAGCAATGCAACCGCGGAGTTGCTGCGGTCATTAAAGGGGCCACGCACTACCTTCCTGCGCCACGAGGTCGCCCGCGGCGCCAGCGCGGCACGGAACGCCGGGGTTTTGGCGGCAACCGGTGAGATGATCACGTTTCTGGACGATGATGACGAGTTGCGTCCCAATGCACTGCAGTGCCTGCGGGATATGCGAGTCGCCTGCCCACAACTGGATTTTCTCTGGGGAGGACGGCTCATCCATGAGGAGGACCGGGACGGTGAAACCATCGACACCCGCGAGGATGACTGGCACGCGGTCCCGTGCCCAATCTCGGGATCGGACTTTCTGCCATACGTGCTTCAGATCGCCACCAGCGCCGCATTTACCATCAAACGATCGCTCTACCAGCAGCTCGGCGGCCTCGATACCTCGTTCAAGGTGTCCGAGGATCGAGATTTTTTCGTTACCCTGGCGGAGGGCAACTTTCGAGGCGGCGCGGTGGATGCGACCATCATCGACGTGCACGAGATTTCCAGCAGCCTCAGCCGCAGCACGGGGATGAGAACCGCGCCGGACAGCGACCTGCGAGTTCTCGACAAGCATCGCGATTACCTGCAGCGACCCGAGCACCGCCAATTCGAAGACGGGTATCTGCGGGCAATCTTTGCGAGCTTTCTGCAATCCGGAAATCGTGGCGCGGCAATGCAGATTCTGGGAACCTTGCGCCGGCGCGGCGCGCTCAACCTCGGCGTGTTGCGCAAGTACGTGCGGCATGCGCCGGAATTCAGGGCCCTGAAATCCCTCATCCGATACAATCGCCTCAGGCAAATGACTGCCCGGATGCGTCATCGTGCACGCTAAGCACCACAATGGCGCAGCCCGGCGGGCATTGGGAAATCTGTGAATTGGCACCCGCTCCACCGTGGGTGCCAATCCTAGAATAATGTGGCCTACCGCCCAGACAGGGCGTAGGCGATTGTTTTCCCGTCCTTTTGGAAGCCCCCGTACACGGTAGATTGAATGGCCCAGCGCTACGACACCATCATCATCGGCACGAGTTTCGCGAGCTCTTTTTTTTTGATGCGTTACCTGCAGCGCGCACCGGCCAGCGTGCGCGTTCTGGTTCTCGAGCGCGGCGATCGTGACACCAAGTCCTGGCAGCTGCAGAACGGCAGCACCTCGAGCATCGACCCGGCAGCCGTGTTCGTGAACAAGAACAGCAAAAAACTGTGGTTCACCAGCCCCGGATTCGGCGGCAACTCTAAATGCTGGATGGGCGGTACCACGCGCATGATGCCCGGTGATTTCGAGCTCAAATCGCGCTACGGCGTCGGCACCGACTGGCCGATGCGGTACGACGAGCTCGAGAACTATTACTGTGATGCCGAAGCGACGATGCTGATCTCGGGCCCGTCGGACAGCCCTATGCCGCGCTCCCGGCCATTCCAGCTGCCACCGCATCGATTCACCGACCCCGACGCGCTGCTGAAGAAGCACTTTCCGGATGGCTGGTACCAGATGGCCACCGCTCGCGCCAGTGTGCCGACCGGCAAACGCGGCGTGTGTTGCGCGACCGGCGCCTGCGAGCTGTGCCCGGTCGACGCCAAATTCACCATTCAGAACGGCCTGGCCCACATCTACCAGGATCCGCGGGTCACGCTGCAACTCAACTCAGAGGTTTCTGCGATCGACACGCAGGGAGGAGCTGTCTCCGGCGTGAGTTACCTGCGGGACGGGCGCACGGAGCACGACCAGGCGGACCTGATCGCCCTCGGTGCCAGCGCGCTGTTCAATCCGCACATCATGCTGCGCTCGGGGATGCAGCATCCGCTGCTCGGCAAGCGCCTGCACGAGCAGATGTCGATCGACGTCTCGATGGATCTGAACGGCGTCAAAGGCTACAACGGCAGCACCGTGTTGAGCGGCCTTGGCTATCTGTTCTACGAAGGCGAACATCGACGCGACTACGCGGCCTGCATGATCGAAACGTGGAGCTCGCCGTTCGTGTATACGGCGGCCGCGCTGCGCTCTGAGAAAGGACGCTGGAATGAGCGCTTCATGGTGCGGTTCCTGTTCGACGATTTGCCTCGGGATGACAATACAGTGACGGTCGACCCGGACAACCCGCGGCTGGCGGTGACCACCTTCGTGGACTACTCGGACTACGCCAAACGAGGCGCTGCGCTGGTACCGAAAATGGTGGACAAGCTGGCTGAGGCGTTGCCGATCGAGCGCATCTCCTCCAATGAGATAGGGGGGACGGCTGCGCACATCCAGGGCACGGTCGTCATGGGCGAAGACCCGGCCACCAGCATCGTCGACCGCCACCTGGTGCACCATCAGTACCGGAATCTGCTCGTGCTCGGAGCCAGCGCATTCCCGACCGCAAGCCCCGCATACCCGACGCTCACGGTCTCCGCCCTGTCACTATGGGCGGCGGATCACTTGTTTGCATGAACCGACATGAATCGTAGAAAGCTCATCATCGTAAGCATCGGCGCGGCAGTGGCGGTACTGGGCGCGCGCCTTGGACTGGCGAGCCCGGAAGAAGCCGTCATCCGCGTGCTGCACAAGCGGCTCGACTATCTCAAGCTCGATCCCGACGGCGTACGCCGATTTGCGGCGGATGTGCAGAAGAAGAAGTTCATCTCGCGCTTCCGCCTCTCGGTCATCGACTTCAGCGGCCCGCTGTACAGCGATACCAACGTCTCCCCCGACGGCCGCTTCGGCACCTTGCTGCGCTATGGCGAGGACCACGTGGTCACGCAGTTTCTGATCTCGAGCGATTTCTTCATCAACGGCGCGGATACCAACCGCGTCGTCAACTATCGCGGCTGGTTCAACCCGCTGCTGGCCTGCGGCAACCCGTTTGCGCGGCCGGTGGACGGAATTACGGTTTAAATGAAGCTGGAGAGAGCTACCAATGGAAATGGCAACAGCGGAAAAGGCGATTGTGCAGGATGAGCAGGACGGACTGGGCGCCCACAAGCCAGTCTGCCGCTTCTGTGGCAGCGTGCTGTCGGAGAGCTTCGTCGATCTGGGGATGTCACCGCCGTGCCAGACCCACATCGAGCCGCGGCAACTCAATCACATGGAGCCGTTCTATCCCCTGCACGCCTGGGTCTGCAGCAAATGCTTTCTCGTTCAGCTCGAGGAGTACGTTGCGCCGGCCAACATCTTTTCCGAATACGCTTACTTCTCCTCATATTCGGACAGTTGGGTCGAGCACGCGCGCCGTTATAGCCAGCTCATGCGCGAGCGCTTCGCGATCGGGTCGAACAGCCTGGTCATGGAAATCGCAAGCAACGACGGCTACCTGCTGCAGCACTTCGTCGCAGCCGGCATTCCGGTTCTGGGCATCGAACCGGCAGCCAATGTCGCGCAGGTAGCCCGCCAGCGCGGCGTGCGCTCAGAAGTCTGCTTCCACGGCGTGAGCAGCGCCGAGAAGAACGTGGCCAAGTACGGCCAGGCCGACCTCCTGCTGGGCAACAACGTGCTCGCCCACGTGCCGGACCTGAACGACTTCGTCGCCGGCATGAAGTGCCTGCTCAAGCCGACTGGCGTGATCACGATGGAATTCCCGCACCTGCTGCGACTGATGGAGCAGAACCAGTTCGACACGATTTACCACGAGCACTTCAGCTATTTCTCGTTCCTGAGCGTTGAGCGTGTGTTTGCTGCTCACGGCCTGACGCTGTTCGACGTCGAGGAACTGCCGACTCATGGCGGCTCGATCAGGATCTACGGACGTCACACGGAGGACGCAACCAAGCCGGTGTCCGACCGCGCGCGCGAGCTGCATGCTCGCGAGCAAGGGATGAAATTCGATCAGATCGAGACTTATCGCAGTTTTGGCGAACAGGTTCGCGCGACCAAGCGCAAGATCCTGTCGTTCCTGATCGACCTGAAGAACCAGGGCAAGAGCATCGTCGGCTATGGCGCGCCGGGCAAGGGCAACACGCTGCTCAATTACTGCGGCATCCGCACCGACATTCTCGACTATACGGTCGACCGCAATCCCTACAAGCAGGGCAAGTACACGCCGGGCACCCACATTCCGATCGTCTCGCCGGATCGCATCGCCGAGACGAAGCCGGACTATATCTTCATACTCCCGTGGAATCTCAAGGATGAGATATGCTCACAGATGAGCTTCGTGCGCGAGTGGGGCTGCCGCTTCGTCGTGCCGATTCCAGAGCCGAGGATCCTGCCTTGACGCATCAGCGGCTCGGGATGATCTGCAGCAGACTGACCACGTACCGCGCAATGGCCAACGATGCGGTCAGGCCGGGTGACTCGATTCCATAAAGGGCAACGTACGGGCAGTTACCGTGCTCGGACGGACCACGAATGCAGAAGTCAGCCGCGGGTTGCCCCGCGTTGCTGATTTTCGGGCGTACGCCTGTGTAGGCCGGCCGTAAACGTGAGTCGTCCAATTGCGGGTAGTACAGCCTGATCGCCCGGGCAAATTCTGCTTTGCGCGCTTCATCGAAGCCGTAGTCGATACTTTCTATCCATTGCACGTCCGGTCCAAAACGTGCGAATCCATCCAGACCCAGCGTGACGTGAGTGCCCAGCCCGGCGGAATTGGCGACCGGATACACCAATCGCCGGAATGGCGAGCGTCCCGCCAATGAAAAGTAATAGCCCTTGGCGAGGAACTGGCGTGGAATGGTCGGCGCCGGCACGCCGGATATGGCCTGCGAAACACTTTGCGCACCCAACCCGGCGCAGTTAATCACGGTGGCGGCGTGCAGCAACATTGGCGCCTCGCCGCCGACTTCAATTGCGATCTCCCCCTGCTGCAGGCGGCCGCCGGTGACCGGGCTATTGAACACGAGCATACCGCCGTGTGCCTCCAGCTCCGCCTGGTATGCCAGCATTAATCCATGTGAATCGACGATGCCGCTGGACGGCGACAGCAATGCCGCCGCGCAGCGCACCTCCGGCTCCAGTTCCTCGACCTGCTCGATGCTGAGTCGCCGCAGATCGTCGACGCCGTTGACACGGGCCTGTTCCTCATATTTGGCCAGCGTCGGGATCTCCTCCCGGGAGCTCGCGACGATCAGCTTGCCGATCCGCCGATGTTCTACCGAATTTCGCGCGCAGAACTCATACATGAGCTGCCGCCCCTGCACGCACAGGCTCGCCTTGAGCGATCCGGCCGGATAATAGATGCCGGCGTGTATCACCTCGGAATTGCGGCTGCTGACGCCGCTGCCGATCGTGCTCTCCGCCTCGAGCACGATGACCTCGCGGCCCGCCAGCGCGAGTTCACGCGCTATGGCGAGACCCACGACCCCGGCGCCGATTACCGCGCAGTCGATCCGCTCAGGCATGGAACCGTCACGCAGGATTACCTGAGCAGAAACTTACTTGCGTGGAACCCCTCTGCCCAGCCTGAAGTGCCGCCAGACTCGATTCCGCGCAACCGCATCAATCCGCGAAATGTCTCATCAGTGAACCACGGCTTCGCCCGCTGCGTTGGGTAGCTGTCCCACAGGATCGATATTTTACGTTCCGCCTGCGCCCGCGTGAGCGCGATATAGGCGGCCGGCGTCGTCAGGCCGCCTTCGTATTTGGGGATCTCGTATTCGAGGATCAGGTGGTTGCGGAAAGTGTTCCAGGTCAGATCGGCCACCACGCGATGGTCCTGATGCAGATCGGCGCGATGGTGGCTGAACACCAGGTCGGGGTCGGGTAACTGCTTCAGCGATTCGAACACTTCCTTGATCGCAGTAAAGTGCGCCGGGAAGAAGCCGTCGCGAAACCTGTGCACCAGGACCCGGGCCTTGCCTGCGCCGCGCAGGAAACGCTTCGCGCTGTTCCGGAGCTCACGCTCCCGCACCGGGTTGGAACCGATGACGACCCAGGTGACTTCCGCGCCGGGATGGCGACTGAGCAAGCTCAGCATGGCGCCGCCGCAGCCGATGTCGATATCGTCGCAGTGCGCGCCCAGTGCAAGAATGCGCAGCCGCCCGCGGCGTGCGGCAAGTTTGGCAATTTCCAGCGGGTGCATCGTGCCTATCGGCGCTGAGCGGATAATTCCACGCCCGGGTCAGCGAGGCGAACCGGGCGGCGGCTTGTTCCAGACCACCCAAGGGCAGGTACCGCGCGCTTCCATGCGATCGAAGGTGATCTTGTCCTTGAAGGTATCCATACACTGCCAGAATCCTTCCCATTGATAAGCGATGAGCTTGCGTTCGCCGATCAGCCGCAGGAACGGCTGCTCCACCAGTTCTTCGCCTTCCTTGATGTAGTCGAATATATCGGAACGCAGAACGAAATAGCCACCATTGATCCACATCGCCTGGTCGGGCATGAGTCCGAGATTGGTGACCAGCCCGTCAGGCTGGCTCTGGACCGCATGGAAACTCTGCTTGCTGCGCACGGCAACGAAGCTGGCGACCGCATCGCGTCCGGAGAACTGCTCGATGTGCTGGTCGAGCGGCAGATCTGACAGCCCATCAGAATAATTGGCGAGGAAGGACTCCTCGCCCTGCAGATACTTGCGCGCGCGCAGCAGGCGTTGACCGATGTTGCTGTGCAGGCCGGAGTCGACGAAGGTGATCCGCCAGTCATCGATATCGCGACCATGCAGTTCGATTTTGCGCCCACCATCGCTGAGCGTGAAATCGTTCGACATTGCCTCGGAGTAGTGGAGAAAATATTCTCTGATCATCTCGCCGCGATAACCGAGGCAGAGGATGAAGTCCTTGTGACCATAGTGCGCGTAGTAGCGCATCAGGTGCCATAGGATCGGCCGGCTGCCGACACTGACCAGCGGCTTCGGGATGGTGTCGGAATGTTCGCGTAATCGCGTACCCAGTCCTCCGCAAAATAGCACAACTTTCATCGTCTCCCTCCACTGGCCGATCTGGTTGGACGGCGCCGCGCCACGGCGGACGTCCGTGGCTTGCGTTTTCTGGCAGCTGGCTTTTGGGTCGCGAGCAACCCCGCGCCGCCAAGTTCATCCGCCGCGATTTGTATTGCCGCGTAGCTCAAGCCCGAGCGCTGCGCGATGTCGAGCAGCGAGGCGCTGCCGTCTGATTGATTCAGCACCCAGAGCATGGCGCGCTCGCGATCTGCTGGGCTGCGCCCGCCCGTGGCACCGTAAAGCCCGCGCTTGCCGAGCCTGGGTTCCCCCTTAGGGCTGAGGTTGACGTAGCGACGGTTGGTCTCGAGTATCGAGACCGCCCGCTGACACACCTCCAGGCTGCGTTGCAGTCGCGCGGCGTTGATCAGCTTCAGGTCGTCGGCCGAGCTGTGGTATTGCGGATAACCATCGTTGACCGAGCGGGTCAGCCGGCCGACTGGCAGATTGAAGCCAGGCGAACACAACTGGCGCTCGTCGTAACCGTAGGGCTCGAAGTCGATGACGTTGCCGGGTGGCTCTTCCGCCGCCACAAGGTAGGCGAGCAGCTGGTCGATTTCGCAGTTGCCGCGGCGACTGCGTTTGTAAGTAAGTGCGCCGGGATCGCCCAGCAGCCCCAGTACCAAGCCGTGCCGCACATGCTTGAGCCGCTGCTGGTTGCGGCTGAGCCAGCACAGCGAACCGATGGTGCCCGGGGCAAACACAAAACGATAGCTGTAGCGGCGCGGCTGTGAGCCGATCCAGCCGGCCAGGAAGGTGGCGATCGCCATGCCGCTGGTGTTGTCATTTGCCAGCGAGGGATGGCACACGTGCGTGAAGAACAGGACTTCATCCTTGCTGCTGCCGGGAAGCACGCATTCCGCATAGGATAACGAGCCGGGCGCGAGCGAACTGTCCACGCGTGCCTCATAGCGTCCGCGGGGCAGACCCTGCAGCACCCGGTCGGCCAGGCAGAAGCCCCAATGGCGACGATAGTAGCTGGTCCGGTATGGGATCCAGTCCGGATGCGCGGGCAGACTATGGCAGTGCGGCTGCAGCTCCTCCAGCGACAGCGTGCGCCGAATCGGTTCGGAATAGCTGACGATATGCAGGTTGTGGGATCGAAAATCCACCACCCGCTCGCCGTCCGGGCCCAGCACGCAGGCATCGTCGATGTTCCATTCCAGGGGCACCTCCCAGTCAAATACCTTGGTGCCGCTGGCGACTTCGTGCCGCTTGAGGTCGATGTGCCGCCCGATCAGGTCCAGCGTCTGGCGCACGCCATTGCCGGTGATGCTGCGGCAGATCGGGTACAGCTGTGACGCAAACGCATACAGCGCCTGGCCGTCACCGGGAGCCGCCGGCAGGCCAGGCGCGGATGGCGCAACAATCACCGAAGCGGCTGCTCTCACAATGCTTGCCCCGGCTGCGCAGAATTCGAGCGGCGCAGCAGTTCGGACTCAAAATCGGCGCGATTGAAATCCGGATAGGCAGCGTCGCGCTCGGAAATCGTCAATTGCGGCATCGCCACCCAGGATATCGAAAACGACGGATCGTTCCACCGCACACCGGCTGCCAGCTCCGGCGCAAAGCGGTCAGTCATCTGATACACCACTTCGGTGCCGGGCAGCAGGGTCTGGAAGCCATGCGCAATCCCGGGCGGAATGAACACCGCGTCGCGATTGTCCTCATCCAGTGTCAGCACAACGTGCTGCAGATAGGTAGGCGATGGGGGCCGCAGATCGAGCAGGACGTCCCGCACTCGGCCGCGGACGCAGCGCACCAATTTTCCCTCGCGTGAGGGCGGCCACTGAAAATGCATGCCGCGCACGGTGCCGGCGTGCTCGTTGTAGGACACGCTGGCCTGCACCGCGTTCACCGGCAGCCCCGCGGCGGCAAATTCGTCAATACAGAACGTGCGCGCAAAGAATCCGCGCGAATCCGGATGCCGTTCGATCGCTATGAGCGCGGCTCCCTCGATCGCCAGGGGCTCGAAGCGCATATCACCGCCAGAAGAAGTCGCCGTCGATCTGGCCGGTTCGAGACAGGTAGCGGATCTGCTTGAGCCGGGTAAAGGCCCGAAATTCGTAAGTTGTCTTGTCGAACTCGATCTGCTCGAAGCGCGCTCGCAGCTCTTCCGCACCCCGGCGCGCATTCCAGCCGCAGCTGAATCCGGGCAACTTGGTCGCGATCTTGTCGAATGAAACCCGGTAACTGCGATTGTCGGCGCTGGCATTGCCGGTGGACAGTTCGCATCCGGGAAACACGTCGGCGACGATTTGCGCGATCTCGCGCACCCGATAGTTCTCCGAGTTCTGGCCGACATTGAAGATCTCGCCATTGACCGCATCAACCGGCGCATCCAGCACGCAGCGGATGGCGGCAGCGATGTCCTCGATGTGGACGATCGGCCGCCATGGACTGCCGTCGCTGGTCATGGCGATGCGCTTATTGGTCCAGGCAAGCGCGCACAGATCGTTGAGCACGATATCGAAGCGCATGCGCGGCGATGCGCCGTAGGCGGTGGCGTTGCGCAGGAAGGTGACGCAGAAGCCCGCATCCGCCAGCGGCTTGACGTCACGCTCCACCATCACTTTGCACTTGGCGTAGGCCGTCTGCGGGTTGACGGCACTCGACTCGTTGAGGAAGTCGCCGGTACCGACGCCGTAGACGCTGCAGGAAGAGGCGTAGACGAAGCGGCGCACGCCGGCGGCTTTCGCCTTGCGTGCCAGCTCGAGCGACCCCTGGTGGTTGATCTGGTAGGTAATCTCAGGCCGATTCTCGCCGAGCGGATCGTTGGATAGCTCCGCCAGATGCACCACCGCATCAAATCCCTCAAAATCCTTCTGCTCGACGCGACGCAGATCCTTGATGATGGTGCGCGGTACCAAGCCGAGTTGTCGTGGATCGCTGTATAGCCAGCCGTCACGGTAGTAGCCCGCATCCAGTCCCACAATTTCGTGTCCGCGCGCCATCAGCAGCGGTGCCAGGCGCGAACCGATATAGCCTTCCGTCCCTGTAATCAGTACCTTCATGCTGAGATTCACCTTTGGGCGCTATGGACTTCACAACGCCGTGACGCAGTGCTGCCTGCGCAGCAATTAACATTAGGAGGACACTAGTGTATTGGCATTTAATCGGAGAAAGTAGGTAACAGCTCACATCCGCCGTCGGGGCGCGATGCCCTCCGGAAGCCGCGAACTGGCCGCCGCGGCCGCCATTGCCGGCCTACCTGGGCTCGCGGCTGTACCGCTCTGGTGCAATCCGCCATTGCGCTCGCCGTGCACACTGCGCCGTCCGGAGGTATCTTATAGAGGTATCTTATATAGGAGCCGCCCGCCACCAGCATGCCGACGGCGGCGGGGAACGCGTGAAACGGTCCACAGTCGTGCAACCCAAAGCCTCTTGGCGCCAGCGAGCTGAAGTAAGATAGCCGGCAGCTCAAGCCCCCTGAATCGGGCTACTCACCTAGGAGCAAAGTGTTCTCAAAATCAACTGCCGGCGTTCTGTCCGTCCTGCTGCTGTTGTCGCTGTGGGCCGCACCGTCACGGACCGCCCAACCGGCCGCTCTGCCAGTACCCGCGGCGCCCGCGCCCGCCGCCGCCAACGCCGTCGGCCCACTCTCGCCCATGGGCCCGGGCGATTCGGTGACCCTGCACGTCTTCGGGCAGCCGGATATGGATACGGTGCTCGGGGTAGCAGATGACGGCACCATACGAGTGCCCTTGGCCGGCGCGGTTCAGGTGGGCGGAGTATCGCCCGAAGCTGCCGCAAGACGGGTCGAGAAGGCGTTCAAGGACGGTGGCTATTTTGTCGATCCCCACGTCACTCTCACCGTTACGCAGTCGCTGAGCCAACGGGTGTCGGTGCTGGGCGAAGTACGGCAACCCGGACGTTATCCGGTCGACTCGAAGACCTCGATCATCGATCTTCTCGCGCAAGCGGGCGGCGAGACCGAGTTTGCATCCGAAAATGTGTACGTGCTGCGTACCGATGCCGCCGGAAGCGTCAAGCGCTACCCGGTAAACCTCAAGGGTCTGACCGACCCCGGGGCCTCGGCCCCCACACAGCTGCTGCACGCCGGAGACTCGGTGTACGTACCGCGTGCGGAGCAGTTCTTCATTCTCGGCGAGGTTCAGAAGCCGGCGATGTACAAGCTTGAACCCAATTTGACGGTGCTGCAGGCGATCTCGCTCGCCGGCGGCATCACCGCGAAAGGCAGCGATCGGCGGGTGGAGATCAAGCGCACCGGCAAAGACGGCCAGCAGGTCGTGATTAAACCCAAGCCCAACGACTTCGTGCAGCCTGACGACGTGATCCGGGTCAAGGAGAGCATCTTTTGAGAATGTCCAGAAACCTGCCGGTACTGGGGAACAATCCCCCGCCGCCGGCACCCATGTCGATGGTACCGACGGAATTCGCGCAGAGCTCACTCTCGATCCCGCAGATCGTGGCGCTGCTGCGGGCCCACACGCGGCAGGCGATCATGATCTTCCTGCTGCTGGTTGTCGCGACGGTGATTTTCGTCAAGCAATTACCCAAGAGCTACACGGCACAGGCCACGGTGCTGGTCAATTTCGAATCCAACGACGGCTCACGCCAGGCCCCGCCCGATATGTACACCAACTACCTGTTGACGCAGGTGGCGCTGTTGCAGAATCGCGAGGTGCTGTTGGGCGTCATCGATCGCCTGGGATTGACCCAGGACCCGGAATTCAATGTCGGCTTCAAGAATGACGGCGTGAATACGCTGCGCGACTGGGTGGAGAAGAATCTGCGCGGCAACCTGACGGTCGATCAGGGCAAGGGCTTGCAGCTGCTCTACGTATCGGCGACTTCCAAGGATCGTAATAAGGCGGCGCGAATCGCCAATACCGTCGTCGAGGTATACGAGGCCCGGGAGTCGACCCACGGCGATGATTCCAACAGCGGCCGCGCGCACGAATATTCCGAGCAGCTGGCTGATCTGAAGTCCAAGGTGACTGCCGCTGAGCAGCAGATGGCAGAGTTCCGCCAGCGCACCGGGATAACCGACATCAAGGAGCAGAACGATGTCGAGACCCAGGCGCTGGCTGCGCTCGAGCAGCAGCTGATCGCGACGCAGAATCTGCGGCGCACGGCTGAATCCAAGAAAACCGAGGATCAGGGCTCGAGCGATCCGGTGATGGGGTCGGCACTGATTCAGAACCTCAAGAATCAACTCTCGACTTTGCAGGCGGAATTGGCGCAGGCGACTTCCACGCTCGGACCGAAGCATCCGCGGGTACTGGAACTGCAATCGCAAATCGTATCGGCGCGCCACGCACTTGATCATGAAATGCAGAACTTCTCTCAGAACAATTCCGCCACGGTCAGCAGTTCCGTGGAGCTCGAGGGTAAGCTGAAGCGCGCGGTGGATGATCAGCGCACCAAAGTGGTGAGGATTCGGCAGCTGCAGGATGAGGGTCAGAAACTTCAGCTCGAACTCGAATCGGCGCAGACCGTGTACAAACGCGCGCTCGACAGCTATGACCAGGTGATGTTTGCATCGTCCAGCTTTGTGAGCCGCGCCACCCCGCCGCTGACGCCGAGCAAGCCGAATAAGATCCTGCTGCTGGCTATCGGTATCCTGCTGGCTGCACTCGTGAGTATCGCCGGTCCGCTGGGATTCGAGATGTTGTTCAATCGGCGCCTGCACTGCCGCGACGACATCGAACGCGAGTTCGGCGTGCCGGTGCTGATGGAATTCGACCGTATACCCGCAGAACCGAGATTGGCATGAAACCAGAACGTGCTGAAGGGCTCTTGAACCCGATAGAGGCGGAAATCAGCGATGAGCTGATCGCACATTGCAATCTGTCCAGTCAGGACGTCGATCGCATCACCGAAACCATGCGCGAACAGCGGCAGAGCTTCTGCGAAACCGCGTTTCAACTCAACCTGGCGACGCGCGAAGACATCACTGACGTCCTGCATCGGGTGGGTGAACGCTCTCGCGTCAACCAGCCAAGCCTGTTCGAAGCCGCGATTCGCAGCGCTCAACGCGGTACTGCCGTGACGGTGCGCCAGGGAACGGCCCGGCTCAGCAGCGCACTGATACACGCGCGCGACGCGGACAGCACGCGCAGCGAGAAAATTCGGGCCCTGCGGACCGATTTGATGCTGCTCAACGATCTGGCGCAGCGCGGCAATGTCTTCGCCCTGGTGGGTCCCGGACGCGGCGAAGGCCGCTCGCAGCTGTGCGCCGAACTCGCCATCGCGTTCGCTCAGCTCGGACGCCGAACCGTCCTGGTGGATGCTGACCTGCGCCACCCGCGACAGCACGTGCTGTTCACAACCGATAACCAGTGGGGCCTGGCACAGTCCCTGTCGCTGGGTGAGTCGCCGTATCTGAACGCCGTCGAAGGGCTGCCGGAATTGTCGGTGCTGACCTCCGGCACCATACCTCCGAACCCTCTCGAACTGGTGTCCAGCCGCCGCTTCGAGCGGCTGATCACGGAATTGGGGCGCCAGTTTGATTTCATCGTAATCGACACACCCGCCGTGTCGCAGTACGCCGATGCGCTGCACGTCGCGACGCTCGCCCAGCGCGTCCTGGTGGTGAGCCGGTCCGAAGCCACCTCGCTGCAGAGCCTAAAGGACATGCTGCGTCGTCTGACCGTCACGGAATCGAGAGTTCTGGGCGCGGTCATCAACAGGTTCTAAGTATTCAGGCACTGCGTCCGATCGCCGTGCCACCGGGACCCCATCAGCTGCAGTCCCCGAGATGAAAGTCAGCGTCTGCATCGCCAC